>Ga0233423_10000315_pt1 | contig 26875 bp, 27 predicted proteins | sample Watercolumn_Mata_FD_180713 | JGI IMG/M metagenome (GOLD analysis project Ga0233423, IMG submission 180713) | Freshwater microbial communities from Lake Matano, South Sulawesi, Indonesia - Watercolumn_Matano_2014_112_MG | ecosystem: Environmental > Aquatic > Freshwater > Lake | place: Indonesia...
TCTCCAAGCTTCATCGGCCCCTCCCAAGCTGTGGTGGTTGCACGCAAACTCACCTTAGCACAGGCGCGCCGATGAGGCTTATTTTTTCAATAAATCAACCCTAAAGAGACTTTTGCAAGAGGCTCATGGGAAACAATAATAAAAACATACAGGAAATTATTAGGAGACACTGAGTATAATACTCTTGAGGATTACGCTGAGAATTTTTTAAAATTCCTTTCTACAGAAGGTATTCTTTTCCCTGAAGCTAACCAAGATCAATTTTTCGGAGGATATGTATACAGTTGTTTTCACTTTGTTAATAATGAGATAAAAGAAAAGGTTAACTCAATAATTGGCGAAAAACAATCTATAAACCAAAAAGAATTAAATAAGATAATTTCAGATGTTATAAAAAATCACCATACTTCATGGAAAAAGAAGGAGTCAGAAGTTCCATTAAAAGAAAAATATGAAGCATTTAAAATAAAATATAATCCATTAATTAATAAAGCAAAACTTGATGTTTTTGAAAACCTTCCTATAAATAAATTAAATTCTATTCAATTAGCGGAAATAGCTATAAATTATTTCTTAAAATCATCAGTCCATCCCACTGATTCCGGTGTTTCAGGAGTAGTTATCGCAGGGTTTGGTAAAAATGATATTTTCCCTACTATAAAATCCTTTTATCTTGAAGGTGTGTGTAATAATGTCTTAAAACAAAAAGATGATAAACATTTAAAAATCAGTTTTGTGAACGATGCGTTAATTGTTCCTTTTGCCAGAATAGAAATGGTTGCAACGTTTATGGAAGGAATAGACCCCAAATATGAATCAGAACTTGAAAACGAATTGTCACAAATCTTTGAAGAATATCCTAAGGCCATAATAGATAGCATAGATAATATCGATACTAATGAGAAAGAAATGTTGAAGGATAAATTAATAAAAATTGGCAAGGATAATTTTGATAACTATAAAAGGAAATTCTATGCATATAAGAGATCAAGTTTTGTCGATCCAGTTATAAAAGTCGTTGGTATGCTACCCAAATCTGATCTCGCAGCAATGGCTGAATCCCTTGTAAGTTTGACATCATTTAAAACAAAAGTTTCTATGGCACTAGAAACAGTTGGAGGGCCTATAGATGTTGCAGTTATTTCAAAAGGAGATGGATTTATCTGGATTAAAAGGAAACATTATTTTTCAGCTGATTTGAATGCGCAATTTTTCTCAAATTATTATAGGGGGTGAAAAGATGGATAGAGATATCAAAGCTAAAAAGAAAACTTATAAATCAATGAAAGATTTTGAGAAAGAATTTTATCCCAATTCATATGAAATAAGTCTTTCAGAAGAATTAAAGCAAAAAACAAATGCATCAGAAACTAGATTAGCGTTAGAAATAATAGAACGAGTTAGGAAAAAACTTAGTAAATAGAAACCCATTTTTCAAAAATAATAATTAAATTTTTTTATAAACTTCACAATAATTAATTGATAATGAAAAACATCGGCATCTTCTACCACCCATCGTTTAGCCGCAAGAGCTACATGACCATCGGCAACCGCCTCAAGGACTTCCCCGAGGCCCTGGACGAGCTCTTGAAAAAACCCAACGTGCGTCTCTATGAATCCCCCCGGGTGTCGGAGGAGTTGATCCGCAAGGTCCACTCCCCGGATATCATCCCCATGGTGGCCCGGGACGGGTTCTGTTCCACGGCCTATGAATCCGCGGGCGGGGTGGTCGCGGCCATGGAGGCTTTGGCTAAGGGTGAGATCGACCGGGCTTTTTGCTTTATCGGCGCTGGCGGCCACCACTCGGGCTACCGCCAGTTCTGGGGGGCCTGCTGTTTTAACGACGTGGTCCTGGCCCTGACCCACGTCCGGGAGGTGAGCTCCTGGCAGCGTATCGCCATTGTGGACACCGACGCCCATCACGGGGACGGCACCCGCCAGTTGGTCCAGGACGACCCGGAGGTGCTCCACCTCTGCTTCTGCGGGGACGACTACCGCTCCCCGGACGGCGCCAAGATCGACGTGGACGTCTATCGCCTGGCCTATACCGGAGACCCGGACGCCAAATACGTGGACGCAGTGCGGCGTCACCTCCCCCTGATCCCCCCCTTTAAACCCGACTTGCTGCTGTGGTACTACGGCTTCGACACCCACGCGGACGACTATGGCTCCCTGGGTCTGGGTCTGGACCCCTTCTTCCAGATCTGCGACCTGATGATCAAGAGTGCGGCAGACATGAAAGTCCCCCTGCAAGTGGTCCTGGGGGGCGGCTCTTTGCCCTACCTGGCCACCCGCACTATCCCGGAGATCATTCGCCGCCTGGCGGAAAGGTAGCTTAGGGTTTAGGGATCAGGGGTCAGGGGTCAGGAGAAAAAGCCTAAAACCTATTTCAAAACCTATTACGAGGGTAGATAGGTTCGCTATCAGCAAATAGTTGGAAAGGCTGGCTTTAAGTCCCCCTTTTTTAAAGGGGGATTTAGGGGGATTTTCAGGTGCTTATAAAATCCCCCTCCCCCCCTTTAGAAAAGGGGGGGATTTCGCCTGACGTATCTTTCCGAGACTGATTCCCGATGACGCCGGAAGTAGGTTTTGAAATGACTTCTAGGCAAAAGCTTTATTATGAAGGACTTCCTTGCATTTAATAAATTTTGCGATCTGGCGGATGAGATCATCCGCCAGATACCGGATATGTATAAACAGGGAATCTCCGGGATATACGTGATCCCCGACGAAGTTGAGGATGAAGAAATTCCAGGGATTTATATCTTAGGACATTATCATCACGGCGGATACGTGGAGCCGACTATTGATATTTACTACGGCTCTTTTCGCCAGGCTTTCCGGGGGAAGCCCCTGGCGCAGCTCGAGGAAGAATTGTGGGAAACCATAACCCACGAAATCAGGCATCATTTAGAAGAAAACGCCGGCCTGCACAACTTGGAGTTATATGATGAGCAGCTAAAAGATTATTTCCGATTAAACAAATGAGGGAGCGCCTGCGAAGATTGATCTTAAAAGCTGCCCTCTGGCCCCTGATCCCTAACCCCTCATCTCCGATGCCGCCACAGCAACAGAAATGAGCATAAAAAATAGGCCGCCCTTTTCAGAGCGGCCTCTGCGCTAGGGGATTCCGGCATGTCTCGTCATCAATACCTGGATTTCCTGGACCGTTTCTTATCTCTGGCCGCGGCTTCCTGAATGGCCTTGACCAGGTCATCCGCGACTTTGGCGTTAACCTTGCGGAGGTCCTCCAGTTCCTGCTTGGCCGCGTCCACTTCATTCACGGTTAGATAAATAAGGACCAGTTCCACGTAGGGGTCAGGGAGTTCGAAAAACGTCTTTTTGGCCTCATTGAATAAGCCCACCGCTTTTCTAAGGTCTTTGGCGTCTTTGGCCTGCCGTCCCCGCACCACCAGGTCCTTGGCTTCGGCCAGCCACCCCTCGGCCCGTTGTTCCAGGGTCAGGCCGGGACCCAGCTTCAGGGTCAAGATATTTTGGCCCGCGGACGCGAAATTGAGCATCTGCCCCCCTTCGATAAAAAAGGTGTTGACTCCCACCACGTGGCCCTGCATATTCATCACCGGCCCTCCGCTGGAGCCCGGGGAAATAGGGGCTGAAATCTGAATAAACTTTCTATTATTCCTTTCCCGCACCGCGGAGACGATGCCATCCGCGGCGCTCCATTCCAGGCCTTTGGGGTTCCCCATTACCAGCACCTTTTCCCCCACCTGGGGGACGGCGCTGGTGGTCTTGAGAAAAGGCGGCTCCATTTCCGGGACCACGGAGGCCAGGATCAGGTCCGCGGCCTTATCTTCGGCCAAAACCTTAACTACCGGGTAGGTTTTTCCTTCCAGGGTTCTCACCCGAGCCTTAGTGGCCCCACCCAACACATGGTAATTGGTGATAAAAGCCCCTTTACTATTGACAAAAAAGCCGGATCCGAGCTTCCGTTCCCGACCGCTCAGATCCAATACTTGAATCCATATGACCGCCGACTTTACTCTATTAATGAGTTCGGGCAGATTGGCCTCTCCTAAGGTCTTGATGGATTTCAACAAGTCATCCTTTAATTTTTCGGCCAATTTAGCATCGAGGTTGGCGAGGATTTGCAGCTCCTTCTCCGCGTCGGCGCTGCGTTTCTCCAGCAGATACGCCTGCCCCAGGTAATAGTGGGCCTGGGCATTGTCAGGTTTTAGCCTGGCGGCTCGCTGGGCATAAGTGACGGCCCAATCCTTATCGCCTCTGCGCAGCGCCAGGGCAGCCCTGGAAATATATGATTCGCAGGCCTCAGCCGCGTGGGCCGCGGCCCAATCGGCAAAGGACTGGGGCGGGTCAGCCTTTTTCAGGAATTCCGGGGGCGTGGGAACTGCAAAATTGATGGCGTGTCCTTCACTGGTGCCCGAGCCGCCGATGCCCACCAATTCACCCTTTAGATTCAATACCGCCGCGCCCTCCGCTCCGGCCGGAATGGGGGCGGAAATCACGATAACCCGCCGCCCCAGAAAATCCTTGGCACTGGAAACCATGCCTTCATGCACGGTGGACTCCATCTTCTTGCCGTAGCCCAGAACCATCACCCTGGACCCCAGATTCGGGGGCGCAGCAGCCATCTTCAGAAACGGCCAGGGCGAGCCGGGCGGGTCCACCTGGAGTCTGGCCAGGTCGGTAACTTTATCATCAGCCAGCACCGCCTTCACCGGGTAATCATGGTTGGCGCCGGTGCGGATCACCATCTTGGAGGGACCAAGAATTATTGAGCGGTGGGTCAGGAGTTGTCCATCGGGGCTTATAAAAACTCCATTTCCGGTTTTCATCAATTTGCCGTCCGCGTCATAGCCTGTTACCTGGACAACGGCGTCCTTGTTCTTGCTGACCAGCGCGGACAGGTCTTCCTGGGCCGGCGCCGGTAAGACGCCGGAAACCAAAACTTGGAGCGCTGCTGCTAATATGAAGAAGGCTGCCCTGAACATAGCCCCTCCTAGAAAATATTTTAACCGGGAAAAGAATATAACACTTCCCTGATTAATTTAGATGCATTTTTTCAACTGGCGCGGCTAAAAACGGGGTGGGCGAGGCGAATCCCGGACGCCTGCCTGACTTTTTCATCGGCTCCCTTGCCTTTCTACTCCAGTGAAGTTGCCGGAGTAGCAATTTTTTCATATAATTAATTTATGTTATTAGATAAATTACAGGCCATCGACCAGCGCTTCCAGGAACTGGAAGGACTGCTGGGAGACCCGGAAGTCATCAAAAACCAGGAATCTTACCAGAAATACCGCAAAGAACACGCGGAACTCACTCTCCTGGTCCAGACCTTCCGCCGCTACCGCCAGGTACAGAAGGAAATGGCGGACAGCCAGGCCCTCTTAAAAGAAGAGACGGACGAGGAGCTGAAGGCCCTGGCCCGGGAGGAGGTCGAGTCCTTGAAGGAGAAAGACGCGGCTCTGGAAGAAGAGCTGAAGATGCTCCTGCTTCCCAAGGACCCCAATGACGAAAAGAACGTCCTTTTGGAGATCCGGGCGGGCACCGGCGGTGAGGAAGCCGGGCTCTTCGCCGCGGACCTCTTCCGCATGTACAGCCGCCTGGCGGAGCGCCATCGCTGGAAAGTAGAGGTGTTGGGCCACTCCCCCACCGGCATCGGCGGCCTAAAGGAAATCATCGCGTCCATCTCGGGTGACCGGGTTTACAGCCAGCTCAAGTATGAAAGCGGAGTGCACCGGGTGCAGCGGGTGCCAGTCACCGAATCCCAGGGCCGCATCCACACCTCCGCGGTGACCGTGGCCATCCTGCCCGAAGCCGAGGAAGTGGACGTGCAGATCAATCCGGAGGAACTGCGCATCGACGTCTTTAGGTCCTCCGGCCCCGGAGGCCAGAGCGTCAACACCACGGATTCCGCGGTACGGGTCACCCATCTGCCCACCGGCTTGGTGGTTTCCTGCCAAGACGAAAAATCCCAGCACAAAAACAAGGCTAAGGCCCTGAAAGTGCTTCGGGCTCGGCTGTTGGACCTGAAAGAGCAGGAGCAGCACCAGCAGATCGCCCAGGAGCGCAAGACCCAGGTGGGCACGGGCGATCGCAGCGAACGCATCCGCACCTACAATTTCCCGCAAAGCCGCATTACTGACCACCGCATCGGCTTCAGTTACCACGGTCTGAAGATGGAAGCCGCGCTGGACGGGGAGCTGGACGAACTCATCCAGGCCCTGACCACCCACTACCGCACCCAGGCGCTGCAACAGGCATAAATGGCCGACGCTCCCGGAACCTGGACCATTCAGGCGGTCCTGAAGTGGACCACCGATTATTTCCAGGAAAAGGGAGTGTTCGAACCCCGGGCCTCCGCGGAAGTTCTCCTGGCCCACGCGCTTAATCTCAGCCGTCTCGACCTTTACCTGCGCTATGACCAGCCCCTCACTCCGGAGGAGTTGGCCAGTTTCAAGGCCCTGGTGGTGCGCCGCCGGGCCGGAGAACCCACGGCCTATATCACCGGCCATAAAGAATTCTGGTCCCTGGACTTCCTGGTCACCCCCGCGGTCCTTATCCCCCGCCCGGAAACCGAGACCCTGATTGAATCAGTCCTGCAAGTTTTTAAACAACCAACAGAAAACTGCAAGCAGCAAACAGAAAACTGCTGTGTAGAAGTGGGCGTGGGCTCCGGCGCCATCATCATCACTCTGGCTCGGGAACTGCCCCGTACCAGATGGGTAGGCGTGGATATTTCCGCACCGGCCCTGATGGTGGCCCGGGAAAACGCGCGGCGCCATGAGGTGGCGGAGCGGGTTCATTTCCTCCAGGGCAACCTATTGGCTGCGCTCAAGGCCGAGCCGCGTTTTTCTTTGCTGGTGGCCAACCTCCCTTACGTCCCCAGGCCGGTATGGGAGGAATTGCCTAAGGATATTAGGGAATACGAACCCCGGGAAGCGCTCTTAGGGGGAGAAGCAGGGCTGGATCTGATAACTCCGTTGGTACAGGCGGCTCCTGGGATTTTGCGGCCCGGAGGCTGGCTGGCCCTGGAGGTGGCCGACGGCCAGGCCCCCAAGGTCGCGGCCTTAGTGGAAAAACCGGGGGAATTTGAACATGTGGAAATAATCTCGGACTTCCTGGGGGTGGAGCGGGTAGTTCGGGCCCGGCGGCGGGAAGATTAAAGAATTACCACTAAGGCACAAAGACACAAGGATTCACCAAGAAAAAATTTAGCCCCGGCTGTCAGCCGGGGCTAAGATATTTCCTTTGTGATGCTTCGTGTCTTCGTGTCTTTGTGGTGATCTTTTTTTTTAAAAAGTCGCTTCCTTCTTAATAACGAAATAATATTCATCCTTGGTCTTGGATTGAGGATATCTAGGCTTATCGTCGTAATCGCCCCAGCCTTCGCCGCCGTCAATCCTCAACCGGTCCACCCGGCCGTTATCGTGTTGTTTCTCAAACAGCACGCCGGAGCAACCGCCTCCCCAAAGCAGAATCAACGCCAGTCCGATGAGTAGGCAGGTTTTTGTCAATGCCATGGTGCTTTCCTAACCGCAACGTTATCTTTTCATCTTGCCGCGCCACTATTTCCCGGCGAAATGGTGCACAATTATCACATTTTCACCGGCAAGCTCAACATTTTCGCCAACTAAATAGAAGATATCTCTGCATTATCCAACCGGAGGCGGAAGCTGCAATCTGCATCAAAAAGTCGATTCCTTCTTCAAAATGATGGCGCCTTCATCTCCTCTGGTGGGATTACGATCCCAGGTCTTCCAGCTTTCGCCGCCTTGAATGCGGACGCGATCCACGTTGCCGTCGTCGTATTCCAACTCCCGTAAGATGCCAGCGCAGCCCGCGGCTCCCAGGAGTGCTGCCAGGGCCAATCCCAGCCACCATTTCTGCTTCCGGCTCTCCATGCCATCCTCCCCGTCCTCAAACCCTTGAGGACTATTGGTGGAGGTTATTAGTTAAAGCCGGGCCGCCGACCTTTGGGGCGTTGTGCTTCCTCAGTGGGTGGAGGGACTTATCTCTCGCCGCCCTGTGCCGGAAGATAAATCAAAAAAAGAAAGGGTAGTCACAAAACTGCCGGAGACCTCTATGTCCGCGATACTACCAGACTTTTTTTTAAAAAGGCAACTTTTTTTAAGAAATAGGGGCATTTCCCAGGTTTATGGCAATGTTCGAAGGAAAAATTAGAAAAAGTAGAAAATGTCCCTATTTCCCCACCCTATAGATCCTCCGGCCCGCAGATGCGCCCTGCGACCGCGGAGGCCGCGGCTACCGCGGGATTGGCCAGATAAACCTGGGACTGGGGATGGCCCATGCGTCCTGTGAAATTGCGGTTGGTGGTGGCCACGGCCACTTCTCCCGGGGCCAGGATGCCCATGTGCCCGCCCAGGCAGGGGCCGCAGGTGGGCGGGCAGATGACCGCGCCCGCGTCCATGAAGACCGCGAGCAGGCCCTCATCCATGGCCTGGCGGTAGATCAGGGGCGTGGCGGGAATAACGATGAGGCGCACACCCGGAGCCACTTTGCGCCCCCTCAGAATCTGGGCCGCCAGGCGCAAGTCTCCCAGGCGGCCGTTGGTGCAGGAGCCGATGACCGATTGATCGATGCGCACGTCTTTTACCTGGGACACGGGCCGTACGTTCTCCGGCGACGGCGGCATGGCCACCTGGGGCTCCATGCGGCTCACGTCATAGGTTTTTTCCATGATATAAACCGCGTCCGGATCGCTGGCAAACGTCTGAAAAGGCCGCAAAGCCCGGCCTTTAACATATTCCAGGGTGATGTCATCCGGCGCGATGATGCCGTTTTTGGCCCCGGCCTCCACGGCCATGTTGGCCATGGAAAAGCGCTCGTCCATGGACAGGCTGCGGATGGCCTCGCCGGTGAATTCCATGGACCGGTAGTTGGCGCCGTCCACACCGATGTCGCCGATGGTGGCCAGGATCAGGTCCTTGCCGGTGACCCAGGGCGGCATTTTACCTTGATATACAAAACGCATGGACTCCGGCACTTTCAGCCAGACCTCGCCGGTGACCATGGCCGCGCCCAGGTCCGTGGAGCCCACGCCGGAAGCAAAGGCACCCAGCGCGCCGTAGGTGCAGGTATGGCTGTCCGCGCCGACGATGAGGTCGCCGGGGCCGACAATGCCCTTTTCCGGCAACAGCGCGTGCTCCACCCCCATGTCGCCGCCATCGTAAAAGTGCTTTATCTGCTGCTCCTGGGCGAACCGGCGCACCAACTGGCACTGAGTGGCGGAGGCAATGTCTTTGTTGGGCGTAAAGTGGTCCAGCACCAGCACCACCCGTTCCTGATCAAACACCTGCCTGGCCCCGGCCTCCTGAAAGGCGCGGATAGCCAAAGGCGCGGTGATGTCGTTGGCCAGGGCGATGTCCACCTTTGCGAGAATCAACTCCCCGGGTTCTACCGTATCTTTATTGGCGTGGGCCGCCAAAATTTTTTGGGTTATGGTTTGTGGTTGTGCCATTTAATTCTCCATTTCAAAGCTATCAGCTATCAGCATTAATAATTTATTTGTTATTGGGAACGTTTGGATCACTTCCGCCCCCTTCTTCCTCCCTCTCCCCACGGGGGAGAGGGTTGGGGTGAGGGGGGCGACTTTGGACAAGTAGCTGCAATCAGCCCAAAAGACGCCACCCCCACCCCGACCCTCCCCCCTCGAAGGGGGAGGGGGAAAGACCGCGTTTAACCGGGATTGTTCAAATAAGCTGTCAGCTTAATGAATTTTTTTAGGTTATTGCTGTACCCTAAATCCTTGCAAGGGTTGCAAGCCAAGCTCTGCGAGAAGAGAGTTCATTAAGTTAATGGCTTCTTGCCGTTTCATATCCATCCAGTTCCCAAGGCCTCGATCATGTCTAAATCCATCCATGAATTCATCCAGATCACGATTGGAGAAACGATGCCCACGGATATGAAACAACATCTCGTTAAGTCCGAAAGCCTGATGAAACCGGCGTCGGATATCCTCAATTATGACGGTGATCTTCTCTATTTTCTCGCGCCAATTTGCGTTGACAATGCATGCCTTGCCTTTAGCCCTCTCAACTAGCGTTCCGTCTCGCATTCTCCAATAGCCTGTGTTGAAGGCAACAAGAGTGTCTTCCATGGCTTGGTCGAAATCGACGAAACTTAATTCCTGATGAAAATAAGTCCTAAAAGCAGGACGGTCTAAGCATTGTGCGAAGAAAATTATTAGCTTTTTGTCTTTCTTCCAATCTGCACTGCCGGGCTTCCATTTCCCCTCACGTTTAACTTGATCGATTGTTCGCTGACGATGAAGTTTCAGCTCCGCAGATGTATATGTTCTTGTAGTTCTCCCGGAAGAATATGGAGTGTGGGCCTCATCATGACAGTTTGGACAAAGGGGAATGCCATTCTCAATATTATCGTTCCCAGGAACAATATGGTGTACCTGGACACGGTGTAATCGGCCACAGATACAGCAACGCCTGCCGCAGTCGGCAAGAAGTTTTTCTGCTTCCCCTTTGTCAAAAGCCATGGTTTATCTTTAATTAGGGATTTGCAGGGTGGGCAAACCCACCCTGCATTTTCTAACAAGCTGAAAGCTGCCCGCTGCAAGCTGTCAGCTACAGTTCCTCTGGTTTCCCCAGCTTCGGCCCCATCTCTTTGGAAAACTTCAGCCGGTTCAACCCATTAATATACGCCCTGGCGCTGGCGGTGACTATGTCCGGGTCCACGCCCTGGCCGGTGACGATGGTGCCATCGTCCTCCAGGCGCACGGACACCTCTCCCATGGCCTCGGTGCCGCCGGTGATGGAACTCACCGCGAACTTGAGGAGCTTGCACTTGGATTGGGCCAAATGGGTGATGGCCTTATACACCGCGTCGATGGGCCCGTCGCCCAAGATGGTGAAGGACTTGACCTCCCCGCCCACCTCCATCTTCACGGTGGCGTTGGGTTTGACCATGGTGCCGGTGAGGACCACCAGGTCCAGGAGCTTGAAATGCTCGGGCACCGATTTGTAGATCACCTCAGTCTCCACCAGGCTCACCAGGTCTTCGTCGAAGACCGTCTTTTTCCGGTCCGCCAGGTCCTTGAAGCGGAAGAAGACCCGGTTCAGTTCCTCGTCCCCCAGGTAGTAGCCCATATCCTGGAGCTTCTTTTTGAACGCGTGGCGGCCGGAGAGCTTCCCCAAGGGGAGCGAGCTCTTTTTGATGCCCACCGCGGTGGGGGTCATGATCTCAAAGGTGCTGGCCTCCTTAAGCACCGCGTCCTGGTGAATCCCGGACTCGTGGGCAAACGCGTTGGCCCCCACAATGGCCTTGTTGGGCTGCACCACCACGCCCGTAAGTTTGCTCACCAGGCGGCTGGTGGGGTAGATATACTGGGTGACGATCTCCGTATAATAATCGTACAGGTCCTTACGGGTGGCCAGAGCCATTACTATTTCTTCCATGGACGCGTTGCCCGCGCGCTCGCCGATGCCGTTGATGGTCACCTCCACCTGGCGGGCGCCGTTCCTGATCGCGGCCAGGGTGTTGGCCACGGCCAGCCCCAGGTCGTTGTGGCAGTGCACGGAGATGATGGCCTTATGGATATTGGGAATGTGCTCCATCAGGTACTTGATCTTGGCCCCGAACTCCTCGGGGATGCCGTAGCCCACAGTGTCCGGGAAATTCAGGGTCTTGGCCCCCGCGTCGATGGCTACGCTGAAAACCTTGGCCACGTATTCCAGATCGCTCCGGGACGCGTCCATGGCCGAGAACTCCACGTTGGAGGTATAACGGGCCGCGTGTTTCACCGCGGCCGCGGCCATCTCCAGGACCTCTTCCCGGGTTCGTTTCATTTGATACTTCAGGTGAATATCCGAAGTAGAAATGAATGTGTGAATGCGGGGCGCGGTGGCCTCTTTAATGGCCTCCCAGCACGCGTCGATGTCCTTTTCAAAGGCCCGGGCCAGGCCCGCGACCTGGCAGCCTCGGATTTCCCGGGCCACGGCCTTCACCGCCTCGAAATCCCCCCGGGAGGAGAAGGGAAACCCGGCCTCAATGACGTCCACGTTCAGCAACTCCAGGTTCCGGGCGATCTGGAGTTTTTCGTCCACGTTGAGACTGGCCCCGGGGGTCTGCTCGCCATCCCGGAGAGTGGTGTCGAAGATATAGATTTTGTCGGGCATGATAAGTCTCCTCTCCCCTGCCCGCGGGCGGGGAAGCAAATGGCATTATAACAGGTGTCCGCCTCAAAAAGAAGCAGTTAAAACAATATCTTTGCCAAAAATGGAAGGGAAGAAAAGAGATTTGCCTGCCTAGGCAGGCAGCAGCAGAACCAGGGCCAGACCCTGGTAGGTGGAGACTAAAGAGCGGTAAGTGGGTGAAGTGGTCATGCTGATACGCTTAGTTTTAAGATAGTTAATTTTATATATTCTTTTATCGGAAAGAAAGGGGAAAATGATTATCCTTAAATCTTCGATATCTTACTGCGGAGACCCCCTTCAAAAATTTTGGGGGAGCAACAAACCTTCCAGGCAAATAAACACCCCCACCCCAACTCTCCCCCATCAAGGGGGAGGGGGTAAGAAGCAGAATATTTTAGCTGTTTACGGTGGCATCTGCAGGGATAGTAGCACGCTATGATAAAAATCCTGCTACATCCCCCTCCCCAAGGGAGATAGTGGTAAACAATTGAACCTTAGCAATATCACAGCCTTTATCAACCGCAGCAGCGCGGTACCCCAAAAGCGGCCGCAAGGAATGAAAAAGCCTTGTCCCTAACTCCCCTCCCCTGGTGGGAGGGGCTGGGGGAGGGGGAACAGATTCACCACGGAGGCACAGAGGACGCTAAGGTTCACAGAGAGAGAAAACTTAGCCCTGGCATGAAAAGCCAGGGCTATAATCTTTTCTCTGTGTAACTCCGTGCTCTTTGTGTCTCTGTGGTGAAATCTTTTCTCACGGCCCCAGGGGCCGGGGAGCCGGGGATTCTTCTTCGGGTTTTTCCGGCACTTGGGGCCGCCGGTAGTAGAGGTAGGTGCTGAGGGCCCCTGAACTCATGTAGATGCACATGATGGGGAAGCCCATGAGTTCAGGAGCCGCGGCTATCGCCACGAAGAGCAGCACCGCGGCCACCAGGGTCTGGAAGGGATGGCGCTTAAAGAGCTCCACCTTTTTGAAGCTGAAGTATTTGAGATTGCTTACCATCAAGAAGGAGAGCACATAAATCATCACCAGGATGTATTTGTCTTTCTCCGGGGCCCATTCGCCGATCTGGTAGTAAAAGGCAATGGCCGTGGCGATGGCCATGGCCGCCGCGGGGATGGGGAAGCCGTTGAAATAACGGGGGTCCATGGAGCCGCTCTGGACGTTGAATCTGGCCAGCCGCAGAGCCCCGCAGACCACAAAAAGAAAAGCCGCGACCCAGCCGAACTGTTTGAAGGGTTTCAGGGCCCAGAGATAGACCAGGAGCGCGGGGGCCACCCCGAAGGAAACCAGGTCCGCCAGGGAGTCGTACTGCACCCCGAAGTTGGAGGTGCTTTGAGTCATGCGGGCAATGCGGCCGTCCAGACCGTCCAGGATTAGGGCCACGAAAATAGCCCAGGCCGCGGCCAGAAAACGGCCGTCTATGGCCGCGATGATGGCGTAAAAACCCGCGAACAGACTGGCGGTGGTGATCAAATTTGGGAGGAGATATACCCCCCGGAAACGCCGCCGGTCCCTTTTCTTGCGTCTTTTGCGAAAGGCCATCTTCTTTCCGTACTTCTACAGTAAGGGTCTTAAACCCCTACCGCTCAAGCCGCTTCCTGCCACAAGCGGGCCAGGACGCTGGTGCCGGCCTGGACCCGGTCCCCCGCCTTGACCAGGAGTTCGGCTTCCGGAGGCAGGTAGACGTCCACCCGGGAGCCGAAACAGATCAAGCCCAGGCGTTCTCCCCGGGCGAGTTTCTGGCCGGGTTGCACGTAAGAAATGATGCGCCGGGCCAGGAGTCCGGCGATCTGCACCACCAGCAGCCGCTGGCCGTCTTCGCTCTCCAGCAGGGTGGCCTGCTGTTCGTTGGTTTGGCATACTTCCGGACGCTGGGCGGGTTTATAACATCCCGCCTGGTGGCCGGAGGTGACCACCGTCCCCGCCACCGGCGAGCGATTCACGTGCACGTCAAAGACGTTCATAAAGATGCCCACCCGCTTGGCGGTTCTCCCCAGGAATTTATCTTCCCGGACCTCGTCCGCCAGGACCACTTTGCCGTCCGCGGGGGAGACGATCACGTCCTCTCCTGGGGGGACGGCCCTTTCCGGATCCCGGAAAAAATAAGCGAAAAATCCGGCCCCCAGCAGTCCCACCAGGGTCAATAGGGTGGAGTTTAACGCCAGGCCCAGAAGAAACACTCCGGCCATGGGCAAAATAAAGCGCGGGCCGGGCGCGGCGATCAGTTTTTGGATATTCGGCATCGGTCTTTTTATAAGGGGAAAAGGAAAAGAGGGGAAAAGGGAAAATGGTAAATAATAAAAAAGAACAAACTTAGATTAAGCGTCTTTTTCCCTTTTTACCTTTTCCCCTTTTAACCTTTTAACCTCTTCCCCTTTTTCCCTTATTTTTTCAGCCAACCCATCATGGCCCGGAGTTTCTTACCCACCGCTTCGATGGGATGGACCGCTTCCCGGCGTCTCAAGGCGTTAAATACGGGCCGTTTGGCCTGGTTTTCCAGGATCCATTCCCGGGCGAACTCGCCGGTCTGCACCTCGTAGAGAATCTGGCGCATCTCATCCCGGGTTTCTTCGGTGATGATGCGGTTGCCCCGGGTGTAGTCGCCGAACTCCGCGGTGTCGCTTACGGAATAGCGCATGTAGCTGATGCCGCCCTGATAGAAGAGGTCCACAATGAGCTTCAGTTCATGCAGGCATTCAAAATAGGCGATTTCCGGAGCGTAGCCCGCTTCCACCAGGGTCTCGAAGCCGGCCTTGACGAGTTCGGAAACCCCGCCGCAGAGCACGCACTGTTCTCCGAACAGGTCCGTTTCCGTTTCTTCCCGGAAGGTGGTCTCCAACACCCCGGCCCGGGTGGCGCCGATGCCCTTGGCGTAGGCCAACGCGGTCTTCAGGGCCTTGCCCGACGCGTCCTGGTGGATGGCCACCAGGGACGGCACGCCCGCGCCTTTTTCGAATTCGCTGCGCACCAAGTGGCCCGGGCCCTTGGGGGCCACCATCACCACGTCCACGTCCGGCTCAGGTGCAATCTGGCCGAAGTGAATGTTGAAGCCGTGGGAAAACAACAGGGTCTTGCCGCTCATATGGGGCTTGAGGTCGTTCTCATAGAGCTGGGCCTGGACATGGTCCTGGGTGAGAATCTGCACCACTTGGGCCTTTTTCGCGGCTTCCGTGGCGGATACCGGCTTGAACTTATATTTGAGCGCGGCCTTGTAATTATCCGTCCCCGGCATCTCGGCCACGATCACGTCCACCCCGGAATCCCGGAGGTTCAACGCCTGGGCGTGGCCCTGGGAGCCGAAGCCGATGATGGCTACTTTTTTGCCTTTAAGGACCTTTAAATCCGCATCCTTGTCGTAGTAAGTCTTGATTGCCATGAAATATCCTTTCCCGTAAGCTGTCCGCTAAGTTATGGGAGCCTGAGCCGCGGTTACTTGACCGCGGCCGCGAGCCCCGGCAAATCGATTTCATTGGCCAGGTCCCTTAAGACCTTGGCGCTCCCCACCTCTTCGGCTCTCATGGGGATCATGCAATTGGGCGCGATAAAGATGAAAAGAAAAGCTTTCTTTTCCGTTTTCCCATAGAGTTCCACTGCTTCGAACCCCTGGACGGTGGTTTTGCGACAATAGCCTGCCTCATCATCTGACAAGGGAAACTTTCTTACCTCGGCCACTTCCGGGGATATTCCCGGGCCCTCCATGATCACCGCGGTGACCTTGCTCTTCCCGGAGGTGTAAACGACCTGGGACTCCACATAGGCCCCCGCTTTCCCTTTAATCTTCTCCAATTTGGGGAAACCCTCCTTCACTTTCCATCCGGGAAGTTCGATTTGGAGAAAGGAGACCAGCTTTTGGGGGTCTTTGAGTTTAGCGTGCGCGGCCGGGGCCAGCCCCGTCAGGAGGACCATAAGAGCCAGGAAAATCAAGCAACTGCGGCGTTCGAGTAAGGTAGTCATTATCACCGTATCCTTTATGGGTCGAAAGGCATTGATAAAAAGCTGTCCGCGGTCAGCTTTTTTTTTCGGTTTTGGCTGAAAGCTGAAGGCTGACCGCTGAAAGCTGACAGCTTCTTCAATCCTTCTTCGGCCTCTGTATCGCCAAAGTGCCGGTGCGCACTTCGTCCAGGATGCCGTGGTTTTTCAGGAGAGTCAGCACGGCCCCGATCTTTTCGTGGTTGCCGGTGACTTCCAGGGTGTAGGTATGAGGGCTGACGTCCACCACCCGGCAGCGGAAGATGTCGGCGATGCGCAGGACTTCGGCCCGGGACTTGTCTTCGGCCTTCACGGTCACCAGGGCCATTTCCCGTTCCACGTGCTCCTGTTCGCTTAAGTCCGTCACCTTGATGACATTGATGAGCTTATGGAGTTGCTTGATAATCTGTTCGGTGATCTGCTCATCCCCGGTGGAGACGATGGTGATGCGGGAGACCGCGGGGTCCATGGTCTCGGCCACGCACAGGCTTTCAATGTTGAAGCCCCGGCCGGAAAAGAGGCCGGTGACCCGGGAGAGGACTCCGGGAGTATTGTCCACCCAAACGGAAATCGTATGTCTCGGTTCCATCTAAAGCTCCTAGGCCAACAGCATCTCGTGCATGGCTTTACCCGCGGGCACCATGGGCATGACGCATTCTTCCGGCTCCACCCGGAAGTCCATAATCACCGGCTTGGGGGTCTTAAGGGCCTGCTTGATCACCGGCTCCACTTCCGAAGGCTTGGTGGCCCTTAAGCCTACCGCGCCGTAAGCCTCCGCCAGCTTGACGAAATCCGGAGCCGTCATGGGGGTGGCGCTGTAGCGCTTTTCGTAAAACAACTGCTGCCATTGGCGCACCATGCCCAAAAAGGAGTTGTTCAGGATGGCGATCTTCACCGGCAGGTCGTTTTCCACCACGGTGATCAACTCCTGGATATTCATCTGGATGCTGCCGTCCCCGGCGATGTCGATGACCGTGGCTCCGGGTTTGGCCATCTGCACTCCCATGGCCGCGGGAAAGCCGTAGCCCATGACGCCTAAGCCGCCGGAAGTCATGAGTTGCCGGGGGCGCTTGAATTTATAGAACTGCGCGGCCCACATCTGGTTCTGGCCCACCTCGGTGGTGATGTAGGCCTCGCCCTTGGTCAACTCCCATAGCTTCTCCACCACGTACTGGGGTTTGATGACGGTGTCGCTCCAGGCGTAAGTGAGGGGATGCTTCTTTTCCCAGTCCTGGATGGTGCCCAGCCATTGGGCCCGGGCCGCGGCCCAATCCTTGGGGGCCTTTTGCTTGAGCAAGTCATTCATTTGTTGCAGGGCGTCCTTGCAGTCGCCGACGATGGGGATATCCACCACCACGTTTTTACTGATGGAACTGGGGTCGATATCGATGTGGACGATCTTGGCGTGGGGAGCGAACTCCGACAATTTGCCGGTGATGCGGTCGTCAAAGCGGGCCCCCACCGCGATGAGGACATCCGTCTCGGAGATGGACATATTGGCGCAATAGGTGCCGTGCATGCCCAGCATCCCCATCCACAGGGGATGATCGCCGGGGAAGCCCCCCAAACCCATGAGGGTGCTGGTCACCGGGATCTGCAAAAATTCCGCGAACCGCGTCAGTTCCTCGGAAGCGCCGGACATGATAATCCCGCCTCCGGTGTAAAGCACCGGCCTCTTGGCGCTCAGAATCATGTCCAAGGCCCGTTTCACCTGCCGGGGATTGGCGTGGTAGGTGGGCTGGTAACTCTTGATCTTGATTTCCTTGGGGAACTCGGGGACCGTCTTGGCCTGGATGACATCCTTGGGCAAGTCCACCAGCACCGGGCCGGGCCGCCCGGAGCGGGCGATGTGAAAGGCCTCGTGGATGGTATAGGCCAGTTTGTTGACGTCCTTCACCAGGTAATTGTGCTTGGTGCAGGGCCGGGTGATGCCCACGATGTCCACTTCCTGGAACGCGTCGTTGCCGATGAGCGCGGTGGGCACCTGGCCGGTGAAGACGACGATGGGAATGGAGTCCATGTAGGCCGAGGCGATCCCGGTGACGGTGTTGGTGGCCCCGGGGCCGGAGGTGACCAGGGCCACTCCCACCTTGGCGGAAGCCCGGGCATAGCCGTCCGCGGCATGGGCCGCGGCCTGCTCGTGGCGCACCAGGATATGCCTGATCTCCGGATGCCGGGTGAGTTCATCGTAAATATCCAAAACCACCCCGCCGGGATAGCCGAAGATATGCTTGACTTCTTCCCGCTTCAAGCACTCTAAAAAGATTTCAGCGCCCGTCATTTTCTTCATCACGCGCTTTCCTTCTGGCGGTATTTGGCCAAGATCTGCTCTATCTTATCGCGGCCCGCAAGCTTCAATTTTTGCAGCCGTTTCCGCTCCATACCTTCGGCCGCAGTGAGATAAGGCCGGCGGTTGAATTCCTCCAACCGCCGCTCAAAATCCTCGTGTTCATCCAAATAGCGTTTTAATTCCGGGTCCCGGTCCTTCCACTCGGCAATAATTTCTAAATCTTGTCTTTCCATGCCCTTCCTCTGACCCTTAAGTTTCTCAAAGTAACAACCGAATCTTAAAGGAAGAAAGGGTGTTTGTCAACCGGAAGGGAAAGCTGAACCTGCCCTCCCCAAAGGTTTTTAGATGGATACCTTGAATAAGAAAAGCCATGCAGGGGCATGGCTTCGTATGAAGAAAAACAGCCTGGCGGGACTGCACCCCCGCATCCTATTCCCCTTCTAGGCGCAATGCTTTAGGGGGGCCGGTAGCAGACTTTCCGGTCCTCAGGCTGTTCTAATTATTTAATAATCATCATTTTTTACAAGTCAAGGGGGGCGCCATGTCGGAATTAAATCTAATTTGGGCGGAACGGGAGGACTCTTTCCTGCCGCCGGCCTGCCGGGCTTGCCCCTGGCATGAGATGCCGGATGACTCCGGGGATTGCCTCAATTTCAAGAAATTACTTTGCCGCCTGAAGCCGGCCGCCATCCTGGAACGATTTTTTAATTCTCGGGAACTTTAGCTAATAATTAAGGCGATGAGCCTTTAGGACGGCTTAAGAGAGTTCCAGGTTCCAGGTTCCAAGTTAGAGGGGCGTTATGAGCATTCTTTTTAACTTGGAACTTGGAACAAGGAACTTGGAACTATTTCAAAGAGGAGACCATTTCCGGCAGTGGAGAAGTCAGCGGCTTGCTCTCCGGCAAAATCTCCCCCGCCACCTTCCCGAAGTATATCACCCGGGACCAGGCGTGGAGGGGAACCCATTTCCGGTCCAGATGGATAAAGATCTCCCCTTGTCCGTTTTCGAAGATCCGGTTGATTAAGCCTACCATGACCTTTTGCCGTTCTTTTTCCGTCTGGCCGATGCGAATGACGATCTCCTCCGGCTGGGGATAGGGAATTCCCTTAACTCTTATGGTCTCGCCTTCCTGAGGCTTACCCAGCGCGCCCAAACGCAGATTATAAAACGCGCTCAAAGGATCGTAGATGGGGTCCTTGGTTAAGGCCGTCTCCCATTTGCGCAGCAGCCCCTTGCCTTTATGGTGTTGCCACAGCTCCAGGCGGCCTTTCTCATAATCGAAGCGGTATTCCTTGAGGCCGTACTTTCCCCGTCGCCGGGTTTCTTCCCGATAGACCAGGGGCGTCAGGCGACCGTTCCGAAAGACCATTTCCGTATAAAAATTATCCCGGCGCTGGCCGCTGATGGTCTTTAACAGGCCCAGGGGCTCCACTTCCAGTTCCGCCCGGTAACGGCCGCGGCCCAGACTTTTGAGAACGATGCCGGCCCGGGCCGCGCCGGGCCAAACCAGGGCATTCACCCGGTATTGCAAATTTTCCAGTACCTGCTCCTGGACAGCAGGATTGGCCAATGACGGAATCGACAGTGCCGACAGAAGAAGCACGGCGGCCATCAGGGCCAGGAGGGGCATAGTTTTTTCCCTTTTTCCCTCTTCCCCCTTTCCCCTTTTGCCCTGTTTCAGAATTCTCATAATCTCTAACGCTTTTCGCCGCCCCGCTGGGAAAGTTGCGGCAGACCCTCAAGCTTTTTATTCATGATCTCCCCAGGGTTGAGCAACTTCCCGGCAAGCTTGCCGAACATCATCACCCTGAGCCAGGCCGATAGCGGCACTTTATGGGTATCGGAGAAGATAAAATAAGGGCCGTCCTCGGCCCCGTTCTCTGACCGCACAGTCACCATTACTTTGCGGCCCTGGGCGGTATCCGGCCCAACGTTCAAGAACATTTCCCGGGGCTCCGGGTTGGGGGCCAGGGTCACTTTCAGGGTTTGGCCCGGGGATATCGGCCCCAATGCCCCCAGGCGTAGATTGTAAAAGAGGGTCAAGGGATCGTAAACCGGCCCCTGCAAAGGGCCCTGCCAGTCCAACACCGGTTTCCCGCCGTTTACTCCCCGCCAGATTTCCAGGACTCTCCGGGAGTAATCGAAGCGGTATTCTTTGGAGATCTCCTTCCCTTGGGAGAAAAATTTTTCCCGGTAGGAAATGGGCTTGAGCCGAGCTCCATCCAGGACCATTTCGTTTTCATAGCTCTCCGGCAGCCACTTTTTCAGAAGGCTCCAGGCACCCTGGGCCGCGCCGGTAAACTCGGCGCGGTAACGGTCCGGGGCCACCTGCGTGAGGCGTAGATGCACCCGGGCCACGTCTTGCCAGAAACCCAGGCTCACCCGGTATTCCAGGTCTTCCATCAGGACCGCCTGGCCCGCGGGCACAGCCGGAGCGCTTCCTAGCTGGACCACACCTAGAGCCAAGCACCATATCAAAACGCCGATTAAGCGCATCAATCCTGCTCTTCCTCCGGATCATCGGCAGGCGGAGGACTCCACACCCCGGTGAAGAAACGGTCCCGCCACCATTGCTGCACGTCTTCGGGCGAGGATTTATCCACCAACTCGAAGCGATAATCTTCCATAAATTGGACCAGCCGCTGGTAAGCCGCGTTAACCCGCTGCATCCGCTCCCGGTGCATTTCTTCCAGGCCCGCGGGGGCCCGGTCGGGATGCCAGCGCCGCGCGGCGCGGCGGTACGCGGCCCGGATTTCCTTGCGGGTGGCTTGCAAATCCAGCCCCAGTAATTCCCGGGCTTCTTTCAAGGTCATGGTCCTATATTATAAAGGAAAGGGCGCAAGTTCGCCAACTTTGGCCGCGTCCGGTTCCGTTGCCCTGCATGTCTCTTGTCTTCTCGGCTCCGGCATGATAAATTACTAATCTCAATATCTAAATTTGAAAGGGAAACCCGGTTACATGACCCCTAAAAAAAGCCTCGCCATGCCCGGGCCGGAAGTGGACAAAACCCTGGAGCGTCTCACCCAACAGATACTCACCCGCCATCTGAACCTGGAGGACCTGATTTTGGTGGGCATTCGCACCGGCGGCGCTTTTTTAGCCCAGCGCCTGGCGGACAAGATTCTCCGCCACACCTCCCGGGCGGTGCGGGTGGGAGTCCTGGACATCACCCTCTACCGGGACGACTGGACCCAGCTCAGTCATAAGCCCCTGGTGGGAAAAACGGAACTCCCCGGCTCCATCGACGGCCAGGAAGTGGTGCTGGTGGACGACGTTTTGTTCACCGGCCGCACGGTGAGGGCGGCGCTGGACGCGCTCATCGACTATGGGCGGCCCCGGCGCATTGAACTGGCGGTGCTGGTGGACCGGGGAGGCCGGGAACTCCCCATTCATGCGGATTATGTCGGCCAGACGGTGAAGCTGGCGGATAAGCAGAGGGTCAACGTCTATCTCCAGGAAATGGGGCGGCCGGACGAAGTGGCCATCGAATCCGGGCCGCCGGCCAGATAAATCATGAAGCGACCCCCAAAAACCTCCGGAGCCGGGACGGGTCTGCCGCCTCTGGCCGCTGACGCCGTGGTCTCGCTTCGAGACCTAACGGCCCAAGCAGCCGCGGGGCTGGAAGAAGGCCGGGACTCCGAGGGGTTAAGGCAAATCCTGGCTCCGACCACCGGGGACTTGGCCTGGGACCTGCACCTCATCGCCGCTCTTGGTAAATTGGCGCATCCCGGAGTTCCCGGACTCTTGGCCGCGCTTTTCGGAGAAGACCTCGATAAACCCCGGCGCAAGGCCCTGAAACGGGCCTTTCATCTGCTGAAAACCCGGTGCGTGCCGGTGCCTGAGCACTTACTGCCCCGGGAAGAGGCCGCGCCTTTGAGAGCAGCAGGCCGGGGCCCGGCCCTGGCTTATATCTCCCAGGTCTTGGGGAACGGCGCGCTCTATGTCATCCTGGAAGGCTCCAAGGAGGTCCTGGGAGGCAACTTCCTGGTGTCCCTGATCAGCGACAAAGAAGGCATCCAGGAATGCCATCTTCTGTCCATCAAAAGCCGCCAGCGCCAGGAATTCTGGGATCAGTTTCATCAGCAGGGTTTGACGGATTTTGCCTCCCCCCCGCCGGCCTACGCGGTGCGTCTCCTGGAAGAGGCCCAGGAACTGAAACCCGACGCGGAGGGCGCCAGCCGTTACCGCTCCTTTAAACCTAAAATTTTCCAGGAGTGGGGCCGCCCGGAGGACGCTCCGAACCCTGAAGATATCCTGCCGGCTTTGTCTCCCGGAGACCAAAGCCGCTTTCTGGACCAATCCCGGGACCTGGTCCTTAACCCCCTGTTCCATTCATGGCTGCCGGGGCCGGAGGAAATTGAACCCTGGTTGCAGAAGCTCAAAGAACTGCAGGAGAGCCCCCTGGTGTTGTCCGACCAGCAGCGCCAGGCCCGGGTGGGAGACTTGGTGGATGAAGCAACCCGTGCGCTTTACCCCCCGGAGGCCCGGGACTTATGGCGCCGCCGCCTTTTAACCATGGCTTATTTTCTGGATTTGCGAGGTCAAGGGTTGGAAGCCCGCCTGGCCGAGTCCGCGGCCCAGGACCTGGCTGCGGACTCCAAAGGGCCCTTGGCCGGTGAAAATCCCTTCCTCAAGGCCCTGGTCTGGGAGTCTCTGAAGATGGCCCTGGAGTTTGAAAAACATTCCCGGAAGGAAGCCGCATCTCCCTCTAATATCCTGGCCCCGCCCACCGAATCCCTGCTGATCCGGAGGTGAGCGTGTTCCAGACCCTGTCCGTGCGCACCAACACCCGCACCGAACTTTTGGACCTGACCTCCCAGGTCCAGGACGTGGTTAATCAAAGCGGCGTCAGCGAGGGCCTCTGCCACGTCTTTGTGCCTCACACCACCGCGGCGGTGACCATCAATGAAAACGCGGACCCCAGCGTCAAGGCCGACATCCTCATGGTCCTGAACAAAATCATCAGCGACCGGGAGCCTTACCGCCACCAGGAAGGCAACTCCCCGGCCCACGTCAAGGCCTCCGTCATCGGCCCCCACCTCACTGTTTTGGTGAGCAAGGGCCGCCTGGTCCTGGGCACCTGGCAGGGCATTTTTTTCTGTGAATTCGACGGCCCCCGCTCGAGGAGACTGCACGTGAAAGTGGTGCGAGGGTAAAGGATCGTTTTACGTTTTGCGTTTTGCGCTTTGCGCTTTGCGTTTCAAGAATGAAATATCATACCTTAACAATTTCTCGATTCTGTTATCCGATTAATTAAATAAATAAGATCAGTAACCGATTTATAAAGTAATACCAGATAATTGACCACAACAAGGTCTTTCTTTTAATTAAAACAAAAAACGATCTTCAGAGGTGAAACCTGGAATATTTCTCCGAAGTCAATCTCGCCGGGCACTCCCTGGCGGCCATCCGGGACCGCGCTCTACTTAAGGACTTCCTGGAATACGTCCACATCAAGCAGGGGCTGCTTACCCCTTACGACTCATCCTATCCCGTAGTCGAACCCCGGGAACTACTTCCCTCTTTTGAGAAGAATTTCGCGGAATACCGGCACTTGCCCGGTTTCAGCCTGGTGGCCTTCAACCGGCCTCTCTCCTATCAGGAGGAGATCTTTCAGTTCGATCTGCTCCATGCTCTGGAAGAGGGTGGAAAAAAGGCGGCCAAAGAAAATCTGGACCGGATCATCCCCCACCTGGACCGGGACTTGCGCCCCGGCTTTAAGCAGCGTTTTGCCGCCAAGGACCTCACCGATCTGGCCCATTACGAGGAACTGACGGCCTTTCTCTTTCATATGGACCGGGCCCAGGTCATCGCCCGGGACCCGCAGGGCGACTTTCGCCTGATGGGGGTGTACGGCTCCTTTCCCTCGGACCTGGATACCGAACTCAAGACCTTCGGCCACAGCCTGGGTAAGTTCAAGAAGATGGATAGCGCCGCCTATGAACGGGAGCGGGATTTCGTCTATCAGTTCCTCATGGAGCTTTACGGCTTTCCCATTGCCGCGGAACGGCGCACCTCCGCGGCCCTCTTCGCCCGCAGGTTGAGTCGCATGAAGGAACAATATCTCATCAAGGTTTTGGGCCAATCGGACCGCACTATTACCAGTCTCTCGGGGTTCGACCAGAAAAAATATCCCCTGGTGGAGAAAACCGCTCTGATTTCCGTGCCTAAAACCATGGCCGAATCCTTGCCTCATCTCCGGGACCAGGGTTTTTACGTGGACCGGCGGCGGCGGGTGGTGATCCTGAAGGTGACCTATCAGCAGCACCAATACAGCCGCTTCAACATCCTGGATTACCGGGCTCTGGCGGTGGTCAAACAGGAGATCATCCACCCCTATCACGGGGGCCGGGACACCAGCCTCAATCTCTTAAAGGACACCAAGCGGTTTTTGAAAGAACTCCAGGACATCATCCGGGGGGAACACAGCGGCACCATCTCCTACCGGCGCTCGGAACTCCTCATCTCCACCAAGACCCACGAGGAGCGCCTTAAGTTTCTCTCCGCCTGGCTCGCCAAAAACCAGCGCCGCCTGGGCACTTACAGCCAGGAATCCTTTGAGGCGGCCAAAAAGATGTTGAACTCTTACCTCCTAAACCGGGAGCACCGGGAGGCCTTTGCCAAGCACCCGGATTTGCACCGGGAAGTGGTGCAGCACCTGGCTTTCGTCTCCCAGGCCCATCAACTGCAAGCCCTGGAGAAGCTGGCCCAAAGGGACGTGCCACAACTGGGCCCCACCCGGCGTTTGGAAGAAGCCGTGGCCTTTTTGGAGGCCAAAAAGGACGAACTCCCTTATTTCTACCCCGACCTCTTCGATAAGTGCGTGAAATTGTGGGATCAGGTCCTGGCCTACCCTTATTTCAAGGAGATGGCCGCCTGGCCGGAGCCGCCGGAGACCCCTTTCCGGCGGCGGGTCTGGGAGATGCTCACCCGGGGCCAAAAACTGATCAAAGAGCTGATGGACCAACACCTCCAGGTGCACGCGGAAGCCGACCGGGGGACCCCGTTTCCGGTGCTGGCGCCAAAGAAATAAGAAAGCTATCAGCTTTTAGCTTTTAGCAGTCAGTTAAAAGATTTTGATCTGACAGTAAAAGGTTGATAGCCAAAAAACCAATGAGTGGCACAGGTTTAAGTCTGCGGCTACCGCCACTGTTTACCAACCCATGGCTTTTTCCGCCCCCTGGCATTATCTGGAAGCCGGCTCCGGCCCTCCCCTGCTCCTGCTCCACGGCCTGGGGGCTTCTAATTTTTCCTGGCGGGATAATCTGGGGCCTTTGTCCCGGCACCTCCGGGTGCTGGCGCCGGACCTGCCGGGACACGGGCGCTCCCCGGCCCCCCTGGACGGCGACTATAGTCTGGAGGGCATGGTTAAGGGGATCGTCGCCTTTCTGGATCGTAGGGGTATCCGGCAGGCGGCCGTGGCCGGCAACTCCCTGGGAGGCGGCCTGGCCCTAATGCTGGCCCGGGATTACCCGGAGCGGGTAAACGCCCTGATCCTCCTGGCCCCGGCCGCGGCCGTCACCCGCCTGCCTTACATTTTCTACCCCCTGAAGCTGCCATGGCTGGGCCGGTTTCTGGCCCTTTTCCTGGGGCCCTGGATCATCCCCTTCGCCCTGGGCCTGGCCTACCACCGCCGGGAATTAATCACTCCGGAGGTGGTGGCGGGCTATGCCGCGCCTTTCAGGGAGAAGCGCCGCCGCCTGGCCCTGGCCGCGCTCTGCCGCCAGGTCCGGATTCCCCCGCTGGCCGAAATCGAGGCCATGCTGGCCCGGTTGCGGCAACCAACCTCCATCATCTGGGGGGAGGAGGACCGCATTCTGCCGGTGCGTCAGGCATTTTGGCTCAAAGAGCGCCTTCCCCGAGCCGAGTTTCACCTCCTTCCGGATGCAGGCCACGCGCCCCAGGAAGAAGCCCCCGCCGCGGTGAACGAAATAATCATTGATTTTTTAACCCGCACAATAAACAATTAAAGAAGCCTACCAAACATCCCTGCACCCCTCAGGGAAATTTTTTCACGGGAGAACGACGGGTTTCTATATTCCCGCCATTATGAACATGAAACGAAATATCATCCCCTTTGCCCGAGCCCAGCGCTCCGTTAAGGAAGTAGTGGAAAAATTTTATCAGGATCTGGACGACATCGAAGAGATCGTGGTCATCGCCAAGGACCGGGAAGGCGAATGGATCTTCGCCAACTCCGAGTTGGAAAACGAACTGGAATGGATCGGCAGCCTCTATAAGTTCATCAACAAGGCCATCATGGAGGACGGCGAAGACTTTTAGGGAGTATGTGGGGGAGAGGGCTAAGGGCCACAGGCCCCTTTTACAATCCTCCCCCACACCCCCTCCCCCAATCCCATAAGTAGAAAAGGGCCAGGGCTTAAAGCCCTGGCCCTTTCTCTATGCGGGTTGGGGAGGGGGGTGCGGGGGGAGGGGCAGGGACCTCAGGTCCCTGGCCCCTCCCC
>Ga0233423_10000316_pt1 | contig 26819 bp, 23 predicted proteins | sample Watercolumn_Mata_FD_180713 | JGI IMG/M metagenome (GOLD analysis project Ga0233423, IMG submission 180713) | Freshwater microbial communities from Lake Matano, South Sulawesi, Indonesia - Watercolumn_Matano_2014_112_MG | ecosystem: Environmental > Aquatic > Freshwater > Lake | place: Indonesia...
TTTTGGTGTCTTTTCTTCGGACATATTATGACGTTCCACGTTCCAAGTGCCACGTTTCAAGTTACAGGGTTCACGTTGAGCATCACTCCTAACATGGAACTTGAAACATGGAACCTGGAACTAATTGGGATGCTCCCCCGCCATGAGCAGGCCCAACTGCTCGCGCGTCGCCGTCTCGGCGGAAACGATGTCCACGATACGCCCCCGATACATCACCGCAATGCGGTCAGACAAGGACATGATTTCATCCAACTCCGGCGAGACCAGGAGCACGGCGCAGCCTTGATCACGCTTGTCTATCAGGCGTTGGTGGATGTACTCAATGGAGCCCACGTCCAAACCACGCGTAGGCTGGGAAGCTACCAATAATTTGATGGGGCGACTGAACTCCCGCGCCACGATGACCTTCTGCTGGTTGCCGCCAGAGAGGCTGGAGGTGAGCGTCATGACGCTGGGCGTGCGGATGTCGAACTGCCGCACCCGCTCCTCGGCGGCGGATATGATGGCCGCCTCGTGCATGACGAGGCCGGTGGCGAAGGGCGGCAGATAGTAGGTGTTCAAGACCAGGTTATCGGCCACGGGGTAGGAGAGGACCAGCCCGTCGCGCTGGCGGTCCTCTGGCACGTGGGCCACGCCGGTCTCCAGAATCTGCCGCGGCGTGGCGAAATTGGTGCCTTGGCCACTGATGCTCATCTGCCCATCAGCCATGGGGCGCAGGCCGGTGAGTGCCTCCACCAGCTCTGTCTGGCCGTTGCCTTGGACGCCGGCCACTCCCAAGACCTCGCCAGCCCGCACCTCGAAGGAGACACCATCCACCTTGACCTGCTTGCGGTCGTCTAAGACCCGCAAGTTCTGGACCTGCAAGACCGTCTCCCCAGGCTGGGCCGGTTCCTTCTGCACGGTGAGTATGACCTCCCGCCCGACCATCATGCGCGCCAATTCGGCAGTGTTCGTTTCCTGGGGCCGCTTGGTACCCACCACGCGACCGTCGCGCAGCACAGTGATACGATCGGCTACGGCCATGACCTCTTTGAGCTTGTGGGTGATGAAGATGATGGATACCCCCTGAGCCACCAGGGAGCGCATGATCTTGAAAAATTCCTCTACTTCCTGAGGGGTTAATACCGCCGTCGGCTCGTCGAAGATGAGGATGTCCGCCTTACGATAAAGGATTTTGACGATTTCCACCCGTTGCTGCACACCCACGGAGAGGTCTTTGACGTAGGCGTCCGGGTCCAGGGCCAGGTTGTACTGCTGGGAAATCTCCCGGATGTGGGCAGCTACCTGGGCGCGATCCAGGAAGGCACCGTTTTTCAGCGGCTCCACGCCCAACATGACGTTCTCCGTGACGGTGAAGACGGGTATTAGCATGAAGTGCTGGTGCACCATGCCGATGCCGGCTTGAATAGCCTTGTTGGGGCTTTCCATGACCACCTCTTGGCCCCGGACGATGATCTGCCCCTCATCTGGGTGGTAGAGGCCGTAGAGGATGTTCATGAGGGTGGTCTTCCCGGCGCCGTTCTCGCCCAAAAGGGCGTGGATCTCGCCAGGCAGGAGGGTCAGGTCAATGTGGTCGTTGGCCAGCACACCGGGGAATTGTTTGGTGATGCCGCGCAATTCAAGGACAGGAGGCATAATTAGCCCTTGGTAAAACTCGGCGGTGCTGGATTGCTCCAGCACCGCCGAAAGAATGCGGGCTGGTCTACTGCAGCGCCGCGACGCCGGTCTTGACCTTACCGCTGATGAGGTCGGCCTTGACCTGATCCAGTTCCTTCTTCAGGTCGGCCGAGATTTTGCTATCAAACTCGTGGAAGGGGGCAAGGCTCACGCCGTTATTGGCCAGGGTGCCGATGTAGTTAGTGCCGCCCTTGAAAGTGCCGGTTTGTACCGACTTGATAGAGTCAAAGACGGCCACGTCCATGTTCTTGCGCACACTGGTGATGAGCACTGAGCAGGCATCCGGCACAGACACGCACTGGTCGGTGTCCACGCCAATGGCCAGAACATTCTTGGCATCCTTGGCAGCGGTGAAGGCACCGTTACCGGTGAGGCCGGCGACGGGCAGGATCACGTCCGCGCCTTCGTCAATCAGGGACTTGGCGGCCGTCTTGCCCTTGTCCGGCTCGGTGAAGGTGCCGGTGAAGAGGCCCTTATCGGCCTTGGTGTCCCAGCCCAGGACCTTGACCGAGTCCTTCTTCTGGGCGTTCCAGTACTCCACACCGGCCTGGAAGCCCTTCATGAAGATGGTCACCGTGGGGAGCTGCAGGCCGCCGAAGGTGCCCACCTTCTTGGTCTTGCTCATGGCGGCGGCCAGGTAGCCGGCCAGGAAGGCCGCCTGGTCGGTCTGGAAGGCCAGACCCTGGACGTTGGGGACGGCCTTTTCGGAACCGCAGTCGGTGCCGACCTTGGCGCCGGGCCAGCAGTCCGGGTAGGTGTAGTCCACGATGGCGAACTTGGTGTTGGGGTTGGCCAGGGCCATCTTGGCCGTGGCCGGGCCCAGCAGGAAACCGACGGTGACGATCAGGTCGGCCTTGCCGTTAATGAACTCCTGGATGTTCTTCTCGTAGTCGGTCTGCTGCTTGGATTGCAGGTAGTTGCCATCTATGCCCAGTTGGGCGATGGCGTCCTGCACACCCTTGTAGGCCGTGGTGTTGAAGGACTTGTCGTCAATGCCGCCGATGTCCGTGACCAGGCGCACGATCAGTTTCTTAGCTACCGGTGCCTTGCCACCGTACTGGGCGGCATTAGACTTGTCTACCACTACCGTGCCGGTGTCAATGACCTTGGGGATGGTCTCGCCCTTGATGGCCTTGAGGGCGTTCTCCACGCCGAACTTGCCCATGTTGTACGGGCTCTGGGCGATGGAGGCGGCCATCTCGCCGGCCAGGATGGAGGTAGCAGCGTCCGGGTTGGCATCGAAGCCCACCACGACGATGCCCGTCTTCTTGGCGGCCTTGATGGCTTCCATGGCCCCTAGGGCCATGAGGTCGTTGGTGGCAAAGACGCCTTTCAGGTCAGGGTTGGCGGTGAGGATGTTCTCCATGACCGTCTGGCCCAGGTCGCGCAGGCTGTTGGCCGGTTGCTTGGCGGCGATGGTGATGCCGCAGGCCTTGAGGGCATCTTCGCCACCGCCAGCGCGGTCAATGTGCGTCTGCTGGGTCAGCACGCCGGTGATAAGGGCGACCTTGCCCTTGTTGCCCAGGGTCTTGCAGAGGAACTCACCGGCCAGCTTGCCGCCATTGCGGTTATCCGTGCCGATGTAGGTGAGTTTGTCCGGCCAGGGGGCGTTGGTATCCACGAAGAGCACGGGGATCTTGGCCGCCTTGGCCTTGTTGAAGGTGGGGTTGAGGCCGGCCTGGTCGGTGGGAGCCACCACAATGGCCTGCACCTTCTTGGTGATCTGATCCTCGATCTGGCTGATCTGGGTGGCTACGTCCGTCTCGGCCGGCGGGGCGAGAACGGTGAGATCAACGTTGAGGGCCGTCGCAGTCTCCTTGGCCCCCTTCTCTACCTGAGCCCAGAAGGGGTTACCTGCTCCGGGGCCCTTCATGCTCAGGAGAATCTTGGGCTTCGTCGGTGCCGGCGTGGGGCCACCGCAAGCCACCAAAGGCAGCACCAGGCTGGCGATCAAGAGCACGCTGAGAACGCGTTTCATTTGCTTCCTCCTCGATTTTTGTGGAGATCGTCCCTGATCTCCTTTCGATAGAACGCCTTGGGTGCCCAACCGCTGTAGAGGCGCTATCACCCCCTCCTTTATCGCCCATCATGACCCATGGCCAGTAACAGGCGCTAGGCCGCTCAGACGCGCAGCGAGCGTCGCCGTAGCACATCGGTGTAGGCCGCGATGACGATGACGACGCCGATAACCACGAATTGCCAGAAGGAAGACACGTCCATTAGATTCAAGCCATTGCGCAGCAGCCCCATGATCAGGGCTCCGACGAAGGTGCCCACCACGCTGCCTCGCCCACCAAAGAAGCTGGCTCCGCCGATGATCACGGCGGCAATGGCGTCCAACTCCGAGCCCGTGCCCGCATTGGGATAGCCAGAGTTCGTCCGGCCCGCCAGGACGATGCCCCCTACAGCCGCCAAGCCGCCACAGAGGACGTAGACCAATGTCAGCACCCGATCCACGTTGATGCCGGCGTACAAAGCGGCCTGGGGATTGCCACCCACGGCGTAGATGTGACGCCCAGTCCGCGTGCGGGTGAGGAAGAGCCAGAAGGCAAAGTAGAAGACAATGACGACGACCAGAGAAACCGGTATCACCACCGGTACATCGGAGCGTTGAATAATGGGGATGTCACCCGAGCCGAAGACGCGCACCTCAGGGGGGAGACCGGAGATGGGCACACCCCTGGAGATCAAGAACGTAATCCCGCGCGCGATGTTCAGCATGGCCAGGGTGGGGATGAAGGCGTGGGGCAGGCGCAGCTTGGTGAGACCCCAGCCATTCAGCAGCCCGCCGAGCAGTCCCAGCCCCAGGGCCAGGCCAATAGCCAGCACCGAGGGCACGCCGCTGTGCACAGCGATGGCCAGCGAGACCATGGACAGTGCCATCAACGAGCCTACGGAGAGGTCAATACCAGCAGTGAGGATAACCAGGAATTCACCCAGGGCCAGGAGGGCATTCACCGAGGTTTGCCGGGCCACGTTGGTCAGATTCTCCACGCTCAGGAAATACTTCGGCTGCAGGATAGTCAAGGCAATGACCATCAAGACCAAAGCCAGGATGATACCGTAGGTATCCAGAAACTGCCCCACGGTAATCCGGCGCTCAAAGGAGGCTTGTGCGCTGCCATCTGCCTTGCGCAACCGCTGTAGAATCCTGTCAGCCGAGAGCCTCAATGACTTCTCCTGCCCTTGATGCTTGTCTAAAATATCGAGTCGCCTTCACCCCGCCGTAGCTATGGCCCGGGCCTCTTCCAGGGAGTCACCCCGGGCGCCCACCATCAGCCCCACCACCTCGTCCATGGTGGTCTCTGCCGTGGGCTTATCGCCCACTTTGGTGCCATGCCTCAGCACCATGATGCGATCGGTAACCGCAAAGACGTCCTGCAGACGATGGCTGATGAGGATTACGGAGACACCGTGTCCGCGCAGGCTCTTGACCAACTCCAGGACTTTGCCCACCTCGCGCACAGCCAGGCTGGCCGTCGGCTCGTCCATGACGATGACGGAGGCGTTGAAGGCCGTGGCCCGGCCGATAGCCACGGACTGGCGCTGCCCACCGGATAGGCTCTCCACGCGCAGCCGCACTGAGCCGATGTTTATTCTGAGCTTTTGCAGGAGATTGCGAGCGGCGTCGTCCATCTGTCGCTCGTCCAGGAGAGGCAGCAGGCGTCCCATAGCCGGACGACAGGGTTCTCGTCCTAGGAAGATGTTGGCGGTGACGCTGAGGTTGCCGGCCAGGGCCAGGTCTTGATAGACCATCTCGATGCCCAGGGCTCGCGAATCGTGGGGGCTGAGGAAACGTACCTGCTGGCCGTCGAAGAGTATCTCCCCTTCATCAGGCTGATAGGCGCCAGTGAGGATCTTCATGAGGGTGGACTTGCCAGCGGCATTGTCGCCCACTAAGCCCAGGACCTCCTGGCGCTGCAGGCAGAGGTCCACCTGACACAGGGCGCGCACGGGGCCGAAGCTCTTGGAGATGCCCCGCATCTCTACAAGGGGTGGTGTGTTCACCTTCATCAACCCTCTTCGATGGTGAAAGCGATTACGATGTGATTATACTACGCTTACTTTCCAGCGTCAAGTAGGTCACCGGCTCGCGGTCAGACTACGTCCAACGTGAAATTATGTCAACCTACCGCCTCCTGTCCAGTCTGATGCCCACCGGCACCACCGCCGCGCCGATGAGCTGCAGCGGCGCCAGCGCAGGCTTAGGTGTTGGCTGGGGGTCAACCCCCAGACACAAGACGGCTCCAGTCACGGTTTACGGCTATTCCCACCCCCTTTCGCTGCCGGGTTTTGGCCGGGTTACAGGTGGCTACTTGTGCGGGGCCACGTCGCCGAGCGGCCGGCTCGGCCCGTGGGGCGCTTATTATTCTATCACAAACATCCCCGGTGTGCAAGAGGGTTGCGAGCGCAAAAATCGCCCAGTTGCAAGAATGTTCATTGTGTGGTAAGATAGACAGCAGATCGTGGTGGGGAGGTGGAAGCATGGCGAGCACAGTGCAGACCAGGCTGATCGTCAATCCGGTGTCGGCCAATGCCAAGACGGCGGGGCGCTGGCCGCCGATCCAGGAGTTCCTCCGCACGCAGGGGCTGGCATTCGATCACGTCGTTACCGAGCGCTCCGGCCACGCCACCGAGCTCGCTCGCCAGGCCGTAGCCGAGGGTTGCACGCTGATCGTGGCCGTGGGCGGTGAGGGCACCATGAACGAGGTGGTCAACGGCCTGGTCAGCCCGGCGGGCACGGTTCCGCCGGACGTCGCTCTGGGGATCATCCCCAGCGGCACGGGCACCGACTTCGTGCGTACCCTGGGTATCCCCCGCGACCCCCTGCAGGCCTGTCAGCGCCTGCTGCGGGCGGAGACTCGGGCCGTGGATCTGGGCGAGGTGGAGTACGCCCCCCTGGACTCGCCCTCCAGCCAGGCCTCCGCTCAGACCGGCCGGCAGCGTCGCTACTTCATCAACGTGGCCGGCCTGGGGTTTGACGGCGAGGCCTCCGAGCGGGTCAATCGCAGCTCCAAAGCCCTGGGCGGCACGATCACCTACCTCAGCAGTCTATTTCTTACCCTGGTCTCCTATCAAAACAAACACGTGGAGCTGACGCTGGATGGGCAGACGGCGCCGCGCCGGCGGCTGAACAGCGTCATCGTCTCCAACGGCTGTTACTTCGGCGGGGGCATGCGCATCGCCCCGCACGCTGATCTCCAGGATGGCCTGTTCGACGTGATTATCCTGGGCGACCTCCACAAGCTAGAGTTCGCCCTGAACGTGCCCAAGGTGTACAACGGCACCCACCTGACGCATCCCAAGGTGGAAGAGTATCGCGCCCGGGAGGTGCGGGTGGTCAGCCAGGAACGCATGCTCATCCAGGCTGACGGCGAGCTGGTAGGCATGGCCCCGGCCACCTTCCGGCTTCTGCCCCAGGCCATACGGGTCAAAATCTAGCACAAGATCAACGGAGAGGAGGTGATTTCAGACATGCCTGCGGTTCCGGCCTTTATGCTCAAGAAGCTCTACCTCAAGGGCAGCCTCAAGAACCTGGCCGATGGGTTCGAGTTCCAAATCAAGAACACCCTGGCCCCCGGCACGATCACGGCCCTGCTGCCCATCGAGGTAGACGGCAAGGCTTACCCCATAGCCGATACCGTCGTCAGCCGTGGTGAGGAGAAGATGGCCGCCAGTGCCATCTCTAAGGAAAAGCCGACGTCCTTCGGCATCAATACTACGGTGACTATGATGGTCAAGGGCGCGACGCTGGCTCCCGGCAGCCACACTGTGGTCATTGGCGTGGTGACCAGGGAGGCTGGCGAGCTGAAGTGGGACATCACGGACACGGTGGCGTAGTGCAAAATCCTCCCGCAGGTTCCGTAACCTGCGGGAGGATGGCTAATGCTCAAAAACAAACCCCGCCTTCTGCTGAGCAGGCGGGGTTTTGGCGCCAGATGGGCCTTGTCCCTGGAACCTGGCCCCATGGCCAGGCTTCTGCGATTTGGCGAACGTGCACTTGGCCGTCCCGCTGGAGCCAGTGTCAGGCGCTTTTCACCCGTTCGGCGATGGCCGGCATAACAGACAAGGGGAGGGGGCCAAATTGCCGCGCCTGCACCAATTCCTGCATTTGCTCCATATTCCGAAAGCCTGGTAGGGGAATCGTCAAAGGGGAGCGCGCCCAGATCCACCCCAACGCCCCTTGCACATAAGAGCGCCCGTCGCTGGTTAGATAAGGTTCAATCTGCTGCGCGCAGGCCAGCACCTTCAGGAATCCCTCTTGCGCAAACCATGGCGCCCGAGGATCACCCTCCGCCAGCTTGGTCTCCGGCGACCAACGCCCCGTGAGCACACCCATGAGCAAGGGAACGCGGTTCAAACTGGCCAGATCCTGTTCTCGGCATAGATTCAGCATGGCTGCATTGTCATTGAACACGTTCAGACGATGTTCGATGGCGATGCAGTGCTCTCCGCGGGCGAAAAGTCTGGCTCTTTCGACATCGTCCGTACTCCAGCCGTAGTAACGGATCTTGCCGGCGCGCACCAGGTCTTCCAGCACGGCCAGCAACGCGGGAGCGCGTTCCAGCGGGTAATCGCGGCGGTGCAGCAGGTACAGGTCTAGGCACTCGACCCCCAGGCGACGCAGGCTGGCTGCGCATTTCTGCTCCACGGAGCCGGCATCCAAGGACCAGGGATCCTCCTGATCTGGCATGGGGTCTTCCCCGAACTTGGTGGCCACCACGATACCCTCTCGACGACCGCGCAGGGCTTCACCTAGGATGCGCTCGCTCAAACCCTGGCCGTAGTTATCCGCTGTGTCGAAAAATGTCACGCCCAGATCGACAGCCATCTGGATTTGCCGCACGGCATCCCGTGTTGCCTGAGAGGGCTCTTGGGGAGCTACATCTTCACGCCAGCCCAACCCGGCTATGCGGGCCGTACCTAATCCCAAGGGGCTGACTTTTAAACCACTGCGCCCCAACCTGCGAAACTCCATCACTGGCAACCTCCATCTTTGACCTCCCTGTACCTTCGCCCATCTGCCCAGGCGGCCAGGCGGCCGAACGGCTTGCGTTAGCGGCGGCTGGGGAGAAAAAGACTCGGAAACGGAAAACCACCAAAGCTCAGAGAAAAGCCCCAAAAACGCGCAGGGTCCCAGCCGTCCGCTGCACGCTGTGTTGGGCGGCAACCAAAGTATACAACGGCCTTGGTACGTGATTCTCTAGCTTGAAAATAGCCCGAACAAGTTCGGGACTCCGGAGTCCTCAACTTGTTGAGGCATTTTTCATCCTTTCGTTGTGCGCCAATGCGCATGGGGATCTACTCAGTGGTGACGGGGGCACCAGACTGCCTATTATAATTACGCACGACCATTCCTACCATTGGCTGCATCCCCAATCGCTCATAAAAAGCTTGCAGAGGTGGATCACAGACCAAATCAACCATATAGAGATGTCGGAGTTTCTCTATCATCTGGCGAACTAACTCACTTCCAATGCCCTGTCCCTGATAAGCAGGCAAAACTTCAAGATGTGGGATATAGGCGCAAGAGATATGATCGCTCACCGCGGTAATGAAGCCCACCACAGTTCCATCATCAATACGCGCCAGGATAACAGCAGAGCTGTGGGCAAGAATTTGATAATGGGTCATGGGTGAAGGCGGATTGGGCCACCCGACGAAAAAGCCACCCTGCAGGTGTTCAGTGTTTACATCGGTCAGCGAGTCCGTGTAGCTAATCATATAGAAGCCCCTTTCTGTACGATCATTTGGACTGGGGAATTGAGTGAGGCTCCTGGGGCAACGCTGCGTTAGCGAGCATGACCCGGCCCAACAGCAGCAGCGTATGCGAGCGCCGAGGGTGTGCGGCATCCGACAATTGCTGGGGCTTCGTGGAGCAACTCGTCGTTCTCAATGGCCGCTACCATGAATAAGGCGAAGTCCACGCGGCGCGTCATATTACTCTCGAGGATGGGATCACCCACGTGCCGACTCCACACGGGCAGGCCCTGGCTCTCGCCCTCTTCGAGGTCGCTTCCGCGCACGACTGTCCACAGCGTGTCGCTGGCAAACACACGGCGACACGCCTCGATCTGATCGTCAATGTCCACAAGTCGAGTGAGACGCCCAATCCAGCGGGCGGCGCTCTCTTCCCACTTGAGCCGACTTGGATATACATCCCGGCCGTCACGTGTGATGTGCCACCCGCAAGAAAAGACTAGGCGTGCGCCTGGACGCGCGTAGTCGAGGACCGCCTGAGCTGTTCCCGTCGAGTAGTGGTGGGATCCCCAGGGGACCAACACGGTGAGTACCCCGTCGCACCCTGCGACAGCCTTCTTGATAACCTCGCGGTCGTTCGTCGCACCGGGAATGACTGTGATGCGCCCTTGGAACTCGCCGAGTTTGCCCACGCTGCGCTCCCGACAGACGCCAACCACCTCGTAGCCCCGGTCAAGCGCGTGCTGCACCATGTACTTGCCGAGCTTCCCAGATGCCCCGACAATGCAAACTTTCATCGAATGCATATCTCACCTCCCAAAGAACTGCCACAATCGGGGTAGGAACGCCGGTTTCCCGGCGTCCCCCCCACAGATCCCGGCGTGCGATATTACCGCACCGGGCTCTTCAGGCATACTCGCTTCCGCATGGGAGCGTCAAGAGTTTGGGACAGGCCAAAGCTGCCCCACGAGGCATTATGCGCGGATGTAGTAGCGACTTCCCCGAAACGGGGGCCGCCTCGGCCAGTCGCCGTTCCGCGGGAACGACGATTAAAATCGTCACTACATGTCCCCAAGACGATACGCTCCCTCCGCATTGCTTACCGCTATTGCCCGCAGTGAGGTTGGCATTGTTTCTCCAGCCCGACAGTCTGGACATGGGTGGGTGGTTGCCCCTTCGCTGCACTCAGGGCAGGCTCTTGCCCAGCAGGGACTTGCACCCTGCCAGAATCGCCAAGTTTGCTTGGCGCACTAACGGCCTAGAGCTCAGTCCAGCCCCAGCCCGCCCGGGCAGCAGTGGCGAGTTGTTAGGCGGCAGCAAAGCCGGTTCGGACAATTTCACACCCCAGTTGCGGACGATAGTCGCCCTGTGATGAAGGCGATTTGTGGAACGACCACTCCGAGCAGGAGGCTCATGGTCAGCACAGGGACCCACACATTCTCCTGTGGTCGAAACGCCTCAGGCACGATGGCGGGAACAGCCAGCACAAAGATGGGGATGGCCGCCAGAAAAAGCAGCGCCGCCATCCAGGCGCGATGACGCACGAACGCCAGGATGGCCAAACCGGCTACCCCACTAACGAATGGCCAGACGATGGGAGGATGTGTGACGGGATTATCGGAATCGAGGAACAGGTAGGCCGCAATCCACACGAGTGCATAGACCAGCAGTCCACTGATCGTCAGGCTGACGGCGTCAAGGCGGCGAGACAGCCCATACAGGACAAGAATGCCAAGAATGAGCGCCACCGTCATGATGCCGGCTATCCATAGTGAGCTGCCTGCAAAGTCTGCGTAATTGAGCCCCACCTCCCACGTGACGGGACGTGTGGCAAGCAGTTGGCTCCACACTCTAGATGAGATCAGCGTTATGACGATGAGCGCGACCAGGAAGGCCAGTGCACCCAGGAGGCTGCGCACGATGGAGAAACGCGCACGTCGCCACTCCACAACTACCAGAGTCACCAGCGCAACCGTTGCCAAAGCCGCCGCTGCTGGCGTCACCCAGGGCGGGTAGACGACCATGGCGAACGATGGGACTGTGAAGTAGGTCACATCTTGGCTGGGACGCGCCTGACCTAGGTCGAGACCGCCGAAGTGACGGGCCAGGCGTAGCATCGTCTCTCCCTGAGCCTGCACAAGCCCCGGGGAGATGGCATCCACGGTGTCACCAGCAGTGTGGTAGCGCGTGCCTCGTGCCATGTTCTCGATCTCAACACCCATGAACCCCGCGGGGGCGAACGCGGCGGTGAAATCGGTATCGTTATCCGTGCGTTCCTCGGCATTAAGCCAGGAAGCAGCCCACAGGGGCGGTCTGGCGGCGGCGATTTGCTGTACCAGCCAGGCATCACCGCGTGAGGTTTCGCGCAATGTCAGGGGGCCATTACCGGGACGACCATCGAAGACCAACGCCAGTTGGGTCTGCTTGGTCGCCGGGTGTTCTTTGATGTACGCGCTGGCGCCGAGCCAGCCCAGCTCTTCGCCATCGGTAAACAGGAAGACAATGTCGTTGCGCGGCGCTGGTCCTGCTCTCAATACACGCATGGTCTCCAACATCGCGGCGACAGAGATTCCGTTGTCCCCGGCGCCGGGCGCAGGTGGATGAGAGTCATAGTGCCCGCTGAGCAACACATCGCCGGTGGTGGCGCTGCCGGGCAGGCGGACGATCACGTTCTCCACAATTCCGCCCTTCTGCACTTCACCCTTCAAGCCGGCGGCGGCAGCCTCGGCCAAAATGTAATCGCGTACCCGAAACTGAGCCTCTGAGCCGGCTCCATGCGGCTCACGCGCCACCACGCGCAAATCTCCCATCGCCCTTTCCGCCGAGAAGCTGGTCTTTGGTGCACTGGCAGGGACAACGGCAGGCGACATAATCGGCCATGCCGAGACCCACGCGAAGAGGAGCAACGCTATCGCCAATAGTAGCGGAACGACCAGGTCAACCGAACCGAATCGTTTGCCGAGACTGGCCTTCTCCATGGTATTCTCCTCCTCATCACATTGGACTGGAATACCGTGCCGGCCTCACCGCTGGAACCTGGCCCAATCGTCCAGGAAGCGCTTGATGCCGATGTCCGTCAGGGGATGGTTCACCATCTGCTGCAGGACCTTGAAGGGCACCGTGGCGATGTCGGCGCCGGCCTGGGCCGCCTGGCTGACGTGTAGCGGGTGGCGGATGCTGGCAGCGATGACCTGCGTCTCCAGACCATAACGCTCAAAAATCTCCACCGCCTCCCGCACCACCTGCATCCCCTCGTGGCCAATGTCGTCCAGGCGTCCGACGAAGGGACTGACGTAGGTGGCGCCGGCCAGGGCGGCCAGCAGGGCCTGGTTGGCGGAGAAGGCCAGGGTGGCGTTGACGGTGATGCCCCGGCTGACGATGATGTCGTGCGCCACCTCCGGATACAGGCTACACTTCTCCTGCCAGGCACAGGCTTCGCAGAAGTGCTCGGCGTCGCCGTCCATCTCCGACAGAACTTTGATGGCCTCCAGCCCCGCCGGGGTGATGGCAATCTTGATGGTGGCGTTGGGCGACCAGCGGGCGATGGCCTGGGCCTGCTCGATCATGCCGGGGGCGTCCAGGACGGTGACCTCGGCGCTGATGGAATTGCTGATCAAAAAGCAGGCCTCCTGCACCGTCTCCCGAAAGCCGGTGCTGCTGCCTTTGCCCGCCAGGATCAGGCTGGGGTTGGTGGTCACCCCGCTGATCACCCCCCACTTCGCCGCCTGGCGAATCTCCTCCATGTTGCCGCTGTCCAGAAAAAGCCGCATCTTGTCCTCCTTGATGATCAGTTTCACGTCGTCCGTGTTCTATGGCGCATGTTGGCCGTGTTGCGTGTTGCGTATTCCGTCTTGGCTCAGTGGATAACGGAACACGCAACCTTGGGTTCGTGTTGCGTGCTGGGAAAAACGGAACACGCAACACGCAGCACGGATCCTTTGCCTTGAACCCCATCCCCTTACGCTTGCCGCCTGTGTAGCCGCAAGTCCTTCACGTTCAACTGTAGCACCGGCTCCTCCGCGCCCCACTGGCTGGTTTCCAGGGTGTAAACCACGTCAATGGACGGATGCTTGGCCACGGGCTCGGCCCAATCGCCCAGGCGGAAGCCGATGGCGTCCCACACCTGCGGGCCATCGGCCAGCTTGAGGCGCAGGTGGTTGTTGCCAGTCACCCAGGCCTTCCGCACGTGCACGCGGCGGCTCAGGAAGGTGGGCGTGGGATTGGCGTAGCCGAAAGGGGCCAGCCGGCCCACCCAGTTGTAGGTGGCCCAACTGGCCTGGGCCAGCGGCAGCTCGGCGTCCACGAAGAGCGTGGGGGTGAGGTCCAGGCCGCGCAGCTCGCGGTCGGCGATGGCCAGGAGACGACCCTGCAGCGCCGCCAGCCGGGGCGTCTCGACGGTGAACCCCGCGGCCATGGCGTGCCCGCCGAAGCGTACCAGCAGGTCCTGGCACTCCGCCAGCGCCGCCACGATGTTGAACTCCGGGATGCTGCGCGCCGAGCCGCGGCTGCGCTCCTCGCCCCACTCCACCACCAGCGCCGGGCGGTAGAACTCGTCCACCAGCCGGCCGGCCACCAGCCCCACCACGCCGGCGGCGTAACCCTCGCCGGCCACCAGCAGCAGCCGCACATCGCCCAGCTCGCAGGCCTGGCTGCGGGCTCGTTCCAGCACCTCGGCGGTGAGGCGCTGGCGCTCCTGGTTCTTGGCCTCCAGGTCATCGGCCAGGGTGGCGGCTTCATCGGGCGAGTCCGTGACGAGCAGCCGGTAGCTGGCGATGGCGTCGTCAATGCGGCCGGCGGCGTTGAGCCGCGGCCCCAGGGCGAAGCTCAGGGCGCTGGAGTCAATCTGCCCCAGGCGCAGGCCGGCGCGGGCGATCATGGCCAGCAGCCCGGGGCGCTGCGTCTGGTTGAGCATGGCCAGCCCGCGCCGCGCCAGGGCGCGATTCTCGCCGATCAGCGGGGCCATGTCCACCACTGTACCTAAAGCCACCAAGTCCAGCCCGAAATTCGGATTTCGAAATTCGAAATTCGCAATTCGCAAATCGGATAGGGCCTGCGCCAGCTTGAAGGCCACGCCCACGCCGGCCAGCTCCTTGAACGGGTAGGGGCAATCGGGGCGCTTGGGGTTGAGGATGGCCACGGCGCGCGGCAACTGCGGGGGGACGTGGTGGTGGTCGGTGACGATGACGTCAATGCCCAGGGCGTGGGCGTGCTCTACCTCGGCCAGGGCGCTGATGCCGTTGTCCACCGTGATCACCAGGCGCACGTCCTCGGCGGCCAGGCGATCCAGCGCGCCCAGGTTCAGGCCGTAGCCCTCCTCCAGCCGCCGGGGGATGTACGGGCTGACGCGAGCGCCCAGCGCGGCCAGCGTCTGCACCAGCAGAGCAGCGCTGGTGATGCCATCCACGTCAAAATCGCCGTACACCACCAGGCGCTCGCCGCTGGCGATGGCCTGCTGGATGCGCTGCACAGCCTGGGGCATATCGCGCAGGTCGAACGGATTGCCCAGCGGCTCCTCGCCGGGGGCGGCCAGGAAGGCGGCCACCTCGCTGGCTTCGCTGAGACCGCGGTTGTACAGAAGCTGGACGACCAGCGGTGGCAGGTCGCCGAAGTGTTGCAGGTGCTCCGCCGGGGCCGGGGGCAGCACCTGCCAGCGTTTGCGGGCCGGTAGAGTCATGGCTTGTCCAGATGGCCACGAATTTTGGACGCAGATAAACGCGGGCTGCGCACGCAGATTTTTGGGTTTATAAAATACCAAAATCAGCGTCTATCCGCGTTAATCCGCGTCCTGGATCGGCGCCCTGGTTTGGACGCAGATTCACGCGGGCTGCGCACGCAGATTTGATTCATAAATACCCAAAAATCAGCGTCTATCCGCGTTAATCTGCGTCCTGGGTCGGCGTCCTGGTTTGGACGCAGATAAACGCGGGCTGGCGCACGCAGATTTTTGGGTTTATAAAATACCAAAATCAGCGTCTATCCGCGTTAATCCGCGTCCTGGATCGGCGTCCTGGTTTGGACGCAGATTCACGCGGGCTGCGCACGCAGATTTGATTCATAAATACCCAAAAATCAGCGTCTATCTGCGTTAATCTGCGTCCTAATTAGTGCGCGGGCGAAGGCCAGGGCCTCCTCCCGGCTGCGCACCTCGCCGGCGGCCTGCGCCTCGCGCACCTGATCCAGCAGTTCACCGACGCGGGGGCCGGAGGCCACGCCCAGGGCCAGGATGTCATCGCCGGTAATCAGGCGCACTGGCGCGGCGGCCGGCTCCGGGGCCAGGTAGTACGTGAGCATGGCCTGCGTCATGGCCACGTGCTGCGCCCAGTGATCAGGGTTCAAAAGTGGGCCGCGCGTGGCCAGATGATCGGCCAGGGAGAGAAGAAGAACGTCTATCCCTTCGTCGCCCGTGTCCCGGAAGAAGCGGTAGACGGCCCGTTTGCTCACCGTCGCCTCTAAAGCGCCATCACGCCCGCCGTTTCGGGAAGTAAGGCGTGATGGCGCTTTATCATCGGTGAGCTGGCCGGGGCGCAGGTGGTGCTCGATCACGGTCAGGACGACGGCGATCTCCCGCCGGCTGAGACGCAGCCGCCGCAGGATGTCCTCGACGATGGGCAGGCCGACGATTTGGTGATTGATGAAGCGGATGCGCCCGTCCGGCTCCACGCTGCGAGTCTGCGGCTTGGCGACGTCGTGCAGCAGGGCGGCCAGCTTGAAGGCAATGGCGCGCGGGCGATCAGCAGCCAGCACCTCGGCGAAGTGGGCGCGCAGCTTCTCCCCCACCCTGCCCTCCCCCGTGATGCAGGGGAGGGTTGATGTAGGGGCGAGGCATTCCTGGAGGGTAGGCTCAAGCGAGCCATATCCTCGTATGGAAGGGCGTTTTGAGGCTAACGCCGGATGACTTGAAGAATGCCTCGCCCCTACTTGCAGACTGTCCACCAGACGCTCGGCGGCGCTGACCGTTTGCAGCGAGTGTTCCAAAACGTCCCAGTAGTGTTCCTGCGGCTGGCTGACGCCGCGCAGGAAGTTCAACTCGGGGATGACCACCGTGAGCAGCCCCAGGCTGTCCAGCAGGCGCAGGTGCTCGCCCGCCTCTGGCGCACCCAGGATCTTGACGATCTCTTCCAGCACCCGCTCGCCCGCGGGCTGGGCGGCCAGGGCGCTATGGCGACGAATCAACGCCTGGGTGTGAGGCTCGATCGAGAAGCCCAACTGGGCGACGAAGCGCACGGCGCGCAGCAGGCGCAGGGGATCGTCCAAGAAGACGCCGTCGTGCACGGCCCGGATGAGGCCGGCGCGCAGATCGGCCAGGCCGCCGAAGGGATCGAGGATGGTCCGTGGTCCGTGGTCCGTAGTCCCGGCGACCAAAGACCAGGGACCAAAGACCAATTGACCAATGGCTTGTTGCAGGTCCAGGGCCAGGGCGTTGATCGTGAAGTCCCGCTGCGCCAGATCGGCGAGGATGTCGTTCCCCCGGAACTGGCAGAAGTCAAAGTAGACCAGGCCCGCGTCAGCGGCAGCATCTGGGAACACCACGCGGGCCGTGGGCAGTGCTTCGTCCAGCAGAACGTAGTGGCCGCCCAGGGCGTCGGCCACCAGCCGCGCCAGGGCCAGCGGATCGCCCGCCACGGCCAGATCCACGTCGTTGCTGGGGCGGCCCAGCAGGGCATCGCGCAGGAAGCCGCCGGCCAGGTAGGCCACCACGCCTTGCTCTTTCAGGATAGAGGCCACCTGTGACAGGTTGTCGCAACCAATGGTAAGTGCTGCGGTGGGTTGCGACAACCTGTCAGGGGGGAGCAACTCCTCCAGGCGGGCGTCACGTGCGGCCAAAGTAAACCTCAGTTGGGATTTCGAAATTCGAATTTCGAAATTATTTGGTATCTTGGCGGTTATCCCTGGTTCCCCAGGTGTAGGCCGTGCTCCGGCACCTTGAGCAGGATGGGCTCGTCCTTGGGGCGGTTGCGCTTGGCGGCCAGGCGAGCCTCCTGCGCCGTGGTGCCCACGCCCGCCACCCGCCGCCGCACGATGGCGATCCACTTGCCGGCATACGGCTCAATGTCTTCGTCCACGGGCAAGCGCCGCGTTTCTTCCAGCATCGCTTCCCCCGTAGGGCGGCCTTCCCCAGCCGCGAGCTAGGGGCAGGTTGGCAACCTGCCCTACAATTTCAATCCGTTGGCCGCGGTGTCATGTCGCCCACGGCGACTCCGGAACTTGAAACCTGGAACATGGAACCTGGAACATCACCCGTTGGCCGCAGCGTCACGTCGCCCACGGCGATACGCCCCAGCGTCCCGTCCGCCCGGCGCAGGAGCAGCGCCCCGTCGGCGTCCACGCCCTCGGCCAGACCTTCGTCTTCTGTGCCGCCGCTCACCCGCACCATCTGGCCCAGGGTGCTCAGGCGCGCTGCCCAGGAGTCACGCAGCGCTTCGCCCTGGGCTACGTCGTGATAGCCGGCCTCGATCTCTTGCAGGAGGCGCTGCAGCAGCGGCAGCCGCGCCACCGGCCGGCCCAGCGCCGCGGACAGGCTGGTGGCGGTGGCGGCGATCTCCGGCAGCGTGCTCACGTCCAGGTTGACGTTCAGGCCCAGGCCCACGATGACGAAATCCAGCCGCTCGCCGGTCAGGCTCGATTCACTAAGAACGCCGCCCAGCTTCTTGCCCCGCAGGACGAGGTCGTTGGGCCACTTGAGGTGGATCGGCAGGGCGGTCGCGGCTTCCATGGCCCGCGCCGTGGCCAGGGAGCAGAGCATGGCCAAGCGAAAGGCCTGGGTGGGCAGCAGGGTCGGGCGAAAAATAAGCGTAAGGAGCAGGCTGGTGCCCGTCGGCGCCAGCCACGTTCGTCCCAGGCGGCCGCGCCCCGCCGTCTGCTCCTCAGCCAGCACCAGCGTGCCCGCCGGGGCGCCCTGCGCCGCCAGCGCCCGCGCCAGGTCGTTAGTGGAGGTCACGGAGGGTCGGTAAACCACGTTCCGGCCGATGAACTGTGTGCACAAGCCCGCCCGAATGGCCAACGGGGACAGGCGATCTTTGGCAATCTGGGTGCACATCGCTACATGGTTTGTAGCAGCAGGTCGCTATCTCAATATTATCGGCAGATAGAGCCGATAGATCAACGTAGCCGTTGAGGTGGCCGTCGGAGTCCTGGTTGGTGTACTGGTTGGCGTAGCTGTGGGTGTGTTAGTCGGCGTCGGGGTAGGGGACGGCTGCACGTATTTCCATACACCGCCGTTATTCAGCCCTGCATAGATGATTGCTGGATCCGATAGATCCACTGCTAGAGCAGGTACAGCTACGCCGGATGGTAATCCGGCACTCACGCTTGCCCAGGTTGTCCCCCCATCACTGGTTCTATAAATTCCTCCCCACATGTTGCCGGCGTACAGAATTTGCCGGTCACTGGGAGCCATCACGAGAGACATGGTGTTGACAGCGAATTCCAGACCTGTTCTCACCCAGGAGAGTCCACCAGTGATGCTCTTATAGACACCACCTGGCCCCCATAGCTTGCTTGCGTAGATGGTTTCAGTAGCACAGGGATCAATAACGATAGTCCGGACTCCACCTGATAGACTATCCACAGTCCTACTGATCCAAGAAGTCCCCCCATCGACCGTCTTGTAGATGACCCCTGGTTGGTTCCACATGTCGCCACCCGCAAAGACTTTTAGGTCGTTCAGGGGGTCAATTGCTACAGACCATAACTCCATATTGGTCAGCACAGAACTCCAGGAGGCTCCGCCGTTCGTACTTCGATACGCACCAGAACCAACAGCATATAGAAGCTGGTCATCGCTGCGAGCGATGGCCAAATCCTGAACTGAGCCACTCAAACCAGCAAGCGACCAAGAATCGCCGCCGTTCGTGCTTTTGTAGATGCCCCTATTGCTACCAACATAGATCACTTGGCTGTTGTTGGGGCTGATTGCTAGTGACGATAGGTTAGTGTTGGCCAGCAGACCATTATTCACCGCTGCCCAGAACATCCCGCCATCAAGTGTCCTGTAGACTCCACCCCTGTCTGTGGCAGCATACAGTACCTGCCGATCGCTCGGAGCGACGGCCAGATCAACGATTGTTTGGTCACCCAGCCCCGACAGAAGCCACGGCGTTGTTGCAGGAGTGTTGCTTACAGTTATTGTTACCAATGGCGATGCTGTTGCGCTGCCAACAGCACTATAAACTATAGCTTGTAAGGAATGAGAGCCGTTGGCTACATGTCGTGTACTCCAACTCCAACTGGCAGGCAGATTTCTCGCTCTGCCGTGCAGAGCGTTATCCAAGTAAAGCTCGACTGAGGCACCAACACCATCTACGGTGACAGTGACAACGTCGGATACAGTTGTCCCCGTCACTGGCTTAATGATAGCGGCTGTTGGGACATACACGTCTAGAGTCACCGTTACCAACTGTGGGCTCTGGTACACTGCCCCTTCACCGCTGATGATAACCGTTCCCGTGTATGTTCCTGCTGACAATCCGGATTTGTTGATCGAGACGATCAAGTCTCCTGGCGCAGTACCTGAAGAAGGAGAGATGCTCAGCCAGGAAGTATCCGCTTTTACAGCCTGCCAGTGCAATAAACCGCTACCATTGTTAGCGATATGAATAGTGGAGGCATCCGTATTGGGATCGATGGATGCCATGCGAAAAGCCATTCTAGTTGGACTCACTGCTAGGCGAGGAAAATCGCCCCAAACCTGTTGACCAGTCAGGGTGAGATCTCCAGCAAAAGTCGACCACCAGCCTGTAACCTGACCACTGGAATTCACGGACGGATCGAGCCACAAAGCATAGGCCGGGTATTGGGCGTGACTGTAGGTACGCAAAGTTGCCGGATTATACCCTGGAGCTGTCTGGTAAGCTGAACCAGTGGTATGGTCAATAGAGGAGAGCGCGTAGTTCAGATAGTAGCTCCAATCCCCGCCAGCGAAATAAGCCCTAGCACCAATGGTAAGAAATGTATAAGCGTAATCGTTGACTCGTCTTCTAGCTACTTCTTCCGAGACAACAGTTGTGTCAGAAGCAGATGAACCAGCCGAGTAGCAAGCGAAATTCATCACTATAGCATTCTGCGCCAGTTGGGAATAGGCGATCAGCATGTTCTGCGTCGCCAATGTGGCGCCACTCAGATTATTTGGATCGGTGATGCAGAAGCCATTGTTAGCTCCACCAGTGGTCAGATAGTTAGAATCTTCTGGATTGTATCCAAAGCCATGACCATGGTAAAGCACGATGCTGGCACCTGATAGATTGGCGCGTATGTTCTCCCAGGTGGCATTCGGGTGATAGAGACGCACTACTGCCACACCATAACTTTCCAGCAAGGCTGCTTTTATCTCCATCGCTTCTATGGCGGCCTGGGTATCTCTATTTGTCGGGGCATCAAGAGGACCGACGATAAGGACTGCCTTGAGTGGAAACTCCTGTGGTAGCGTCAATGGTGGGGGTGAGGTGAGGGTACACTGCCAAACGCCTCGATTTGAGGGTTGATCGCTATGAACGCCGACGTAAATGGTCTGTGGAGTCCCTGCCGTGACAGCAATGGATATGGCATTCGACGACAAAGGCATATCCGGGTAGATGCCTTGCCATCTGCGGCCCCCGTCCACGCTCCGGAAGACTCCTCCTCCACCAGTAGCTACGTAAATCACGCCAGAAGCAATCGCTAAGGCTCGTGCGCCAGCCCCTACAACCCCTGAGTTTGCTAGTTCCCAATTAGTACCCCCATTGGTGCTTCTGTAGATGCCAGCATAGTAGGCGTTGTAAAGGGATGCTACATACACTGTATTAGGATTGTCAGGATCGACAACCACGCTGTAATAAGTGGTGCTGGTCTGGAGGCCCGCACTCACTGAAGTCCAGCTTTGGGCAGCATTGGTAGTTTTGAATACGCCAGCATTAGTCCCGGCGTATATGACGCTTGAATTGCTCGGATCGATGCTCAAAGCATGAACATCAATTTCAGAAGCAAGACCGGTGTTCGCTAATGCCCAACTCACCCCACTATTTGAACTCTTGAAAACTCCGTATACCAGAGTTCCGGCATAGACAACGTTGGGCGACCTAGGGTCGATTGCCAGAGCCCGAACCGAAGGCCCATATGGTAAGCCTGTGTCTATAGTTATCCAATTGCTACCGCCATCTATGCTCTTGTAAATACACTCCCATGCGCCAGCATAGATTATGTTCGGTGTGACCGGATCGATGGCTAACGATAAGATACTGCTACCTGTTTTCACCGCTACCCAGGTACTACCGCCATCCGTGGTCTTGTAAACCCCACCATCGCCTCCAGCGAATAACACGCTAGGGTTGGTGGGATGGACAGCTAAGACAGAGATGTTAACCCCTGCTGGGCCACCACTAGTCCAATCATTATCCCCAACGAGATGAGATGAGGAGGCGGTCAGCGATGGCTCAAAAGGTGTGGGCACGGGGGTGGGAGTGAACAATGGCCTTGGCGTAGGCGTTATAACCTTATCATCACTAATTGCCGTTGTTGGCGAGGATGATGTGGCCAGGAGTAGAAACAGGCTAAGCAAGAAAGCCAGAACAATGGCCCAGGGACAATAATTCATATAGCATTTCATTATAGCAACCTCCTGCTTGACGAGAAGTGTCAATTACATCGCGGCGAATGTGCTCAAAGTGGACTGTTTCTCCCACCCTGGTCTCCTGTACTGGCTATCCAGAAGGCCGTCCCAGAGCCAGGGATGTTAAGCAACTCTTGTGCCAGAAGAGGCCGGAGATGAGGACGTTGGTATCGTAGAGTGCCGAAATCACGGCGTCTCCTTACGATACTCGTGAACGATTTGCGCCACTTTATCCTCAGTCAGTTGGCTGAACCCTTTCTCCTGCGCCAACTCCATCGCCCAGCGGTCAAAATCAGCCCACCGCTGCCTCTCGCTCCACTTGAGAAACTCAATGAAGTGGATAACGATAGGCACATCCTTTTCCGGCAACCCTTCCAACGTGGTCAACAACTGTTCCGCAGGTTTAGAGGCTACACCCACGATTTTACCTCCTCGCGATAGAGTTTCCTCACAGACGGCGCCGATATACTTCTCGGCGATGAGCTACCCGGCTGATAACAACCTTCTTGTTTGTGTCGTCAACAGCATAGGCGCGATAATCGCCTACCCGCAGGCGATATAGAGATTCCTCCGTCTCCAGTTTGCGGCAATCTGACGGCCGAGGACTTTCTTCCAGTTCAGTCAGCTTCGTCACCACCCGCTCCCGAACCTGGTCAGGGAGCCTGGCTATTTGTTTTACCACCGATTGGGGAACAATGACTTCATACATCGGTCTCGCCTGTAGCCTTCAGATCCTTTTTCAATTTGGGCAGAGTCACGTATGCGCCAGCCTTGTATTCGGCCATAGCCTCGTGGATTTCCGCCATGACTTGAGGATTGGACAGCATGAGCGCGTCCTCTTGCTGAGCCAGCATCTCATCGAGCCGGTTTCGCAAAGTCAACGCGTCTTCAAGCTCCAGTTGCTCCACCAGGCTGACCAGGGTAGAAAACGGTATCTTGAACTCAAGTTGCTTATCCTGCGTTGCCATTTTGTGCCTCCTCGGTGTACAAAACTGCTTGTCATTTCCCAGGTAGTTGGCCCTGGATTAGTCGTCCAGCGATTAGTTCGGTGACGCTCCCCTGAAAAAGACTACCCAAACCCTGCCAAGTGTGCTATAATGCCAGCAGAGCATCCTGCTGGAAGGCGGGGAGTGAGCGTCCCCTGCCTCTCCCCCTCCCGGCCTGAATGGAGGACAGCCATGGCCAAGACCGATCTGGTAGAGTATCGCCTGACCATCAAGAAGATGCTACCCAGCGAGCGCCCACGCGAGCGGCTGAAAACGCTGGGGGCCAGCACCCTCTCCAACGCCGACCTGCTGGCCATCCTGCTGCGCACGGGCACGGCCCAGGAGACGGCCATTGACCTGGCCCAGCGGCTGCTGGTCACCTTTGGCGGGCTGACCGGCCTGGTGCGGGCCAACTTCGCCGAGTTGTGCGCCCAGCATGGCCTGGGACTGGCCAAGGCGGCCACGGTGAAGGCGGCCCTGGAGCTGGGGCGTCGCCTGGCCCTGGCCCAGCCCGACGAGCGCCCCCTGGTGCATTCCCCCGCCGACGTGGCCGGCCTCCTCATGTCCGAGATGGGCCTGCTCGACCAGGAGCAACTGCGGGTGGTTCTGCTGAACAACCGCAACGCCGTCCTGGCCAGCCCCATCGTCTACCAGGGCAACGTCAACACCTCCGTGATTCGCCTGGCCGAGCTGTTTCGGGAGGCCGTGCGCCACAACGCCGTGGCCATCATCGTGGCGCACAATCATCCCTCCGGCGATCCTACCCCCTCGCCGGAGGACGTACGCGTCACGGAGCAGCTTGTCGCCGCCGGCAAGACCCTGGACATTGAGGTGCTCGATCACCTGGTCATCGGCCAGCAGCGCTACGTCAGCCTGAAGGAACAGCGACTGGGCTTCAAGTAACGGTCAACTGTCATTGCGAGGAGCGTCTTACAGTAGCAGGAAGAGATTGCTTCGCTGACGCTCGCCATGACACCGACCGACCGCCATAGCGGGGAGCACAGCGACGAAGCAATCTCACCTTACATGGCCGAGGAGAGATTGCTTCGCTGGCGCTCGCAATGACGTGAACCTACTCTGCCACCAGGGTGATGCGGCGCACCAGGCTCTCGTAGTCCCAGCCGGAGGCCATGACCTCCACGGAGAAGATGTACACAGGGGGCGGGCCCATGCCCGCCGGGTCCACCTGCTCGCTGGACGGTTGCAAGGGGCCACTGGCCCGCGGTGCTAAAAGCTCGGCCGTGTAGGTGTACCAGGCGTTTTGGCCGACCGACCGTCCGTTGGTGGTAGGATAGTCCTCTGGGTTCTGGTAGTAAAAGCCGCGCGCCCAGATGTACTCCTTGCCGTCCGCGCCCCGGTAGGAGATGCGCACCAGCAGCGGGTATTCGGAGCCCAGGAAGCCGCCGCCGGAGAGGCTTTGGTAACGCACCTGGGCCTCCAGGGACAGGCGCAGGGAGACGAAATCGGAGACGTCCCATTGCACTTCCTGGGCGATACCGGTCTCCGTGTGTTTGTTGCGCCCGCTGCCGTGCTTCAACTGGATGGCCCCGGCGTTGTCCGAGCTCACCAGTTGCACCTGTCCTTCCACATCGTCGGCCACCTCTTTGCGACTGAAGGCCAACCATTTTTCGGGTAGGGCGGCGCCCGCAGCCAGGGCGGTGAAATCGCCGGCGGCGAGCAGGGGCTGGATGGCGCGCTGCGGCGCCCCCGGCGTCTGGCCCTCGACGATCTCCGTGGCGTACCCTTCGTCCAGGAGCAGGATGGCGTTCTGGGCGTTGACGTGAGCCTCGCCCTTGCGCGTGGACATCTGGGTAACGCCCGGCCGCACCTCCACGGCGTAGCTGCCATCGGGGCTGAGGCGAATCTGCTGCGCCTGGGGCGTCCTCACCTCCAGGTAAGTTGCGGCCCCGGCCAGCGGGCTCACCCCAATGCGCGCCCGCGCTCTATCTCCCTGATACCTATCCACCCACAGGAGGAGGCTATTGGTCTGGGCCCCAAATTTGGCAGTGCGTAGCTGGATGATGTAGACAGTGGTGTCCGGCAAGAGTTGCACCGTCACGCTGCCGTCGAAGAAGCTCAGCAAGGCCGTAGAGTCCTTCTCCGTGCGCACGGTGTCCCTCTCGCGTACCTTCTCCCCCTTCCTCGCCACGCGCTCGATCTCGGTGGCCCGGGGCGTGATCTGCAGCGTGCCGCGGCCAATCTCGGAGACCACCCCCTCGCGCACATCCGTGGCGTTCTGGATGTACCAGCGCACGCCCAGGGGGATCGTCACCGCCAGGGTGCAGAAGACGAGGAAAGCGCCCCACAGCACCATCCAGGCGACCGTCTCCGGCCGTCTACTCAACAACGAAGCTCCTTTCGTAGAGGACGCAGATAAACGCGGGCTACGCACGCAGATTTTTGATCTAAGAAAATAAAAAATCCGCGTTCATCGGCGTTAATCTGCGTCCTACCCTCGTGGCCTTCTATAAGCGCAAGTCAAAGCGCCCAAACTGGCCGCTGTAGTTATCCCAGGAGAAGTCCACCCGCTCCACCTCGGCCTCGGACGGCCCCCGGCGCAGCAGAGCCAGCAAATCCTCCAGGGCCGGGCGCGGCCCCTCGGCTAAGACGACAACCGTACCATCCCAGTGGTTGCGCACGTAGCCCGTCAGCCCCAGGGCATTGGCCTGGCGCACCACGAAGTAGCGAAACCCCACCCCCTGTACGTAGCCGTGGACGACGGCGCGCAGGCGAGCGTAGTCGGGCATGCCTCACCCCCACAGCCAGACGGGCCGCCGCCGACGGTCGTCCAGGCGGGTCAGGCCGGCGGCCAGGGCCAGGTCTACCGCCTGCCGATACTCCTGTCGCGTGAGCGGGCGATCCAGCGGCGGCCGCGTGTGCGCCTTGTGGCAGGGGCGATACTGATCCATGATGTTCAGGTAGGTTTGCGGCGAAATCTCCGTGGCCAGGAAACGCACGACGTCGGCCGTGCCGGCCAGTCCCTCCGGCAGCACCAGGTGACGCACCAGCAGCCCACGGCTGGCCACGCCATTCTCGTCCAGCGTCAGGTCGCCCACCTGGCGATGCATCTCCTTGACGGCGGCGCGGTTGTGCGCCGGATAGTCCTTGATGCCGGATAGTTCCTGGGCAATCGCCGCATCGGCGTACTTCATGTCCGGCATGTAGATGTCCACGATGCCGTCCAGCAGCGCCAAAGTCGCCAGCGCGTCGTAGCCGCCGGTGTTGTAGACCAGCGGGATGGTCAGGCCATACTCGATGGCCAGCTCCAGGGCTTCCAGGATCTGCGGCACCACGTGGCTGGGGCTCACCAGGTTGATGTTGTGGCCGCCACGTTTTTGCAGCACCAGCATCATCATGGCCAGGGTGTCCGGCGTGACCGCCTCCCCCTCGCCGAGCTGGCTGATCTCGTAGTTCTGGCAGAAGAGGCAGCGGAGATTGCACCAGGAGAAGAAGATCGTGCCCGAGCCGTGGCTGCCCACCAGCGGGGCCTCCTCGCCGAAGTGGGCGTGGAAGCTGGCCACGCTGGCCTGCCGCCCGGTGCGACAGGTGCCCACCTCGCCGGCCAGGCGATCCACGCCGCAGTCGCGCGGGCACAGGTGGCAATCGGCGAGCATGGCCACCGCCTGTTCCACCCGCTGATGCAATTTCCCGCGACGCTGCAAGCGCAAGTAGCTGGCTGGCATGGTCTTCACTTCCTACTGCAGGCATTATACCACAAGCGCCTACCGTTTGGCTACCACGTGTAGGGGAGCGTCAAGAGTTTGGGACAGGCCAAAGCTGCCCCACGAGGCATTATGCGCGGACGTAGTAGCGACTTCAGTCGCCGTTCCGCGGGAACGACGATTAAAATCGTCACTACGTGTCCCCAAGGC
>Ga0233423_10000317_pt1 | contig 26809 bp, 28 predicted proteins | sample Watercolumn_Mata_FD_180713 | JGI IMG/M metagenome (GOLD analysis project Ga0233423, IMG submission 180713) | Freshwater microbial communities from Lake Matano, South Sulawesi, Indonesia - Watercolumn_Matano_2014_112_MG | ecosystem: Environmental > Aquatic > Freshwater > Lake | place: Indonesia...
AACGCCTTTATGATCTTTTCATAAAAAATTTAGATTAATCTTATTTATAAAGCTTTAGTTGAATAAAAAGCACCACGAATAAAGTTTTATGGATTCAGCTTTATTCTTTCTATTTCATCTTTAAATCTCTTAGCTTTGTCTTCTCCGATTATATGGCTATAAGACTGGACATTTGAATGTATTATCGCCCCCAGGCTTCCTTTGTCTCTGAGAAGTTTAGCTATTTCAGACTCTGATAATGTAGTTCTTGATAAGAGCCTCCAACCTTTAACATTTAGATTTCTATTTCTTTCATCACAAGCTAGAATCTGCAAAATCTTTCCATAGTCTAATATTTCATCATAAGATAATTGGTCTAAAAGTATTTTTGACTTCTTGTAATCCAGTGTAGAGTAGTCTTTGATAACTAGATTTGTCTCTTTTTCTACTTCGGCGATTATTTCTTTCATTCTAATTTTTAAGATTAGCCCTTCTGTTCCCAGCTCGAATATATATTTTTTTAAATCATCTGACATTCTTTGAATCAATTTGCCTCTCTGTACGACACTAACAGCTTGATCTAAACTGTAATAATTTCTAAGTTCTAGCCTATTAAGTTTGTCAACGCACGTATCAAATAACTCTCCTTGTTTTTCTAACATTTGAACATAGGTGCTGGCCTTTCTTAATAACTCCTCCGTGCTTCTTACTGGATATTTAATATTTTTATAGAATAAGTGAATATCATGTTTTCTTTCGGAAATAGCTATTACAAGCGTTCCTGTTTGCTTAGCAGTCCTTTCTGCAGCTTTATGGCGGGCCCCGGTTTCGTGTGTTTTAATCTTGTTATCTGGCGTGAGAATAACATTAGCGTAGTTTATTCTTTTCATATCTTTTGAAAGAATTATGGCTCCGTCCATTTTAACTAATTCTGCAATTCTTTGAGGAGTAAACCTGCAGTTTACTCTAAACCCCCCATCTAAAATCTGCAAAAGAATATCATTCTCAACAGCAATAAGGGCGCCTTTTCCTACTTTGAGAGCAATATCAAGCGCGGAACGAAGATTAGTTCCAGATGAAATAATTTTTAGAATGGAATAAAACTCATCTTCAGAAACTTTTCCCGGTGTATTTTGTTGAGGAGTAATAGTTCCTTGCACTTCTTTTTTTATTTCCATGTTTTTCAGAGATTCTACTAGTATTTAAGTTTTTATAGAGAACTTTGCAAAAAACAAAGTTCTCTAATAAGAAGTTTGAAAATTCTCTCGTAAGATTGGAATTATTCAAACTTCTCTATAGTAAAAGACGCAAATACAGAGAACTGCATTGGATAGATGACTTGCTTTTGCAGTTTTCCATATAACAAAAATTTATAATCCCGGATTTATCTTAAGTTAAATGGGTAAGGATATAGCAATTGTGTTTATGTGCGCTGGAATATCAAGTAGATTTGGAGGCAAAATAAAACAATTTGCACAAGTTGGCTCCAATGGCGAAACATTAATGGAGTGCTCTTTGAATCAAGCACTAAAAGCGGGATTTACAAGAATATTTTTTATTGTAGGAGATAAAACAGAGCGGCCTTTCAAAGAAAAATTTGGAGATTTATATAAAAAAATTCCAGTATCCTACTTTTTACAAAAATTTGATACCTCGGCGCGCGATAGGCCTTGGGGAACAGCAGATGCAGTCTGTTCGATAAATTCTATTGATTGCCCTTTTGTTGTTTGTAACAGCGATGACATATATGGCGAATATGCATTTAAAATACTAGCTGACCATCTCAGAAGTTCAAATGAATGTGCTGTAATTGGATATAGACTTGCAGACGCTCTTCCGTATAACCTCGGCGCGAACAGAGCGATATTTAAAAAAGATTCAAAAAATTATGCTCTTGATTTAAGAGAGGTCTTTAATATACTAAGATCTAACCTCTCTGCTACGGGAAATTCTCCAGAAGATTTGTGCAGTATGAGCATCTACGCTCTGCACGGGGATATGTTAAATGATCTAAAAGAGATAGTTGAAGAATTCAAAAGAAATCATGTGGGGGACAGAAAAATTGAGTGCTTAATGCCCGATTCAATAGGCAGACTAATAAGAGAGAACAAAATCAAGGTGAAAATTTATCCAGCAAGAGATAAACCACTCGGAATAACCTGCCCAGAAGATGAAAAAATCGTAAAAGCACAGCTTGCAGAATTAAAAACGACTAATTAAAATAGGGCGCGCAGCATTAATCCAAAGTTGTTTGTTTCAACTCTAAAAAAGATAATTTTATAAACCCCATTTTCTCATTAAAACTATCTGCTTCTTAAAAGTTTAGAAAGGTTTTAAGATGTGGAAAACTAAAAATGATATTTATTGTAAAAGTATCCTCAAATAAGGAAGATAAAGCTATAGACTTAATAGCGAGCAGAGTTGAAAAAAAAGGATTGAATGTATATTCGATAATTCGCCCGCATGGCCTTAGGGGCTATGTGATAGCGGAGGCGGCTGATAAAGACTCTATCGAAGAAGCTACTTTCAATCTTCCTTATACAAAAGGGATAATTGGTAAAACAGTAACTTACGAAGAAGTTAAAAATATGCTTGAGCCTAAAATTGAAGACATAAAAATAGAAATAGGAGATATTGTAGAAATGATTACAGAACCGTTTAAAAATGAAAAGGCAAAAGTTACAAGAATCGATAAACAGAAAGGGGAAGCAGTGGTATCCCTGCTCGGAGCTTCTATTCCAATCCCGGTAACTGTTAAACTGGATAATCTAAAAGTTATAAGACGCGAAGAAAAGGAAGAATCTGGTGAAAAAGAAGAAAAAATAGAAGAAGCAATTGCTGACGAGGAGTTAACATTCGAATAAAATGATAATAAAATTAATTGTTGATGGGGGGGATATGAAGGCTGGACCAGTAGTCTCACAACAACTTGGCCCGATGGGAATAAATCTCGGGAAAGTAATCGCAGATATAAATAAAGAAACATTGGGATTTAAGGGAATTAAAGTTCCAGTTGAATTAGATGTAAACGCAAAGACAAAATCTTATAAAATAAAGGTGCTCTCTCCTCCAGTGTCTGAGTTGATTAAAAAAGAGCTTGGCACAGAAAAGGGGTCTGGCGATGCTGGAGCAGTAAAAGTGGGAAATATTTCTTTTGAAAAAGTAATCGGAATTGCTAAAGCAAAAATGTCTGGATTGTTAGCTAAAGATCTTAGAAACTCGATAAAACTTGTTGTTGGTACATGCGTTTCTCTTGGAGTCTTAATAGATAACAAACTTGCGAAAGAAATAGAAAAGGATATTGATGCGGGTGTTTATGACAAAGAGATCAAAGAAGAGAGAACTACGGCTTCTCCTGAAAAAGAGAAGAAGCTGGTTGAATATTATGCTCGAGTGAAAGCTGAACAGGATAAGAAAGCTAAAGCAGCTGCAGAGGCTAAGGCAGCTGAAGAAGCAACAAAAGCTGCTGCTGCAGCGACTACTGCGCCAGGGGCAGCGCCCGGAGCAACACCTGCTGCAGCGACTACTGCGCCTGTTGCTGGAGCAAAGAAAGAAGAAGTGAAAAAAGAAGCTAAGAAAAAGTAATTCTAATCTCGGCGCCGAGCAAACAATTAAAAAGTTGTAATTTTAGGTTTTTGTAGGGGATGTGGTGCAGCCTGGTTAACATTCAAGGTTTGGGACTTTGCGACCCCGGTTCAAATCCGGGCATCCCCATTTTTCTTACGAATATATCTTTCACAGACTAATTATGTTTAAAATACTTTGATTCTTAACTAGCTTATGAATCTCATAGAAATGGCACAAGCTTTTGTTGCAGGAGTTAGAGAGCTTAATACAGATCCAAATATCGAATATTCTTGCGGAGATCTGGGTGTAGAATATACTTCTTATAGGGATGGAAAAGCTGAACTTATATTTCACTGTTCTGTTATTCGCACTAAGAAGAATGATAAAGCTCTTCCCAAAGAGGCACTCTGCCCAAGAGATGAGATAATAGAAGTCCAAAACAGAAAAGGAATTAGAAATGGGAATGGATATTGGACTCAAACGCTGAAAGGCATATTCAGGGTACGTAAAACTAGCACTGCTGTAGAACTGCAAGATGAACTCGAAGCAGTTAGAAGAATTTGCGGCTCCCCCGGTTCATGCATAGAAAAATACAAATTATAATTCTCTTAGATAAAGCTCAACCTAAAAACAATTCAATCTTTCGAGGGTCACGCTTAATTTCCTTGACAATTGAAGAAGGCCCTACTACAGTGAGTGCCTCACTGTCTCCAACAAGTTTCTTAGCTAATCCATGCCTGAATCTGGTTATCATTCCTTTATTTTTTAAGTCCGGTTCTATCACTGCGAGTTCTATTCCTCTAAAATTTTTTATATGGTCTACGAGAGCCATTGTATCTTCGATTAATCTTGCTTCTTCCTCTGCTCTTAGCCTTCCATGAATGATTACAATTTTATTATTTAATATTAACCCAAGCACTTTCTTGACTCTTTCAGAGATACTTAATTCTTCTATTTCACTAAAAGGAATTACTTGCAGACTTAACCCTCTGATTTTTTTGTTTTTCATGTTATACCTTCTTAGCTAACCTAAACAGGGCTTCATAAAACTCATCCATGTTAGTCCCTTCTTTTGCAGATATGCCAACTACTTCGTAATCTGGAAAAGCTGAATTTACCCCTTCGATTTCTGCTTTTTTAAGATCTATTTTATTGGCTGCAATAAGTACTGGAATCTTTCTTGCAACAAGGTTTCCGATAATTGTTATATTAACTTGAGAATAAGGATTCTGAGAAGAGTCTAGAACAATAACAACGGCGTCCATATCTTCTAACCACTGTATTGATTCAATAACGCCTTGCGTAGCTTCTTTCGCTCTTCTTTTAGCTTCATTTCTTCTTATTCCGTATTTAAGGAATTCTTCATAGTCTATCTTTGTGGCTATGCCCGGTGTATCTATAAGCTTTAAAACTAAAGTTTTTCCCTTATGTTTTATTTCTACTTTTTCTTTAAATTGAACGTGGCGGGTCTCATGCGGAACTTTACTCACTAGACCTATTTCTTCGCCTGTCCAGTCTTTGCATATTCTATTTGCGAGGCTTGTTTTGCCTGCGTTGGGCGGGCCATAAAATCCTATCTTTATACTCTCTCTTTTTCTAAATATAGCTCTAAATATTCTTTTAGAAAAACTTTTTAATATCCTTAACATAAAAAAATTAATTACACTCTTTTAATAAATCTTGCGTCTGGCCCCCCAACCCTATTTAATTGAACTCTTCTTACAATTTCATTGTTTATTTTCTTTTTTTCAAGAAAGTTGAATAAAGGTATCTCAAACATGCCTGTTCTCTTACCATCTATTTTTTTAAAAGCAAAAGAAACTTGCTCCCTGCTCCATCCTGAGTCTTCAAGCTTGTTTCTTGTTTTATTATCATCAAGCCCCCCCAGTCTTGAGTTATGAATAAATGTAACAATATTATAAAGGTCGTCTTTATTTGCAAAAAGCTGAGACTCATAATATTTTTTATACCATTCTTGAAGAAGTATATAGACAACAAAAAATCCTACAATTATAATAATATAAAACAGATAAGCTTTCGATTTTCTTGGATTTTCGTTGCCACCAGGTTCTATATATCCTGCTGAAGGCCTTATTACGCCGATGTCTGGAGAGATATAGGCTTTTAATTTAAGCGGCTCTATCTCATCTAAAATAATGAACTCTAAATTGTTAGATGTCTGTAGAGGTATAACAATGCCCTCTCCTTCTTCAGAAGAAATCTGTTCTTCTCCATAGCTTTTAGAGAATATGACCACTTCTTTAGGATAGTCTATGATAAAATAGCTTTCGTTTGTTTCATTTTTTGCTCTTATGCTGATATTGAAGATAGTAAATAACACCTTAGATTCATTTTTGGTTTTCAATGAAAGAACATCTGTAGATATTTCACCATTATAATTATCGTTCATCCATTGCAAGATCTCTGTTTTTAAAACATCTTTATCTGCAACTGAACGATTTGATATTTTTTCTATATACCTTGTATCCATTTCTACTGCCCCGATGTCTAAAGGAATGTTCTGCCAAGATTTTTCTACAATTATTGATTCAGGAATGTCTAAGTCTAAAACTTCTTTAATAATTCTTGAATAATTTCCAGCTGAAGATCCATTTATCTGAGACCTTATCTTGGTGATTGTTAAATTGGTTTCATTCAGCCGCGCCCTTTTTTCAGCTTGTATTTTAATCCAACTTGAAAACGAATCAAGGCGCGAGTAGATGTTGTTAATATTGTTTTGATAACTGTTTAGCAAACTTTCTATTGCAGATTTAGCATCTCCTACTTCTATTTCAAATTTCTTTTTTGCTATACTCCCTGACCCGTTAACAGCACGCACTTCAATTTCATAGATTCCTTCGTCATAAAAAGTCTTTTTTATCTTGTAATCCTGAACATCTTTTTCAGCATCTCCAAAGAATTTCCATGACGAAGAGCTAATATTTGTCTTAGCAATTATTTTGAATTCTGTTTCTTGTGCGATAACTGCTCTTTTCGGAGAAATATCAAAATCAAAACTAGGGGTTATATTCAAAGCCTTTCTTGTAATCTCTCGATTATTCAGATAAAAGATGAAATTGTTCTCTGTAGAATTAAGAGGTATAATAAATTTAAGTTTATCAATGCTCAAAATTTTGGAAGCCATGTTTATTTTAGCTGATTGTTTGTTTAAACTGTAGATATCTGAGCTTGAAAAACTTCCTATATCTGAAGAATACTTGATAAGACTACTTGAAAGAGTTATATTCTGCTGTGTTCCAGATTGTATCTCAAGAGGAACAAAACATCCTGCGGTGCAGTTGCCCCCATATAGGTCATTTATGTAATCTTGCAAGTATCCCTGGAGTGTTTCATACGCATCAACTAAATTGAAGAGTGTTTGGTTGATAGAAATATCTGGGGAATTAAATTGCATCGGTCTTCCATAAATCTGATAATCTGCGACATATTGATCGGAATCTATTCCATTAGAACCGCAGTTATTTCCGCTAGTCTCTAAGTTAATATTATAAGCCCCCCCGTTGGTTTCATCAGATATGCAAATAAAATAGTTACTTTGATAAATACTGCTGGAGTTAACAATACAATTTACAAGAACATCTTGTTGAGAAGAAGGCGTAATTATGCCGCATTTTGCTAGGAAATCTTTGTCTTTATTGTAGAGCCACATCTTTAAGTCAGCCTGCCCGCTTCCTTTAATAACCGCGCCGATTTCAAAAGATGGCGCAGCAGGCAGAGTTACATTTGCGCAATAAGCTCTACTTCGTATCTGGGCTGTGACAAGAGTGCTTTGATTGTTAAAACATCCAAAAATTTTTTCGCCGCAGGGATTCTGCGTGTATCCTCTGCTTTGCACTATATAATCTGTTTTTCCAGCTATTTTAATTTTTAAAGGAGCCGCACATGAAGGCGGACCTGAACTTTGCAATCTCAAATTAAAATCTTCAATATTGATATCTCTGCCGATGATTTTAAAACCAATTGTTCTGTTTTCATTTAATCCAAGGATTATTCTTTCTTCTTTTTGGCCTTGAAGATAATCTTCTCTGCAGTTTTTGATAGAGCATTTGTAATCTACGTCTTCTAAGAGCGAGTTATTCTGCAGCCAATTAATTAAGCTAGCATTTCCTGGAAAATTGCTTCTCAATGTCGAATTAACTGGCTCGTCTATAAAAGAAAGATTTATGGCGCCGCGGATGTAATCCCCCCCATAATAAATGCCTTGGATTGTAGAATTATAATAAATAAAAGTTGCTTGGGCATTGGAAATAATTAATACAAAGACCGTTAAAAACAAACCAGTTATCGCCTTTTTTCTCATAACATTTCTAATGATTATTTATTTAAAAACATAACTACTCCGGCTTAAAAAACCCCTCTAAATCATTTACAGCAGATATGTTATCTTCTTTCTTTAATCTAATTACATTATCCACAAAGTTCTCCATCTTTGGCTCGTGACTTACAATAATTACTTGTTCGACATTCATTTCATTAAAGACTTCTTTCATTTTATCAATCTGTGCTTCAGAAAAACCTTCTGTTGGTTCGTCTAGTATAACCAAGTCTCTGGTTTTTACATGGCTTAATACTGAATTGATTGTTTGATTCAATGCTAAGCGATAAGCAAGAGCCACGGCAGTTCTTTCCCCCCCAGACAAAAATGCATAATCCATTTCAACGCCCGCTTGCATGATAATTGGTGTAAAGTTTTCATCTAACCGCGCTTCAAAAATCTCTCCTCCGAGAATATTAAACCATTTTTTAAACAATCCTGAGAATTCATTTCTTAGCTTCATCATAACATTTCTTTCAGTAAAATCTATTAAAGATGTAAAATAGCTTGATAACCAATCGTTTATCCTTAAGATTCTGTTTAATCTTTCTCGAGATTTTTCTTTTATTAGAAGCCTCTCTTTTAGACCTGTTATTTCTCTGTCTTTTAATTCGATTTCTTTCTTAAGTTCTGCTAGAGAGATTTCCGCATGCTTCTCGTTTAATATAGCTTTTTCAATTTCATCTTTTTTTATTTTATAGGCATTTTCAAACTTAGAATATTTTAACAAATCGAATTTTATTGTTTCCATATGCTTGTTTAGCATTATCAGGTCTTTTTCTATGGAAAGCAGAGATTTGTCTAATTCAGATAAACGCAATTTATTTTTTGCATATATACCCTGCTGAGATTTTAATACTTCTAATTTTAATTTTTTTTCTTCAAGTTGAATTAGGTCTAATTTCTCTTTATCAAAAATTATAGCCAAATCTTCTCTTTCTTTTTTCAATTTATCTTTCTCTCTTTTTGATTCAGCGATTTCTCCTTCTGTTTTATTGAGAATATTGTGTTTATGGGCTCCTGGCACATCCTGAAGACAAGTTGGGCAAATATTTATACTAAAAAATCTTTCTTTTTTATCTGCTAAGTCCAATAACAACTTTTCAATATTTTTGAATTGGCCTGCTAATTCGATTTGCCTGATGTTTATTTTATCTAAAATAATCCTCTTTTCTGAAATCTCTTGCGAAACATCTTTTAGGTCTTTTTCAGAAAATGAAGTTTCTTTTTTTTCGCTTTTTTTTAATTCTTCAATCTCTTTTTTAACCATAAACAAATTTTCTTCTTTATTTGTTACCATTACTTTTGCCTTCTCTAATTCAGTTTCTAGCCTATCTCTTCCTTTTATCTCGCTTTCTATGGATTTTATTGCTTCTTCTAATTCATTTCTAACAGCTTTCTTCTCTTTTAAGTTACATTCTTTAAGATTAATATCTTCTTTGAGAACATTTAAAGAGACCAATTCTTTTTCTATTCTCTGCCTTTCAATTTCGATATCTTTTATTTCGCCTTGCAATATCTTTGTTTCATCTTTGAATTGACTCAAAACAATGGCGAGGTTTTCTCTGATAGTTTTGTATTTATCAATCCCAAATACATGCCTGAGAACATTCAGTCTGGTTTCTGGGTCTTCTAAGATTATTAATTTCATCTGTTCTTGGGGAGTATAAACTGTGTATTTGTATAGAAGATTATTTTTTTTAACAAATTCTGAGGGATACCCCAGGATGTCTAAAATCTTGGTCTTTAGTTCAGTTATAGAATATTCTTTTCTTACGCCATTTATACTAATGCTAGCGTAATCATTTACAACTGCGCGAGAATTTCTTTTTAACCTTCTTTCAATTACTATCTCTTTTCCTCCAGCTTCCATCTCTAGAATAACTTCACCATAAGCAGTATTATTTCGGAGTAAAGCTGCCCCGGTCTGGCCAGGTTGCAGGCCAAAAAGAGCATATTCCACAGCGAGTAAAATAGAAGTTTTTCCAGAACCTATATCTCCTGTTAAAAGCAGGGAGCCTTCTGGAAAAATTATCTCCTGGAAAGAATAGCTTCTAATATTCTTTAATTTTATTTTTTTTAATTTCATAGCTGAAACATTCTCCTGATTTCTGAAGATATTCTTTCTTCAAATAAAACAGCTTTTTCACCTTCGAGTTTTTCTGACTGGAGGATTTTTATCAATAAGGGAATTTTTTCATTATTTTCGTTGGGGTTGCTTTCTTCAAATTTTTTTATTATTTCATTTTCAAGATTTATAGAATCTAGGCAATCTCCCCCTATTTCTAGATCGCCAACGTGCATGTTGCTTGTACTCTTCAATAAAACAAAAGCTTCTTTCTTTTTTATATAATCTTCTACTTTGCTAAATTTTATGTCTCCAATCTTTCCATTTTTTAGCATGCCTCTTATTTTTAGCATGACTATTTTATCTTTTAAATTTTCTTTTTCTAATTCGAAGATTATTTTTTCAGCAGCATCAAATGCATTATCAATTTCTATTTTAATTGACACCACGTCTTTTATTTTAATTTCTTCTTTTCTTATTCTGCCATTGTCAAAAATGTAAAATGAACCGCCTTTGAGCTCTTCCAGTTCAGAGAAACTATTTGGGAATATTGGCCCGGAATAAACTTTTCCTTCTTTGTTATAATTAATATGCAAATGAGAAAGTGCTAAATAGTCTACTTGGGGCAATGTTCTGTGATCTACTGCTTTTATGGGAAGATTTCCAATAGCATCTCTTATTGCAGTATGCAACATTAAAATTTTAAAAAGCCCCGGAGAATCGTGCAGTTTTATTCTTTCTATATCTTCGACTTCTAAGCTAGACTTCTTACCAGGATAGCCATAGATTGCGACATTCCTAAATATTGTGGGGTGCAATAATATCTTGTCGTTTCTTTCTTCGAATAATGAGACATTTTTGCAAAAGCCGCCTTTTTCTATAACATCTAAGAAAGTTTTGCCAGACACTGAATAATCGTGGCTGCCGGCAATTATAAAAACAGGAATATTTGCTTCTTTTATTTTTCTGAACTCATTAAAAGTTTCTTTCAGAGTTTCTATGGAAGGGTATGCTGCATCTAGGAGATCTCCGCTGATTAAAAAGAAATCCACTTTTTCTTTTAGACACCTCTCTATCGCTGTCTGAAAACTCTTAAAATTTAGTTCTCTTAATTCTGGCTGTCTCCATCCACCGAGATGGCAATCACCAATGTGCGCAAATTTCATAGATATTTTTCAATAAGTTATTATTTATAGATTATTGGTTTATATCACAAATATGTTCTTGATTTGAATACGCTTTGTTTAAGCGGGTTTGCAAGTAATCTCTTGAGAGATAATTGCATTTTCACATACAGCCCATTTACGGCTTTTTTTATCAGCAACAACAGGCTGTATTTCCAATATGTAAGTTGTATCTCGCTGGAAGAATTCAAAATTACAATTAGGGATACTTGGGATTATTGATCTATAACTAAATACATATAATCTTCCTGGCCGAAAAGCTAATCCTCCGCGGATATCATTTATCGCACATCTGACTGAGCTTCCGCTTCGACCTATTTTTACATAAAAGTCAGGTATGTTAAATTTGCCATTATTATACAAAACAATGGTAAGATTTTTTTGGTTAGAGTTGCATACGTAGTCTCTAATGGATAAGCTGACATCTTCTTCACAATCAGTTTGACCTTTAGGGGTGAAGTCTTTTAAATAACTATAGACTAAGATGCTGAGCCCTAATGCCCCGACTATGAGCAAAATGTAGCTTACTATTTCACTCACCCCTTTTTTATTCTGCTGCAATGATTTTTTCATTATTATTACCTCTTTCTACCAATACATTAAAATTATACGTTCTATTATTCATACTTAAGTTATAATAAATGTTTCTATGGCTGTCTTTCCATCTTATTAGAATATATTTTAAATCTGGACTTTTAGTAACATTAATTTCAGAAGGTAGACTTTCGCTAATACCTTTGTTATAGAAAAATTTTGACTCTTCATCTTCAAAGGGAGAATAAACCCAACTGAACAGCACAATATCTGGGTTTAAACTAGAATAATTAGCCATTGTTTGATTTAATAATTCACTAATTTCGGCGAAAGAAGCCCCCTGAGAAACTCCATAGTCTATAACTCTTAGCCCTTCATATTTTATTTCTTTAGCTAATTCTTTTATTCGGTTATCTGTTTTTGGAGAGTAAGCAGAATTATGCACTAAACCAAAGCTTAATAAAACAATTGCAATAATAAGCGATGCAGCGAGAAATATCTGCCCTCTTTTGTTCATTATTCTTAGAATCAAAGTGACTTTTTATAGATTTCGTGAGGGCGAATTGAGCAGACAAAAAGTGTAGATGGGGAGTCTGCTCAAACAAGCCTTGAAAGTTAACCTTCCGCCTTTCTCAGCTTTGCTACCTTGTAAGCACCAAGCTTCCTGTTTAGGGCTGCTCCGGTCAAGGCCTGACCCATTTCGCAAGAGCAAGATCGAACAAGACAAAACGTCAACGTCCAGCAAAAGACTGACAAGTCTCATCATCACTCGCTCCTTTAAGCTCACTTGACGCCCGCAGGTGTGACAGCGCAGGGCGAACGCGCCAGCTCGTCTACATTTTAGACGAGCTTAATGGATTTATAAGGTTATTGCTTTTCTGTAAGTGTGTTATCCCGAAATAAGTTCCTCTCGGTAAACAAGATAAGCTCTGCTGTAATGCAGAGTCTTATGAGAAAACTAAACATAAAGAAAATTACGATGAGAGTTCTAGCTTTAACCTGCAAGGGCACATGCAAGAAAGAAAACGAATCAGGTCTTTTTTACAAAGACAGGTGTTGCAGAGGTCTCGAGGCATTGTCTACTAGAGATTCAAATTCTTTTATTTGTTCCAGAAAAAAGTCTATTTCCCTTTCCCAAGAAACATAAAAGCACTCCAGGCAGCAGTGCATCCTTCTGCAACTCCTGTAATTGCCTGCTTGAAAGGCTTGTCAACAACATCGCCTGCAGCAAAAACTCCTGAAATGTTTGTTTCGCCTGTTTTATGATTTATTATAATTTCTTTTTCTAAATTAACAGCAACTCCTAGTTTTTCAGCAAGCTCGGAAAGAGGGACATTGCCAATCTCAACAAAAACTCCATCAAGTTTAAGCTCTTTGCTTCTGTTGTATTCTTTATCTAGCCTAACTAGCTGAACAACTTTGTCTCCTTTAATCTCAATAACATTCGTATTAGTAATCATTTCAATATTCTTGGCTTCCTCAATCTTTCTTACATTAGCTGAATCAGCGCGCAGTTTTTCTTTTCGATAAATAATATAAACCTTTTTTGCATGCTGGCTGAGGATTAAGGCATCAGCAACAGCGCAATTACTCCCTCCGACGACTGCAACAATCTTATTTTTATAAAGCGGAGCATCGCACAAAGCACAATAAGCAACACCCCTATGCTCAAACTCTTTGCTTCCGGGAACATTAAGCTTTCTTCTAGCACTTCCAGTTGCAAATAAAAGTGTTTTTCCAAAATATCCTCCTTGGGAAGTTTTTATAACAAAACCTATTTCATTTTTCTCAACGCTTTCTGCTTTTTCTTCTTTAATTGTAACAAGTGGATAGGCAAGAGCGTGAGTTTTTATATTTTCAGCAAGAACCTTGCCGCTTGTTTTTGCAAAGCCGGGATAATTTTCAACTAAAAGCGTTGTAGTAATTAAACCGCCGATAGGAAGCTCTGAGCCTGTTGCTGTTCCCAAGCATAAAGTTTTCATTCCCAGGCGTGCGCCGTACATGGCTGCGGCTAGACCAGTTACTCCTGCACCAATTATAACAAAATCGTATTCTTCTTTCATGCTGATATTTAAAACAAAGATTATATAAATTGTTCGATTAAAATTCGGGTTAATCGCTTATACAGAGAATTATGAACAAAATATGATTTAATTGAAAAGAAATCCCCGCAGCTTGCTGCGGTTGGGAGCTTCACTCATCAGAATTCTCTGTCTAGTCAATTCTATTCAAATGTGGTACAATAAACAGAAATGACTATAAACAAATCGAAAGGTTCAATTAAACTGGGGTTGTGAAATCCTAACTAAATCTGATTTCTCACAGCCACTAACTCTATATCTGGCTAACGCTAAAAATTTATTTTCTCCCTCATCTAGCCCCCTTTTGCTAATGTAATCTGAAGGAAAAACTCTTCTTTTAAGACCCTTAAGGCAAATAGTGGCTTGGTCTCCTTCAATTTCTTCAACATAACCAACTCGCATATCTAAGAGTTCTGCTCCGTTCGGTAATTGAGATAAAATCGCTTCTCTTTCAGACGATTCAAGCGCTGATGCGTTTATTCGATTTTTCATACTATTATCTTGAAGGGAAACCTTTTAAGCATTGTTGTAATTTACTCGACATACACTCTGCCTCATAATCTGCAAATTTAAACATCCTTTTCCACTAAAGAAATATTTAAATACCTAAATTCATCTTTTAGGATATGAATAAATGGGTAGAAATTTTATTAGGTTTAATTCTAGTAATAGTTCCAATAATTGTAGCGTTTTATTCCCAATCGTGGGGTTCTTGGAACTTCTGGAGTGCTGCAGGAACAGTCTTTAAAGGCGGCTTGTTCTGGGGAATTGTGGGAATTGGTGCTCTCTTTATTCTTTTGGGAATTTCTGATTTGAAAGAATAAAAAGCTTAGAATACCTAAAGGTTAGTAAGCATCTGTTTTTAAATTATTTTTTGTTGGTTTCAATAGGCTGATGGAACATAAGTTGACATTGTTTAATAGACTTATTTTGGATGATATGAAAAGAGAAGCAATTAAAGAGATATTAGTAATGCTTGGTTATTTGGAGTTTATTAGGAAACATGCTGCTGAAGAATATATAAAGGGGAGCATAACTTTATCAAAAGCAGCTGAAAAAGCCCAGTTTACTCTCTGGGAAATGGAAAGATACTTGGTTGAAAAAGGATTTAAATCAGATTACCCTATAGAAGACCTAGAAAAAGAATTTGAATTGCTTTCTTAACACAGCAATTTCTATAAACTTCGGTTTCTTATTTTATCAATGCCTTATTGTAAAATATGCAATTCATATAACTGCAAAATAAAAGAACATTCTTTTCTTCTAGGCAGAGCTCTTAGCATTAAAGAATTTTCAGGTTCAACGCCTCCAGAAATCTTTGTTGGCAGATGGAATTACCCAAATGTTTATACTGGAATTCTTAGTCCTGAAGAATATGGAGATACAACTCTCCTTTCATCTCCTGAATCTTGGCATGAAAAAAATCTTTCTATTGCTGATATTCTTTCGCAACGGCAAAAATTAATCTATGCAAGGACCTCTTCACATATAAAAAAACAAGATTCGAAATTTCTTTCAGTGTTTCATGAAGTTGCTATGACCCACAAGTCAGTTGCAACAGAGTTTAAATTAAAAAAACCGATAATGAAAAATGATGAACAAGCATCAAATTCACCTCTTATAACCAAGGCGGGCGAGCTAGAATCTGCTAAGCTCCAAGAAAATGCACCAGTAAAACCAAAGATAGATTATTTGGTCAACGATTATGGGCTGAAATCGAGAGATGCTATAATAGAAATGGACAAATCTAATATTGCGACTTCATCAATAATAAAAATTCTTTCAGCAGGGCTTCTTGGCTTAAAGAAGAACAGAAAGCTTGTGCCAACAAAATGGGCAATCACTGCAACAGATGACACAATTTCAAAAGAAAAATTAAAAAAAATAAAAACATATCAAGAGCTATCTGAAATCCTGATTTTTAATGCAGAATACTTGGGCAATCACTATGAATTTCTTCTGCTTCCAGGCATGTTCTCATTTGAAGTTATTGAAATATCAATGAAAAATTTAGGGGTCTGGCAAGATTACGAATCTTTTTTTCCAAGAAAAACCTATGCTGAAGACGTAACTGGCGCTTATTATGTGAATCGCTTAGCTCTAACTGAATATTTAGAGAGAATAAAAAGACAATGCCAGTGCATTGTCTTAAGAGAAGTTCGCCCCGAATATAATGTTCCTTTAGGAGTTGGGATTTTAAGAGAAACAAGCAGGGAAGCTCTCTCAAAAATGCCTGAAAAATGCAATTCTCTCTCAGAAGCTTTTATAGCTATTCAACGAAGACTTAAACTTCCAATAGAAAAATGGATATCAAAATCAGTAATTCTAAAAAATTATGGAAAGCAGAAAAGATTAAGCCAGTTTTTCTAATCTTTAATCACTCTTTCTTAATGTTATAAAATATTATAAACGAAATAATAAAAAACGGCACAAGCGAAAGCATGGCTAATCTTTGGTTTCCTGAAAAAGAAGATACTGCCCCAAATAAAATTGGCCCTATGACTGCAGAAATCTTGCTTGCAAAACTATTAAAGCCAAATAACACAAATCTCTTCCTTTCAGGAACAATATTACTGAACCATGAACGAGCAACACTTTGACTGCCTCCGATAAACAACCCGGTCAAAACTGCAGCGATATAAGCAAGAGTCATAGAACTCCCAAATCCTAGTAATAAAGTAATCAATACCCACCCGAAAAGGTTTATCAATAAAACTTTTCTTTGACCCATTTTATCAGCAAGCCATCCAAAGAAGAAAGCAGCAGGTATTCCTATGACTTGAACTATTAAAAGAATAATGCCAATCTGATTAATTGAGAGTTTTAATGTTTGAACTCCATATAAAGAAACAAACGCAAATATTGTGGTAAGGGCATCATTCATAAAATAAAAAGCAACTAAAAACCACGCAAGATGCTTTTCTTTTTTAAATTCCTTAAAAGCTTTAGCAGTTTTAAGAAAACTCGCCTTTGTTATATCAAAAATACTTTTTTGTTTAGACTTAACTTTTTTATCTTTGAGATAAATAAAAGATGGGAGAGAAAAAATTAGAAAAAACAGGGCGGTTAGAGGAAAAATTAACCTGTATATTGAATCATGCTCTCCAGTGTAGCCTCCAGAATAAAGAGGTTTCATTAAAAGTAGAACTATTATCCCGCCAAGATAACCTAGACCATACCCAAATCCGGAAACAATGCCTGCATTCTTCTTAGAAGAAACACGAGCTAAAAAAGAATCATAAAAAGAATATGCTAACAAATAGAAAAGATTTGAGCACATAAATATTAATGATGCGTAAATTAAAGTCCCAGAACCTGAGAAATATAATAAAAAAGTTGCTAAAATGGAAAGCAGTGTACACCAAATAAGTTTAGTCTTTTTCTTGTTGTCATAATCTGCAGCAGCTCCGAGAACTGGCGAGACAAGTCCTGCAATTAAAATGCTTATGCTTCCTATAAGACCCCAATAGAAATCCCCATATTGGCTTCTGGCTATAACTTCTTTGAAATAAACGGGGAAAATAAAGCTCAATATAAAAAGAGAATAAGATGAGTTACCAAAATCATAAAGCGCCCACGCAAGAATATCTTTTCTAAACATCTCTTTAAAACGCATATATTAAACAATAGGACTATTAATTTAAATCTTGCTGCTGTCTAGTCACTAAAAAATATGTAGTAAAGGAGACTATAAAAACTTTTAAAGAATATCTTACCAGTTTTCTTATGGGTAGCATAATCGAAGTCGAAAGCATCAGGGTTCCGATAGGAACTCACGAGAGTAAAACGATTGTTATTGGTTCGGACCATCGCGGCTTTCGTTATAAAGGTCTGATAATTGAAGAACTTAAGCTCAGGAGTTATACTCTGATAGATGTTGGGACCGGTTCAGCTCAAAGATGCGACTACCCCCCAATATCTGATGAGATCGGAAGAAAACTAAGTGAAAACCCCAATAATCAAGTTGGAATAGGAATATGTGGCTCTGGAATTGGCATCTTGATTTCAGCATCGAAACACAATGGCGTTTATGTAGCAAGATGCCTAACACCTCAAGAAGCAGAAACCTCTAGAAAACACAATAACACAAATATGCTCGGCATTGGAGCAGATTATATGAGCCCTGAAGTAGCTTTACAAACTATCAATGCATGGTTAACAACCCCATTTTATTCAAACCCCAAAAATGAAGCAGAATACTTAAAGAGATTTGTACAAATAGTTAGATTGGAAAGACTGGCTTTAGAACGGGGCGATTAGGCAAATAGAAAAAAATCAAAAATAGCAACTTTTAAAAAGCATTCATTTCTGCTATTTAAATAGCGTATCCCTGCACTAACTGGTAGGTCGGGGCTAGCTAATTTCCAGATTATAATGAAATTACCTAAGGAAGTAAACAGATATTGCCCGTATTGTAAAAAGCATACTTTGCAAAGCTTGAGCACTCAAAAGCAGAAATCAAGGTCTAGTGCGCATCCGCTTTCTCGGGGAGGCAAGTTTAGAGTTCAGGCGAGAGGGTTTCGCGTGGGTTTTGGTAATCAGGGGAGATACTCTAAAAAAGGAGTTAAAGACTATAAGATGAAAGCTAAAGTAACCAGAAGAATTGGTATTTTATACAAATGCAACGAATGCGGAAAAATAAAGGGAATTAGGAAAGCAATAAGGTCGTCTCGAATAGAAATAGGAGAGAAAATATCAAAGTAAAATGGCAAAAACAAAAAAAATAGCTAAAAAGTCCTTCTTTGACGTAAAAGCCCCGATAACTTCTGTAAAAATAGCTCTTTATGCTGCCTCTCCCGAAGAATTAGATGGGAAATTAATTACTATTGATTTGACGAGAAGCCTTAGAGGTAAAAGTTTTGAATTAAAACTAAAAGTAAAAAAGGAACAGGACACTTTAATAGCAGAACCAGTTGCCTTGGAGCTAATGGGATCGTATATAAGGAAGATGATTCATGGCGGAACAGATTATGTAGAAGATTCGTTTAATGCAGAATCAAAGGATGGTTTGATGCTTGTTAAACCTTTTTTGATAACTAGAAAAAAAGTTTCTCGCAGCGTAAGGCACAAAATCCGAGATATAACCAAGAAACATTTAGAATCTCACATAAAAACTCGTACGATGAAAGAATTATTCAACGAGATTATAACAAACAAAATTCAAAAAGAGCTTTCCTTAAAAGTAAAAAAAATTTACCCCCCCTCTTTATGCGAAATAAGGATGTTGAGAGTTATCGAAGCAAAAAAATAACTTTCTCATAACCTTTATATGTCAAGAATTGTATTTTCTAAAACTCGTTACTTTAGTGGTGAGATACAGAAAATACAATTCTTGAGCATGCTCAAGAACCAACCTTAATTACACGCCAGCTACTTTAGTGGCTGGTTCTTGACATATCCTTGAGTGTAAAAAATTTTAAAAGCACTAAGTCATTAATAATACAATGGAAGAGAAAAAAGTCTGTCCAAAATGTCAGGGTAAGAAAAGAATAATGGGCTCGGATGGCACAATAAGGCCTTGTTGGGATTGCCTAAATTCTGGAGAAATGGACCAACATGCAAAAAACCCTAAAGATTCTGGAATTAAAATTTAATTACAGAGAATTCTGATGATTAAGGCATATTTTGTTCAGAATTCTCTGTCTAGACAATTCTGTTTAGGTATAATAAAATCAACAGAATTGTCTATAAACATTAACAATGCTAGAAACTATTAAATAGCCCTTCTTTGAGGTTCGTTATTTTTGTATCATTCTGAAGGGAAACCTATTTATTTCATCTCTTTGACAAATCCAATCCTTTTGTTTTTAGCAGTATTTTTAATGAAATTTTGAAGTCTTTTTTTAAACTCCTCTTTTCCTCGCCCCCCATAACTTTCAATATAAGCTATGCGGATTCTTTTGTAGTATTTTGGGAATCTATTGAAATTCTTCCAGACTTGTTTATCTTTTTTTAAGGCATTTGAAATATCTTGCGAGATTCTAAGTTTTCTATTTTTTGATTCTTTGTCGTATAATTTAGCTATTGCGTCAAGCCCTGCTTTTTTCATTCTCTTTTTTGCAATAAGCTGATGAATCCGTTCTATGTTCATCTGAGAAATACTGCTGTTTGGTCTTCTTGGAGTAAATCTCTGAGCAAAACATTTGTCATCTATCTTTTTAATTGTGCTGTCAATCCACCCATGGCAGAGAGCTTCTTCGACTGCATCATTATAAGAGATTCTTGGTTTGCCAGATGACTTTCGGTAGTATACGAGCCAGATAACCTTTTCTTTATTATGATTCTTAGCGAACCAGTTGCGCAATGCTTTTCTTTCAGTTACATATAGTGTTTTTTCGATTTTCATCTTTGTTCATTAATTAAAGAATGTTAATATAACCTTCGTTCAATTCCTGTTAGGAACTTCGTTGCGGTTTCCTCTCCTTTTGATACAAAAAAGATAATAGCCCCGCCCGGATTCGAACCGGGGTCCCAGGCGCCAAAGGCCTGTATCCTTGACCACTAGACTACGAGGCTATGACTATAAGCATTAGCATGGATTTATAAGAGTTTTGCCTCCCAAAGTGTGCAATCCACAGACATATATCCCCCAAATTTATTTACTAAAATTACAGAGAACTGCATAGGTTATAGCTCTTTTTGTATGCAATTCTCTGTCTGGATAACTGCTTTTTTGAGTGCTACAAGTACCGCAGTTATCCATAAAACTATAACTTTCTAAAACACTTAACCTTTTCAAAAGAGTTAAAAATGTTGGCGATTTAATCTCTGAGCATTTCAATGAATCCATCACAAAAAAAAGAGTATTTTCTTAAAATACTTAAAAAAGCTGAGAAAAAATATGGCAAGAATGACAAAAGGCTGTCTGCGGAAGGTTGGGGACCTGATTGGCAGGTTTTGATTGCAACTATTATGAGCGCGCAATCACGAGATGAGACAACAATTCCAATTGCTGAATTGCTGTTTAAAAAATATGACAGCTTGGAGAAGCTGAGCAAGGCAAGATATGAGGGAGTTTTGGCTATTTTTAAGAGTTTGAATTATAACCGGACAAAGGCCAGGAACGTGATTGCTGCTGCTCGGTTTTTGATTGAGAGATACAATGGAAAAGTGCCTTCGACAATTGAAGAGCTGGTTGAGATTCCAGGTGTTGGAAGGAAAACTGCAAATTTGGTTATTACAGAATGCCATGGCAAAGATGGAATAACAGTCGATACGCATGTGCACAGAATCAGCAATGTTCTTGGGTTTGCAAAAACAAAAAGTCCAAATGAAACTGAGTTTGCTTTAAGAGAAATTGCACCAAGGAGATATTGGAAGCGTGTAAACAGAATCTTTGTTCTCTGGGGAAAAGATGTTCGTGGAAGAGATAGAAAGAAATTAATTAAAAGTTTGACTAATTGATTGATTTTATTCTTAAAATGTCATTTCAATTCTTAATTCCATTAAGCAGAAAATAAATTTGCTGATTTGCATAAAATGGCGGGTTATACTCCGCGCGTCTTTATTATTTGCTTTCTTCCATTTGAAATGGTCATTATAAATACGAAAATCGTTTTCTCCAAATTTTATCGCAATTTCTTTATCAAACTTATAAAATAATTTATAATACATGTCAAAATGGTCTTTTACTTTCTCTGCAAAAGGCAGTACTTCTTTTACATTTTTTTTCAATTTTGAAAGATGGATGCCTATATACTTGAACTCATCTCCCAATAATTCTAGGATAAAAAGCGTTGTAAACATAACTGGTTTATTCTTTTGAAAACTAGAATCATAAATTCGATTATTTATTCGACAGCAGTAATCTATAAATCTATCCACATTTGTGTCCATTTGATGAAGAATCTTGCAGATACTTATGTCTCCAGTTTGTCTTTCTTTCATAATCTCAATAACTTTATCAAACATCTCAAACAACAAAAGAAAAATTCTTCTTAGCGAATTATCAAACTCTTTACTCGTAAGCTCTCCCATTTCTTTTACTACACAATAATTTTTTTCGTGGTCTATAATTTCCATTCCTATAAATCTATTAACAAACCCATGAATTACTTCTAGAGTCGGTCTCTGTGCTGGTCTCTCGCCCATTCTTGCATATTCAAACTGAGAGGCATAAAATGCATATGCATCATCGTGAAGTTCCTTTGATGGGTCATAGAAAATTTTTATTTCTTCAAATCCCTCTCTATAAGCAGATTGAAATAATCTCCATATCATGGGTATGCTGTAATTAGAAATGTCAACAATTGTGCTTTTATTGCTGCTATGCTGCTTAGCATCAATAATCAATGAACCCTTCTGTTCTATAACATTCACCTCGTCGCCTGCGTTGATGTTAAGCTGCTGGACCCAATGAGCTGGGAGAGTAACAGTTAAGGTATTGTGCCCTTGTTTTATTATTCTTCTTTTCATGTATATAGACCTGTAGCAATATATTTAAATCTTCTTTCACTATCTAGTATATTGAAAATATATATTGCATATTGAAAGCTCAAAAATTTAATTTGCATAACCTCTTTACCTCGGCTCGCGGGAAAGCAAACGCGATTTTACTTTTTTAGTCTAAAACTTTTTAGAACTCGTATACTGCTCGTTTTGATCTGCATACATTTTGCTTGTTTGGCCGTCATAGTCTTTTAAAGAAACTCTTCTAAACAAGCAGGTTGTTGCGCATTCGGAACAAAGACAAAACGCTGCTGTCAGCGTTACAGAGAACTGCGATGGTTGGATGACATTTTGTGCGCAGTTATTCATATCAATATACTCCCATTTGGATATATTTGGTTGTGTGAACCTTATACTCTGCCTATTCCTTATTGGTCGAAAATAAACCTCTTTTTTATTTATCTATCTTGTGAACTTTAATGAACTTTATTTTAATTCTGGAAGCCTAACAAGAAGGCATTTTTCTTCAGATTTGGAAGATTCGCTTGATGAGGGAAGATTATTTTTACGTTTTATTCAAAAAGCAAAAAAACCCTGCGACTATGAGAGACAACTTTTAAGAGACCATGCTGGCCGCCTAGATGCTATCATGGACGGGGCATTAGTGCCCCCTTACGAATTAGAAATCCAGCCTTCTGGTGCTTGTAACCTGCGCTGCAAACATTGTTTTGGAAGATTTTATCCTCATTTGCCCGATAAAATTGGATTAACAGAAATGAAATCCCTTGTGCAAAATGTATGCAGTTTTCAGGAGAATGGATTCAGAGTCGAAACTGCAAAATTTTGCGGGACAACTGGAGAGCCTTTATTAAATACGGCGACTTTGTATGGTATTGAAAGGTTTAAAGCAGAGGGCAGAAAAGTTATTTTATATACAAATGGAGTTTTACTAAATGGGGCTCTTCCAGACAGCAGGCCTTATCGCGATTTCATTTTACAAGCAGATAAGCTTAACCTTAGCCTTGATGCTGGTTCTGCTGAAACTTTTAAAAAAATAAAAGGAGCAGACTGTTTTAATAATGTTTTGAGGGGGCTTAAAAATCTTGCCCAAAGAAAAAAAGAGATTAATAGCGGATTAAATATTATAACCAGCTATGTTATAGGAAATGAAAACTGCCATGAGATATCGCGGGCAGCAAAAATAGCCCGCGAAACTGGCGCAAATGAAATCTGGTTTAGAGTTGACTTTACTAATCTCCGGCAAATAAAAGAAATCGCGCCTGCAATTAAAGAAAGCCTTGATGAAGCAAAAACATTTGAAGACGGAAATTTTAGAGTTGTTTCCGTATACTCTGAAAACGAATTTAATTCTAATGGTGCTGCATTTTCTGCACAGAAATCTGGATGTTTTAATCATTACTTTTGGGCATGTATCGGGCCAAATGGCCACTTATATCCTTGCGGCCATAGAACTCATGCTGGAGTAGAATCCTTCGGCAATGTTTTAGAACATCCACTTCGCGACCTCTGGGCAAACAGGGAACGAATACAAAAAGTATCATATTTGCCTGATAAACAGTGTACTGTTTGCTCTCCTTCTTCTGGCAGAAGAAATGAATTTGTAGATTTTCTTTTTAAAATTGGTTTTGATAGGACTTGGGAACTTTGTGAAAGACATCAGGATATTTTGAATAGCTAAACATCTAAAGTGTTAACAATTTCATTTATTTCTCTGTGCCTGAATTTTATCTGTGAAATTAGGTGCCTATTGTTCTCTGCCATTCTTAAATACATTCTTTTGATTATTTGAGAAATATTTTCGAGGCCTTCTCTCTCAAAATATTCATCACACCATTCGAAATTAGCTAAGCTGTCTGCGTCTCTGAGCATGTCCTCTTCTTTGCCTCCGCCCCATTCATGATTTAGAATTAGATTATAGACTTTAGATATGTCATCTTCTAGAACTTTATTCTTGATTAATAATTCTTTTATTATATCCGCACTTCTTTTTGCATGCTTCTCTCTAAATTTTTTCTTTTCTTCATCTGAAAGACTTAAGTCATTATTTTTCCAAGGAGTTATTGCTCTTTCAATATCATGGCCAAGAGCAGCAATTTTAAATGTAAGGCTTGCGTCTGGTTTGATTAGTAAAAGCCATTTTAATGTCTTCTTTGCGTGTTTGAGTTCTTCTGGGCTTTTAGCTAAAAGCGATCTTATTTCGGTGAGAATCTTGTTTTGTTCCGGCATAACTCTGCATAGACAGATAGCTTTTTATATTCTTTTTTTCTGTATAAATTATGGCAAATGACAATAAAATAAGCATGCCTGGTGCATTTGGCGGGCTTGTTCGTTATGACGAAGAATATGACAGCAAGTTTATGATTACTCCAACGCATGTTTTAGTATTTGTTATTTTAATTATTCTTTTTGTAATCTTCATGAAGATGTTATTCCCTGTAGGGTAATGGGAAAAGCTGAAAGTAGAAACTTCTTTAAACTCTTCGTTCTTAAAAAAAAGATGTTCGGCGGAATAAATCTCTCGCAAATGAAAGCTATGATGCGACAAATGGGCATCAAGCAAGAAGAAATTGAAGCTGAAAGAGTTATAATTGAAACTTCTGATAAAAAAATTGTGATTGAGCCTGCAAATGTGCAAAAAATTGTAATGCAAGGACAAGAAAGCTGGCAGGTGACTGGGGAAGCTAAGGAAGAAGCAAAAGAAGCAGGAATTTCTGAAGCAGATATTGAGATGGTAGCTGAAAAAACAGGCAAGCCCCTAGAAGAAGCGCGGAAAGCTCTTGAAGAAGCAAACGGAGATATCGCTGAAGCAATTATGAAATTGGATGAATAAATGACTTTAATTAGCGATAAATATATTAACTTTAGTTTTGAAAAATAGATATGGCAGAATTAGATATAAAAGAAACTGAATGGAATCTTTCTCTACTATTAAAATCTGAAAGCGATTCTGAGATTGCCGAAGATAAAAAAGAAGTTGAGAAGGCTGCTGGCGATTTTGTGAAAAAATGGAAAAATCGAATAGACTATCTGGAAAGCGCGGATTCTCTAAAAGAAGCGCTAGATGATTATGAGAGACTAATGAGATTTTTTGGAACTTCAGGGAAAGCAGGGTTTTATTATTGGCTTCTGAGAGAAAAAAAACAGGATGATACAAACGTAATGGCTAAGTATAATCAGCTCGACGAATTGAGCAAGAGAATATCAAATGAGATTCAGTTTTTTGTTTTGAATCTCGGAAAAATAAAGCTTGAAAATCAAAAAAAGCTTTTGGCTGATTCAATTTTACGAAATTATAAATATTTCTTAGAAAAAATATTTATTAAGGCAAAATATATGTTAAGTGATGAGCAGGAAAAGGTGTTGAATTTAACAGAATCAAATTCATATACAAAATGGGTAAATACACTAAGTAGCTTTATTTCATCCAGCGAGAGAGAGGTATTGACTGAAGATGGAAATAGGAAAAAGAAAAATTTCGAAGTTATCTTAAAATTAACTGACAACAAAGATAAAGAAGTAAGAGATTGTGCGGCTAATGCTGTTAATGACATATTTCTAGAGCATATTAAAATCGCTGAAGCAGAGTTAAATGCCGTTTTAGCTTATAAGAAAACTATAGACGAACTCAGAGGCTACGAAAGAGCAGACAGCTCTCGACATTTAGCAGATAGCATAGACAGCGGAATAGTTGACTTGTTAATTGAAGAAGTTACAAAAAGTTTTGATATTTCACATAGATTTTATGAACTAAAGGCTAAACTTCTTGGTCTTAAGAAGCTAGAATATCACGAACGAAACGTTGAATATGGGAAAACTGACAGGAAGTATCCTTACGTAGATGCAGTAAAATTAGTTTATGATGTTTTTGAGAGATTAGACAGAAGTTTCGCTCAGACAATGAAAGATTTTGTCGAAAACGGAAGAATTGATGTTTATCCTAAAAAAGGAAAGAGGGGCGGGGCTTTTTGCGCACATGAATTGATATCTTTTCCAATTTATATCTTGTTAAATCATGTTGACAGACTTGATGATGTTACAACTCTTGCTCATGAACTGGGCCACGGCATTAATTACGAGTTAATGAAAAAAAGCCAAAATTCTCTTAATTTTGGGACATGCCTCGCAACCGCGGAAGTTGCGAGTACTTTCATGGAAGATTTTGTCGTTGAGGAATTATTGAAAGAAGCTGATGATGAGACTAGGCTTGCGATTCTATTGAAAAAAACTGATGATTGTATTAAGACGATAATAAGACAAACAGCTTGCTACAATTTTGAAAAAGAACTGCACTCCGAGTTTAGAAAAAAAGGATTTTTATCAAGGGAAGAAATAGGAAAAATCTTTCAGAAAAACATGAATGCTTATATGGGTCCTTTTGTTGAGCAATCGCCTGGAAGCGAGAACTGGTGGGTGCATTGGTGGCACATAAGGGAATATTTTTATGTTTATTCTTACGCTTCAGGCTTGCTTATCTCCAAATCATTGCAAAAAGAAGTCAAAAAAAATCCAGTTTATATCTCAAAAGTCAAGGACTTCTTATCTAGCGGATTAAGCGATAGTCCCCGAAATATTTTTCTAAAACTCGGAATTGATATTACCAAAAAAGAATTCTGGGACAACGGACTTAAAGAAATTGAATCTTTATTGAACA
>Ga0233423_10000319_pt1 | contig 26593 bp, 28 predicted proteins | sample Watercolumn_Mata_FD_180713 | JGI IMG/M metagenome (GOLD analysis project Ga0233423, IMG submission 180713) | Freshwater microbial communities from Lake Matano, South Sulawesi, Indonesia - Watercolumn_Matano_2014_112_MG | ecosystem: Environmental > Aquatic > Freshwater > Lake | place: Indonesia...
GCCGAATTGCCTCTTTTTTGCTTTCACCATTAGTGAGCATCTTGGAGGCCCCCAAATTGCTAAATTATTCTCCTTATATCATATAGTTACGTTAGTTTCCATCAATTCCTGGGGCATAATCCAGGATTAAGTTCTTGGCAACTTTGCAAGAAATTCTTACTTCCCAATTTGGCCGACCTGGTGGTTCATCAAAAAAGTTGTAGGGGAGAAGATTATGCGGAAATCTCTCCGTGTATGGGTGAATTTTCCGTTCACCCTTTTGGGGAGCGGCCTGACCTGCAAAGGAACTGTGGGAAACCTGGGGCTGGATGGGGCCTTTCTGAAACTGGCAAATGTTCCCGGCATCCCTTTGGTTGCCAATTTGAAAATCCATCTTGCCTCCATGCCGCAGCCTCTGGAAGTGCTGGTGCGCGCGGTCCGGTCCGACTCGGAAAGTATGGAGGTGGAGTTTTTGGATTTGGGCCCCCATCAACGGGCTTTAGTCTGGGACCAGATCATTATTCCGGGAATTCGGAACCTCCAGGACTGTCCCTATTGCGGTAAGCCCGTGGAAAAGCCGGGCCGGTATTGTTCGAACTGCCGGGAATCCCTGGAGTTTCATAGAAAGGACTTCCCCAAGAACCTGCTGAGGCCGGAGCAGGATGAAGAAATGATCGGCACTTGCCCCGAGATGCAGCAGGTTTTTCATCTGATCCGCAAGGTGGCCCCTGCAGATGTGGCGGTCCTCATCACCGGCGCCAGCGGCACCGGCAAAGAATTGGTGGCCCGGTCCATCCATGAAAGAAGCCAACGGTCTAATGGTCCTTTCGTTCCCATCAACTGCGGCGCCATTCCCCGGGAACTATTGGAATCCGAGATTTTTGGCCATGAGAAGGGGGCTTTCACCGGCGCCTACCGCACAATGATCGGGACCGCGGAAAGGGCCAACGGCGGGACTTTATTCCTGGATGAGGTGGGTGAGCTGCCGCCGGAGCTTCAGGTCAAATTATTGCGGTTTCTTCAGGAGTATGCTTTTACTCGGGTGGGAGGCCGGATCCCCATCAAGGTGGATTTACGAATTATTTCGGCCACTAATTCCGACTTGAAAGAGCTGAGCCACACCGGTAGGTTCCGGGAAGACCTGTATTACCGCCTGGATGTAGTCCATATCCACCTCCCCCCTTTGAAAGATCGGGGAGAGGATCAATTAATTATTGCCCACGTATTTTTGAAGCAATATGCCGCCAAGGTGGGAAAATCCATCTCCGGCTTTACCAAGCGGGCATTGGCGGCAATTCGGGGACATTACTGGCCCGGCAACATCAGGGAACTCATTAATCGCATCCGTCGGGCAGTGGTCATGTCGGAGGGCCCCTGGATCGACCAGGAGCATTTGGGCTTTGATATAGGAGAGTTGAAACCGGAGCCGATTCATAACGGCCGAGGCTTAAAGGAAGCCAAAGCCGAATTCGAGGCCAAGCTGGTGGCCGAGGTTTTAAATACTTATCAAGGTAATGCCCATTTGGCCAGTAAGGCTCTGAAAATCAGCCGGTCCATGCTCTATCATCTGGTCAAGAAATATAATCTTGGGAACTTCCAGCTTCCCAGCGACACAGGTCGCAAAAAGAAAGGGGAGAAGCCTCTGGTGGAGGAGGCGAAAACAAGCGGCAGAGATAGGAAGTTATTAGAAGATGAGAAGCGACATTGGCCCGGTTTGCCAACTCTGAAATAAATTTTTTGGATTGCGGAGGTTTTCTATGAAATTCCGGATAGCGGTTTTTCTGCTGGTTTTCACGCTTCTGGGCTTTGCCAGCTTAGCCCTGGCCCAACCAACCACCAAGGGGACCCCCACCAAACCGGAGGACATTATAGAGGCTCTGGGAAAGCTGAAATTGCAGGATTTGAAGAAAGCCGTCCCCCAGGGAACCGAAACCGCGGTCAAGGCGGAAGCCGGATCCCGTCTGGCCAAGGTGGGGGCGGTCACTCGCTTCACCGAGCCTGGGGGCGGGGTGGCCTATTATTTTAATCGCGCCGGCATCTTGGTGGCCGCCCAATCAAAGGCCGCTAAGCCTATCCCTAAAGAGACTTTGCTGCGGGAATATAAAGGGCTAGAGTTTAAAAAGTACCCACCCCAACAGATGTCCGCCGCGTTTATCCGCCGCTCCCCCAACGTGGTTCAGGGCTTCTATTTGACTAAAGATGATAAGTACATAGCTTTCACCACCTACGACTATCTTCCCAAATAATTCGGAATTCCCCCCAGCCGGGGGACAGGTCGGTTAATTCCCCGTCCCCCGCCCGCGTTGATCAATTTCCCTGATGAACGCTGAGTTTCCTCCGTTTCTCTGGAACTCCCCAGTGTCAACTTAGTTCCGTTTCCTCGCGGCAGTGCGCCCATCGCCTGGGACTCTGGAGGTATTTGACAATCACCCCAAGGTATTAACAGGTACCTCTTGACGAAATAATACTTATCTATTTTCCAATATTTAATGTTTAGCATGGAACTATTTATGTTTATACAACATTTATTTCATTCCAATAGCTTAGATTTTTCATAATTATAATGAATTCAATAACAAAGTTAATATTTATATCTATTAATCCAATATCTTGGAATTAAATATAGCTCTTGGCAGGAGACTACTTTCTTTATTAAGTGCTTGATATTTATGTACTTATTAATATGGCATGGAGAATGCTTAATAATAGGGCACCAGATCGGAAAGGGAAGTGGAATTAAGTATGGCGAAGAAATGGCGTTGGGTGGTGAGTGGCGGATTGTTATTGGGAATGCTGGCATTCCCACAATTCCTTGGGGCGCAGACGCCGCTGGAGAAGCTGTATCAGGAGCGGCTGAGCGACGGGGAATTGCGGCAGTTAAGCGGACATGGTTCCGTTTTGCCGAGCGTCCGGCTGGAGCAGCCTGTTAATTCCATCAAGCTTTGGGATGAGTGGGCAAAACCGCAACAGCAAGGTCTCTCAAACAGTACGGGCCTGAACCAGGTGGTTGTGATCGGCCCGGGCCGATAACACCCGTCCCAACCCAACAAAAAAAGAGAGGAGGTGAACCTGAAGTAAAGTATTTGTTCCCTCGGGAACCATTGACCAAGCACCAAAATTGTATGGAGAGAGGAGAGGGTTATGAAAAAGGTAATGAACATTTGTTTGGCCGTTCTGCTGCTGGGATTAGCCGTCCCGGCGCTGGCAGAGTATGAAAGCTGCGATGTGGATTTCAACGTCCAGGTGGACAAAAAGGTTTATATTGACCAGTGTATCTTCGTCAAGAAGGATCTGGACCTTAAGGTTGATGTCAGGACCGATCCCGACGAGTGGGCCCAGTGTGAGGTCTATAAGTGCGATCTCAACAAAGGCAACGAAGTCTTCGAAATTTTTGATCCACTGCTGATCCCCTGCGATCTGAACGTGGATACGATCTACAATTCCTTCAATGGTTTCAGCGGCATCGCCCAAGTCAACCAGTCCGCCGGCAGCCTGAACAACCAGGGCAACATTACCGCCATCGCGGTGACCAACAACGACAAGGTGAAAGACCGCTGGGGCGCCTGGGGTGAAAGAGAACGGTCTTCCCTGGGATTGTCCCACACGGAAGTGGCGGTGGAGCAGGTGAACACCGATAATTGTCTGGTCTCCATCCTGACCACCCACAGAGATACCATTGAGGGTTCCTTCACTAACTTCAGAGGGATTGCCCAAGTCAACCAGGCCGCCGGGTTCATGAACAACCAGAACAATGTGGTGGGCCTTTCCGCCAACCTGAATGATGGAGTGGTGGCCTTGTCCGACGCCTTCCTGACCCAAAGCAATACCGAGAACAAGGCAACCTTTGTGGCCGTTAACTATAGCGCCGCCATTAATTCGTCCTTCAATGGCTCCACCGGTATCGCCCAAGTCAACCAGGCCCCGGGCAGCATGAACAACCAGGCCAATATCGTTAGCTTCTCCTATGCGGGGGTCACGAGGCCTCAGTAACAAGTCTTCCCCCACCCCAACCTGCCGGTAGCGGCCGGGATCGGGTATCCATCGTTCGCTCCCGGGAGAAAAGTTTCTCCCGGGGGCGCCTTTTAAGGGGTGAGAGATATGTTGTCGACCACCTTGGATTTCCTGCGATGGTTTTCGGATCTTATATCCCCCTTCTCCGGGACCAAACAAGCAAAGAGAGACCTGGAGACTCTTATTTATCTTTTCTGTTCGCTCATCATCTGTCTGTCCTGGCTTATCATCGTTTTGTCCTTGCTCCTGCTCACGCCCACAACGATTCATGCTGGGGAAACACCGTTCTTTCTGCCCGGGGGTGGGATGTTTACTAAAAAGGTGAAAAGTTTTAAAGAACGGCGCCTGACCAAAGTAATCCCCCAGACATTAGATTACAGTTGCGGCGCGGCTGCCCTGGCCACCTTGCTGCAGTACCACTTCGGTCAAGAGATAAGTGAAAAAGAAGTCACCGTGGGCATGTTTGAGCATGGAGATAAAGACGAAATTCGCAAGCGGGGTTTTTCCATGTTGGACATGAAACGCTTCGCCAATAGTCGGGGCTTGCAAGCCGAGGGTTACAAAATTAAAGATGTTAGTACCTTGGAGAATTTGAAAATTCCGGTCATCGTTATTATTGAGACGGGCCGTTATAAACATTTTGTGGTGCTCAGGAAGGTAGACCAACGATTTGCCTATCTTTCGGACCCCTCTTGGGGCAACCGCAGGATCCCTCTGGAGGACTTCCTGAAAAGTTGGAACCAAATCATCTTGGCAGTAACAGGGGCCATCAAGGACACTCCCCAAGGGCTCTACTGCGAGGAAGACGACCTCAGACTTCCTAAAAATCGGGCTGTGCATAACAGCGCGGTTTTGGGCCATCGCTTTTCCATGGATCCTACCAACGCCATTTACCGGGTCACTCCTACGGTCACCACCGGAATACCTGGGATAACCCGGTAATTTGGGGTTTGGAGGTGCATTATGTATAGCATTATGTATAAAGGAAAACCTTGCCTGATTGGCTTAATGGCTGCCTCCCAGGTCATCTTTTTAATGCTTGTGTTTCCGCTTTTATCCCAAGCAAGTCCGCTCAACCGCACTGCCATGGTGGAGAAACCGGCGGTCCTCGCCGCCTGCTCCAAGGTTTCCGACCAGGAAATGAGCAACATCCGCGGGTGCTACGACAAATACTACTTCGGCTTGGACATTATCATCAATCTCACCGGCTCGGGGGCTCTCTTCGCCACCAGACCCCATGGCAATATGCCGCCGGAAACCGTTGTCACCCAAAGAGGCATCAGTTTCAAGGACCCCAACGTGATTTATCAGGCGGGCATCGGCCGGCACAATATTTTCCAGAACGTCCGGGTGATGGGAGACAATAAAATTGTCACGGGTGTAGTTAATCTAGACATTACGATCCCTAAGTCATTTCTGAGGGGGGGCCTCGGCGGCATCCACCTCCCCAAGGGCAGCCGGATAGGGCTGGTTTACTAGGAGCCTTTCATGGGCATACCAACATTGGGGAAAATCGCCTTGACCGTGTCCTGGCTATTAATACTGGCTTGGGTCACCTGGGGGGGGCCGGCGCCATGTCTGGGGCAGACAACCCGGACGATGGAGCTGAGCCCGGAAAACCTCGAGGCGGCCTCTGTTTCCAGTTTTATCGGCTCCATCAACATCGTCGGCAATAAACTGACTGAGACCAACAGCCATCTCTATGTGGAAATTAACAATTCTTTTCAAGGATTCACCGGGATCGCCCAGATCAACCAGTCGGCGGGAAGCTTGAACCATCAGGCCAACTTCATGGGGGTTACTGGCTCCACGGGAAGAGGGGAAATCACCCAATTCAACCTAAGCAACAAGAACCGGGTAGAGAACAATGCCATAAACACCTCCTCAAATGCTTATCAAGCCAACATAACCGGGAATGCCTTTGCTGGAGGAGCTGGAGTGGCCATGGTGAATCAAGCCGCCGGCAACATGAACGCTCAGCTCAACGTCTTCAATTTGACAGTGGGGTCCAAGAGGCCGCTTGCAGCTATGGGATTAACAGACATTGAGTTGGGAACGGTCAAAGCCAACCCCCTCGTCACCCAGGACCCGTCAGGGCCGAATAAGTACTCGACAAAACTTAGTGTGGAAGAAGGGGCTTTTAAAAATTTCACCGGCGTGGTGAATACCAACCAGGTAGCAGGAAATATGAACCAGGTCACCACGGTTTTCAATATTAATATCAACACTTTGCCCTGAGCAGGCCCCCGAAGGCTATAAGGGTACTCTAAACCAAAAATAAAATGGACCGTATATGAGTCGGATGCCAATGCTCACGGGCAGTCCCCAGTCCTTGATGGTCTGGGGACTTCTTTTCTTGGGGTGGGTCATGCTTTGGGGCGGACCGGCGAGCCCCACTCCCCTCGGGATAGCTGATGACCGTGTTGTGGGTAAATGTTTCCAAGTGGAAATGATCTCACCCCAATATTTCCGCGTCAAACCCAAGGTTCAGGGACCGGCGTCTTCTCAGCTATCAGGGGGCAAAGGCTCAAGGCAGCTTATCACTCGTCAGGAGAACGGTCAGACCGTCATCTATGTCCGCATACCCTTAGGGGCCACCCTTACCGTCCGGGTGGGAGAATACTCTTTGCGCCTGTGGATGAAAGAAGAGAATTCCTTTGAAATCAAGGAGGAATGCCGGCCTCGAGCTCCGGCAAATGAGGAAGGGACGGGTCTGACAGTGCCGGATAATTCTTCCAGAACCGCGGCGTCCCGGCCGCGGGATTAAAATAACTGGAGGATAAAAAATGGACAACCTAACAGTGTTGGTCTTCTTCGTAATGACCCTGACAATGAACGGGTGCGCCACCGTGAACGAACAACGGGTCTGTGGCGATATTACCGCAATGTGCGCTGCCCTCGATAAGAATCGCGACGGCGTTATTGATAAAGAAGAATTCCTGGCCGGCGCCAAAGATCCCGAAGCCGCGGAGCGGATTTTTCGCCAATGCGACCTCAATAATGATGGAGTTATCAGCATGGAGGAGGCCCAGAAATCCCAAAAGCTGCTGATGCGGAAAGGGATTATGAAAAGGGAGGCTCTGAGATTAACCGAACCGCGATAAGAGAAACCCATCCAGGCCAGAAGCCTTCGCTCTTAGGCGAAACCAAAACTCGACCTTGGGGAAATGGTATGTTATTAAATTTATTTGATTAATTTTTTTAAAAGGGAATAATTCATTTTTCCGCGAAAAATTAAGAAAAACTTAGTTTAGCTGGAGGGGTATAAGTGAGCCTCGCTTTTCCAGGTTAGGCATATATCAGATATCTTAAATAAATATTTTGTGAATTTTTTCGTGATATCTAATCACCCACCCTTTTTTTCTTCTAATTCCCAGATTTACCGATTTGCTTTGCTCCGATATCTTCCCTAAACTTAATAAGCATAATTAGCTTAGAGGACACCCGCATCTCGAGGAACGAAAAAAGTTCTTTCTATCGCGTGTTTTTTCCTCTGCTTGACCGTTATCGCCAAATTCAGATTCCCATTTCGCAGCTGTGACATTGCCGGATCGATGTCAATCGAGGGAAAGGATTATGGGGGAAGATTCGAAATTTGATGGGCCGTTGATAGAGTTATGGGATGAAGTAAGCAATCCTTGGCCATATAAACCTAAGATAGAGAGAGAATCCGTTTCCAGGGCCAAATGTTGTCAATTTAACAGGCCGATTATTCTCTCCCGGCGTCCCTCCCAAAAGCCCGAGCCCATTAATACGGTGCTCTCCGGGAGGCTGCGATCAAAGTGTAAGAAAGTTTATTTTTATGGGGGATCAGGGGATGCCCGGCCCCCTTGAAATTTTAATCTTGGGCCGGGAAAATCATGAAGCCTATTAAAACAATTGCGTCCAGCGGTAGATCATGGCGGCCCGGCTATCCACCCCCAATTTGGCGAAAATTCGCCGTAAATGCGTGGAAACCGTGTATTCACTGATGTTTAACCAGTCGGCAATCTCTTTATTCACCTTGCCATCAGCCACCAACATGACAATTTGAACCTCTCTTTTGGTTAGCATGCCAATTTGAGGTTTGGTTTTCAGGGCATTATGATGGTCAAATCTTAGAATAACAAACTCTCCATTCTCTATTTTTATTTCTCCTGCCAATTCAATCCCGCCGGATAATTCCAAGATCTTGCCCGGATTGTCTGTTTTTTCTCGAAGAACGGATTGGGGGATTACATGAAAGACCTGGTCAGCAATCTTAAACTTGGCGACCGCGGTCCTTTCCAAATGCTCGGGGTGGAGAAAACCTGTTTTCTCCCCCGCCACCAGCAACGGCCTTCTCAAATTCTCTTTAACGAGCGGCATGGTGATCACCTTTGGAAAGAAAAATTTGGTGCTAAGGATTGTTGGATCCAGCCGCTAAAATTACCGTCTACCGTCTAAAGTTGGCTCGATTCTTTTTGGCAATAAAATTTACCCAGCAGGTTTGAGGGGTCGCGGGCCTGAGGGTTTCGGCATCGTTCACCCCTTTCAGGTTAAAACCGGAGGTCCGGAGCAACTTGCGGATGAGATTGGTGGGATACCATTTCTGTTGATGGCACTCCTGCCCCCTTCTAATGACTCGATCCCGGTCCCGGAACACAAAATTCATCTTCACCAAGGATTTCCTCTGACGAGGCCACATGGTCACCGTCCAGGTGGAAAGGACTCCCGGCAGCCGGATCCTTTGCACGGTGGATTGATAATCCTGGTTGCCCCGGCCCCCGGAAATTAAGTCAAACAGGAAATGCCCTGAATCGGAGAGATTGGCATGTATTCTCCGAAACGCCTCCAGCAAGTCCGCCTGTGACAGCAAATAATTCAAGGTATCGAAATTACAAGTGATTAAGTCTACCGGCCGGGGGAGCTGAAAGGCGCAGAGGTCTTGGTGAAGCAGTCGGACCCCATTAAGCCGGTTCTTCTTGGCCGCTTCTTGGAGCATCTCCGGCGAATGGTCCACTCCGAAAACCGGGTTGGCCATAGTTGCCAAGAATTGCACAAAAGTCCCCGTGCCGCAGCCCAAATCAGCCGCCGAGCTGAAAGGGATGTGATGGGTTCTGACAGCCCAGAGAAAATTGCGGCGAATCAGGGGGAATACCGTATCTCCCATGACCCGGTCATAAATCCGGGCGAAGTATTGATAGTTATTTCCCTGAATCAGCTCTCGCCGGGCGGTTCCAACCGGTAAGGCCGGCATCTCATGGCCCTCCCGGAACCTCAGGAGAGCTTCAACATCACCCGGACGCCTTGTACCAGGCGTTGAGGGTCGGCCAAGTTTTCCAGCACTTCTTGCGTAATCCGGACACCGCTGTTCATAGTGCCGGGAGGCGCCATAACCGTGTCTTTCACGCAGCCATAAGGGCGGCCCCGTTCATCAATGATGCCGGAGGTATGCACCCCCATGATGAACCGGGTCCCGGAGGGATCTCGATGCCAGATGGGGCTGCCGCTGTGACCGGGACAGGTATCCACCGTGTAGAAGAGACGCCGGGGCGACACCCGCTTGAGCCGTTCGCTGTGCCGCCATAAGGTTCCTAGAGGCCGGTCGCCGGGGTAACCGGCGATGGTGACCAGTCCGGCATGCCGCATTCTTTTCAGAGCGGCGTCAGACATGACCTTAAGGGGCATGAACCTCTTTATTTCTCCAAGGGGATGCGGTAAGACGATCAAGCCGTAATCAAAATTCCGCAGACTCAAGGGCGCACTACGGGGCTGCAGATAGTGACGATGGGCATAATACTCCGTGGCCACAATAGCGCCGAAAGGCTTGGTATCTCGATCGGCGCGGCCGGGGATGACGGAGATTCGCCGGGGCGCCCGGCCCCGAAGATGGCTGTAAAGGCAATGGGCCGCGGTGAGCACGGTGCGCGGATTGATCAGAACTCCGGTGCAGCCTCGCCACAAGCCGTCGCCAAAATCCCGCCCCAGATGACAGATAGTGTTGAAAGGAAATTCCCTGGTCCGAATCTCATGGACCCGATTGTCCCGCGGCCCCACCACGGCATAATCCACCGCAGCAGCCATATCATCCAGGACGTCGAAGGCTCGGTCCAATCCGGTTTCCATAGAGTACCAGACGCCTTGTTATTCTTCGGTCGGTTGACCCTCTGTAGTCTGATCCGTTTTTGCCTCGGCAGCTTTCTCCGCCGCGGGATTATCTTCGGCTTCCAAAGCGTAAAACGATTCCGGCTCAGACTCGGTCAGGCGGTTCCAGATCTGGGCAATGATGACATCTTTATGAGGCCTGGGCCTCAGCCAGCCCACGATATTGACGATAAACCTTTCTTCTTCCAGGCTGAGCAATTCGCCCAGGTCCGGATGAGTCTCCGACAGCCCCTGGTCCATTGGGTCCAGGGCCGCCGGGTCGGCTGCCTCAGCCTGTTGGTCGTCCACCCCAGCCTGGCTTTCCGGTGACGGAGCGCCGAGACCGGCATCCTCAGGTTCCTGGCTTCTCTGGGAAGCCGGAGAAGTATCGGCTCCCGGGTACTTAAATGGCGCCACCCTGCCTGACTCCTCTTCCGGGGAATGCCGTTCGTCCCTTCCTCGGCTGGGGCTTTGAGCCCTGGAGGGAAGCCGTCTTTGATCGGCCTCGATGACGGCAGCTACCACCGCATCCAACTCCCTCAGGGAAGACTCCTCCACTTCCGGAATTCTGTGCTTTTTCATAGGACGTTCTCTTTTTAAAATTGTAATGGGGTTAAGCTAGTGACAGATGAGGCCCTAATGGTTGTGCCGGCCACTCGGGACTGGGCTCGGAACCCGGCGCCATCCAGGGTTAATCAAGAATTTCAGACTATGGGCGCGATTATCTTGGAAATGGGTGAGGTGGAGTTTCAGCTGTAAGTTATTTTGAAGTTAAGACTCACCCCATAAGATTTCAACCTGTAAAGTGAATTATTTCCATATATGCGCCGCGGTGAGCGCTAAACCAAATTGATTCCTGGTGTACCTCGAAGGCAGGGATTCGGCCCTAACCAACGGGCGGTGAGCCTTGGCCGGAGGCAATTGCCGGAGACTGAGGATTGCGGCCAAATTGGCCTGAGGATCTCGCTGCGGTTGCAGAAATGCGGCAGGACCGGTAAGGAGGGTCAACACCCCCGGGCCATGGCCGCTGACGGTGCTGTCCCCATGAACCACCACGCCGATGGTGATGGATCCTTGCCGATAGGCTCGGCCATATCTGGTATCCCAGTGAATGACGCCGACAAAATCCCCAAACCGCAAGGTATCCAGCCGGAACTGGGTCCTGATGTCCGGATCGAAAAGTTGGATGTCACAATCTCCCCGTACCGCGTCGTTGCGGCCGATACCGGAACCCATGATGGCCGCGGGCAGCAGGTGGGTCACGGGCGCTCTGACTTTTCTCCCTGCGCCTCGCAGACCCCAACGCCGGAGCAGCCGGGGAGAGCAATTTAGGACCTGGACTTCCGGAAAGTCCAATAACCGCAATCCCAGGCCATAAGAGAAAATCTGAATCCGGTCGCCGATACGTAAACGCCGCAGCACCTCGGGGGGAAAATCAACGATAGTATGTTCCACCCCGCCGTGCTTGCCCGTCACTACTCCCTGCTTGCCTTGACTGGGACCGGAAATCACCTGGGCGACGTTTCCCACGCAGGCATAAGTTAGCAGAGCCAAGTTGGGGCCGTTCTTTTCGCCGATAATTTCCCGGCCGTTATTATGCAGGGAAACTCCGGGTTCAATGTGATCCCCCGCCAGTCCCACGCAACGATCGCCGATGCGGTGGCTTAAAACAATGCCGCCGGTGGCCGGGAGGATGCGCGGCACCCCGTCATGGCCGATGCGGTAGGGGGAGGGCCGGCCCACAGGGTGGGCCACCTGCCCCATGACCGTGACCATTACCAGGTCCGGCGTGTTCAACCGCAGTTCTCCGGATTCTCGCAAAGCTCCCTCCCTGCATACGCCAGGTGGTTTTAATCAAATTTCAGCGGATACCAGAAACCCACGGCCCCCTCCCACCAGTGGTAATGGCCCGGTCCTTTTTCCTCTGGCAAATCTGGCAATTTCTGGGCCAGCTTATCTTCCTCTTCCTTAAATTCCGGGATGATGAGGGCGTTGGGAACCACCAGATGCACCACCGCCAGACGCAGGCCGGCCCACAGCAACTCCGAGACGCCGGTGCGGGCCAGAATGGGCACTAAATATTCCCTCTCAATCCGGGTCCTCTTTTCCCAACGCACCATAAAGCAGTTGATCCCCAATTCCTTGAGGGAGGCGCAGATGGCCGGCTCGTTTTCGTGCTCCCCTTCGTCGGGGGCGCCCTGCTGGGCCATGATAAATCCCCGGTAGGGAGTGAGAGCCGCAGTCAAAGACACGGTTTGCCGGAAACATTCTCCAAAAAAATCATAGCCAGCACCCCGGCGAGGCTCCGCCTTCGCCTTGATGCGGAAGGCATGCCGCAATGACTCATCCAGTCTCCGAAAGCGGTGGAGTAGGTTGGGATCTGCGCTTTTGGGGAGCAGGGATTCGCATTTTTCATCGCCCATCCAGTAGACGTTCAGACCCGCCAGGTCTTTTTCCAACCTGGCCCACTCCCACTGCCGCCAACCCGCGCCTCTACCTTTGGGGGCCCCGGGCTCCCGTGCTCCGGGCACCTCGGGATAAACCTCCAGGTTATCTAGAATGTGCCAGAGTTCCGGCACCAGCCAGAGGTCGAACTCCTCACAGAGCCTGGAGGCCAGGAGCAGACCGAACCGGGAGAGGGCCAGGTCGGTATCCAGGACACAGGCCCTTCTCTTGGCGGACACGGTCACCGAGAGGGGCGGCAGCGAGGTCATATCCTTTCCCTCTCAGGTCGGGTTAAGCCGCCGCCTGCGCCGTCCCTCCCAGCATCCGCCTGAGGGTTGGGGCCACCCCCGCGAAGCCCCGGCCTTCCCGGGTCATGCGGTAGGCCGCAATCCAGGCTTCGGCGTGATTTCCAAAGGGCCGGGCTTCGGATTGGAAGGAAACCGGATCAATCGCGGTCTTGAATGCGGAGTCCGCCACCCATTGCAGGACTCGCCGGCCGCTCTCCGCCATCTTGGCCCGCTGGGACAATTCCGCCATCCCTCCTAAATATCGATTAGAAACAATTTCAATCACGTCCCACTTGGTGTTGGCATCGAAAGATTTCTTGATATCCGGGGCATCCAGCAAGGTGAGCATGGTCTTCAGATAGTGGCCGGTTTCCTGGGTCAGGGCCAGGATATTGCCGTAACTGGAGCGGTCCAGCGCGAATCGCAGGTCCAGTCCCAAACGCTGCACCGTGGCCACGCTGCCGAACGGGCGTTGCTCGATGAGCTGGCTGCCGCGAATCACCTCGCCGATGAGGAGATCCCGGAAGTATTGGGCCACTGCAGTCATGAAGGCCACCAGTTGCCGGTTGAAGTTTTGATTGACAATGGCGCCGGCCGGCGCGGGGGAGGTGCCGTAATTGAAGCAGCGCCGATAGGCGATCATCCGATCCCGGAGGGAGTAGCGCAGGGGCTTCCACTTCTCCAGAAGATAGAGCCCCCGGGCCCCCGGCCCCCGCTGGATGCGGATGCGGCCCTGCTGGAAGAGGCGCCGCAGCACGTCCACCACCTGAAAAACTTTCATACGTTCGTGCTGATAAATGTAATAAAGTTCAGCACTTGCATGAAGCTGGGTGGGAATGACCGCTTCGTCGAAGTCCGGCCGGATATAGGGATAGGCGATGTCCGAGAAGGGCGGGGTACCTTTATCGCCGAAGCCGATAAGGTCCAGGAAGGCGTCCTTGCCGTCCCCCGCGCCTTTGCGCAACAGGTCCTCGAAGCGCTCCTCGAACCCCTGCTCGTATTTCTGCCTCTCCTCCGGAGGCATGGCTTCCAACTGCTCCCGGAGGAACTTCTGCCACAAGCGCCTTATGGTTTCATTAGTTTCGAAAGACATGGTCTTGTCTCGCTCTTAAGGGATGCATTCTGGGCATCTAAGTGTTGTTTTCTTGAGCAATTCAACCCAGACCTGCCCATCTTGGACACGTTAGGGTTTCATAATTGGTTTCAGTGGCTTCATCAGTATTTTGTTTAAGGCGTCAAGATGCTTCGGTTCCCGCCAATGGGCGTGATTTTTTATCAGATATTCAAAGGCCTCCGCCACATTACGATAGGGTTCAAGCATCTTGATCTTTTTGTCAAAGTGCTGGCCTTCCAAGAACTCCAATCTTTCGTTTAGATTTTGGTCCTCCATGGCCTTTATCCTGTCATTAAGACCTTGTTTCTCCAAGGCATCCAGTCTTCCGTTAAGACGTTGGTTCTCCAAGGTCACCAATCTTCCATTAAGACCTTGGTCCTCCATAGCCTTCAGCCGGGAGGGAAGATTTTCCTTTTCGAGTGACTCCACTTTTTGCGAGAGCACAGCCACTTCCTTAGCAGGTATGCTGATGATTATCCCGCCTGTCGGCCCTCTGCCCATGCCTCTCAAGAACCGCATAAATCACCCCCTATAGGTAGCCGCCGGCGCTGAATCTGCCGTACGCTCTGCCGGCCAGACTCGTCGCCTCGGTGGGAGGAATATCCACTCCCAATTCGGGACATTGATCAAAATCACCCGCCACCTTCTTTTTAGCTCCATTCAGGGCATCAGTGATGAAATCGAAGAGTTTCTCGGACTGCCAGCAAGACGGGGCCATAGTGCCCAGCATGCTGTGCCATTTCTTTTCCGCCTCGTTTTGCAGGCACAGTTCCTCAAGAACGGCATTACTCTGGGCCTCCAGGTCATCCAAGGTTTTCATGACGGCCGGGTTCGTCAGACTTGCCTCTTGCAACACCTCGGTCACGGTCTTGTTGATATTGTTCGCCAGATCTTTGAAAGCCTTATAAATCTCATCGAGTTTGGCTCCCAGGTTTTCCGGAGTCAGGTTCGTGAGATCTATCACGGTATAACCGGCGGTGACGCTAGGGGCCTCCACATTTACCGGCGCGGTAGTAGAGATGCCGATATTGTCGATCACCGTATTATTGATCTCGACATCGATCTTATGTTGCAGCTCCGTTTTTATCTCAGCCAAAATATTCATTAAGGTCTTTTTGTTAATTTCGGTTGTGGCAAAGTCTTTACAGTAGTCAGGCACCTGGAAAATCAGCAGTTCCGCCGCGGCTGCCCGCTGCAGCGGCTCTTCTTGGTCCTCGCCGCTCAAGAGGTAGAGATCGATGCTGCGATCCAGGTCGTAGAGAATTTTGTCCAGGAGCACCTGGCATTTGATCCTCTCGGAATCGCAAATGCAATCGAGATAGCAATCCAGGTGGGTCGCCAATTCGTTGCGTTGGGTGATGAGTTTAATCAGGGAGAGAGTGGTGGCGTCCGGGCCGCCGATGCCATACAAGCCGTAAAGCACAATGGGCGGCCGGGCGATAAAGAGGAGACGATAACCGCTGCTGGCGTTTTCAAAGGCCTCCAGGAAAAGCCATAAGGCCGCCATAAATCTGGCCAACTGCGGGGATTCCGGGTCCACCGATTGGCGGGCCAGAATGATTAAGCGTCTAAAGGCCTGCAAGGTCTGCTGCGCCGTGGCTCCCAGGGCTCGCAGCCCTTCGGAGGTGCCGCCCGCGGCCCGGTGGATGAGGTCATCCATCAGGCGGGCCAGGGTGTTTTCCTGAAAAAGGACCTTCAGGTCGGATTGACCGCTGTCGCCCAAATTTTCCAAAATCTGGAGGTAGGCCACCAATCCCCGGGGGAAATCATCGGAAGCCGCGGCTTCCTGGGTAGAGCCCACCAGGTTGCGGAGTGCAAAGATAACCGCATCCCTCCGGGCCTGTAGTTCGCTCAGAGGCACCTGCAGTAGGAAGCGCCCGCCCGCGAAGCCGATGTTCGCCAGGGACTCGCCCATGACCACCAGCATCATCCCGCTTACTTCGTCCAGGCTTTGGGACAGGCGCCGGTAATAGGTGTTCATGTTGGGCGTCAATGCCCCCACGTAGCGCGCCATGCGTGCATAATCCCCCAACAGTCGCCGGTTGGCGAAAGCCACCTCCCGCTGTCGCGGGTCCAGCCCCTGGCGGGCGGCGTTGAGGCCGTCGGCTACCGCGGCCCGGATGGCCGTCTCCCAGCCCCGGAGTTCCGGCTCGATGTCTTTCAACAGAGAGCTGGTTTTTAAAGTGACCAAGTCCCGTTCCACGTCGCCCACGGCCTGGTCCACCTCGGCCTGGGAGGAAGTGACCGCCGCGGGCGCGGCCGCGGGCAGAGGCGTCAGCAGAAAGGGCAACCCCGCGGCCTCCCGCTCCATGGCCTGGGTGTCGTCCCGGTAATACTGGCGCAAGGCCCGGGCGATCTCCTCGGCGTCGGTGGGGTCGCTCACCCGGAGTTTCCGGCGGATTAGGTTATCCAGGGCCACCACCGTGGGTGAGCGATCTCTCATGAGATTCTGGGCTGTGCGTTCATCGTTCATGCCTATTCACCTCATGCCGCCAGTCCCGGCGCCGCCACAGCCGGCGCCAGACCGGTGGCCATTTTTGATAGATGCGAAATTACTCTTTGGGACAGCTCCGGCAGGGAGGCCCCTTGTTGATTGGCATAATAGCTGGCGCTCACCAGGAACCGGGGCGGCACTTCCGGCGGCACCCGCCCCTGGGTAAGGGACTGGGCCGCCTGGCGGATCAAAGCTTCGTCCTCCCGATGGAAGGGAATCACGTCCGCCAAAGCCTGCTGCGCCAGGTTGCGTCTGGTTTGGAAGGCAATCTCATCCACAACGTGGGCAACAGCCCGGGATGAGCCTTTGAGCAACTGCGCGGGGATGCGGTGTCCGAACCTCGGGTTGAAGAGTCGGGTCCAAACCCGGCGCATTTTGGCGGCATCCTCGGAGAATCCCAGCCTGCGGACCATCTCGGCCATGATAAAAGCCCGGAGGTAGCCGGTGGGGTGAGCTCCCCCCGGCCGGTAGGTCAAGGTTCTGGGCGCGGGATGGGCCAGGAAGTCCATCATGCCCCAGGCCGAAGCCGGGCCTCCCAAGAGGATGGCGGCCAAATCCGCGAAAATCTCCTTGTGCCAGCGGCGATAGATGGAGGTCACCAGGGGATTGCCCACCGCCTTCAGGAGGCGGCGGCCCACCGCCTGCTGATTTTCCTGCCAGAGACCTAGGTCCGCCTGAATGTTGTGGGAAACTTCGTGGAGAAACACTGCCTGCCAGGGATTATCCCGGTCCCAGGGAATGCGGATGACGGGAAAGGGGTTGGCTTCTCCCAACAGCCGGCTCAATAATACCCCCCGCCGCATGGTGGCTGGGGAATACCCATGTTCCATGTAGGTTAGGGGTTTAAGCAACGGTCCCCGGAAGATCAGTGGCGCCGACTCCCGGATGGCGGTGTAACAGTCCTGGGCGATGACATCATAGGCCGCCAGGCTGGGGGCGAAGACCGAGCCGCGCTGGCTGAAGATTTCAAAAAACAACCCGAACGCGCGGCGGGCCCGGTCTATCTCCCGTTCCACCAGGGCCATGAACAGCAGGGCCTGGCCCGGGGGCACTTCCTGCCAATGCCGCCGGAGAAAACCGAGGCGCTGCCGGATTTGCCGGTCAATGGCCTGCAAGCGCCGGTTGGCCGCCCGGAAATGGGCCGCGGAAGGGGCGTAAGGACGGTCTTGAGGGCGTATTCCCACAGCTTCCGGGGTAAGCGCGGCCAGGCGCCGGCCACGGGCCGTCAGGGAACGCGCCTTGGTCCTCAGAAACTGTCTCAATGCTTGGGAAGAAGCCATCCCTAACCCCTCATCTTCCTGCTCAGGCGCTGGTAATGGTGATCCGCACCGGCCCCCGCATGGTGAAGCTTCTGGACGGAGCCGCCACTCCGGGAGCTATGGGAGCCCGGCGGATTGCCGTTCTCACCCGCCGCACTGCGCGAGGCACTGGGCGGGACAATTGCCGGGTTAAAGGCCGGCTGCGGGTCACCCGGGCTACGGTGCGCCGTACCACGCGGGGCAGAGTCCGGGGCGGGGTTCTTCTGGCCGCGGCCGTCCGCCTGACGCTGGAGACGATGCGCGGCAGAGCCCGCACGGCCCGCGGGCCTCTGCGGGTGGCCAAGGTCCGGGCCGCGGTGCCCATGGTCCGCACCAGTTGGCGTCTCACCGGGCGGGGCAGCCGGGCCGCGGTGGTGGGGCCAACCAGCCGGCGTACAGCCAGTCCGGCCACCACGGGAATAGCAGCCTCGTCATAGGCTGCCAGCTCTGCAAATGCATCCAGAGCCTCTTCCTCACTGGCCCCCTCCGCCCGCAAGCGACCCAGCAGGCCAAGCCCCGTGGCCGCCGCCTGGGCGTAAGGATGGGGGATGAGGCGGGCAATGGGGGCAGCTACCCTGGCCACCCGGCCCACGGTGGAAGCGGCCCTTCTGAGCCCCCGAATTACTCCGGGCGCGGCTCTGCGAATGGCCCGGCCAATACGGCGGAAGAATTCATCTGTATCCTCAGCCTCCAGGGCGTAGGCCATGGCTTCTTCAAAGGCATCTTCGCCTTCTTCAAAACCGTAGGCCTCCTCTGCTTCCTCGAATTCTTCGTAACCTTCCTCTTCGAATTCCTCTTCCAGGTAGGCCTCTTCACCGGCCTCCCACTCTTCCTCCTCACCGTATTCGGCTTCTTCCATGGCCTCCATGCCTTCCCACTCTTCTTCCTCTCCCAATTCGGCCGCGCCTTCCGCTTCCTGGTAGAAGAGATCTTCCATCAGTTCTTCTTCCATTCTTTCCATAATAAACCTCCCTTAACATTCCACCTGATTTTCTTTGATCAGGGGAGCCGCCTACCCCAGCATGGCTATTATGTTAATGGCTGTAATTGCTACAAAACAAGTCGCACAATCTGCGTGCCTTGATCCTGGTAGCATGAATGTGTGACATATCGGCCTATCCGCTTAGACGAAACGGCGAGGTCTCATTCTGCCGGAAGGGCACCGCCGCCTGGCGATCGCCCGCCTTAATTGCTGGGGATTGGCCATCACCTGATGAGTGTGGTGGGCCAATCGCCTCACTGCCATGCGGCCGGTCGGGGGGCGTCCCTGGGCGACTTGCCGGGCAATATCCGCGCCGGTGCGCTGCACCACGGTTCCCATGGTGCGGAGCATCTGCCGGGCCGCGGGGTGGCCGTGCAGCGCCCTGGCTGCCCCGGCCACGCCGCGAATCAGCTGGGGAGCAACCCGCATGATGGCCCCGCCCGCCTGGGGCAGCAATCTCGCGGCCAGGGGCACCAGCGCGCCGAGGAAGGCCTCGGCTTCGGCCTCATCTTCCGCTTCGGCCGCCAGTTCGGCAAAATAATCCATCTCCTGGGGAATCAAGCTGGCCACGGCCTGTCCCAACCCGGTCCCGAGTACCCCCCCGATGGCAGTCCCGGCCCCCGGCGCGATCAATGACCCGATGGCGCCGCCTGCTGCGGTGCCGGCGCTGGCGGTGGCACCCCTGGCCCCGGCGAGCGCCATCCTTCTAGCTCTGGTGGTGGTGCCGGGGCCGGACTGCCTGGGAATCGGGGTGGTAAGCCATCTGTAGATGCGCCCGAGGAACTCGTCTTCCTCAGCATAATCTTCCATTTCCTCAAAGCCCTCCATCTCCTCCAGGGCATCCCATGCTTCCTCGGCCAAATCGTAAAAAGCTTCCATGACCTTTCCTTCCTTTAATTGGGGTTACTTTTTTACACTCAATCCGGCCTGAACCCGGATCATCGATGTTCATCTAGTCACTCACCGTAAGGAAAAGACCTGGGTGCAATCTTCGCGCGCCTGTGGACAGTCTGCAGCCATGCCGCCATTCCTGGACTTCCTCATGCATCCCTGCAGGTCTGGACCCACTCTCATAATTCGGCCTGTTCATCCATTCCTTTCAGAGTACGGGTTAGCCTAATATTCTAAAAAAATATTACTAATGCAAGTCACACAATCTTGTTACCTTAATTATGGTAACTCGATCGTGTGTTAATTAGGCTTAAGGGTGGTTTTAAACAAGAAAAGGATAGATAATTATTGAGGTAAAAGGGAAAGGTAATAAGTAACTACTGATAAGAAATTAGATATAGCGGGAAAATTTATCAAAACGTCGAGCTTGCGTGTAATATTGCCGGATATCTAACCATTTTGTTTCACAATCTTTATGCGGATATCTTGCCAGCGCAGGAAATTATCGTCAGAGCGGCAGGATGTCAGGCTATTATTAGCATACCTGAACTTGCCCAGGATCTTATGCGGCCTTGTCCCCAAATGAGCAGAAGCGATGTACGCCGGTCCAAGGTAAAACAGCTGTCCTAGAGGGCAACTAAATCTTCTAACCCAAAATTGTTATTATATTTTGGAAGGACACAATGGCGCAACCTGGCCTTTTAGCCAGCAAATTTCCGGTCTTTATGGGGAATAATGTGGGGAAGAAAGAGAAAAAGGTCAGCTATAAATAGCTAACCTTTTGAAATTAATGGGGTGAGCGACGGGACTTGAACCCGCGACCACCAGGGCCACAACCTGGTGCTCTGCCGTCTGAGCTACGCCCACCATTTTCTATTTCCTTACCATAAATACCTCGCAGCCGCAAGGTATGGGGAGGGTGGGGCTCGTTTATAGAGATGGGAGCCAGTTGGCAAAAGCGAGGTAAAAAGGGGAAGGGGGAAAAAGGGGAAAAAATAAGTACCGCGAACCGTTTCCCCTTTTTCCCTTTTAACCTCTTCCCACGTTGCTTTACTTCCTCTCCTTTACATCCGCGGCCAGAGAATATATAAGACATTTAGGAAAAGGAGGGAATATGCAGGAAGCTAGATTTTATGAAAAAACCGGGGACCAGAAAGTCCAATGCCACCTGTGCGCGCATGAATGCAAGATCGATCCGGGAAAACGCGGCCTCTGTCACGTGCGGGAGAACCAGGACGGCACTTTATATACGTTTTCCTATGGCCGCCTGGTAGCCCAGAACGTCGATCCCATTGAGAAAAAGCCCCTGTTCCACTTCCTGCCCGGCACCCGCTCCTTTTCCATCGCCACTGTGGGTTGCAACTTCATGTGCCTGCATTGCCAGAACTATGACATCTCCCAGTACCCCCGGGTGCACCACGGGCGGCTCATCGGTGAAGAGCGCACCCCGGAAGAGGTGGTGGGGGACGCGCTGGCCACCCATTCGGCCAGCATTTCTTATACCTACACCGAACCCACCATCTTCCTGGAGTTCGCCCAGGACACGGCCCGGATAGCTCGGGAGCACGGTCTGAAGAACGTTTTCGTTTCCAACGGTTTCATGACCGAACAATCCGCTGCGGCCTTAAGCGAATGCATCGACGCGGACAACGTGGATTTAAAGAGCATGCGGGACGATTTCTACCGCAAGGTCTGCAAGGCCCGGCTGCAGCCGGTGTTGGACACTATTCCCCGCCTGAAGCAGGGCGGGGTCTGGGTGGAGGTGACCACTCTCATCATCCCCGGACACAACGACTCGGACGAAGAGCTGACAGAGATCGCCAATTTCATCAAAGGGGTGGATGCAGGCATCCCTTGGCACGTCACCGCGTTCCATCCCACCTTCAAGATGATGGACCGGCCCCGGACGCCGGCGAAAACCCTGAAAAAAGCCAGGGATATCGGCCTGGCCGCGGGCCTGCGCTATGTCTATACCGGCAACATCCCCGGCATCCTGGAAGGCACGGAAAATACCTACTGCTACTCCTGCAAGGAGCCGCTCATCGAGCGCCTGGGCTATTCCATCCAGCGCTATTACCTGAAAGACGGCAAATGCCCCAAGTGCCAGGCGGTGATCGACGGGGTGTGGAAGTAAGGACAGTTTTTAGTTTTCAGTTTTTAGTTTGTGAGCAAAGGGGCTTTAGAGCAGGCAGGAAGCCTCCATTGTACTGATCATCATTAAATTGGTACACGAGTCATAAAATTAATGATGCCTTGTATCATCAGTTCAACTTGTTCCTTTGTATATCCATTATATTTTCCATGAGCAGCCTTATTCCTTAAATCAAGCCATGCGGTTACTTGCTTTTGGTCAAGCTTGTTGTATACATTGGCTTTTACTAAATCAGCATTCATTTCGTCAGCTTTTTTAAATACTTTCTTTCCCTTCAAATCATGTTCAATCTCAATTTTATTTTTCTGGCAAAGTTGTCTCAAGTGTTCCTCGAGAACACTACCAGCTATAACTGCAGCAGGGTCTTTATAACCTTCAGAAAATAAGTAGTTCGCAATCTCTAAGAAATCAGAGAATATTTGTGCTGAAATCAATCCCTTGGTTGTTAGAAACCATCCACCCTTAATTTCTTCTTGAACAGCGGTTAGTATCCCTTTACCACTTTGGACGTCATTAGGAACTGCATTCGTAACGTCCTTAAGAAATTCAGTATAATATGGGTTGTTTTCTCCAAAGATATTAAGCAGAAAAGATAAGCAAGATGAGCGAAACCTAGTGAACTGCTCTGTATCAACCCATTTACTGCCAATTTCTGTAACGCGTGTTGTTCTTAAAACAATGTCTGCTAACAAGATCAATTCTCCAGCTCGGGTTACAAAATCTTCTATGCGCATTTTTATTCCTTTAGTTTAGTGAGGATATGAGGCGTTAAACTCTCAATCCCTTACTGCTGATAGCTGAAAGCTGTCCGCTGACAGCTATTTCAACAAATTCCGGGCGATAATCAGGCGCATGATCTCATTGGTGCCTTCGTAGATCTGTCCGGCCTTGGCGTCCCGGAAAAGGCGCTCCAGGGGGTAGTCCTTGAGATAACCGTAGCCGCCGAGAATCTGCAATCCTTCCTGGGCCGCGGCCATAGCGGTGTCGGTGGCGAATTTCTTGGCCATGGCCGCAGCCAGGGTGAAGGATTGGCCTTGATCTTTGAGCCACGCGGCTTTCAGAGTCAAAAGAGTTGCGGCTTCCAGGTCAGCGGCCAGGTCCGCCAGCTTAAATTGGATGGACTGAAACTTGGCCAGGGGGTGCCCGAACTGTTCCCGGCCCCGGGCATAGTTTAGGGATTCCTGCAGCGCAGCCCGGCCCACGCCCACGGCGATGGCCGCAGCCCCCACCCGTGCGTGGTCCATGAGGATCATGGCCAGCTTAAAGCCATTGTTGGGTTCGCCCAGGAGGGCATAAGGGGGGAGTTGGGCGCCGCTGAAATTCAGGGAAACCGATCTGGCCCCTCTAAGCCCCATCTTCTCTTCCACCGGTCCCACGGTCACGCCCGCGGTGGTTTTCATATCCACGATGAACAGGCTGGTGCCTTTCTGGGGTTCCCGGTTAGGGTCGGTGCGGGCCGCCACCATGGCGAAACGGGCCGCCTGGCCGGAGGTGACAAAATTTTTCTGGCCGGTTAGCACCCAGTTATGCCCGTCCCGCCAGGCATTGGTTTGGAGGCGGGATGGGTCCGAACCGGCCTGGGGCTCCGTCAGGGCAAAGCTGGCCAATTCCTTGCCCCGGACCACACCCGGCAGGAAACGGCGCTTCTGGTCGTCGCTGCCGTATTGCCAGACGCCCATACTAAAAATGGAATGATTGACATGCAGCATGAGCGCGGAGGAAGGACAGGCCTGGGCCAGCTCCATCTGGGCCAGGGCATAGGAGACGTAATCCCCGCCGCGGCCGCCGAATTCCCGGGGCAGGGACACGCCGAAGAAACCTTCCTTGGACCAAACCTCCAGGATTTCCTGGGGAAAGCTGTCTTCCCGGTCCAACTGGGCGGCTCTGGCTTTCACTTCTTGGGCCACCTCCCTTGCCCTTTTCTGGACTGCCTCCTGCTCCGGTGTTAAACTGAAATCCATCGGCCCTTCTCCCTGTTTCGGAAAATATGCCTCACGCGAAGACGCAAAGGCGCAAATTATCTAGAGATAGAAAACCTAATCATATTCGTCTTCCCCGGTCAACGGGAAACCTCTGGACAGAAAGGCATATTTGCGATAAACATGCCTGGTTGTAAAGTGCCGGTAAAAAGATGAGAATGAACCCTAAAAATTTCCGTTTGGCCCTGATCCTGGGTGGGGCCAGGAGCGGCAAGAGCAGTTATGCTTTGCATCTGGCGGAGGGTTTTCCCCTGCCCCGGCTCTTTGTGGCCACCTGCGAGCCCCGGGACGCGGATATGCAGGCCCGCATCGACAATCACCAACAGGAACGGGGGCCGGATTGGGAGACCCGGGAGGCTTGCCTGGATTTGCCTGACTTCCTAGCCGCGCCTCTCGAAGGATATGGTGTGATCCTGGTGGACTGCCTCACCATGTGGCTATCCAACCTGATGTTGCAGGAAGGCGCCACTTCGGCTGGCATCCAGGCGGCAGGCGAGCGCCTGGCCCAAGTCCTGGCCGCGGCCCGCGCTCCCACCATCCTGGTTAGCAATGAAGTGGGTTTAGGTATCGTCCCGGACAACCCCCTGGCCCGGGAATTCCGGGACCAGGCCGGGTGGCTGCACCAAAAAGTGGCGGAAGTCGCGGACCTGGTGGTCCTGGTGGTCGCCGGGCTGCCGGTGGAGATTAAGGGATAGGATTGTGGGGGAGGGGGCTAAGGGCCCGTGGGCCCTTACCCCCTCCCCCACACCCCCTCCCCCAATCCCATACATTTTTGTTTGGGGTGATTAGCGGCTCTTTAGAGATCATAAATAGGGAGTGGCTGAAGCGAAATTTAAACCGGTAAATACCTGGCCTTGTCTGTATAAATAGCAAACCGAGGATATAGTGAATGATAAAAGAATTGTCCCAAATAATTTCCCAGATAAAACCCGTGGAGCAGGAGTTGCTGACCCAGGCCCAGGAGCGTCTGGACTTCCTCACCAAACCCCCGGGAAGCCTGGGACGGCTGGAAGAACTGGCGGCCCGTTACGTGGCCATACGGGGGGAACTCTTCCCCCGCCTGGAGAAGAAGCAGGTGGTGGTCTTTGCCGCGGATCACGGGGTGGTGGCTGAAGGAGTGAGCGCCTTTCCCCAGGAAGTCACCCCGCAGATGGTCCTAAATTTTCTCAGGGGAGGCGCGGGCATCAACGTCCTGGCCCGGCACGTGGGCGCGGCCGTGGAAGTGGTGGACATCGGCGTTAACTACGATTTTGGGCAGCAACCGGGGCTGGTCTCCAGGAAGGTGGCCTATGGGACCAGGAACATGGCCAAGGAACCGGCTTTGACCGCCAAAGAAGCTTTGCAAGCGGTAATGGTGGGGGTGGAGCGGGCCCAGGCGTCCATTGCCGCGGGCGCGGACGCCCTGGCCGCGGGGGACATGGGCATCGGCAACACCACTCCGGCTGCGGCCCTGGGTGCGGTCTTCACCGGCAAACCCGCGAGCACGGTCACCGGGAAGGGCACCGGTATCGACGACAAAGTCTGGAGCCACAAAGTGGCAGTCATTAACCGGGCCCTGGAGTTGCATAAACCACACGCCAAAAACCCTCTCGAGGCCCTGGCCAAGGTGGGGGGGCTGGAGATCGGGGGGATCGCCGGACTGATCCTGGGGGCCGCGGCCGGCAAGCGGCCTTTAATGCTAGACGGCTTTATTGCTACCGCTGGGGCCTTGGTGGCCGCGCATCTGGCCCCGGCGGTGACGGACTATCTCATTGCCGCGCACCGCTCGGTGGAGGCCGGGCACCAACTCATGCTGGACACCCTGGGCCTCAAGCCTTTGCTCAATTTCCAGATGCGCCTGGGGGAAGGCACCGGCGCCGCACTGGGCTTGGGTCTACTGGAAGCTGGCGTCAAAATTTATCACGAAATGGCCACCTTCGCCGAAGCCGGAGTCTCCGAGAAGCAGCCGTGAGATGCACTTTTCCCCTGGCCCTGACCTTCCTCACCGTGCTTCCCTGGCCGCGGCTCGGGGAGGTGGGTCCCGGGGACCTGGCCCGTTCCCTGTTCTGGTTCCCCTGGGTGGGGCTGATCCTGGGCCTGGGGTTCTGGGGGGCGCTGCTGGGGTTCCAGAGCTTTTTTCCCCCCGCCGCGGCCGCGGCCCTGCTCCTTACCCTGACCGTCGCGGCCACCAGGGGGCTGCACCTGGACGGCCTGGCCGACACCGTGGACGGCCTGGGGGGCGGCAAAAACCCCCAGGAGCGGCTGGCCATTATGAAAGACTCCCGCCTGGGCGCGTTCGGCGCGGTGAGCCTGTTTCTGGCGCTGCTCCTGAAATTCACTTTTTTCATGGCCTGGGATGAAATCGGCCTGGGGCCCGGCCTCATTCTCTACCCGGTGCTCAGCCGCTGGGGCATGGTCTTTCTGGCCTATCTTTCCCCCTATGCCCGGGCTGAGGGAGGGCTGGGCCAGGCCATGACCACCGGGGTCAGCGGCAGGGTGTTATTGGGGGCAACTATCAGCGCTTTGGTGTTGGCCTTCTTGACTGCCCGCATAAGCGGCCTCATCCTCCTGGCCCTGGCCGGATTGGTGGTCTGGCTTCTCAGCCTTTATTTTCAAAAAATACTGGGAGGAGTCACCGGCGACGTCCTGGGCGCAGTCAACGAGGTCCTGGAGATTTTGGCGCTGCTGGGCTTACTTCTTTGTAGTCACCTTCTCCCAACCGTTTCATATCCGCAATTTTTCTGATAAAATTTTAGGTAATTGTAAAAGTTTTGCCACAGCGATAAGCTGGCGGCATGGTTTTAAAAACAGTAAAAGATATTGTATTCAAAGAGGAAAAAGCCAGGAGGTTTTTCCTCAGGCACCGGTGGGAAAATT
>Ga0233423_10000320_pt1 | contig 26591 bp, 21 predicted proteins | sample Watercolumn_Mata_FD_180713 | JGI IMG/M metagenome (GOLD analysis project Ga0233423, IMG submission 180713) | Freshwater microbial communities from Lake Matano, South Sulawesi, Indonesia - Watercolumn_Matano_2014_112_MG | ecosystem: Environmental > Aquatic > Freshwater > Lake | place: Indonesia...
TTCCAGAAGGTTCCGTGGTAATTCCCGGTAGTCGATCTAACGATTCACCTTATGCACAAAAGCACCATCTCTCTATTTACACACCCATCATCATCAAATATCGAGACAGTGATACGGATGCAGCAACAGCATTAGAAGAAAGCCTTCGATGAAACGTATACTCATTTGTGGAGCAAACGGATTGTTGGGTCAGCGCCTTGCTTTAATGCTTAGCGCACAAAGTGAGAATGAAGTGCTAAACACTTCTGTCGAACGGTCATTCGTATACGATAACCGATTATTCGACTACAATCAGTTAGATATTACAAATCGGAGTGATGTGAAGAGCCTAGTGTCGAGTTTCCAGCCAAATGTTATTTTCAATGCAGCGGCAATTACAAACGTTGACTGGTGCGAATCTAACCGAGAAGAAGCCTGGAAAGCTAATGTGACGGCTGTTGAAAATCTGGCAGAAGCGGCACGAAAAGTCCGCGCTCATCTTGTTCACATTTCATCAGATTATGTGTTTGACGGTAAAAACGGACCATATGATGAAGACGCCAAACCAAATCCAGTCGGCTATTACGGAAAGACAAAACTGGCAAGTGAAAATGCTATTCTAGTTGCAGAAATTTCATCTACTATATTCAGAACAAATGTTCTCTACGGCTTTGGTATTGGCGTAAAAGCAAACTTTCCTCTATGGGTAATTCAAAACCTCAAAGTATCTCGATCGATTACGGTTGTAGATGATCAATTTGGAAATCCAACTTATGTAAGTGATCTAGCAATGGCAATGATTAAAGCGTTCGAATTGCAGCGTTATGGCATTTTTCATATCGGTGGGAGTGAACAATTGAGCAGGTTTGACTTCGCAATCAGAATAGCAGAGGTGTTTCAACTCGATACATCTCTAGTGAAACGAATTAAAACAAGCGACTTAAATCAGGCTGCACCTCGACCTTTAATTTCCGGTTTCATAACACTCAAAGCAGAAACACAACTCAGCATGCATTTCCTAAACACAAAAGACGGATTAACTTTGTTGAAGCACGAACTTCAATATCAGAATTAAAATCGATAACGAAAGGTACTAAGCATGTTAGATCTGAAATTTATTCGTGAGAATCGTGAAATTGTTCGTAAAGGCGCTGAAGCTAAAGGATTAGACATCAACCTTGACGAAATCTTTAATCTTGATAATAAAAGACGTGCTCTTATACTTGAAGGCGATGCTTTGAAATCGAAACGTAATCAGGTTTCAGCGCAAGTAGGTAAAATTAAAAAAGAAGGTGGAGATGCTAGCGCTGTTATCGCAGAAATGGATTCAGTCAAAAACCGCATTCAAGAAATCGATCATGAAATGATTAGGATTGAGACCGATTTCAACGCACTTCTATTGACCATTCCAAACATTCCTCATCCATCTGTACCGATCGGGAAAACTCCAGCTGATAATCAGGTTGTATTCCAATGGGGTGAATTGACAAAGCCAGATTTCCCAATGAAGCCACATTGGGAACTAACAGAAAAACTCGGCATTGTCGATTTCAATCGTGGAGCGAAAGTTACCGGCGCGGGTTTTCCATTTTATGTTGGAAAAGGTGCTACACTGGAACGTGCCCTTATTAACTTTTTCCTGGATCAAGCAATCGTACGTGGATATAAAGAAATTATGCCTCCGATTGTCGTTCAAGAGGAAAGCGCTCGCGGCACGGGTCAAATCCCCGATAAAGAAGATCTTATGTATATCATAGAACGTGATAAACTGTATATGATTCCGACAGCAGAAGTACCGGTAACTAATTACCATAGGGGTGAATTCATTAATGAACAGGAATTACCAATTCGTTATGCGGCATATACACCATGTTTCAGGCGCGAAGCTGGTTCTTACGGCAAGGACGTTCGAGGTCTAAATCGGCTCCATCAATTCGATAAAGTTGAACTGGTAAAATTTGTTCATCCATCTACATCTTACAACGAACTAGAATCTCTACGAAGGGATGCAGAAAATCTACTTCAACTTCTTGGACTCCCCTATCATACCTTACTAATGTGTACAGGCGATATGGGATTTACACAATCGAAAAAGTACGATCTCGAAGTTTGGGCACCTGGTCAAGGTAAATGGTTGGAGGTTTCGTCATGCAGTAATTTTGAATCCTTCCAAGCTCGGCGGATGAATATTAAGTTCAGGCCCGGGAACGGAGGTAAGCCGGAAATTGTTCATACACTAAACGGATCGGGATTGGCACTTCCACGCGTTGTGGCTGCCTTGATTGAACAATATCAGACGCCTGAAGGAAAAGTGATCATTCCAAAAGTCCTGCATCCATACACAAAATTTGAAGTAATTGGATAATTGCTTAAATGTTGTTATTCCCCTGCGAATTATCGAGTAACTAATGAAGTCACTCCTCTGGCTAAAACCCTATCTACTTCGACATAAGAGAATTTTATTTTTTGGATTACTTACAGTTATTGGCAGCAATCTTTTCACTATTGCCCAACCAATGTTCCTTGGACGAGCAGTCGATGAATTAAAAAATGGCATCGAAACTCAAACCATTATTACTTCCGATATAATTCTCTGGGCAGGACTGATTGTCGGATTTTCACTTGTAGCGGGATTTTTTACCTTTCTGACCCGGCAAACAATTATTGTCACATCGCGTCATATCGAATATGATTTACGCAACGATTTTCTATCACACCTTCAAAAGCTTTCCCATTCTTATTTTCAGAATACTCCGACCGGCGATTTAATGGCGCATGCCACTAATGATATCAGTTCGGTACGAAATGTTGTGGGACCGGGTATCATGTACCCTTCCGATACTATAATCACTTTATTGTTTGTATTAGTAATGATGTTTATGAACGATTGGCAATTGACGCTTCTATCGCTCATACCAATGCCACTTGTATCATTTGCTGTTTACAGACTCGGAAAACTTATTCATAGGAAATTCACTGAGCGACAGGAACAATTTTCTGCTCTCACAACGCGAGCACAGGAAATTCTTTCAGGTGTGCGTGTCGTACGTGCTTATGTGCGGGAAGAATATGAAGAGAATCGCTTTCGCACCTTAAGCTGGGATTACTTGAAAAAGAATCTTGTGCTTGCACAATTCCAGTCAATTATGTGGCCGCTTATGTTTATACTAATCGGTTTCTCACTCATCATCACAATTTATGTTGGCGGATTGAAAGTCATCGATGGAAAGATAACCATAGGAACTCTTACCGCATTTATGACTTACCTAACAATGCTCATTTGGCCAATGATCGCTTTTGGTTGGGTAACGAACATACTTCAACAAGGTGCTGCTTCAATGGGTCGATTGGCCACCATTCTCGATACAGAACCCGAAATTAAGGATTCTGACTCCACAAATTATTCAATTAAAGAAATTCATGGATCAGTTGAATTCCGAAATATCTCCTTTACACATAAACAAGCAGCTCAGCCAACTTTAAAGAATATCAACCTTTCTATTCGGCCAGGAATGACAGTAGCGATCGTAGGATACACAGGAACCGGAAAATCGACACTTGTCAACCTAATACCCCGATTATACGATGTGACGGATGGCGACCTCTTGATCGATGGTTACAATATCAAGACAATTCCACTTGAATTACTTCGTTCAAATATTGGATTCGTACCGCAAGAGACTTTCCTTTTTTCCGAAACGATCTCAGAGAATATACGTTATGGTGTCGATATTCCAATTGAAGAAAAAATGAAAACCGCGGCAGAAATCTCTCAAATCGCAAAAGATGTTTTGGAATTTCCCAAACAGTATGAGACCGCCATCGGAGAACGTGGCATTACGCTTTCCGGAGGACAGAAGCAACGCACGAGCATTGCACGAGCATTAATGCGTGAACCAAAGATTTTAATACTTGATGATGCTCTTTCCGCTGTAGATACATATACCGAAGAAATAATTCTCCATCGATTGCGTGATTATATGCGCGAACGAACGAGCATAATCATAAGCCACAGAATTTCTACGGTTAAAGATGCCGATCTGATTGTTGTGCTCCATAATGGTGCAATTACAGAGCGTGGTACGCATGATGAATTAGTAGCATTAAATGGTATCTATGCTGATCTATATCAAAAACAATTGTTGGAACAACAGTTAGAAGAAATGTAGGGATATCAATAAAAAATTATCCAAACATAAATGAAAAAGTGAATAATAATGAAGGATAAACCGTTTGACATTAAGCGACGTACATTTGAATTTGCATTAGAAGTAATAGATTTATCAAAATTGGCTGCGAATTTTCAAAGAAAGCAAATTAAATAATTCCAGCCAGACAGACAACCTGATTTTAGAATCGGAAGAACTGATGAAAATTCTCGGTGCAATTGTAAGCACAGCCCGAGGGAAACGAAAATCGTAATTTTTTAAATAAATTCATTTTTCATTTTCAATTGATTTATTCATGCAAGAAGAGGAAGTTTTAGGAAAAGCATACGATGCAAGGCTTATGCGCCGGTTGATCAAGTATCTCAAACCGTACCGCTGGCATGTGCTGCTTGGCATCATCCTAAGTTTATTAGTCAGCGCGATGGAGGCAGTCCGACCGTATTTTACAAAAATCGCTGTCGATACAAACATTGCACAACATGACACGCATGGTTTGTTTATTACTGTCGTCCTTTTTTTTGTAGTAATGGTTGTCCGCGGTTTCATCCAATATGCTAACGCTTACCTCACACAGTGGATAGGCCAACGCACAATATTTGATCTGCGAATGGAAATATTCCGTCACCTACAAAATCTGTCACTGAAGTTTTATGATAAGAATCCAATAGGAAGATTGATTACACGCGTTACAAATGACGTAGAAGTAATGAACGAGATGTTTTCTTCCGGAATTGTTATGGTGTTCAGTGATATTTTTACTATTGCCGGTATCTTTTATTTCATGTTCACAATGAATTGGAAGTTATCCCTGGTTGCTTTGAGTGTCCTCCCATTTTTATTCTATGGAACATTTCTCTTCCGGAAAAAAGCACGTGAAGCGTATCGGGATGTCCGAATTCAAATTGCCCGTATTAATACATTTATGCAGGAACATATTACCGGCATGCTTGTGGATCAAATATTCAACCGCGAAAGGAAATCGTTCGAAAAATTTTCTGATATAAATGCAGGACATCGTGAGGCAAATATCAGATCGATATTTTACTATGCATTATTTTATCCGGGAGTTGATATAATTGGTGCGGTGGCAGTCGGACTTATCATCTGGTATGCAGGATTCAACGCATTAGAGGGTGTTGTTAGTGTAGGAACTGTTATTGCATTTGTTCAGTTTAATGAAATGTTTTGGCGCCCAATACGTGATCTCTCGGAAAAATATAACATATTGCAAACTGCGATGGCTTCTTCGGAGCGTATTTTTCACCTTTTAGACGATAATACTGTTTTGAATATCCATTCCAATCCGTACAATATTTCAAATATTCGTGGTGATGTTGAATTCCGTAATGTTTGGTTCGCATATAATCCTCCTTCCGATGGCCAACATTCGCCTGAATGGATTCTTAAAAATATATCATTCAATATTAAACAAGGTCAAACTGTAGCCATTGTCGGGCATACTGGGGCTGGAAAAACTACCATCATAAATCTCTTAAGCAGATTCTATGATATTCAGAAAGGTGAAATTCTTGTCGACGGAATAAACATCCAACAAATGAATCCTAAAGATCTCCGAAAGCACATAGCAGTGGTCTTGCAGGACGTATTTCTTTTTTCCGGCAATATTCAGAGCAACATCGACCTCGGCGATGAAAGCATTTCCAATGAAAGAATGATGGCGGCCGCACGGTTAGTTGGAGCCCATCGTTTTATAGAAGCGCTGCCAAATAAGTATGCTGCGGAAGTTAAGGAACGCGGAGCGACTTTGTCGGTTGGACAGAAACAGTTACTCTCATTTGCACGGGCATTGGCATTCAATCCACAAATCCTGATACTGGACGAAGCGACATCAAGTGTCGATACAGAAACCGAGCTCCTTATTCAACAAGCGATAAAGAAGATGCTGCATGGCCGCACATCTATTGTAATTGCGCATAGGCTATCTACAATTCAGAGTGCTGATAACATTATAGTTCTTCATAAAGGTGAAATCAGGGAAATGGGTTCACATCAGGAATTGCTTGCGTTGAATGGAATCTATAGAAGATTATACGAGCTTCAGTACAAGGATCAGGAAGTAAAGTAATAAAACCCTATCCGATATATTTTTAATTATTTGCTTGACATTTTGAGCCGACTACTGTATGTTAGTACAGCGCTGAATTACCAAATTACCAAATAAGCGCACGTTCCAATTAAATTGAAAAACAAACAAAGGCGAGGCTCTATGCACACTCCAATACTTTTCTGCATACGATGGTGTCTATATTTCTTTTGTCTACTATATATTCTGCCCATATTAAACGCACAAGTAACGATAAGAGAAAAAGTTCAGATATCACCAAGAACAAAAAGCAATTCACAATTCAATATAAGTCCAGGTTATATTCCTTGCTTTGAAGGGAGCATCATTCCAAAGTCACATATCCAAGGACTTTCGGTAACGCGTTCTGGTAAAATATCTTGTTCTGGAACTTTTACAAGTGACGATCAATACGCACGCTTTCTAAAAATAATGATTTTAGTATCCGGTTATGATGCGACAAACATGAATTTTGAAATCCAACGAGATTGTGGAGCTTGGATAGATATTGAACTGTGGACATGGACATGGTGCGGGATTATTGTGGAAAATGCTACTCTTGCCATTGCTGGCAATCTAGCAACATTTTACCTTTCTGGTTATCAGAGTTTTCCCGATGCAAATATCCAATTCAAAGCTTCTATCACTTTACAATTAAATTCCGAGAATGTGTATGTACCAAATAATTTGCATTCAGAAGCAAGACCAACATTCATGGTAGCTGATAATGAAACAACTCCAGCAAGTATTATCGCTTATACAAATGACGAGTTCCCAAATGATTACTGCAGTAGTACAGCTTTAAAGTTTACGATAGAAAATCCGATAGATGGTGTAACAATTAATGGTAATAATACATCTACTGTAACATCCTTTTTAAATGGTCGAGAAACCGCTATTTTGGCATGGGATGGAGGGAATCTGCCAGGTGGTGAATATACCGTTTCGATACGGATAGAAGCGTTTGGATTGTCAACCGTCCAATCCGTTAAATTGATTTCTCAGAAACCTTGTCCAATATTGTCGGCATCTGAATCTGTTATTCGCCCAGGTGAAAGTTCTGTGTTGAGTATAATGAAGAGGATGTGGGATGGAACTGTTGTCGCTTATCCAGCATATCAGACCTTTATGGTGCGTGTCAACGATGAGAATTTAGGAAGAATTCGATCAGGCTCAGGCAGTGAAGGTAGTTTTGTAGTGGGTCAACAACCGTTCGAATTTATCGCGGCTGATAGTATTGCTTTTGATTCGTCAGAAGTGGAAATTGGAGTTGTTGTAGTTTCTCAAACACAACCACCAGGCGGAGGAGTCGAGGTTGTTGAATCATTCGGTGAAGTAAGTGAAGACACTCCTAGCATTAATAATAAACAACCTAATTCGAAAATCAGTGCTTTGACGAGCAAGATGGAAAGTAGAAACTATCAAATCGAGAATGAACGATTAAATAGTCTGCTAATAAATAAAAAGGTAAATGACATTAGTCAAATATCAATCATAAATCGGGATAAACAGGATACACTATTAGCGCATGATGAAAAGGCTATTCCAACTGGGAAACAAAACACAAAATCGAATCTCGAAAAGCCGATATCACTTTCTTTGGAGACAACGGATTGCAACCCAAAAGTGACATTAACGATAGTTAAAGAAGAACCAGAGTTAGTAGTTATATATCCTACTGATAATCTTATGGAACAAAAAATTATTAGTAATTCTCCATCAATGCCAGATATTGTTCCAAGTGCTCAACTTATTAATTATAACGGTGGAGATGTTAATTTCCAATGGAATCTTCGAGTTGAGTGGGTAGGTCCTGATGGACGCAAATTTAATGATAATTTTCCAGGAACAACAGAATCAACAAATTCCGAAGTGAGTTCATGGAAGATTGATTGGAGTAGTAAAACAAGGGGTGGAGATAAAATTACACTTGATGTTACCGCAATTGCTGGAGGCGTTAAGTACAAAAAGACTGTAAATCTTGCGTTCAAGATCCTTGGATTGAATCCATCGCCAGCAGATGTTAGGAATGAACTAACAATTGAAGAGCAAGTAGTCGCATATAAAGAGAGTAGATTTCGGCAATTTATAAATAATAACGATTTCCCGATTTTCGGTCCACTTCATGGTTATGGATTAATGCAATTAGATTATCCTCGTGCTACTGATGAACAGGTTTGGAATTGGAAATCGAATAGATCAGCTGGCAAAAAGCTTTTTAATGAAAAGAAAAATTTAGCAAAAAGTTATTCTGCAAGAATAATTCGGGGAAAAACTTGGTTTTATAAGAATAATAAACAAAAGCAATATGATCCAATTGGCCAACATTTTGATTGGTATCCATGTGCATATTCCAATGCTAATGCTTTGAACGAAAATGAAATATTGAAAGAAGCTTTCCAAAGATATCAGGGTGGCAATGGTAATGTTGGTGTATATTGGAGGTGGAAGCCTTATATTTCCTGGTTAGCAATGAGTCCGGGGAGATGGGTAAAAGTAGCAACTTCATCATACGGAGATAATGCATGGGAAATATATAATGCGATCAGTAACCATAACACCTTTCCAAATGACTGGAATTAAGAAAGGAGTATTAATATGGATTATTTAAATGGAAAAATCTTCAGAGTGATATTAGGAATTACTTTTGGAATTAGTACACTCATAGGACAACCTTACTACTATTATTCAAAATCAGCAGATAATAGAATCAAAAGTGAAATATATCAAGTCAATTTAATGAATGGACAAAATCGACTTTTCTTGTCAAATTTAGATCCTGTCACTTATCTTTCTTGGAATCAAGACCAAAGTTGGCTTTATATGTCCACTAAGGCATATTTCCAAATAATTGAAACAACCTCATTGCAAAAGCATATTCTTATTGATGATGAACATTTTCAAGGTATTAGTGGAGCACTATTAATTCCACAGATTAATAGGCTTTTTGTCACATGGCTTAAATCTGAAGAAGATGGATCAACTTCTCATACATATGTTTTTGAACCATCAACTTTTGAATGTATTGATAGTCTAGAATATGGAAATCTTGATAACCGTTCAATACTCATCGAAGATCGTACAAAATATTACCAATGGGGACCAAATGAAGAAGGAAACTCTATTATTAGTTATATATCTATAAATCCGAATTTTCTTGTTAGCGAAAAGCCTCTCCTTGAAGTCGGTCCAAAAACCAGCATGAAAATCTTATTAAATGGGATGAAAGGCAAGGGATTATTTCAATATGGTACAGAACCAACTCTTTTGGCACAAAGATACTGTACTGTAAATATATTAAATAATATAATTGAGAGTGATTTTCCTTTCCCATTGCGATCTGAGGGACAATTTTCTCCTGATGGAAAATGTGTTGTAATAGAAGAGGTTAATTTCGAAAAAAGTCCTACAGAATCGCAGGATTACCGACCAGGTAATATATATATATTTAATAGTACGAATGGCCAACTGCAACAAAAATTACAATTGCTACCTGAAGGAAAGATATTGTTATTCGACAATTATCCTGATCAACTATATTATCTTACAGGAACAGAAGGATTATTCCAGGTTGCTAAAGTTCCACTCAATGTAGTTACACCAACGAAAGTTCTATTGGACAGTCTATATTCTTTAACAAATCAAACTTATAAACAGAATTTAATTGGTGATGCAAATTTTGTTAAAGAATTAAGCAATGATTTACAAAACGGATTAAAACATCTTATTAAAGAAGATTCGCTTAATTGTTCCAAAGAGATAAGTGTATTTCAAGATAAGATCAAAAAAGAATACGATAAAAAGAACATCTCAAAAGACAAACGTTTTGTTACAGAGGATGGTTATAAATATTTGTATTTTAGCGCTCAATATACAATTGATAGATTACAGACGAAGAAATGAGTTTGTAATTTAACACGTTATTGAGCCTAATGTTTAATTCAGCTTGGTTATTAGAGTCTATCTAAATTAAAAGATAGGTAACCACTATGCCTCGCCTACTTATACTTATATTTCTTGCACATTTCTTTCTTTCATTTTGCATTTCACAAAATGTTGGAATGCAAATAGATGTCACTGATACGCATTTTCTTATCACCGATCCATCGGGTCGACGAAGTGGATTCGATTATAGAAATAAAAGTCACTCTGATGATTCCGAATGGCTCCAAGAAATTCCTGATGCGAATTATGGATCAATGGGAGTCGGAAGTCTTGATCCCAACGATACTGGGATAAGTTCTATGGAATTTACAAGTGAGTTTATTCCTCCTAAAGGAGAAGGTATCTATACCATACAAGTGATAGGAATAAAATTAGAAGTCTATAGTATGTCAGTAAGCATATCAAAGAAAAATAAAGGATTTATTAGATTCGAGACAGATGATACTCCTATAGAAAAAGACAGTATTGTTACTTATCGGCTGACTTATTACGACTCACCAGACTCAATCAAATCATTGAAGAAAGATGTATCAATTCAATCTCTGTTTCGGGACTTATCTGCGATGTCCAAATTAGGGTGGTTAAAAATTACAGCTGATACATATTTTACACTCCATCAAAGCCTAAAAACATCATACGAACTACGCGACTATGCATCTGCAAGAACGACACTAACAACATTGTTAAGTAAACTCCAACAAGATAGTGTCATGGTAATCTCGGGCGATGCTTGCAGACTATTAGCTGCAGATATTCGACAACTATTTTTAGAGCCGCCGTTCACACTATCTCCGTTAGCAGCAGTCGACACCTTACGGAATTTACTTCCGTATGCATTCGCTAATTCCTGGATTGGTGATGTTAACTTGATTAATGAGTTAAACAATGGTTTAGAAAACGCAAGAAAGCATTTAGGAAGAAACGACAAGATAAATTGTTCGAAGGAAGTAAGTGTATTTCAAGATAAGATCAAAAAAGAATACGAAAAGAAGAGCACATCAAAAGATAAACGTTTTGTGACAGAGAACGGATATAAATTTCTGTATTTTAATGCACAGTATATAATCGATAGGTTACAAGTCCAGAAATGAGTTTGAATGCTGAAAAGGAGCTGAAACTCAATATTCGAGAAATAAATATTGTCGATGCTTGTAGTTCCAACGTCCTCTCTTGATAATTACAAATAGGAGTGCATATTTTCTGAAGCGTTCATATGCAATCCAACTTCCCTCCTACTCTGGGAAGCTATATTTGGGAGATCGCGGAAGTTAAGTATTTCGCGATGTCTTATGTTTTAAAATTACCGGATATACTGCATTACCAGTTATGACGATATTTCCCATTTAACAATCCAATACTATTTTATAAGAACCATCTCATACCGGAATAATTCCGTTCATTGCTATACACATAAGGTTTCCCTACCTTCTATTCGAATGCTTGCTAAGGTTGTCCACCATATTCAACCATAGCCTTGCCAATAATGCCTAAGGAAAAATAAACAATTGTAGAATATCGAGGGAATTTATGAAATCCTACATTTTATATTTCGCCATTATAATAACTAGTTTCTTCACTTTTTCTGGACTTCAGCAGAGAAAAGATTTCACTAAGACAACAGATGGAATTCTTTTAAATATCGGCTCCACGAAAATCCAGTTACATGTAATTGGAGAGAAAATCATACGAGTTGAAGCCACTCGCTCCGGAGAATCGATTACACATAAAAGTCTTTCTGTATTCTATTCACCTCCTAGAAAGAATACATGGAAAGTTAGAGAAGAGGCAGGTGCCGTTGTAATTGAGACCGGATACTTAAAAGTTAAAGCGAGTTTATCCACCGGCAATATTCAATTTCTCGACAAGTCAGGTAAAAATCTGTTACAGGAAAATGGACGCGAAATTATACCTACTTCAGTACTTGACGAAAAGACAAACAACATCAAACAAAAATTTATTCTATCGGACACCGAAGCCCTATACGGTCTGGGCCAGCATCAGGAAGGCAATATGAATCTAAGGGGCAAAACTGTCGATCTTTATCAAGTCAATATGAAAGTGTCCGTCCCTGTGCTGGTTTCGACCAAAGGGTACGGCATTTTCTGGGATAATACTTCGTTATCAAAATTCACAGATAATTCGCAAGGAATGGAATTCTGGTCAGAGGTTGGTGACGGCATCGATTATTATTTCATCGCAGGCAGCACCATTGATGAAGTCATTTCAGGTTATAGAACTTTAACGGGGCAGGTACCGATGTTTCCAAAATGGGCTTATGGATTCTTTCAATCAAAAGAACGATATAGAACCCAAAATGAAGTACTTGGAATAGTGGATGAATTCCGGCGGCGGCAGGTACCGCTCGATGTTATTGTCCAGGATTGGTTCTACTGGGATCCGCAAAAATGGGGTTCCCATTACATGGACCGTAATCGTTATCCGGATCCGGTGAAAATGAACAGAGCTGTTCACGAGCGAAATGCAAAAATTATCATTTCGGTATGGGCAAAATTCTTTTCCGGAAGCACAAATTATTCTGAATTGGATCAGAAAGGATTTTTGTTGAAACCTACATGGGAAGACAGCAGATATTATAATCCCTACGAACCGGAAGCCCGTGCATTGTACTGGAAACAAATGCATGATTCATTATTTGTCAAGGGATTTGACGGATGGTGGCTTGATGCCAGTGAACCAGAAGTCGGTGATCTGAGAAATGATACTATCAAAAAGATCATCAATAACAATCTCGGTACGGGTGCACGCTATCTCAATACTTATCCGCTGATGACGACAATAGCGGTTTATGAAGGACAACGGCGGATAACATCGGATAAACGCGTTTATATTCTCACTCGATCTGCTTTTCCCGGTCAGCAGCGTAATGCAGCAACAACCTGGTCCGGCGATATCATAGGAACCTGGGATGTGTTTCGCAAGCAAATTCCCGCAGGACTTAATTTTTGTTTTACCGGTATTCCCTATTGGGCAACTGATATCGGCGGATTTTTTGTAAGGGTTCCAGGAGGAGGCAAGAACGATATTTACAGAGAACTGTTCACGCGCTGGTATCAATATGGTGCGTTTTGCCCGGTGTTCCGTGTTCATGGTACCGATACACCGCGCGAGATCTGGAGGTTTGGCGAGCCGGGAGACTGGTCGTACGATATACAACTAAAGTTTAACAACCTTCGTTACAGACTGATGCCATACATTTATTCGACAGCGTGGAAGGTGACACATGAGAACTATACTATGATGCGAGGACTAGCGTTCGATTTTGCACTCGACAGCAAGGTGTACGCAATAGACGATCAGTTTATGTTTGGTCCTTCCCTGCTCGTTAATCCAATAACAGAACCGATGTATCACCCCTGGGTGCAAGCCGACTCAGGAGCTCTTATCCCAACGGAAAATCTACTCTCTCAGGACGGGAAACATGGATTGACCGGTAATTATTATGAGGGTATAGAATTCAACAAATTATTTACTACACGGACGGACACAATCATAGATTTTCAATGGGGTGAGCGCGAACCCATTCAGGGAATGACACAGGATACATTTTCCATCCGATGGATGGGACAAATTATTGCTCCGGAAACCGGTGAATTTACATTCAACACAATTGCAGACGATGGCACACGCATGTGGGTGGATAATAAAATGATTATTGATGATTGGCAGGATCATGCTCCGGTCATAGCTTTGGGAAAAATATTCCTCGAAGCTGGAAAGCCTTACGATGTAAAGTTAGAATATTATGAGAACAAAGTAGGTGCTGTTGCCCAGCTTCGATGGATTCTTCCTTCTCAGATTAAGGTAAACACACCTCCACTCCCTGAAAAAGTGAGGAACGTTTATTTACCAGGTCAAAACGCATGGATTGATTTTTGGACCGGGGAAAAGTTTGATGGTGGACAGACAATCACTGCTCCTGCTCCTATTGATATCATGCCGATTTATGTAAAAGCCGGTTCTATTATTCCGATGGGGCCATTTCTCCAGTACACAACGGAAAAATCCGCCGATCCAATCGAGTTGCGAATATATCCGGGTGCTGATGGAACATTCAATCTGTATGAAGATGAGAACGACAATTATAATTATGAGAAAGGAAAGCACGCAATCATTCCAATTTCCTGGAACGATAAAGCGAAGAAGCTAACGATTGGCGATCGCAAGGGTGAGTTTAAAGGTATGCTTAAGGAACGGTTGTTCAATATAGTGATGGTTGATCGGATTTCGGGAGGAGGATTGGAATCTTCGAAGATTTCAGCAACGCTTCGTTATAAAGGAAAACATACAGAAACGAAAATAGACTAGCACTATTTCATAATCCATCAGTATAAATATATTGGACATCTGAAAAGGAATCTTAAGCGAAGTAACTATATGGTGAATGTAAATCAATACAACCGGAAGACAATAATAACACGAAAGTCGCTCCGGTTAAGGGATTATGATTATTCATTACCTGGAGGATATTTTGTAACAATATGCGTACAGCATCGTGAAAATGTGTTTGGGGAGATTATTAACGAGGAGATGAGATTAAATGAAATTGGGAGGATTGTTCAACAATGTTGGCAGGAAATTCCGAATCATTTTGGCAATGTGGAGTTAGATGCATTTGTAATCATGCCGAATCACATTCATGGAATAATAATAATTAACGAGCGCGATTTGATTCATCAAATCCCAAATAACAAACCAAATCATCCGGACGTGATGAATCCGGACGTGATGAATCACGTCCCAACGGAATGGCAATTGATGAAAAATCCGAGGCTAACATTGGGGAAAATTGTACGATATTTTAAGGCACGTAGTTCAAAATTTATCCATGATGCAGGATATGATAAATTCAAATGGCAATCCCGTTTCTACGAGCACATCATTCGTGATGATAAGGCGCTGAGTAATATCCGTGATTACATAGGAGGTAATGTCATAAAATGGGCTTCCGATACAGAAAATACTGTGAAAAATGCTGCACCATCTATTTAATTATAGACAACAGCCAAAAATAAAATAGGTAATAACTATAGTAGCGAAGATAAGGTAGAAAGTTAGAAGCTCTAATAGTTGCCTTATGGAAAAATCCAAATATTTAGCAAAATGCATCCTAATATCATCCCTCCTCTCCTTTTATTGCGAGAAGAGCAACCCTGTTGAAGAAATAAGTGCCTGGGACGGCAAGAGGATTACAGATTCTAGTTACGCGATCGTGAATGGCATCATTATCGACGGTACTGGTTCGGAGCCACTAGATCGAGGTGCAATAGTGGTTCGAGGCGAGCGTATCGTTGCCGTAGGACTTTATGGCAAAACCGATATACCTCCGGATGCGCAAGTGGTTAATGTATACGGTGCCGCCATCTTGCCCGGATTCATCAATGCTCACGTCCATAAGTCCTATGACGAAACAAAACTGAGAACCTGGGCATGGAATGGTGTTACGACCGTACGTGATGAAGGAATATTATCATCGCAGACCATCGATCAGGCGCTTGCAATCCGTGACAGCGCCAGGAAGAAACCTGAATGTGCCAGATTGATCAGTGCCGGTTATATGATGACTGTAACAAATGGTTATGGCGGTTTGTATGTTACCTCACCGGATGATGCACGTCAGAAAGTTTTTGTGGAGCTCGATAAAGGAGTAGACCTGATAAAAATATCACAGGAAGATGGCTACGCAGGAAGGCATGATTTACCAAAACTTTCGGACGAAGAAATGTCGGCAATAATTTCAGCGGCTCATGAACGCGGAAAATTTGTCTCCGCCCACATTACACAATCTTTGTACTGGCGGATAGTAGTACAAGCCGGTGTTGACGATGTCGCCCACGCGGCTTACGATTACGTAACAGACGAGGTGCTAGATCTGATGGTTTTAAGAGGCATCTACCTGGTACCGACATTTACGATATTCAGAAATTACAATGCGCCTGTAAGTGTCTGCATCGAGAATGTTCGCAGGTTTGTGCATAAGGGAGGAAAAGTTACGCTAGGAAATGACTTTGAGGGAGGTACTGGAAGTTTTGATGATGGAATTCCGTGGTATGAATTGAATTGCATGTTAGAAGCCGGCATGACACCTATGCAAATTATAGTCGCAAGTACTCGCAATGCCGCTCACGTTTGCAATCTCGATACACTTCTTGGTACGCTTGAGGCAGGTAAGATAGCCGATATGCTGGTGGTTAAGGGTAATCCGTTAAACGATTTCAATGATCTGGCAAATGTTATGCTGGTTATACATAACGGTACCAATATCCGGGCAGTGAAATAAAAAGTTAGTGGATATAAAATGTCCCCATTATGAATGTGAACTTTTGTTTACATGTCCCCTCTATGAGACGGTGACTTTTTCTATTCGTACAATTGCTTGTCATTATTACACCTTTTCCCTAAATTTTAGTTGAATGCTGACAAGAAAATGGAGAACTACCAAGTTACATTCCAGCAAGTAAACTTTGTAATATATCACAAGAACATATTTAGTTAATAATCCGCCTTATTAAGATGGGATTATAAGGGTGTGTATTAAGATATGACAATTATAGAAGATCGCTGGATACATTATAATCCCAAATTAAAAAGTATAGCACAGAAGTTGCGTAAGAATATGACATTGGGAGAAATACTTTTGTGGAAAGAATTGAAGGGTAAGAAGTTGTTAGGTTACGATTTTCATCGACAGAAACCTATTGATGAATATATTGTTGATTTTTATTGTCCCAAATTGAAACTCGTGATTGAAGTTGATGGTTCCTCGCATGATGGTAAAGAAGATTCAGATCTAATAAGACAGAAGAAGTTGGAATCTTTAGGATTGACAGTATTAAGATTCTGGGATTCAGATGTAAGGGAAAGTGTAGATGGAGTTATTGTAAGTATTCGAGAACGGATCTTAACAAAAGGCACACATCTCTAATAAGTGATACACACTCCTAAATCCAATCTCGTTTAACTTGTTCTCAATAAGTGCTGACTTTCCGAATACATGTCCCCTCTGCGAGAGGGGACCACAGGGGTGTGTAGTCAAGGTCTAATCAAAATTGGCCGGTGCTAAAAGCACACACCCCTGCCTATCGGCAGACAGGCCTAAATCCCCTCTACCTCAGCTTGTTCGCAGTGAGAGGGGACTTTTACTTACCTTACAGTAGCTTGTAATTCCTACGCCTTTTCCCTACATTTATCCCGAATGCTGACGGAGTATAGAGCTTTCAATCTAAACAACGCAATGCGTGGTATTGTAAAACCTCCGGCAGCATCCAACCATTCTTTCAATCTTTTGGATTCATAGGAGCGCACTAATGAAATCCACCCGATATATCCTTCTGATCAGTATCCTCATATTCGCCGGTGCCTGTACGCAAGAAATACCAAGGACCAGAGTATATTTCCAGAAAACAAAACCGATGAACTATCTCGAGCTGCGCGGCAATAACAGCGTGCTGGTGCACCAGGATAAAATAACTCTCATCGGCACGTACGAAGAAGATTCCATGCTTGTAACGCTCATTTTCTTCGGCGGGCGCGCGCTGCGTATGGAAATTAAAGGCGACACACTGCTCGATGAAGAGGGAAGTTCCTGGGTGTATTGGGGCAAGGGTGAGAGCGGCTGGGCGTTCGAAAAATCCGATGCAATGAAGAAACACAAAGCAATGCTCGATGCCCGGCAGGCAAAGGATGCGGTGATAAACGACCTGAATAATCTTGCCGCACATGCGTACCAGTATCGTATACGGCCGGTTTCCATGGGCGGCGGTGGCGGCACATATGCGGGTTATCAGATTCCCGTTAAAATGATCTCCAACGGAAACGCATCTTACTCCTGCGTTGCCTCTGACGAAGTTGTAAAATTCACGGCAGTTGTTTTGCCGGAGAGAAAGAATGGGATAAAAGCAGTTCTGGATGCCGAGGGAAGAATAGACCAGTGGCAATTCTTTGGGGATTTTAAGGAAGCGGGAAATTGAATTTATTTAACAAAGAGCTGAACGCTTCCTAAAATATTCCTATATCGCCTCCATGGAAACGCACTAATCCCTCTTAAAGCCCTAACGTTTGGTAGAGCTTCAACATAAAATCCGCTGTATTGGTCCATTGTGGCTGACGTCATCAACCTCGGCTACAAGGGCAAATGTTTTTGTAGCCGTGATCGACTTGTCCGCCAATCTTAATGGCGGATGATCACGGTTATTGGCTCTTGAAATATCTAAAGGTCGGTTTGATTGGAAACCTGCAAAAGAAAAAATCAAATATCCCATTAAGTGGGAACAATTAGCCTGCTTTGCTATGAAAAAGAAAAGAATAAAATAGTTTTAGGCTTAAATCATATTTAACTTGCTTAAAACAAGAAAATCCTTATTTTAAGATAAGGCATTAAGTTAAAATAACGGATTCCTTATTTTAAGTTGCCATAATGGATATAAAAGACTATAAAGCTGGTGGTTTCCAGAAGGAAAGAGGCTGCAAAACTTTTTTTCCATCAAAAATCAATTCGACCTGGACATGGACTGATGCCAGGATTAATACATTACTCTCCGAAGCTAACCATAAACTGGGTGAATTAAATGCTTACTCTCTGCGTATCCCCGATGTCGATTATTTTATTGAAATGCATGTAGTTAAGGAAGCGACCACTTCCAGTAGAATCGAAGGGACGCAGACTGAAATTAGCGATGTGGTCTTAGCCAGGAAGGATGTCGATCCTGAAAAACGGAATGATTGGCAGGAAGTTCAGAATTATATCAAAGCAATGAATTATGCAATTGCCAAGCTCAACTCCATTCCGTTATCTACAAGATTGCTCAAGGAAACCCATAAGACTCTATTGAGTAAGGCACGGGGCGTTGCAAAACAGCCGGGTGAATACCGCACAAGTCAGAATTGGATAGGTGGCGGTACAATCAATGATGCTGCATTTGTGCCGCCTCCTCATACAGAAGTTGATGGATTGATGGGAGACCTGGAGAATTTCCTTCACAATAATTCAATTGATGTTCCCCATTTAATAAAAATTGCGATCGCTCATTATCAGTTTGAAACCATACATCCATTTCTTGATGGCAATGGCCGCATAGGCCGGCTTATGATTACGTTATATCTCGTCAGCGAACGATTGCTTTCTAAACCTACTCTGTATTTGTCCGAGTACCTTGAAAAAAATCGTGGTGTGTATTATGATAAACTCACTTTAACTCGCAATTCGAACGATATTGCACAATGGATTAAGTTTTTTCTTGTTGCAGTTATTGAAACCTCGAAGAAAGGTATTGAAACGTTTGAGAAGATAATGCAATTGCGGGAAAAAATCGAAGGCAAACAGATAATAAAACTTGGCAAGAAATTACCCATAGCAAAAGAACTGATGAATGTGCTTTATAGCAAGCCAAGTGTAACGGCTGCCGAAGTAGCACGATTTATCGAAGTAACGCCGGCAACTGCAAATGCACTTATCCGTAATTTTGTCGATCTCTCAATTTTAACTGAAGTAACAGGTGGAAAGAGAAATAGAAGATTTATTTTTAAGGAATATATTAATCTGTTCCAAAAATAGTATTACAAAATAAAAGTACATATGTCCCCAAAACTTCCAACAATTTGTGATAATCGTAATTCTCAAACGGTTCTCAATGCCGAAGGAAAATTAGACCAGTGGCAGTACTTTGGGGATTTTAAGGAAGCGGGAAATTGAGAGAGTTGAACAAGAAAAGAGGATTGGCTACATTTGACAAGCGATTACAGTGCCTATGGCAAAATCCAAACAGAAAAAGATAATCCCTACGAAAAAAAGGAAACAATCTTCATTGAAAATGAAGGTTGCAGAGCAATTGTCGGAATACCGTCCAATCCCTCAATTGTCAGTCTCTGAAAAAAACACTACCCTTTTAGATAAGAATGATAGTCAGGAGTTATTAAGTGTTCCTGAAGCGGCGGAATGGGCTTCTAGTCATCTAAGTAAAAATGTTACCTCGTCAAATATTTCATATCTCATTCAATATGGTCGAATTAAAAAGATAGGAGAGAATGGATTTACTCAAGTTTCAAAAAAGGAACTGACAGAATATTACAAATCATTCCATGGACGAAGGCAAGTATCTTGGAAAGACCAATTGGGAACTGACTTAAATTGGGCACTATCGTTTGATCAATATACAGAAGCCGAAACAACTAAACACGTTCATCGCCTGCATCCTTATAAGGGAAAATTTATTCCGCAGCTTGTGGAATATTTCCTTGACAGTCATACCGATAAATTCAAGAAGGCGGTATATTTCCATACTGGTGATATCATTCTCGATCCATTTTGTGGAAGCGGTACAACACTTGTTCAGGCAAATGAATTGGGTATGCACGCTGTCGGTGTCGATGTTTCTACGTTCAATGCACTGATTAGTAATTGCAAGGTTACAAAGTTTGATTTGATCGATGTTCAGAAAGAAATAAACAGAATTACGCATGCATTAAAAGCGTTTCTAACTAATTCTCATACGGTTGAGTTTGAAGAAAAACTTTTACAGAAGCTCTACAAGTTTAATAACGAATTTTTCCCTGTACCAGAATATAAATACAAAGTAAAACGAGATGAAATTGACGAAGAATTTTATGGACCGGAAAAAGCAAGAGAGTTCTTGCCAATCTTTCAGAATCTGGTAAAAGAATACATAATAAAGATACGACAGGATAAGGAGGATACTTTCTTGGATAAATGGTATTCTCCGCATGTTCGCGATGAAATCAACTTTATCTTTAATGAGATTAGAAAGATCAAGATTGCCGAAACAAAAAAGATTATTACAATAATGTTGAGTAGAACAATTCGTTCTTGCCGTGCAACAACACATGCAGATCTTGCAACGCTTCTTGAACCGGTTACTACTACATATTATTGCGCAAAGCATGGAAAGATTTGCAAACCGCTTTTTTCTATTCTCAAGTGGTGGGAGACCTATACTAAAGATACAATAATACGATTGGTGGATTTTGGAAAAATACGGACAGAAACATTTCAGTATTGCCTTACGGGAGATAGTCAGAATATCAATATCGTTAAGCAGATTGAAGAACGCAATCCTGAGTTTGCGGCGCTTATTAAAAAGCAAAAGATTAGAGGCATATTTTCCAGCCCACCATACGTTGGATTAATTGATTACCACGAGCAACATGCATATGCCTATGACTTATTCGGGTTTAAACGGCAAGATAAATTAGAAATCGGACGTATGGAAGATGGACAGGGAAAAGAAGCAAAAGAAAATTATGCCAAAGCTATTGCAGAGGTCTTAAAAAACAGCAAACACTTCCTTGCTAAAGATTATGATGTCTTTTTAGTGGCAAATGATAAATGGAATCTTTATCCAGATATTGCAGAGCAAGCTGGAATGAAGATCGTTAACCAATACAAACGCCCCGTACTAAACAGAACGGAAAAAGATAAAGGTGCGTATTCAGAAATTATTTTCCATATGAGGAACAAATCATGAAACGACTACTTAATAGATTAGCAATATCAATCGAACATCTTAAGTGTCTTGACGAGGTTTTTACTGAGCATGTTAAAGAATATCAAAGGATAAATAATTTGCTAAATTCTACCAATTTTAAATCCATATATAAAGAAATATCAAGAGAATTATATGCTGGCGGAAAAGCAGCTGCAAATAGTCAATTAAAGCTGAATCGCCAGATGATTTTAGGTGATATCATTGAATATATATTTTCCGGCAGAGCATATTATTATGCAGCGAAATCGAATGAGCACCTTAAAAACTTTTACAAACTTATTTTCTATTCAGTAAACCAAATATTATTATATGACACCATTACAGTAAATCCAGAATTGAGAAAAGCATACATTGAGAAACTTGAAAAAACAATTTCTTCTGATATACTTTATGAAAAACCGGGGGACGAAGAATTAGCGAATCAGATAAAAAACAGTAATATAAAGATATGGCAAGAAGGATGGACACCTGCGATTGATGACTTTATTGATTCATTGCTTCCCAAAACATTAGGAGCACCGAAAGAGCTTGTGGTTTTTGCTGAGTTTATTCGATTACAAATTGGAATCATTATTCCTTTACTCCTTATCCAAAGAATATTTGGTAATAAAAATCCAATAGCACCTCCTGACTTCCTTATTCTTCAGAATAATAAAGAGATTTATGGCATTGAAGTTGGCTATAAAAAGGAACTTCAAAGTAGGGAGTTTTCAATTAGAACGTCGATTCCAACTTTTGCAGTTGATCTTAAAAACAATATGCACAACAGATGTCCAAAGTGTGGTGAGAATATTTTATACTGCGATGTGATGATAGATAATTATGCAAAGGGAACCTTAAAAAGTGTTATTAAAAAAAGGAACGGATTGAAACGATTGTATTGTGATAAATGTCCATTTTTCAAGAACGCAGCATGTAAATATTCAAATTATTATGGTCGGGTTGAAGGTGAAAATTTCAATTGTCAGCCATTAGAAGCAAAATATAATAGGCACTATCATGCTCGCTGCGTGAAAAACGATACATATTTATTTAGACGTAAACCGATGAATATTCTGAAGAACCATAAGAAAGACTTTTTCGCTCAACTCCCCGAAATTGATGGAATTGAAAATTTGGTAAATAAATAATGGCACTATCAGTAGAACAAAATAAATACATACAGCAAGTAATAAAAACTTCTCTTCGAAACAAGTTTCAGAATTATAAACCAGAGACTAGTAATATGCCATTTCATTTCCGATTACTCGGAAAGGATAGAATGGCTCTTTATTCCTTCATTCAATCGTTGAACACAACGTTTGGAACTTCAATATTTGAGCCAGTTGCCGTCGCAATAGCCAAAAATCACTTTGCAAAAGCGCAATCACAATATATTGTTGGCAATTCCATAAGCGAAGGTTGTCAAAAAGCAATCCAAATAATAATGAACCAGCTAACAGTTGGCAAAAGTCCAAACAAAACGAAAGAACTGGAGGAGTTAAGGAAATCTGTTGCAGAAGGCAAAATCAACGAAATAAAGACAGTTAAAGTAGATTTATTCATTGAAAGTAAAGACGGCAATCAATTCTTGTTTGATCTTAAAACTGCAAAGCCAAACATTAGTAACTTTAAGGATTTTAAACGGACTTTGTTAGAGTGGGCTGGAATCACATTAACACAAAATATAGATGTAAAGGTTAATACACTGAATGCAATTCCTTACAATCCATATGAACCGGCACCATATGAGCGTTGGACTATTAAAGGGATGCTTGACGACATCCAAGAGTTAAAAGTTGCCGAAGAATTTTGGGACTTTCTAGGTGGACAAGGTACTTACAAGGATCTTCTTGATTGTTTTGAACAAGCAGGAATTGAATTACGTTCAGAGATAGACGATTACTTCGGTAAGTTCAACAAGAAATAAAATCGAAGTATGCACTCCTAATTATTAGGTACCTGTTCTTACAAACAGAATATTGTTAATCTCATATTATACCTTGGAAGGGGCAATAAAGTAATAAAACAAATTTCAGGTAACATACCATTACAAATATTATGATCTAATGATAGGAGATAGGTAATGGCAAAGAAAAAACGTCGCGGATTAATACGTGGAAATCTCGAGAGGATCTCCAGCAAAGTGTTTGACCTCTATCATGACGAAATAACTGAGCTTGTCGGTAAACAGCATGGTGTCTATGCTTTATACAAAAAAGAGAGGCTTTATTATGTTGGACTAGCAACAAATTTAAAAAGTCGAGTAAAACATCATCTTCAGGATAGGCATGCGAAGAAATGGGATACTTTCAGCCTCTATTTAATCCACAATGTAGCTTATTTGCGAGAACTTGAATCGCTCTTAGTCCATATAACAGAACCAAAAGGAAATATACATCGAGGTAGGTTCACACGTTCCATCGATTTAATAAACACATTGAAGGAAATGATGGAGGTGCGAGACAGACATCAAAGGGAAGATATTCTTTCAGGTTCACGAGGGAAACAGAAACCTAAATACAAGACAGTCCATAAAAAATCTACGAAGAATATTGGTGAGAGAAAAAGAGGAATACCGATATTAAAAGGAATGCTTTTTCCAAACACGATTTTAAAAGTAAAATTCAAAGGAAAAGAATATTCTGCAGAAGTTGATCAAGATGGAAGAATAGAATTCGATGGCAAAGTGTTTAACTCTCCATCAATGGCAGCAATACATGTTACAGGTGGCCAAAAAGATGGCTGGCATTTTTGGAAATATCAAAATGCCTCGGGAGAATGGGTGAAGTTGGATGAATTAAGGAAGAAATAAATGTAGCTGCGGTCGGAGACCGTGGGAAGCGAGAAGAATAGGTAAAGATTGTGGTGCCCACCACGAAGCATGGCGGGTAAAAGGAAATCCTCGTATGGAATTGATTTATCACATCTTTATAGAGAAGGATGTGATAGCCGTAAAAAATCATGTCGGGAAAAATCACGTCCCTACAAAAGCAATTAAATAAATTGTAACCTTACTCAGCTAAGGTACTTATAATTAAGAGAAAATATATGAAGTCACTTCGCGAATTATTTGGACCCAGTAAAGAAGAAATATGGTCGCAGCTCAGCAAGGAGATAGGTGCCGACTATCAAGAAGGGAGCTTTTTCAAGACGGGGAAAGTGATCGCCACTCATGGGCAATGGGAAATAGTCCTTGATACATATACCGTCCATACAGGAAAGAGCTCAGTCACATTTACCAGGATGCGGGCACCATACGTAAACAAGGACGGTTTCCGGTTTAGCATGTATCGAAAGAATATTTTCAGCTGGCTTGGAAAACTGCTGGGTATGCAGGATATCGAGATCGGTGATCCATATTTTGATGAAGAGTTTATCATACAGGGTGCTCCGGAGGATATGGTGATGAGGCTTTTGGCGAATATGAATATCCGACAGCTTATACAGAAGCAGCCGAACATACATTTTCAGGTAAAAGATGATGAAGGTGTATTTGGCAAGAAATTTCCCGAAGGTGTGGATGAACTCTACTTCCAAACGCTTGGTATTATCAAAGATAAGCAGCGTCTGAAAGACCTTTTTGATCTCTTTACATCGGTGTTAGAGGAATTATGCCGGCTCGGCTCCGCTTATGAAAATGATCCCGGTGTGAAATTGAAATGATACCGGCATGACAGGCGCGGAGATGACAGTACTTCTTTTTTATAACGGGTATAACAGTGCTTTTTAGTCATTCCAAGATGTTGAACCTCACTGTGAGGGAGATGTTCTCCCGAACAAATAATCCGATCGGAGTCAAACTCCCTCCCAGCTTTGTGATTTAAATTAAGGATTTCAAAATGACAGACTCAGCCACAGCAGCAAAAGAAATCGAAAACTGGATACGGAGCGAATTCCTTCCAAAGAAGTATAACCAGGCATTTGCAAAGCGCAAATTAGGTGTGCAATCCGGCGCACAAATCGAATTCGATGCTGTCTCGGAGGATGGTGCTGTCGTCTGCATTATTTGTACAAGTCCGGGCAAAACCGCAGATGGAAAATTGGATGCGGATGCTTTGGCGAAAGTCAGGGAAAAAATCCTTTGGGCGGTCTCATTAAATGAGAAGCCGGATACCATTGCGTTTGTATACACAGAAAAATCGATGGGCGAGCTTATTAAGCAGGAAAAAGAGAACGGACGTTTTCCCAAGCAGATCAAGACACTCCTGGTAAAGGTCCCTTCGTAGCGTGCAATGATATCTCTGGATTCCCGCTAAAGACAAGCGGGAATGACAGGGGCTTGGTTGTCTGCCGATGTCAGCAACATCGGTTACAAGAGCGCTTTTGTAACAATTCATAAAAATAATTACGGAGAAACATTCATGGATATCGCTCACATTCAAAAACTCGGCGGAATATCGCTCATACTTGGTTCGGTGTTATTGTTGATATATTCAGTCCTGTGTCCGGTGCTTCTACCAATAGATGCAATGGTTACAAATTTCGCATCGGTTGTATTGAATCCGCACTGGATATGGCTTTGCACGGCCGCATTTTTCGGCGTGATATTTTTGATGTTCGGATTTATGGCGACGTATTCAAGAATGTATTCAACATCGGGGGTCGTCGGCCTGCTTGGATTTATTATGATAGAGATTGCATATATTTTACAGGCATGCAGTATCACCTGGGAAATATTTGTCTGGCCTCTCCTCGCTTCGTACCAACAGTCACAGTTCATTTTTCATGATGGTGTTTTTGAGAAAGACACACTTGTAATGATTTTCGGATGGATTGCGACTATTTCGATATTTGTGGGAGTAATTCTTTTCTGCATTGCAATTATTCGATCCAAGGTCTTCCCAAAAATAAGCGGTGCTCTTATATTCGTGGGTGCTGTTTTGTATAGCGTTGGTTCGTTTGTTATTGTTATTG
>Ga0233423_10000322_pt1 | contig 26466 bp, 23 predicted proteins | sample Watercolumn_Mata_FD_180713 | JGI IMG/M metagenome (GOLD analysis project Ga0233423, IMG submission 180713) | Freshwater microbial communities from Lake Matano, South Sulawesi, Indonesia - Watercolumn_Matano_2014_112_MG | ecosystem: Environmental > Aquatic > Freshwater > Lake | place: Indonesia...
GATTACTACGCGGATTATTGGGAAGAGGCGCTGGCCAATACGCGGGCCTTGTTATAAACCAAACCTGTCAGGTTTCCCAAAACCTGACAGGTTTGTGTCACGTGCCCGTGGCCTGCCGCCCAGGTATTGGGCCGGTTCAGGCCGGTTTACCGAGCTCCCCGCTGCTGCGGGGCCGAGCCCCCCGCCTCGGCGGGGCAGAACAAGGCGGCGGGCGCCGCGCCCGCCCTACGACTTTTTACACCTCGCCCCTGGCTTGAACCACCAAGCCACCAAGACACAAATATAAAAACTTGGTGTTCTTGGTGCCTTGGTGGTTAACTCCTTTGCCGCGGCTCTCGTACCCACCAGCGCATCAGAAGCAGCGCCACAAACGAGATGCCCGCACTCAGGGCGAAGAGCCAGCCGTAGTCTATGCTGGCCAGCCAGGCCCCCAGCAGGGGCGAGACCATGCCCACCAGCCCCACGCCCGTGTTGGCAATCCCCACGTAGGTCGGCCGGCGCTCTGGGGCGCAGAACTCCAGCACCACCAGAATGCCAGAGACGAAGACCGCGGCGGTGCTGATCCCCAAAAGAGCAAAAGCGGCGTAGTACCACTCGGCCGCCGGCGCCAGCCAGGCCAGCCCAAAGCCCAAAAACGCGGCCAAAGCGCCGATCTCCAGGGAAAGCTTGTGCCCAAAACGATCGGCCATGAAGCCGAAGGCCAGGTTACCAACCGTCTGGCCCAGCAGTAGCACTGCCGTGTACACCCCCACCGTGCTATCCGGCACCTGCCAGCGATGCACCGCCGCCACGGTGACGAAACCCGCCCCCATGCCACCCAGGGCCATCAGCAGCCTGGTCAGCAGGAAGCGCCGGAAATTATGGTCGCGGCGCAGGAGATCGGGCAGGCCAGACAAAAACTGGCGGTTGCTCTGTCGAGGGACACTGACCGCCTGCACCGGCTCGCGGGTCAGCGCCAGGAAGAACCAACTGAGCGTGATCCCCGCCGCAGCAATAGTGAAGGCGTAGACGAAATTCGTGGGGAAGGGGAAGGTGCGGAGCAGCCAGGCGCTGAAGGCCGCCCCCAGCGCCCCTGTGCCCGCCCCCAGAAAGGCCGTCAGACCGAAGAAGCGCCCGCGCCGCTCCACCGGGAAGCAGCGGGCGATCAGGTCTTGCCAGGAGGTCGCTATCACCCCGGCGCCCACGGCGTGCGCGGCGTAGCCCCCCAGCAGGAGCACCATCGCCAGCAGCGGTGATCGGCCGGCTATCATGGCGGCGATCACTAGCAGCCAGATCGGCACGCGTTCGGAGAAGAACCCCAGGTTGACGACCACCGGCTTCTTGCGGGCCAATCGTTCCACGGCGTTGGCCGTGAGAAGCTGGGGCAGGAACCAGCCGCTCTGGGCGATGACCGCCACCAGGCCGATGGGCAGCGTGCTGGAGGTCAGCTTGCTGATGAAAAGCGGCAGGATGGTCGTGGAAGAGGCGAAGCTAGCGCCGAACCAGAAGAAGGCGCCATCCAGCAGGTTGACCGCGAAGTTCCAGCGATAATGGCGCTCCACCTCGGCAGCGATTTCCGCCTCGCTGCGTGCTGGCACGGGGCGATCAAGCTGTAGAAGCCAACGGAGTGCAGAGGTAAGCAAGTAGATTGGTCCTTAGTCTTTGGTCCTTGGTCTGCCTTTGTGTCTGACCTGGACGTAGCCAGGGGTCTGTAGAACAGGTTGCTAACCTGTTCCTGGCAGCGACAGGTTAGCAACCTGTCCTACTTGGCTCAACCGGACGCCGCCACGAAAGGTTGTAAGTGCCGACGGAAATGGGCCTCCAGGTTGGCGGCGTAGGCCTCGGGGTGGGCGCGCAGCAAGGCCATGAGGTCGTCGTGGAAGCGTGGGCGACTGTCAGCAGTGCGCGCCGTCAGCACGGAGCCGAAGGTGACGTGCAATACCTGGCGGGCGTCGAACTGCTCGAGCAAGGTGGGGAGGTCGGCGTCGGCCAGGGCTTGGGGCAGGGGAGCCCGCTCCAGGCTGGCGGAGACGTGGTAGCTGGCGCGATCTATCGGGTAGCGCTCCCGGGCGAAGGTGTAGATGGCCCGGAAGAGGGCCGGGTCCAGGGCGGCGATGGTGCGCAGGGCCTCCAGGTAGGAGGTGCCCGCCGTCTTGAGGTGCACCAAGCCGCCGGTCAGCCGGGCCACGATGGGGTAGAGGCTGAACTTGTCCGAGCCGGAGTGCAGGCTGAGCTTGTAGGGCCCGCAGTGCCGGGCGATGGCGGCGTGGACGGCGAAGTCGGCCGCAAACTGCTGCAGAGCCTGCCCTGAGCTTAGCGAAGGGTCGCCGATGTAGTCCGCGCCCTTCTCGAAGCGCCCGACGTAGCGCGGCGCCAGGCTGACCCAGTGCACGCCCAGGCGGCGCAGCTCGCTGGCCACGAAGAAGTGCTCGTGCGGCGAGGTAGGCGTGGCGGTCTCATCTACGGACATCTCTAGCTCAAACGTATTGCGTGTTGCGTGTTCCGTTCCCCTTATCCCCTGATTCCCCGATTCCCTGATTTCCTGATTTCCTGATTTCCTGCTTCCCCAACGCTCTACCAGGTGCCGGTACAGGCGAACCGTGTGTGCTACCGCTCGACCGTACTTCACCAGCGCTCGCAGCAGCACCGGCTCAGAGAAGGCCAGCTTCGTTCCATCGTCCAGGGTAAACTGCTGGAACAGGTAGCGATGATCCAGGTGGGCGGGGGTGTCCTCCAGCACGTCCCAGGGCAGGGCGCGCATCTTGGCCATCAGGGTGGCGCGGTCGTCCGTGTCGGCGGCATCGTCCACGTGGTCGCCGGGGTCTATGGTGTAGAACGTGAAGCCGGCGGCCACGCAGGCGTCCACGTCCTCCGGCGTCTTCAGGTGGTCGGCGTCGGCGCCGAAGCCGTCCTGCCAGCCCTCCTGGAAGACGCCCCACAGGGCATCGTCCATGACCTGCTGGGGGGTGCGGGCGGTGCGGGTCATCTCCCGGATGGATTGCTGGGCGAAGATGGGGGCAATGCCGCCGCCGACGGCGCGCACGGCGCGCACGTGGCCGGGCGTGGCCAGCCCCAGGCGATCGCCCAGGCCAGCCGAGGTGCGCAGGCCGATAGTCCGTGGTCGCAGCCAGGGCAGGCGAGCACGCAGGGCGGCGGCGTTGCGCGGGCTGGTAGGGCCCAGAAGCAGCGTGTGGCCCTCATATTCGCTGCACTGCCCTTCAAAGTCGGCGAAGAGGGGCGAGCCAGGCGGGCTTAAGACCACCAACTGGGGCCCAGCCTCTGTTCGCACCAGGGCGAAGGTGGTTTCGTTAGCGACGACCACTGACGCCGGAAAGATGTTGAGGTTGGGTAGGGAAGACAACGTGCTCACCTATCCTATCCCCCAGGTGGTCATCGCCTGCCCCTGTTGGGCCTGACGGCAGGAGGGACACAGGGGCAACCAGGATAGATCGGCCGGGCCTAGAGCTCTGGCTAGCTCTTGTTGCAGCTTATTCAGGACGGGGGTGGTGATGAAGGGACTGTGGCAGGCAGCGCAGGGCAGCAGGTCAAAGACTACCTCTAGCGTGGTGCCTCTCACGCCAGGCAGCAGAGTGATAGCCCCCTCCGGGCAGGCCGGGACGCAGAGGGTACAATCTTCGCTGCAGGAGGCGGCAAAGCGCACGGTGCGTCGCCCTTCGTAATCCTGCAAGATGATCAGCCCGGCCGGACATACCGTGCTACAGGCCCGGCAGCCAAGGCATTTTCCCACGTCTACTTGCAGAGCTCGCGCTTCCATCAGGCTCACCTCCCCTCGCCGCGGGCTACTGCCTGCACCTGGACTGCCGCCGCCCGCTGCCGGGCCGGCGCCACCGCTTCCTCATAAGGGCCATAGGAGAGGGCCCTGGCCGGGCAGGTGAGGACGCAGGCCGGTTTGCTCCCACGCTCTAGCCGGTCCAGGCACAGGTTGCATTTATGAACCGGTCGCCCAGTCGTGGCTAGTCCTATGACCCCGAAGGGACAGGCCCAGAGGCACAGCCCGCAGCCAGTGCACTTCTCACTGTCCACCAGGACTACGTCACCAGCTCGCCGCAAGGCTCCTGGCGGGCACACGGCCAGACAGGGCGTCGGCTCGCACTGGCTGCAGACCAGGGGCACCGCCCGATCAGCCGATGGTGGCAGGTAAATGTTCTCTGCTCCGCCGTGCTCCCTTCCACAAGCCACCTGGCAGGCGTGGCAGGCGATGCAGCGGGAGAGCTCGGTATGGATGATAGCAGACATCTCACACCTCCAGGCGAGAGACCTGGCACGCCGCCACTTTGAACTCCGGGATGCGGGCGGCCGGGTCCAGGGCGTCCATGGTCAAGTCGTTGATGCCGGGGAAGTGGAAGGGCGCAAAGACAACGCCAGGCGCCGTGCGAGCGGTGATAGCCACCCGCACCTTCACCTGGCCGCGGGCCGTGGTTACCTGCACCCACTCTCCCTCGGCCAGACCCAGGGTGGCTGCATCCTGCGGGTTAAGTTCCACGAAGGGGTCTGGGGCGTAGCGGGAGAGGGAGGGGCTACGCCGGGTCATGGCCCCGGCATTGTAGTGAGTGCCGATCCGTCCCGTAGTCAGGGTGAAGGGGTAAGCGGCATTGGTGGTCTCTACTGGCAATTGGTAGCGCACTGGCACGAAGCGCGCCCGGCCGTCAGGTGTGGCGAAGCGCTCCTGGTGCAGAATGTCCGTCCCCGAATGTTCCGGCGATGGGCAGGGCCACAAGAGCCCCCCTATTCGCCCCTGCAGTCGCTCTGCCGTGATGCCAGCGTAGAATGGGATGCGGGAGGCAATCTCCGCCGTAACCTGAGCAGGAGAGTCATAGTGCCAGTTGGCCTCTTCGCCACTGGCCCGCCTGGCCACCTGGCACACAATCTGCCAGTCTGGCCTGGCCTCCCCTGGCGGCTCCACAGCCTTCGCCGACCACTGCACCCGCCGCTCGGTACTGGTATAAGAGCCCTCCTTCTCCGCCCAGGCTGCCGCTGGCAGGACCACATCGGCCAGCGCCGCCGTCTCGCTCAGAAAGATGTCCTGCACCACCAGGAAATCCAGCTTGTTGAGGGCTTTTCGTAGCTCCCCGGCGTTGGGATCGGAGACGACCGGGTTCTCGCCCATGATGTACAGAGCCTTGATCCGCCCCTCAGCGGCAGCGTGCATCATCTCCACTACAGTGAGACCGGCCTGCGCCTCGTCCACCTGTAGGTAGCCGGGCAGGAAGTCCGGCAAGGCCCCCATGTCGCAGGCTCCCTGGACGTTGTTCTGGCCGCGCAAAGGGAAAAGCCCCGCCCCAGGCCGGCCTATGTGCCCGCAGAGAAGAGCCAGGTCAGCGCAGGCCTGCACAGTTTGAGTGCCCGTGGCGTGTTGCGTTACCCCCATGGCGTAGACGATAGCGCCGGCTTGGGCACGGGCATAGGCGCGGGCGGCCTGGACGATGTTGGCCACCGAAAGGCCGGTGACGGCCGCCACCCACTCCAGGGAGAGAGCGGCCAGAGAAACGACCAAATCGCTGAAGCCAGAGGTGCGTTGCTGGATGAAAGGCCGATTGTGCAGGCCCTCGTCCAGGACAACGCGCATCATCCCGTTCAGAAGGGCTACGTCTGTACCGGGGGGCAGTTGCAGGAAGAAGTCAGCGGCCCAGGCGGTGGGCGTGCGTCGTGGGTCGGCAACGATCAGAGTGGCGCCTCGCTCTTGGGCGGTCATCATCCATTGCGCCACGACCGGATGATTCTCCGAGGGGTTGGCACCGATGACCAAGAGGCAATCGGCGTTGGCCAGGTCCGGGAGAGGATTGGTGGCGGCGGCGCTGCCCAGCATCCCGGCCAGGGCGGCCACGGTAGGCGAGTGGCAGAGGCGGGCACAGTTGTCCACATTGTTGGTGCCGAAAACGGTGCGCACCATCTTCTGGAACAGGTAATTCTCCTCGTTGCTGCACTTAGACGAGGAGAGGAACCCCAACGCCTCCGGGCCATCGGCCTGGCGAATGGCCCCTAGTCGAGAAGCAACAATCTCTAGTACCTCACCCCAATCCGCAATTCGCCATCCGTCATCCGACTTCACCAGCGGCTTCGTCAATCGCTCAGGATGATAGAGCACCTCCAACACCGCATTACCCTTGGAGCACAAAGCCCCACCGGTGGTCGGATGGTCAGTCATATACTCCAGACCCACGGCGCGGCCGTCTTCCACCACCAGGTACAGTCCACAGCCAGCGCCACAATAGGGGCAGATGGTGGGCACAAGATGAGACGCTTTCATGCCTCCTCCTTAAAGCGGACAGGACGCAGATCGGCCAGCGGACGACCTGCGGCCTGGCCGATGGCTTACGGTCATCCGCTTAACCGCTGGTCATCCGCTGCTTATCTGCGTCCCCTGACACGTCACACCGTCTGGGCGGTAACGTACCCTTGAACCACCTCAGCCGCGGCGACGCGCCGTACACCACCGGCAAAGGCCTCCTCCTCGGCAAAGACCAGCGCCCGCGTGGGACAGGCCGTCACGCAGGCGGGGGTGTCCCGCTCGGGGCAGCGATCGCACTTCACCGCCACCCGCTCTTCTTTGGCCCGCCCGATCACCCCGTACGGGCAGACCATGGTGCACATCCAGCAGCCGATGCACTTCTCTCGGTTGTGGGAGACCAGGCGAGTGAGAGCATCCTGCGTCATGGCCCCAGTGCGACAGGCCCGCACGCATGGGGCGTCCTCGCAGTGCCGGCACAGGAGCGGGAGTTTGCGCTCCAGGGCGTATTCTACGTACAACCGCTTGCGGGGCACCGGCGTCTCCGCAATGGCCCCAAAGAGCGACTTGGCAGCCGAGTGCTCCACCGCACAGGCCACCTCGCAGGAGTGGCAGCCCACACAGCGGTCCAAGCGGACGAAGATTTCCTTCATGGGTAAACCTCCCTCAATGTCTCCAGAGAGACGGGACAACCAGGCAGAGCCGCCCCTACGTCAGTCCCAATCCCTTCCGCCTCTCCCGGATGGCTGCCAGCAACTGCTCGGCGGCCTTGGCTGGGTCGGTCTCCACGATGAACCAGCCGCCGAAGAGCCCCTTCACGTCCTGGGTGAGTACCCTGGCTATCGTCGGCCCGCCCAAGACCGGGGGCACTACGCCCACGTGGGTGGGCAGGCCGGCCGCCACTGCCCAGGTGCCGATGGAAATGGCCTTCTCCGTGGTGGCCTCGGGGGCGCTGGCCACTACGGGCAGTTTGTCTACGTCTACGCCCAGTTTGTTGGCCACAGCTACGGCTACGTCGGCGGCGCGGCTGTTGTCCACGCAGGAACCCATGTGCAGGATGAGCGGCAGCGGCCCGCCCAGACCTGCCGCCTGGCCCACCGCCGTGAGTACGGCCTTCAGCCCTGGCCCGGCGTACTCGTTGGTCGCCTCCGGGGTCAAGAGCCCGTGGCGGGCAAAGGTGCCTGCACCGCAGCCGGTAGCCAAAAGTAGCACGTTGTTCCTGGCCAACTCCTTGGCTATGGCCAGGAAGGCCGAGTCCTGCGGCACCTTAACGTTGTTGCAGCCAGCGAAGAGGCACACCCCCAGGATGTTGCCGGCCACAATGTTGTCCAGCAACGGCTTCAGGGGATCGTCCTTGTTCACCAGGGAGAGGGCCCCCACGATGGCCTCCGTGGAGAAGCCAGCGATGGCCGTGTGGGAGTAGGAGGGAATGTTCACTCGCTTGGGGTCGCGCTTCTTAAACGCCTCAATGGCCAGGCGTAGCACGGCCCTGGCCGATTCCCGCGCCGTCTCCTCGTGAAAGTCCAAATGGGTGGCGCCAGGGATCTTGGCGATGGGCATGGTGGTGATGAGTTTGGTGTGGTAGCACTCGGCCACTGTGGACAGGGAGGGCATGAGGCACTGGTAGTCCACGACCATGGCGTCTAGTGCGCCGGTCATAATGGCCAACTCCTGGCTGACCGAGTGAGTAGCCGAGGGGATGCCGTGGCGCATGAGCACCTCGTTGCCGGTGCAGCAGATGCCCACCAGGTTGAGGCCTTCGCTGGCGCCGGCCGCTTTGGCCTCCGCCTCTAGCTCCGGTGCCACCTGGACGATCACGTCAGAAAGCACCGGGTTGTGGCCGTGCAGGGCCACGTTCACGGCATTGACCTTGAGTGCCCCCAGGTTGGCTCGGCTGACCACTGGCTGGGGTGTGCCGAACAGGATGTCGGCCAGATCGGTGCCCATGTGGCAGCCAGCGAAGTCGGCCAGGGCGCACTTCACCCCGCCCAGGAGCAGGTTGATAGGATCGGCGTCCACGCCGTAGGCGGTACGGTGCATGATCTCGGAGATGGCCGAGTCAATGCCTGTGGGCACCACGCCGAACTTCAGGGCCGTCTCCACCCGGCCCTTGGTCACCGTAGTGGCCACCCAGGCCAGGGGCGATTCCTTCTCGGAGAACTCGGCCAGGGCACATTCAGCCACGGCCTTGGCCAACTCCATGGTGGTCTTGCCCTCGGCGGCGATTCCCAGACGGGCGGCCACGGCCCGCAGTTTGCCTTCGTCTTTGACGGGATAGTCCGGCGCCCGCCCATCGGCTGCTTTGAGCAGGGTGTGGGCCAGGTGTTTGGCGTGACCGGAGTGGCTGGCGGTGCCAGCGGCGATAGCTCGATCCAGGTTACGAGCCACGATGGTGTCCGCGGTGGCGCCGCACACCCCCAGGGTGGGCCCCTCGCCAAAGGGGTCTACCCGACACGGCCCCTGCAGGCAATTGCGGCAGCAGGTGCCCAGTTCGCCAAAGCCGCACTGGGGCAGTTGCTTATCGTAACGGTCCCAGGCGGTGGCGATGCCTTCCCGTTCCGCCACCTTGAGCATCTCCGTGGTGGCTGGACAGACAGTTCGGGGATTCATGTTGACCTCCTTGCCAAAACGATTTGAGAGGGGAAGCGTTTCGACCCTCACCCTACCCTGACGGGTTGTCGCACGCCACCGTTTCGAATAGCAAGCGTGCGACAACCCGTCCCCTCTCCCTATGAGGGAAAGGGGAAAAGGGCTTTCAAAAATGTCTGAGGGAGACAAGACGTGGGTTGACGTAGACGAACGTGGGTTTTGGTTCTTGGGCTATGTTTCTGAACACCACTATCATACATCTATCACCGTGGCCTGTCAATAGTAGGGACAAGGCATTCCCCAGAATATCCGGCCTTAGTCTCTAATGCCCGCGCAACGAGGACGCAGCCGTGTAGGGGCGAGGCATTCCTGGTGCATCGCCAGGCGACGTCATATCCTCGTATGGCCCGGCATTTGGCTATAACGCAAGCTACCCGGCCAAATGCCTCGCCCAGGTGTTGAAAAATCACCTCTTAGAGAACGCCTCGCCCCTACAAGCACGGCAACAATCTCCCGAAACAGGCCTACCGCTGGGCCGCTGGCTTCACTTCCACCTGCGCCAGGTCTTCCAGCAGGGTCACCAGGGCGCAGTGGTCCAGCTCACCGCGGCCGGTGGCCTGCATGGCGTTCATCATCTCGTGTACCAGGGCGGTGACGGGCAGGGCCATGCCCAGCTCGCGCGCCGTGGACAGGGCGATGTGCAGGTCTTTCTCGTGCAGGCGCAGGCGAAAGCCGGGGGCGAATTCGCGCCGCAACATGCGCCCCCCGTGTACGTCCAGGATGCGGCTCTGGGCAAAGCCACCCAGCAGCGCCTCGCGCACCCTGGCCGGGTCCACGCCAGCCTTGGCCGCCAGCACCAGGGCCTCGCTCACGGCCTCGATGGTCAGCCCCACTACGATCTGGTTGCAGGCCTTCGCCACCTGCCCCGCCCCACTCTCGCCGATCCAGACGATGGTCTTGCCCAGGGCCTGGAAGATCGGAAGGCAGCGATCCAGGACCTCCTGCTTACCACCGACCATGATGGACAGGGTGGCGTTGACCGCCCCGGTGTGGCCGCCGCTCACCGGGGCGTCCAGCATGTCCACGCCCTTGTTCGCCATCTGCTGGGCCAGGCGGCGGGTGAACACCGGCGAGATGGAGCTCATGTCAATGTACGTCGCGCCGGGCCGGATGCCCTCCATGACACCGTTCGGGCCGAGCACCACGGCCTCGACGTTAGGCGTATCGGTCAGCATGGTGATGACCACCTGACTGCGCGCCGCCACGTCCCGGCTGGACAGGCCCGGCTGTGCCCCCGCTGACACCACGTCCTGCACCTTGGGCGGATTGCGGTCGTAGACGACCAGCGGGTAGCCAGCCTTGAGGAGATTCTTGGCCATGGGGCTGCCCATAATCCCCAGGCCGATGAAGCCAATGGTAGTCATAAGTCCTCGCAAGTTCCAAGTTTCACGTTCCAGCCAAGTTCCAAGTTTCACGTTCCACGTTTCAAGTTGCGGGGCCCCAACGTGAAACTTGGAACATGGAACGTGGAACACAAGTAAGAATCTACAGAATCAGATCGGCGGCTGTAGCCCCTCGCCGCTTGTCCGGTGGCAGCCAGGCAAAGGAGTCCTCGGTTCTGCCAGAGGCCAGGTACTCCAGGCCCACGTAGCCGTCGTAGCCGGCGGCTTCCAGCGCCCCCAGGACGAAGCGATAGTTGATCTCGCCGCTGCCCGGCTCGTGGCGGCCGGGGCAATCGGCAATCTGCACGTGGCCGATGCGCGGCAAGTTCTGACGGATGGTCTCTACCAGATTGCCTTCCCTGCGCTGCATGTGGTAGACGTCGTACTGAAAGCGCACCCAGGGACTGGCCACCTGATCCAGCACGGCCAGCACGTGGGCGCTGCGGGTCAGCAGGTAGCCGGGGTTGTCCAGGTCGTTGAGGGCCTCCAGCATGAGCGGGTAGCCCGCCCTTTCCAGGTGGGGCACGGCCCAGCGCAGGTTATCCACCAGGCAGGCGATCTGCGCCTCCCGTGCCAGGCCGGGTACGACGCAGCCGGCCAGGGAGTTGATCTGCCGCGCCCCCAGCCGCGGGGCCAGCGCCAGCGCCTGCCGCAGCTCCTCGCGCCACTGCGCCTGCCGGTCGGGATGGCTGGCGTAGCCCCGCTCGCCAGCGGCCAGGTGGCCATCGGCGAAGTTGAACTGCACCACCCGCACGCCAGCCTCCCTGGCCGCGGCCGTCACCTGCGCCAGGTCGTAGGCGAAGGGCGACATGAACTCCACGGCGCCAAAGCCCGCCGCCGCGGCGCGCCCAAAGCGCTCCGTGAACGGGTACTCTTTGAACAGAATAGTTATGTTGACTGAGAAGCGCAGCATTGGTGCTCCCATAACGAGTAGACAAGTAGGCAAGTAGGCAGGTAGGCAGGTAGCAAGTAGACAAGTAGCAGGTAGCAGGTAGCAAGGCCTTGTCTACCTATTCCTTGTCTACTTGTTTACTTATCTACTTGTTTCCTTGTCTACTGGCTACAGCCCCCGCAACTCGGCCAGGGCCCGCTTGCCGCCGTCCACGATCAGGCCGATGTCATTGCCGTAGATGAGCAGCTTCATGCCGGCGCGCAGGCAAAACTCGGCGTCGTCGCGATTGGTGACGTGGATGCCGGGGGCAATGCCGTGCCGCTGGCAGGCCGCCACCACGCGCTGCACGGCCTCCTGAATCTGCGGGTGCCGCACGCCCGCCGCGGGGATGCCCAGGGACTGCGCCAGATCGTTGGGGCCGATGAGGGCCGCCTCGATCCCCGGCACGGTGCAAATCCCGTCCAGGTTGTCCAGCGCCTGCCCACTCTCGATCTGGGCGATAATCAGCGTCTCCTGGTTGGCGTGGGCCATGTACGCCGCCGGCTCGCCCGGGGCGTAGCTGGCGTGCACCCGGCGCAGGGCCACGCTGCGCTCCCCCAGCGGGGCGTACTTTGTCGCCCGGGCGATGGCCCGCGCCTGCTCAGGTGTGTCCACGTGGGGCACCAACAGTCCTTCCAGCCCACAATCGAGCGGGCGATAAAGGTGGTGCGCCTCGTGGCCGGGGACGCGCATGAGCGCCGTGATGGGCGTGGACTTGGCCGCCAGGGCGATGTCGGCGACGATGTCCAGGCCGAAGTTGGAGTGCTCGCCGTCCACGATCATGAACTGGTAGCCCGCCGCGGCCAGCAGAGGGGCGATCTCCGGCGTGCGCACCGCCGAGACCATCGTCCCCAAGACCACCTCCCCCCGCTGCAAAGCCCGCTTGGTCGTATTCTCCCGCAACTAACCCTCCTTACCTCTGCCCCTATTACCCTTGTTCCCCCTACCTGTTACCCCTGTTACCCTTGCCTGTTACCCCTGTTACCCATGTTACCCTTGTTGCCTGTACCGCCAGAGCTACTGCTGAGCACCTCTGGATTAACCACCCACCGCGGCTTCTCCCCACGCAGCACCCGCAGCACCTCCTGCGCAACGTCCACGGCCATGCGCCGCAGCCCCTCCTGCGTGTGCGAGGCCATGTGCGGCGTGACGATGACGTTGTCCAGCGCCCACAGCGGCGAGTCGGCCGCGGGCGGCTCCTGGGCAAAAACGTCCAGCGCCGCTCCGGCGATGCTGCCGGCGCGCAGGGCCTCGATCAGCGCCGCCTCGTCTACCAGGCCGCCACGGGCCGTGTTCACCAGGTAGGCCGTGCGCTTCATCGTCGCCAACTGCCTCGCCCCGATCAGCCCGCGCGTCTCTGAAGCGCCATCACGCCCGCCGTTTCGGGAAGTAAGGCGTGATGGCGCTTCATCGGCGGTGAGTGGGGCGTGCAGGGACACGAAATCGGCGGCGGCCAGCAACGCCCCCAGGTCGCCGACGAGTTCCACGCCCAGCTCGGCGGCGCGACGCGGGGCGACGTAAGGGTCGTAGGCCAGGAGGCGCATGGCGAAGGCCGCCCGGCAGATCTCGGCCACGCGGCCGCCGATGCGCCCCAGCCCTATCAGCCCCAACGTCTTGCCGTATAGCTCGCTGCCGGTGTGCGTGAGGCGGGCGCCGAAGTTGCCCCGCCGCAGCTCCCGGTCCGCCTCGCCAATGCGCTTGGCCAGGGCCAGCAGGCAGCCCACGGTGTGCTCGGCCACAGACTCGGTGATGGCCTCCGGGGTGATGACCACGGGGATGCCGCGGCGCGTGGCCGCGGCCACGTCAACGTTGTCGTAGCCCACGCCGTGCCGGCCGATGACCTGCAGGCTGTCGCCCGCCTTGATCACTTTGGCGCTGATCCTGGCCGTGCGCACGACGAGCCCGTGCATGCCGCGAATGTTCGCCAGCAGCGTGGCCTCGTTCGTGGCTGGGGGGATGAGCACGTCGGTCTCAGCGCGCAGCAGGGCCTCGCCCGCCCGATGGATGCGCTGCGGGAGCAGCACCTGCTTCACTGGCAGCACCTCGTCCGCCAGGCGGCGGGGCAGCTCCCCGCGCCAGATTTCCAGGCGCACGAACTGGTAGCCGCTCTCCGGCGTGCGCCCTACGGAGCGGAAGCCCGCCCGCACCAGACTACGACTGGCGCGCTGGTTGGTGATGTCCACCAGGCCGTACACCATCTCCACGGCGGTTGTGGCGAAGACCTGGCGCAGGAAGAAGCGCGTGGCCTCCCGGCCGTAGCCGTGGCCCCAGTAATCCTTCTCGCCGATTTTGATGCCGAACTCGCCCTCCGCCCCGTCGGCGCTGAGCCGCAGCACCAGCAGGCCGATCAGTCGCCCACTCTGCCGGTCCACGATGCCCGCGGTCAGGCGTTGCGGATCCTCTGCCACGCAGATCTGGTGAAAGAAAGAGTCAAACTCCTCTGGCGTGCCCGTGAACACAGAGGCCGAGCTGAGTTCCTGCACCTCCTGGTCCCGCCACCAGTTGTAGGCCACGGCGGCATCGGCTTCTGCTAATGGGCGGAGGGTGATGAGATTTGTAGGTTCATCAGCCATAGTAGAGCTCTGCGGAACAGAGCAACGTGTTGCGTGTTGCGTGTTCCGTTCGTGGTGCGTGTTCCGTTCGTGTTGCTTGTTGCGTGTTCCATGTTTATGGTAGGGGAGGATTGTCCAGGAGGTCTTCTGGGCTTGCTTCGTAGGCGGCCCGCTCTTCTGCCAGTTTGTAACCGCGTTCAGCAGGAATGATGGTGAGTAGCAGGCGAGCGATCTTCGTCAGCAGTTTCAGGCGATGCGTAGCCACCGTTTCTGCCAGAATGTGACGCGCTTGATAATACCAGATGCGTCCTTCACGGGTTGAACCCAGGGAATACTCGTAGAAGCGAGCCTGATCTTTACCAGAGCGATGGCTGTAACCTTCAGCGATGTTCGCGCCGATGGAACCAACAGCCTTGTACAACTGGTCAGCGAGGCTGAGAGTTCGCCTGTCTTGAGCCAACTTTGATACGTCATGCCAGGCCAGGTCGGCGGCAAAGACAGCCAGCCGGTAAACCTCCATCCGCCAAAGCGGGTCGTTGGTCAATTCTGACGGAACAGTAGCCAGCCATTCCTCGTAAGTCATGCAGCCTCCTACTACTTGATACGTCCTTGTTGCGTATTACTTCGTTGCATGACGAGAAACGGAACACGCAACACGCACCAAGTATAGACGGAACACGCACCACGCAACACGCACCACGCAACACGCACCACGCCTCACGCATCACTCGTCACGCTTCACTCGCCAGCCCGCCGCGCTCCTGGATGGCGCGCTGCACGGCGGCCAGGCAGTCGGCGGGGGCTTGCTCGATCTGCTGCGCGGAGAAGCGCAGGAGCAGCCAGCCCAAATCGCTAAGGGCACCCTCTGGCAGGCTGTGGGCCGTCGCCCCGCCGGGCTCCTGGCAGGTCACGCCCACGGCGCCCTGTCGGCAGAAGATGGCAAAGTCCATCGTATAGGGCGCACGCGGCTCCTCCATGGCGTACTGGCGCTCGGCCAGGATGCCGGCCTTGCGGAAGGCGGCCCACAGGCGCTCCTCCCAGATCGTACCGTGCAGCAGGTCGTTGATCTCCGCCGCCTCTTGCAGCCGCTCCCAGTGCGTGACGATGAAGGTGACGCGTCGCCAGCGACGGCTGGGGATGGGGTGGGGCAGGCGTTGTAGCTCGCCCAGGGCCAGGCGATAGTACTTCTGGTTGGCCCGCGGGTGGTTGGGCTGGTCGGGCAGGAGCTGGCGGCGGGTGACCACGTCCCAGGCCGTGGCCTCCGCCCAGTAATTCACCGCCCACTTCTCCGCGCCGAAGGCCGCCGTCTGGTAGAAGGCCAGCACGGGGGCGCCTACAGCCCGCGGTGGGGCGTGCCGCACCGGAATACGATACCAGTGCTGCTCGCGGGCGATCTCCAGGTCGCGGCGATTGTTGATCAAGGCCACCAGCACGGTGGCGTAACGATCAGGTTCCATCGTCATCCTTCCATTCTGACAATCCTGGCCTCAGCTTCTGGATACAGGGCGTCAATCTCTTCCTGCAAGGCGATGGTGCGCTGAATGGCGGTCACCACACGGCAATAGGTTTTGATCTCCTCCAGGGCAAGCGGCCTATCCTGACGGTCTTTGAGCCACTTCTCCAGCACCTGATAGCCGCCGATCTGGTACTCCCACAACTCCAGCGGGACCGGCGCGAAGTACTGGGTTTTGTTGATGTAGACGCGCTCCTCTTTAGGCTCGTAGCGCAAGCCCTGGCTTAGGCCGCGAGCAACGCGGTAGTCACCTTTGCCCTCAAAGCGGGCCGTTGGCGGGTCGAGTTCTACCGAGCGCAGGAGATGCAGGTCTACCAGACGTTTCCCCAGGGCAGCCAGGGCTTGAAAGCGCTCGAAATTGGCGGTGAAGGGGAGGCGCGGAAAGTCAGTTTTGAGGAATGCGGCATACTTCTCACGGTAGGTGGGCGCGTAGAGAACAGCGTAAACGTAGTGGAAGATGTCCTCCGGCGTGGGTTCTTGGCCATAGGCCGCCGCCAAAGCCGCCACGACCTTGGGGTTGAGGTTAGGTTTTCTCTCTACGCCTGGCGCCAGGTCGCTGAAGAGGCCCTTCTTGGAGGTGTCAGGGTAGAGGTAGAGAGGGAAAACATAACCAATTTCACGTGTTTTATTGGATACCAGACAACATTCTGCAATTTTATCAAATGCTAACGCATGTAGGAACCCTAACCTGTTTTGTTGCCTGCATGTCATCAGCCCCACATTCTGCCCCGCCAGCATGTGGCGCATCACTTCTTCACGCCCCCGCTCAATGACGTCTGGGTGGTAGAATATCCAGCGCGTGTCGAAAGGCCGGTAGAGACAATGGACGATCTTGTCCTCCCAGTTTTTGTCCTGCCAGACCTTCTTACGTTTCTCAGCCAGCATCCAACCACTCTTGTCTTTGAGACCAAAAGCTTCTCGGAGCACCTCATCTGGCATGTTGGCGTCTCGGAACATCCGAATCCGCCGCTTGAGTTCCTCTGGATCGAAATCAATGACGAACCGGTCACGTGAAGTCACGATGCCCACGCTGTTCACCGGGAAGATCTCCGTCACCCGGATGAAATCGTTGTATTGTTCCAGCGCTGCCTCATCTCGTGGCACGAAGAGGTAGAACTCCGGTTTGGGGTGGATCTCCTGCCAGTCCGTGGTCGCCACATCGTGACTGAAGAGCCAGCCGTATTTGTCCCCGCGCAGCCCCCAGCGGTCGGCATGGTAGACTGAACAGCCTGGCGAAGGTTTGGAACCTTCGCAAGGTTTATACTTGATGAAGAAGGCAATGGCTACGCCCTGCTGGATGTCGAAAACGTTCTCGTCCTTGCTGCCATCTGGGCAGGTCTCTCTCTTCAAGGAGTTGCCGTGCAGGTCCAGCAGATAGATCTCGTCGAAAGTATGCATGAGGCTCTGGCGCATGCCCCGGAAGGTGGGGTTGTCCAGGTAGGAATGGTTGGTAATCATGCCCACCAACCCCTGGCCCGTCTGGGCGATCTTCCACTGGGCAAAACGCAGGAATTTCACGTAGTCGTCCTGCAGCCACTTGGGGTTCCTCTCCCCCAGTGGCTTCCCATCCAGTCGCTTGTAGTCCTCGATTAGTTTCAGAATCCACGGCCCCCGGTTAGAAGAGTGGCCGGAATAGGGCGGATTCCCCAGGATGACCAGAATCGGGCGTTGCTTCTTGACCTCACCGGCCAGGTGGGACTCCTGAGACAGCGAGGCCATCCCCGGCAGGTGCGTTTGTTCCAGTTCCTGCATCTCCAGGGTATTGGTCAGGTAGAACCGAAAGCGCTCGTCTTCACCCAGGCGGTGCCCCAACTCCTCCAGAAAGAAAGACATCTTGAGGTGCCCCACGGCGTAGGGGGCCATCATCAATTCAAAGGCGTAGTAGTTTTTCAGGATGTGCTGGCGGATGAACTCCTCCCGGCCGCCCGCGCCATACTTCTTCTCGAACTCCCGCACCGCCTCCTGGCAGGCGCGGGCGACAAAGGTCATGGTTCCCGCCGCTGGATCGAGCAGAGTAACCCCCTCCGAGGCCAGGCCGTCGAGGCGACCAAACTTCTTCTTCAGCAGCCAATGGAGTGAACGGACGATGTAGGAGACCACCGGCTCTGGGGTATAGTAGACGCCACGCCGCTCGCGCTCTGCGGGGTCGTAGACGGCCAGGAAGGTCTCGTAGAAGTGGACGATGGGATCGCTGCCTTTCCCTTCGTGGTAGAAGCGATCGAGGATGCCGCCGGCATCAGCCACCGCCAGCACCTCGGAGATGTCATCCACGCTCCACTCAAGCTGCCTGGGCAGATCGCCCAGGGAGATGAAGCGAAACACATCCCGCAGTATGCCGATGGTGCGGGGGATGTTGTCAAAGGCCGTACGGCGGTTGAACCCATCCCTGGTACGCGTGCGGGCAGCGAAGAGGCCATAGGTGATCGTTTGGGCGTAGAGGTCGGCGAAGTCTTCCAGAGTAAGGTTGGCAATCAGGTACTTCTGGAAGGCCTCGTAGAATCCCAGTAGGACCCCCGGCTCCGTCGCCTGCTCTTCCCGTAACTCGTCGGCCACCACGTCCCGGAGAAAGCGCGTGCGTTTGGCCAGCTCAATCGCCAGCGACTCGGCGGTGAAGACGCGTGGCAGGGAGAAGGAGAAGAACTGTTCCAGCAGGTTGAGGAGTTCGTCACCTTTTTCCACAGGTGGGACAGAGCCCAGTTGGAGGACGCGGGGTCTGGCCGCCGTGACGGGAATTCCCAGCAATTGTCCGTTCCGGTAGAGGCGGAACTCAAAGAAGTTGGTGAGGATCAGGTTGGGGAAGGTACCGAGATAGCGTTGCAGTTGCTCGGTGGCCTCAAAGTAGTCCAGGCTCTCTGCGGTGGGCCGCTTGGCCTCCATGTAGCCAATGATCCGATCGTGGCCGTTCCAGACCCGGAAATCCGGGTTGCCAGCCTCGGTCTTCTTGGGGAGAGCGGTGACGTGCACTTCGCTTCTGCCGGTGGAGACAGCAAATTGCTGAAAAAGCTTTTCCAGGCAGGAATAGAAGCTCTCCTCCGTGGCATCTCCCTGGCTGGCGACGTCGGCTAGGGCTTGGAAATAGTCTTTGAGTAAGGTCGTTTTGCCTTTCATGAGAACCTCAACTTTGGGCGAAGTTCAAGTTGGCCCGTCGCCGACTATTTTAGCTTACTTTACGCCAACTGTCAAATCCCATGCTCGGCGCTGCCCAGGCTCATGCCCCTCGCCGCACAAAGCGCACGTGCTGGCGCGTGCGTGTCGTCTGGCTGTCCATGGGCACGATGCTGATGGAACCGTCCACCTCCAGCACGGCCAGGCGCACGTCCTGCACGTCGGCCACGCCGTGTTCCCGGATGGCCATCAGTACCTCGTCCTCGTCCAGCCCCTCCCGCCGCAGGTGCTCCTGCACGAACTGCCCCTCGTTGATCAGCAGCGTGGGCGTTCCCTCCACCGCCCGCCGCAGCCAGGGGAGGCGCTGGCGGGCCTGGGCTAGAGCGTAGTTCCCCATCAGGAGCACCGCCGCGGCAATGAGCCCGCCCGTCAGCGAATTGTCCTGGCCCACCATGGCATTCTGCACGGCGTTGGCGATCAGCAGGATGAGCACCAGGTCGAATGGCGTAATCTGGCCCATATCCCGCTTCCCCGTCAGGCGCAGGCCGATGAGCAGCGCCGCGTACACGATGAGCGTCCGCACCACAATGCTCCACCAGGGAGCACTCAGGCTGAAGATCTCCATCCCCTCACTCCTCTCCTCGTTTCCTTGTTCCTCATACCTCGTCCCTCGTCTACTTGCCTCCTCGTATAACTACCCCATTGTGGACAACCCAGCCCACGTTGGCCAGGGCCTGGATGTCCCGCAGCGGATCGCCCGCCACCACCAGCACGTCGGCGATCTTGCCCACCTCGATAGTGCCCAGGTCACGCTCCCGATTGCAGACGTGGGCGGCGTTCTTGGTGCCGGCAACGATGATCTGCATAGGCGTCATGCCCGCCTGCTGCATGAACTCCATCTCGTGGATGGGCATGCCCAGGTCAAAGCGCACGTTGGGCGCTCCCTGGTAATCGGTGCCCAGGGCCACTTTGCCCCCGGCGGCGACGAAGCGGCGCAGGTTGTCCACCACCCGCCCCCGCAGCCCCACGCCCATCCACAGCTCCAGCGTCGGCACCCAGTAGGTGTCGGCCTTGACCAGGCGCTGGATGAGCTCCGCAGGCAGCTCGTCCGTGACCATGTGGGCGATGTCGTCCACGCCGGCGTCCAGCGCCCGCGCCAGGTCTGGCGAGACGCTCACGTGGACCGAGACCACCGTGCCCCGCGTATGCGCCACCTGGACGATGGTCGCCGCTTCCTCCGGCGAGAGCATGGCCATCTTCTGCCCAAAGATAGCGCCAGATTCCAGGGCGATTTTGACCACGTCGGCGCCATCGTCCAGGAGTTGCGTAACCTTCTGGCGCGCCTCCTGGGGCGAGGTCACAGTCAGGGCGCTCGCGCCCCAGTAGGCGATAGGATAGCCGCCAGGCACGGTCACCATCGGCCCGGCGGCGACCAGCCGGGCGTACTGCGGCTGGGTGTTCACCTGATCGCGGTATTTGAAGACGGACGATAGAGGACTGGTGGACAGATCGCGCACCGTCGTCACGCCGCCCTGCGCCCAGGCGGCCAGGATCTGCTCGCTGTAGGAACCGTGGACGTGGGCGTTGATGAAGCCGGGCAGGATCGTCCCGCCCTGGGCATCAATGACCTGCGCATCAGCGGGGATAGCCACGGCGGCGCGTGGCCCCACAGCCACGATGCGCCCGGTGCGCAGCAGCACCACGGCATCGGGCACAGGAGCTGCGCCCGTGCCGTCAATCAGGGTGCCGTTGACCAGGGCCAGGGTTGCCGGCGACTGCCCCGGCTGCGGCGCCGTCGTCGGCGTGGCCGTGGGTGTTCCAGGTTCCAAGTTCCACGTTGGGGTCGGTGCAGGTGTTAGCGTGGAACCTGGAACGTGGAACGTCCCCATGGCCGTGGGCGTGGCTGGCTGGCAGGCGGTCAGAGCCAAAATGAGCAGCAGGCTAAGCCAGGACCAGCGAAATTTCATTGGCCTTCTCCTGACGTTTGACGCTTGACGTTTGACGGTTCACTTTACCGCCTCAGCCAGCAAGTCTTCCAGCCAAACTCCATCCGACAAAGCGCCGGCCTTCCAGCCGGGCCGCAGGCGGTCGAGCAGCGTGGCCTGCGCCATGCCGGTGTAGTAAAAGCGAGTCTCGCCCTCGCTGGCGGATTCGCGTTTCATCTGGTCAATCTCCTGCGACCAGCGTTGCTCGAAGGTCTTGTAGCCTTTGAAGTCAGGATCGCTGGCCAGGGTAGCGAGCGGTTGGTAGCACGGCGTGGTGTAGGCGGCGCGCCAGATGGTAAGCTCAGAGTATTTGGCCAGCCCCTCCTCCCACTCCAGTTGGCGCTCGTAGGCCAGTAGGGTGGCGTTCAGGCTGTGCGCTGTGCGGCGTTGGGCGCGCTGCGCCAGGAACTGGCGGGCCAAATCCGCCGCCTCGCTGTCCGACCTCGCCCTTAACGCCCTGGCCAGCAGATCTATCTCTTTCCCCCAGGCGTCGTGCATCTGCGCATCGGCGGCCTGGTAATTCGGCTTCTCCTGGTGGGCCTTCTCCGCCGCCTCCAGGCGTGCCGCGGCCACCAGGGCCTGATAGGCGTGGAAGGCCTCGTGCAGGACGGCGCACATCTGCACCTCGCTGGGCTGGATGAGCAAACGATAAGGGAAGACGTCCTCTATCAGGGGAGGTAACATTCTGCGGAACAATTCCCGCATGAAGAGGTCCGTTTCCCACTTCGTGGCCATGCGGGCCACCCAACGGTCGCCCACCTGCAGGGTAAAGTTCTGCGGGTCATTGGACCGCTGGCGGTAATAGGTCTGTCCCTCGAAGGTGTCGCCCGCCACTGCCTCCCACTCCGCCGGCGGGTTAGGATAGCCCACCAGGAAGGAATATTCGCGGTTCCAGACGATCAGCGGGATGTCGGCCCGGCCCCAGCCCGGCCACACGGCCTCGCCCAGCGCTTGCTTGAGGTGCAACGTCTCCGCCAGGCGGGCCTTGTCCAGGGGATCCAGACGATCCAGCACCTGCGGGCCGCTGGGGAGGCGGCGGTTGCTCAGGGCAGAGATCGCCCCCGCGGCGAGGCACAACAATAGCAGACCCACAATGGCTAACAGAAGTATCCGGCGTAAGCGCGTCATCTGGCCTCCTGAATGTTTCGTGTGGCGTGTTCCGTGTTGCGTATCGTCCACCAGACGGAACACGCACCACGCAACACGAAGTGACACTCCCAGTCGGTATTTGCTGACTACTCTAGTGAATGCTCAGACGTCAGCTAATAGACTCCCGGCAGCAGCCGCTTGGTTGTTTGCTGCTGGTAGGCACGATACTCCGCGCCAAACTCGGCCAGGAGCATGGCCTCTTCGCTGGCGATGCGCCGCAGGATGAGCGGCACCACACAGATGGTTGCTCCCAGGGCCACCAGGCTGCTCAGGGCCAGGCCGATGCCCGTCAGGCACAGCAGGTTGCTCAGATAGCCGGGGTGGCGCACCAGGCGATAAGGGCCGTCGGTCACCAGGCGATGCCCCGGCTGCACGCCCAATCGCGAGGTGTACAAACCGCGCAGCGCCCAGAAGGCCGCCACCTGCAGGACGATGCCCGCGGCAAAGAGCAGCAGCCCCGCCCAGGCCAGCGGGCCATCACGGGGGATGGGGCCGGCAAGATACGCATACTCCCACGGCGTCACCACGATCAGCCCGACGAGAGCCACGATCCCCAGGGCCATGATCGTCCGCTGGCTACGGTCGTAGGCCGAGGGCGCGCCGCGCCGCCGCCCCAGGGCGATGGCCAGCCACCACACCGCCCACAGGGCCAGGTACACCGCGCCTACCGGCCGGCGCAGGAAGGCCTCCCCACCGCCAGCGACGACGATGACCACACAGGTGATGGCAGCGAAGATGAGCACGCCAATCAGTCTGGCGATCATTCTAGTGGCGATTAGGGTTCTCTGTGCTTAGGTGCTGCATTCCGGCAGCAGCTAACAGGACATCATCGGCGGAAACAAAGACGAGCGGTGGAAGGCCAATGGCCACCAAGCGGTCGTTGGCGGCCAGGGCACAGGCCAGTTGCACAGCGTCGTAGCCGCGCAGATAATACTGTTGAGTCAGGTCAACGGCGCGATCTATAGACGGTCGAGCGGCTGGTATCATTTGATAGCCCTGCGCGCAATCGTGGATAAAGAGGTCCAGGTAGGTCCGGCGGTTGCCATTAGTGATCTCGCCGCTCCTATACCTCCGGGCAAAGGCACTGCTCACCTCGGCCAGAGCTAGTTCTGAAATGACGATGGCATTCTGCACATCCTGGCAGATACTGCTTATCCAGGCGCTGCCGGCTTCAGCCACGTAGCGTTTGACCACCGCGCTACTGTCCAGGTAGTAGGTAGTCATCGGTGCTCACCTCTCCCCACGATCTTCGATGATCTGTTGACTGAGAGGTGGCTCGAAGCGCCTGCTGGCCAGTTCTTGGCGCACAGCCTCCCGCTCCTGCGGGCTAAGGTGGACGTAGCGACTCACTAGCTCAGGGCTGACTGGTCGTAGCAGACCAGCCTGTTGTAGGGCCTGCACGGCACGGTCGCGCTCGGCAGTGGGGGTCGAGGCCGCGGCCTGATCCAGTGCCTCCAGACGGGCCAGATCATCTACACTGACCAAGACGGCCTTTGGTCTACCCCGGCGGGCGATCACAAAACGGCAACGCAGCAACTCTACCTGAGCTAGCAGATTAGAGAAATCACTGCGCGCCTGCGCTACCGTGATCATCTTGGTAGACATATGCTCACCTCCAATTGAACATTGTGTCTTTAAGACATCATGTCTATTATACCACCGGCGTATCTTGCTGTCAATATGGCTAACCCAGGCGTCTCAGCATGCGCCAGGTGAGCAGCGTCAGCCAGCGGGAGGGCGTGCGCTTCTGGCCAAAGTCCCACTCCTCCCAGGCCTTCCAGACGGATTCCGGGGTGAAGCGACCTTGCTCATCCGCCTTGCCCCGGACGATGTTGGCCATCTCGTGCAAGCGGGCATCGTCCCGCAGCCAGGGGAACTGGGTCAGCACTTCCAGGACGTGCAGGATGTCGTACCAGATCAGCGGGGCCTTGAGCTTGCGGAAGTCGCTGCCCATGTAGAACATGTACGGGTGCTGCTCCCTGCTCTGCGTCCACAAGGCCAGCAGGGTCTCCGCCCCGGTACGGCTGGCCGGGCCGTCGCGCCATTCCGTTTGCGCCAGGGCTTTGAGCATGACCAGATTGGCGTAGGGGCAAGGATCGTCTTTGCGGCCCGGCCCGCGGAACTTGCCCAGCTCCGGCGAGACAGCGCAGGGCCAGCCGTTGTCGCGCACCAGGCCGGCCAGGTAGTGGAGCGCCTGCTGCAGGCGCGAGTCCTGCCCCAGACCGAACTTGAGCAAGGCGTAGAGGGTCACAGGGGCGTCGCACAAGGCCCAGGCCCATTGATCCTGGCCGGTGCCACCGTAGGATGGCGAGATGTTCATGGGCAACTGAAACGGGCCTTGTGCCGATTGGCGCGCCATGACGCGCTCGATGATCACGGCCATGCCGGGATCGGCAGCGCGCAGGCCCAGGTCGGCGATGAAAGTCAGCTTGTGGAAGGGCTGACTGGCCGATTTGTGGCTATTGAGCACCTGCCCCGGCCATTGCGCCAGCTCGGCCAGCAGGTTTTGCACCTGCGAACTGGCCAGCATGGCCTGCCGGGCCGCCTGCACCTGCGGGTCGTCTGCGGCCTGCCCCAGGAGGTCTACCCGGGTGCGATACTGCACCCAGGGCGGGCCTTCCAGCAGCCAGGCGATTGGTTCAGTCATCGGCCAGACTCCTTCAGAACAGATAGTATTAGCCTCTCACTTCATCTGGATCGGCCCACCTGGACGATTAGCACCCCCACCCCCGCCAGAACGAGACCGCTTGCTGCCTGCCCAGTCAGCCGTTCTCCCAGGCACAGCCAAGCCAGGATGGGAATCTGGATGGTCATCGTGCCGTTGATGACGCTGGACTCCACGGCCGAGAGCGTGCGCAGGGTGTGATTCCAGAGGGTAAAGGCAAAGGCTGTGTTGACCACCGCTAACCAGCCGATGATCGCCCAGTGGCCGGGGGTCAGAGGCGGCAGCCCCTGCATGGCCAGGCCGACAGCCAGCAGCACCAGCGCCCCGAAGCCCATGCTGATGATGGTCACGGTGAGGGCAGCCAATCGGCCATCCCGATTGACCTGCCGTCCCAGAACGGCGGAGAGGGCATTGGTGCACAGACCCAGGCTAACGGCCAGAAGCCCCACCTGCTGAGCGGCAGGAAGCACAGCCGGGTAGAAATAGATCCCCGCGCCAGCGATGGAGAGGCAGACGCCACCCCACTGCCACCAGGTGGGGCGCTCGGCCAGCAGCACGAGACCCAACAGGGCCACGAGCAGCGGTGTGAGGCTGAGGAGTAGATTTACGGTCACTGCCGGCAGATATGCCAGCCCCACGAATTGCGCCCCCTGCGTGCCAGTGTAAAACAGCAGGCCCAGGGACAGCAGCCTTAACCAGTCCCTTCTGGACAGAGCTCGCCATTCCTGCCGCCACCACAGGTGTCGGGCAAAGGGCAGCAGGCAGAGAAATGCCAGTCCATAGCGCAGGCCGGCAAAGGTGAGGGCGGGGATGTCGCCCAGGCCAATCTTGATCAGCACCCAGGAGGTAGACCAGAGGAACGTCACCAGGAGGGCCTGGAGCGCAGCCCTAGGTCGCGGGCGTATGCCTGCTAACACAATACCGCTTTTCATGGAGTGGGCACGGCCGTTGGCGTAACTTGGGAATGTAGTGCGGCATGGACTCTTGAGGCGACGCCTTCAATGGTGGCAATGCCATACTCCATGCTTGGCTGCTGCCGCGTCAGTACAGCCAGGGCGTACATCGGCTTGGTGCTGAGCGGCATCACCAGACCGGCGCTATTCACCCACCAGCCACCTTGGGTTGGATTCCAGCCGTCCTTGATGGCAATATCGGCGTGCAGCGGCTGATCCGTCGGTACGCCAGAAGTAATGCCCCAGGTTTGGCTTGGGTCAACCTGCCCCATCAGATTGAGGGCAAGTTCACGATTGGGCTCGTCGAGGATCTCGCCCAGAGCAATCTTGGCCAGCAGAAGGGCAACCTCTTTCGGTGTCGACCGGCTGGCCCCCCAGGCTTCCATCGGGTTCGGCTTGGTAGCCAGCAAGCCCATGGAGCGCAAGGTCTCCTCCACTGTCGCGCCGCCGCCAACGTATTCCCACAAAGCAGATGCCGAGTCATTGTCACTGACGGTGATCATCGGCCGCAGCATGCTGAGCTCCCAATCTGTGAGGGTGCGCTTCTCGCGTATGGCTCGGTCCATAACTGTGACCATGATGGCCACTTTGGCCACGCTGGCCATCGGCGTTAGCTCATCTCCATTGTAGCTGTAGACGACACCCTGGCTAGGAACAACAACAGCCACCCCGCGCGGCCCCTCTCTTGTTTCCAGGAAAGCAGCAGCAGCCGGAGAAAGATCGGCCAGAGGACGTTCTACGAAATCGGACGTACGGCGGGGCGCACCAGTGGGGCTGGCCGTTGGCGTTGCTCTGCTGACAGAGGTGGATGTCGGTGCCTGGCTTGGCGTCATAGTAAGGACCGGCGTCGTGGTCGTGGGCGTCGCGGCTGGCCGGGGGACAGTAGAAGTCGCCGTCAGCGCGGTGGCCGTGGGAGTACCACCATGGCCAGCAGCGCAGGCCGCCCCGAGCAACGGGAAAAACGCCATAAATGCCCACACCAGGAGCCGGCTTGGGGAGGCGCAGCATCTGCGGTTTTGCAGTTCCATGGTAGTCACCATCGAATCACCTCGACTGTTGCCGGCACTATCTCACCTGCTCCAGGATCACCGCTTCGTTGCCGGCCAGTACCACCTCCTGGCCGCGCCGCCGCTCACCAGAGGGTCGTACGCTGCTCAGCAGCACCTGCCACTCGCCGGGCGGCAGGGGGATGGCGCCGGGGCGGCTGCGGAAGTTGAGCCCCACCAGCATTGTCTGCTCCGCCGTCTCTCGCAGGTAGGCCAGGCAACCCGTCGGGCGCAGGATGAGCGGGCGATAGCTGCCGCGCCGCAGGGCGGGCGAGGTCTTGCGCAGCCAGATCAATCGCCGGTAGAAGTG
>Ga0233423_10000323_pt1 | contig 26466 bp, 22 predicted proteins | sample Watercolumn_Mata_FD_180713 | JGI IMG/M metagenome (GOLD analysis project Ga0233423, IMG submission 180713) | Freshwater microbial communities from Lake Matano, South Sulawesi, Indonesia - Watercolumn_Matano_2014_112_MG | ecosystem: Environmental > Aquatic > Freshwater > Lake | place: Indonesia...
CATAGGCTGTCTCCGGATGTCATCTGCCTTTCCTGTCCTTTCGCCAGGGATGATCCCCGCAGAGCAAAACCATTCCGACTGATCTTCTTACCCGGTATGAAATTTTTCTTGCTAGTCATGTCCCAATTGATTAGTCTTCCATTCATCATCTCCAAAATTTGATTTTGTAGTTCTCTGCCGTAAACGAAGGGGAATCTTCGATACACAGAGAAAGGGCTTTTGTATTCGTTCGCTTACCCCGCGGTAAACTGCAGGGAATGCGCTCGCTGCCAGACTCATCACCGATTATTATCCTTTGAGGCGTTATGAAAAAAAACAAGCCCGGTTACGTGGGATCCATCATCCTCGAAGCCATATCCATCATCCTGGCCGTCCTTCTTGGATTCATCGTGAACCAGTGGAGGGAGAATCACAACGAGAAAAAAAGGGCGGAAGCGGCCTTCCAGCGAATCCTCCAGGAAATCGGACAGAATCGTGCGCATCTGGAAGAAAAACAGAACTATTATTTAAAAATGACCGGCCTGCTGGACAGTCTGATGGCCCTTCCGAAGCCTTTTCACACACCCGACATGAGCACGGGGTGGCGGGGGATCAATCCCCCCGTGTTAAGCGAGTCCGCATTCCAAACCGCATCATCCACCGGCGTGATTTCTTCATTCGATTTTCATCTGGCCGAGAGGATCTCAAAAATTTACTCGATACAGGATGATCTTCAGAAACTGACAACTGCATCGTTGAACTCGACGATCACGGGGGATTTGAACAATTATCAATCCTTGTCTGTTACATTGATTATCTATTTGGAATTGATCAGAAGCTGGATGGGTGCAGCCGGTTCATTCGAGCCCGAGAGGGTCAGAGACTTGAAGGAAAATGAAATTCCGGGTTCTTAAATTTGAAGGTCCGGCCTGTGAAGTCATATCTAAGAAACTGCCTGCCGGGATAAACAAGGGGAAATCATGAAAACAAACCGAATGGAAAAAGATCTTCCGGTTTCCATTGAAAAACACGGTTGGCGTTACCATCATCTGGGTATCCCGTCATCCATACCCCGGCAGAATGAAAAATACATAGCATGCTGTAAAATGTATGTCTCCGGTTTTGAAACGAGTGAGTTCGGGATTGAATGGATGAGATTTGAGGAAGACAGCCCTGTCCATGAAATGATCAAAAGAATACCCCATATTGCATTTGAAGTCGATGATCTGGAGGAGGCCATCCGGGGAAGAGAAATGATCGGATGCATATCTTCCCCCTCCCCTGGAATTCGCGTTGCAATGATCATCGAGAATGGAGCGCCTGTCGAGCTGTTGGAATTTGAACCATAAAACCGGATTCGGTCCCGGGGCATGCCTGAGACGATCACCCAGGAAACGCCTTTCCGTCGATTCCTGCGGTCCCATCCGTTTCGGTTTGGATCAGGAAAGAAAGATGAACAATCGACCGTTCGGGAGTCAGACGAATGGAGAAATCGAAAAGGAAAGTGATTTTTGAATGGATCGGCTTCTTCTGCAGCCTAATCGTTGTCATCATGTCCGCTGCAAACCTGGAAGGTGTGAAAAGCCGCGCACAATTGATCGGACTCATCGCCGGTTCCTTCGGAGCCGGCGCAACGCTCGCCAATCTCATCCGGCATCGTGCAGACCGGCGCAGACCCCCCAAATAGCCTGGGCATACGGCTCCTTCCTGGCAGTCCGCAGCCAGTCATCAACCGCTTCTCTCTTGGTTTATCGCTGCAGGATCCTGCTTGTGATGGAGCAGAAATCGGCCATTGGCATCACCGGACTCAGAAGGCCGGGAGCAGGCGGTGAGAGAACCAGCGGGAAACAAAAACCCCCGGACCGCGAACAGTCCGGGGGTTTTTCAATGGAATCGAGATTGAAGCTCCCCGCGGCAAGCCGCCGGGAATGCGCTTGCTGTCAGATCCAGGGACCGAAACGGTTTTCCCGGTCCCGCTAATTCAGATATATCGCAACGGTCAGGAATCCGCTGCTGCCGAGACTGATGCCGGATGACTTGCTTTCGCTCTTGCTCCATTCGGTGGCTGACCCGCTTTTCGACTTGCTCTCCGTGGATCGCTTCCCGTATCCCAGGTGGTATTCTCCGGACAGAGAAAAATTTTTCTTCAGGAAGATTTCAACGCCGATGATGCCCCTGACCTGAAGGCCCGTCGTGCTATGCTCCAGGATATCGGGTTCCGAGGTCTTCATATGGCCCGATTCCTCCTTCTGCTTGCTGCTGACATACCCGGCGCCTGCTCCGACAAAAGGCGTGATATTGCTCTTGTTCAGATGTTTGATGTAGTCCACCAGAACGCCGTATGTGGTTGAGGATTCGACAGGCCCGACATAATCCTGCACGGACGAAACATCCTCATCTTTCGAGGTGCCGAACACCAGCATGGGCCTGATCGCCGCATTTCCGCTCTTCATGAAAATTTTTGCCCCGATGCCTGAATAAGCGGAACCCCCGTTGTAACTGGCCAGACCCAGATTGCTCAATCCCGAAAAACCGAACAACAGCCCCTTGTCGAGCGTACGCATATCCTGCGCCGCAAGCATGGACACGCTCAGCACGAGCAGACAGACGAACACCTTCTTCATGGTTTCCTCCTTTCAAGTGGTTCAGGGTTGTCTCGCGGATGTTTGGACGAAAACCTCTTCCTCCGTCATCACGCTCATTCTCTCCATCATGCCATGGCTTTCAGATTCTTCAGGCACATCGCGATGCATTCGAGCGGCGGATAAACATCCTTCTCTTCCTCGATGATGTACCATTCCGTCCCGCCCGTGGTCGAGCAGATATTCAAAACCTGTTTCCAATCCATGTCGCCTTCACCCAAGATAGCCTTCGGATTGGTTTTTGAATATTCTTTGAGATGAACCGTGATCGATCTCCCCGGATATTTTTTCAGGTATTTGATGGGATCTCCCCCGCCGGACATCATGTTCCCGGTGTCTACCTGCATGATCACGTTTCTCCCCGTGGCTCCGAAAAGAATATCCCAGGGCTCCTCCCCCTCCAGGGGTTTTGTTTCGAAATCATGGTTGTGATACCCGATTCTCATGCCTTTCTGGGCCGCCTTTTCCGCGATCTCGTTGAACAGTTTGGCCAAATCCAGCCAATCCTGTTTGGTTTTCCGCTTCTCCTCGGGCAGCCACGGGACAATCAGGTTCGGGTTGCCGATGACCTTGTTAAATTCAATGGTTTTCTGCAGTTCGTCCCCCAGCAGCGTATCGAGCTGCGTATGCGTGCCGCAGCATTTCAATCCGTTTTCATCGAGCAGTTTTCTGAGCTGTTCTGCGGTGCGGCCGTAGTAATCTGCGAATTCCACGCCTTCGTATCCGATTTTTGCGACTTCAGCAAGGGTCTTTTCGAGATCCTTCTCGCATTCCCTGCGCACGGAATAGAGCTGAACACCGATCGGAATCCTGTCCTTGGGAGTTTTCGCACAGCCGGAAAGAAGGCCGGACTTTCCGGCCAGCGTGATCGCCGCCAGGGTCCCGGATCCTGTCCGGATGAAATCGCGGCGCGACACGGAATGTTGGAACCGTTCCATCCCATCCTCCGATTCTTCAACGAGTGAATGTTTCACAAACGGATGCTGAAAAGCAAAAAGGACTTCAAGCCTGATACAGATGTTTGAGGTCCGCGCCGGCAAGATCGATGAAGAAGGATCCGATCGCCGTTGTCAGGGCGTCGAGATACCTCCTGCCCTTCTCTGCCGTTGCTTCAGCCGGGTTGCCGATGCCCGTGTCCTCAGTGGCTTTCGGCCAATCCCTCTGCGCCCATGCAAGCCCTTCGCGCAATCCGCGCAGCTTGAATGGCCTGGCACGGCCGTTTCCCGCCTCCTCCAGCGGCAGCATCCAATCCGGGGAAATGACCATGATGTTGCTGGTTTCCATTTCCCCGCCGTGCTCGCCTAGGTCCTTGAAAAAGTGTTCCTGTTTGAGCGCCTGATACCAGTTGATCAGGCACAAGAACATTTCAGGATATGCGGCCTGTATTTCCCTGATGATGGGTTTGAAATCATTTCCGCCATGGCCGTTTAAAACGACGAGCTTTCTGAAGCCCTGGTGAAAAAGAGACTGGCTGATGTCCCTGAGAATGGCTGCCTGCGTACCGGGATAGATGTTGACATCCAGTTTGATATCCATCTGGCCGGTGTTCACTCCGTATGGGACTGCCGGCAGAACGATGACCTTTATGCCTTTTTCCCAAGCGATTCGGGCGGACTCCGCCGCGATATAATCGCTCTGGAGCACATCGGTCCCGTACGGCAGATGGTAATTATGCGCCTCGACGGCGCCCCACGGCAGCACTGCAACCTCGAAATCGGTCCCCTTCACAGCTTTCCAGTTGGTTTCAAAAAGGATGTAAGGCCTGCCGGTCATGTATTTTTTCCCGGGATCTTCCCTTGATGTTCTTTCCCGAATTGCCGATGCGCTCTTCGTGATCATCCGGCCTGAAGGACGTTTGACCGATGGGAGATTATAGCAATTCCAAATAATAAATGCAAGGCTGAAAATGGGACGGACCCGGATAGAAGTATTGATCCTGAATCCCGGGTGTTGTATATTCCAGTCTGAGTGAGGTCAAGATGATCCTGCTTTCCACTGAAACCTGCATCGAGTATTGCGAGCCCGGTCATCCCGAATCCCCGGAGCGGATCCGTTCGATTCATCCGCTGCTGAGATCGCAAGGTTTTTCTTTCGTTGAACCGTCCCCGGCTAGTGAGGGGGATATCCTGGCGGCTCATCATTCAAACCTGGTCGATTCCGTGAAAAAGGGCGTCATCGAGGATGCAGACACGCCGGCCCTTCCGGGCATCTATCGGTATGCCTCCCTTTCCGCTGGAGCGGCTATTCAGGCGGCTCGGTCTGCCTTCGAAGGAGAGAACGCATTTTCCATCATGCGGCCACCCGGGCATCATGCAACGCGCAGGCGCATGATGGGATTCTGCTATTTCAACAACATCGCAGTCGCATGCGCCAAAATCCTCAACGATTACCCTTTAAAACGTTTGGCAGCCCTGGACATCGATGTCCATCACGGCAACGGTACAGAGGACATTTTTTACGGGAATGAGCGGGTTCTCTTCGTATCCCTGCATCAGGTCCCGTTGTACCCCGGAACCGGCCTGCATTCCAAAGGGAATTGCCTGAATTATCCCGTCAGGCCCGGAACGGCAGGTGCGGAATACATGGGAATCCTGAAGGATGCCTGTGCAGGGATATCGAAATTCAAGCCGGAATTGCTGGCCGTATCCGCCGGATTTGATACGTACGCCCTGGACCCGCTTGCAGAGCTTGAGCTGGACCTTCCTGTTTATGAGGAAATCGGAGGGCTGATCGCGGATCTTCACATCCCGTTATTCTGCGTATTGGAAGGCGGATACAGCAGGGACCTGGCGAAATGTGTGCTTCGCTTCATCAGAGGATTGACGGCATGAAGGATCCATTGCCAGGAGCATCTGTCCTGAAGCGATGCGGAAATAAAAATTCCCCGCCGTTGAACTGACGGGGAATCGCCCGGAGCCTGGAAAAATATGCCCGGCTCAGCCGCCTGACCCGCCTCAAAGGATCAAGACCGCGCCTTCTGTCCGGTTGACTTGAAGACTACTGTGCAGCCTGTATAGGCACGGACACTTCCACGGTTCCGCTCCACTGCCCCTTTTCATCCGCCACCGGCATGCTCAGAAATTTCTCCATGACAGGGCCGGCAAACACATACTTGTTCTGGCCGATCCACTGAAACAAGGTCTGGAAAGCCTTTGCGCCTTCCGCTTCATAGGGACCGGTGTAAGTCAGAACCGCCACTTTTTCGAATTCCCACTTCTTCAGTTTCAGAGGCGGGCTCAATTTGACTGTTTCCGAACAGGGCAGTCCCAAATCCCATTTCAACTGTTCCTGCGGTGTATTTTCAGGACTGTTGAAATAGAGCCCGAACGGCGGCTGATCCATGGCAACGCCCTGGGCGCCCGCATTCTGGTACAAATCCTGGAAAGCCTGGCTGTGCTGGTCGTAACTGCCGGTCATCTCCAGGGCGGCGTACATGAACGGTGCCACATCTTTTGCCTGAACGACCGGTACAGGTTTTTCGACTGCGTTTGTAGCCTCCTGGCCGAAAGCGGAAAAGACCAGGCCTGCAACGACTGCGAATCCAACCGATTTCATCCTGGATGTCATCATTGGTTTTCTCCCCATGGTTAAGAAAAACGGTCTGTTTACTATACGTAACACTGCGGTCATTGGATGCATAAAATTTTCCCGGCCGTATTTTTCAACCCCGCCTTTATCCTGAAAATATAGACGCCGGTCGCCAATGCGCCCGTATTCAGAGTCGTAAAACAGGCGCCCGAATCACTCCTCTCAAGGACGGCTGACAATGCCTTCCTTCCGCGCGAATCGAACAAATCCAGAACGCCCCCCTCCGCTTCCGAATCGTCAAAATAAATGGCGATCCAATCCCTGCAGGGATTGGGGAAAATACGAAGCCCGGTCTCACGCTCCCGTGGTTCCAGGCTGTCTGAGCCCGCTGGCCTGATCTTGAAGGCCGCATCTCCTTCCATGTCGAACGGGCCGATGAGGAGGGAGTCGCCGGCCTGGTAAGGCCCTGTCCTTTCCCGGCTGCCTGTCCAGGTGTCCCACTTTTCCGCCTCATAGGTTTTCTTCTGCATCCCGCTGATGATCAGGCTCACGCCGTTCAAGGCCCTTCGCTCTGCAGCAATGTCCTTCCCCTCTCTATCCCTTATCCAGACATAGGCTGTTTCCCCGTCGCTCAATGCGAAGGCCTGTGCCGCGGATATGACCAGGCCTGCAAGATCGATGTAATCGACCATGAACCAGCCCGATCCGGAATTATAGATCCGCACAGCATGTTCGCCTGCAGGAATGCTGATTTTGACGAATCTCCCCTTGCGCGCAACACCCGCATAAACCGGATCGGTTGCTCCGTCGAGGTACACTTCCATCGCCCCGGGATTGACATCCGGAACAGCGCCGATATGGACCCAGAATGTGATTGGAGCCTCCAGATTCATCCGGAAAACAGCCTCACGGTCCGCACCTCCTCCGTCTGAACCCCTGAAATATCTGGACAGGTTTTCTATCCCGGGAAACGCACCCCCCGGGAGCATGGTGAATGTCGTCTGGGTGGAAGCCTCTTCCCGGGTGAGGTAGCTGCGCGCATTCCCAGTGGTGGTGGGCCCTCCGGAGCACACGGCCGGGAGGGCATGGAAATTCCCCGAACCGAGATCTTCGTCCTTCCAGAAATCAGACAGCACCTTCCAATGGAAATACAGGTTGTAGGGTTCGATATGGTTGTCCCACCACCAGGGCATGGCGCCCCCGCCCGTGATGGCGGCAGCCCATATGCCCATATGCACGGCCATGCCCAACGGGTCCGCACCAGGCCCCTGCCAGTCCGCCCCGAATTCGCCCACAATGTTCGGCTTGCCGTAATCGAGCATGTCCACATGCCTGGATTGCACCGCCTCGACGATCCCGGTCCCGTAATAATGGTTCTGGGTCATATCCAGCGAAGCCAGGGACCAGATCAGGCTGTCCCCGTCGCGGGCGCTTGTGGTGACCAGATGCTTCCAGGGGTCAATGGCATGCAGGTACCCGGACATCTCGCCATGCCATGCTGCCACGACCGGATAATTCCGGTCGTAATCATCCGTGAATTGAACTTCGTTCCAGAGCTCCCAGGCCAACAAGGCAGTGCTGTATCCCCATCTTGCCACCGTGTAACGCATTTTTCGTTTATATAGGAGCCTGGCCGTTTCATCGGAGAAAAATTCATCTCCGGAATCGAGAAATCCGCCGTTCGCCGTGTTATAGGGATTCTCGTCCCAGTTCGGATTGGTTGATTGTGAAAACTGCCCGTGATGCTGGGTCACCATCTGGATGTAAATCCCGGTCTTTTCTGCAAGATCCACCAGGTAATCCCACTTCCAGGCGCCCTGCTGGCTGTATCGGCCCACGCCGTGATACCATCCGGTTTGATGGGACTCGTCCCATTCCAGGAGCTGGCCGTTGTAGAAATGGGTGCACCAGACGCGCATCCAGTTTTCGCCCGCCTCGGCCATATTCCCCATCCAGATGTCGTAATCATAGGTGCCGGCCCAGCCCGCCCATCCGACATTCTCCCCCATGGGCATGTAAAACCTGCCGTTGTCGAAGGCCATGTGCCTGGCGTCCGACGGGTGGACGCGTATGAATCCGGGATTCGAAGACGGTTTGACGGACATCGAAAAATCTTCGGATCTGGCATGTCCCGAACGGTCGTTGCATTCCAGATAAAAATGATGCGTCCCCGTTTCCTGGGCGGCAAAACGGATCCTCCACTCGGGAGTCCCCTGCAGGACCAGTTTTTCCGCGCCGTCCACAAGGGAGCGCCTGAAATCCTGGAACCAGAACCCGGGTACGGTCAGGATCTTACCGGAAGGAGCATGAAATACGGCCTGCACCGCGACTTCCGACGAGTCATACGGATTGGCGTAGGTTGCCGCCATCTGAAAACGGATTTCGAATTTTTCATACAGGCCGACTGGATCAGCGGGGAAATCAATATCCGTGATCTCCGCTGCCTGTAAGCCCTGGAGTACAGGAACAGCCAGGATCACCGCAGTAACCTTCAATCGCATGGTTCGTCCCTCCTGTTCGGGGAAGGAACCCCTTCGTGAAACACAGCCCCGCTTCATATTCAAAAAACAAACGTGCGTATCGACCGGGCAGGGCTTTCCGTGCGCGCAGCCAGGGATCCGCACCGGATTGCGAACGGAACCGAGCTTTCCGTGCGGTTCATAACGACCAGAGCCCTTGTCCCGTCCGGATTCTCGAAAGCGGTCGTTTCAAGCGCGTCCACCGCGGATGCGCAGGCAATTCGTACCGCGCCCGGCTTGATGAATTTGGAGAAATGGCCGATGTAGTAGAACGAATTCATGAAATGAAGGCTGTCATTTCGGGTATCCGCATGAACGGGCGCCAGGCAGAAATTCTTCACGTGGTTGGGACCCCCTGTCTCGTCGAGCAGCATGTTCCAATCCACCCACGCCACGGTCCACCGGTTCAGGTCATTGACCATGGACCTGCCGTAATTCTCGCCTGCAGTCCAATCCGTGAGGCTTTTGAAATCGAACGGATAATTGCAGCCTTCAGTGAATATCAGGCTCTTGTCCGGATAAACATCGTGCACGAGCCGCACATTGTCGAAATTGTCCCCGGCGTACCAGTGGAATCCCACCCCCCATACGAATCGTGCAGTCTGTTTGTCATCCAGAATGGTTTTAGCCCATTCGTACATCCGGTTGCGGTTGTGATCGTACACAATCACCCTCACGGACCCGAGTCCTTCCTTTTCCAGGGCAGGCCCCAGATAATCCCGCACGAAATCCCTTGTTTCCTCCGGCGTGTAAACGCAGGAGTCCCAGGTTTGCGTCGCCTCAGGCTCGTTCTGAACGGTGAGCCCCCAAACCGGTATGCCTTCCTTGCCGTATTCGCGTATGGATTTGCAGAAATACCTGGCCCAGGCATCCCGGCATTCCGGTTTGAGCTTTCCGCCGCGGTTCATCTGCCCGTTCGTCTTCATCCAGGCAGGCGGACTCCAAGGAGACATGAAAATCTTGATCGGCACTCCGGCCGTGCGCATGGCCTCCTTGATCATCGGGATGAGCGCCTGCCTGTCCCTGTCGATGGAAAAATGCTTCAATTCGAAATCGCCCGGGGTTTCATCGTAGGCGTAATTGCCGGTGGAGAAATCGCAGCTGTTGATATGGGACCGGCATACCGTGTACCCGATGCCTTCCTGATGATCAAAATAGGCCTTGATGATCCTTTCCCGTTTCCCCTGGCTCAGCTTGTACAGCGTCACAGCAGCCGCTTCCGTGAACGCGCCCCCGAATCCTTCGATCGTCTGGAAGCGCACGGAAGGATCAACCTGAACGGCTATGATACGGTTGTCGGCAAATGCCTCTGCAGGAATGACTTCGAATGCCAAAGGCTGTTTTTCTGCAAGCCTGTCCGCAGAGGCCTTTTCAGTGGAAAAAACGCGTACCGCCTGCCCCGATTCCGGAATCGTCCGCCGGGGGGCTTTTGCGGCGGTGCATCCGATGCAGAGCATGCACGCAGCCGCGAATAGATTCCATGAACAGTTCATGTTTCTCTCCGTTGCGTTTTATCTGATTGGATTTTGATCATCCCAAAATCCTCGGCCTGTTCCGATAAGCGCCGGCCGCCGCAACCTATCCAGGAATTGCTCCTGTTCAATATATCCAAGCAGGAACCGGAAATCAACCTTTTTCAGGCCTATCCTATTGCTGCAGCACGGCATCCGCAATGGCCCGGATATGGGCCGGCGTGGTTCCGCAGCATCCGCCGATGATGTTGGCGCCTGCTTTGATCAGCCCCTGCGTGAGCGCCGCCATGTCCGCAGGCGTCTCGGGGAACACGGTCTCCCCAAAAACAACCGATGGCTTGCCTGCATTTGCTTGAACCAATACCGGTATTTTCTTGTCCGCTTTCCGGATTTCCCTGACGATTTCAATCATGCCGGCCATGCCGTTCCCGCAATTCGTACCGATCACGTCCGCCCCTGCTTCCACCAGCTTCTCTGTCATTTCCGCAGGAGAGACGCCCATCATGGTTTTATAGGACCCATCCGCGGTCTTGTCGAAGGTAAACGTGCAGGCCACGTCGATATCTGTATTCTCCCTCGCGGCCCGTAAGGCGCAAAGCGCCTCGTCCAGCGCGGACATGGTCTCGATGCAGGCCGCGTCCGCCCCGCCGTGCTCAAGGGCTGCTGCCTGTTCACGGAAAACATCGTACAGTTCGTCCTCGTCCACGTCGCCTGTGATGATGAACTTGCCCGTCGGGCCGATGGATCCCAGCACGATACGGTCATTCCCTGCCGCCTCCCTGGAGATTTGAGCCGCCGCCTTGTTGATTTCAACGGTTTTCCTCTGCAAACCATAATGACCGAGTTTTATCCTGTTGGCTCCGAAGCTGTTGGTTTCTATCATCTCCGCACCCGCATCCGCATAACTCCGGGCGATGTCCATGACATCCTTGCGGCGGGTCAGATTCCATTCCTCCGGGCATTCCCCCGGCTTCAGTCCCTTGGCATGCAGAAACGTGCCCCATGCGCCGTCGGACACGAGTATCCCGCCCTTTTTTATTTCTTCAACAAGCCTGCCCATGATCCAAGCCTCCTTCAACCTTCAAAAATGGATTTCAGATAATCCAAATCGGCCTTGATGCTTTTCTCGACGCCCAGCGGCATCTGAGTACCTTCCATAACAAACCATCCGGAATACCCGATATCCTCCATCGCCTTCCGGACTGCCGGGAAATCCATGGAGCCCTTTCCGTAAAGATCCTTGTAGTCTTTGGCATGGATTTGCACAACCCCGGGACCCAGCGCCCGGATCTCCTTCAATATATCCCATCCCATTTTTTGTGAATTGGCCACATCGTAATACACCTTCACGGCAGGGGATCCGACCTCATCTATGATCCTCATATGATCTTCGGCCGAAAGCCAGGATTCCAGTGCCAGAACAATCCCTGCCCTTTCGGCCTTCGGAGCCAGCTTTTTTAATCTCTGTATCACCACCTCCCGGCCGTCCGGATCATTGACAAGGTCTCCCCTGCCGAAAAACGGCACCAGGATGACCGGGATCCCCATCGTCTTCGCAATGTCCACGCTCTCGGACAGATATCGCTCCGCTGCCAGGTCGCTTTTGTAGGGGATATCGTTCAACTGCCCGACGGCGAAAGAGGCGATTTCCACTCCTGTTTCTCTGGACGCATCCAAAACAGCTTTCTGAAGGGCCGGATTCCCAAGCGGCAGCGAGTCACCCTCCACCACGATGCTGAACTGCACGCCGTCCAGCCCGATATCCCTTGCGAACGCAAATACAGCCGGATCGCCTGTCATGCCCAGCGTCCAGTCGCATGCGCCGAATTTGATCTGCGCCGTCCGCCGTCCGGCGGATGAACAGCCGGCGAACAGCAGGCCCGCGGCGACAGAAGCCGCAATCGTCACTGAAAAAAATCTTCTGTTCATATGAAACTCTCCTGGGGCCGGATGCCCGGAATCTGAATGAGGACAGACGGGATCAGTCCTTCAATCCCTTCGTGCAGAATTCCAGTTTTTCCGTGTCATTGATCAACTGGTACCAGAACAGCTGCCTCCCCTCGTATGCCGAAGTTCTGCCGAGCAGGGTGACCAGATTGCTCTGCACACTGGGAGCCACTGTGGGATTCGAATAATCGCCCTTCTGTATGGCGTTATAAAACGCGGCGATGTTGTTCACTGCTCCTTCCTCGTATATGTTGGAAGTCCTCCCTCCGCGGAAGAAGTTTTCCCCGCGTATCAGCACCTGGCCTCCGTACTCTGTTTCCAGCACGCCTTTCGAGCCGAACATCCTGTTGCGGATGCCCTCCGGTGTGGTGTCATGACCCGCGAATTGCCTGGATGAAAAGGAAATCCCCACATTGTCCGGATACTGGTAAAACACGACGAAATGATCATTGATATTGCCATAGGGACGGACCTTGCAGCCGCCTGTCCCCATGGCATACACGGGCGGTGCGTTCATGATCCAGCTCGCCACGTCAAGGGTGTGAATGTTCTGTTCCGTGATGATATCACCGGACAGGACGCGATCCACGCCCCAGGCCCGCAGCCTGTTCTCCGGAGGAACAGGTGTGTTTTCAAGATATTTAGCCATATGAGCAAACGGTACATCCGCATGATAGGTCGCTTCCCCGAACACAAAATCTCCTATCGCACCCGAATGCACGCGGTTGACCGCCTCGATGAAAAGGCTGTTCGCCCGCGTCTGGAAATCGACAAGAAAACAACGCTTCCGGGCTGTCGCCATCTTGCCGCTTTCTTCCACCGATTTGCAGCCGGGCACATCCACGGCAACCGGCTTGGCGAGATAGACATGTTTGCCGGCCTCGACTCCAGCTGCAGCCTGCTCCGGATGGAAATACGGCGGGCTTTCAACCGCTATCGCATCCACGCCGCTCTCGATCAGGCGCTTGTAGCAGGAAAGACCCGTGTATCTCCCGGAGGCCGGGATGCCGAATTTGTCCCCGAATGCATCCACCCGGTCCTGAAAATAATCCGCAGCTCCCGAGATTTTATACCCGCCGTGCCTCTGAAACAGATCTGCTATCCAGGTCCCCCTGCCTCCGCATCCGATAAAGCCGATCGTGATTTTCGAATTGGCTGCCGAGCCGCGCACCGTACCGGATTTCAGAATCATGGATCCCAGGGCAGCTGCGGTGCCTGCGAGAAAATCACGCCTGTTCACGTTTGTTCCGCCTGCTCGTTCCGTTTCATTGGACTGCATGGTGAACTCCTGTATCATGGATTCCCCTTCCTCGCTCCCTCGCCCTTGGGAGAGGGTCAGGGTGAGGGCCCGAAAATCGAATTCCTGCCTTGTGTCTTCTCCCCTTGGGAGAGGGCCGGGGTGAGGGCTATTCGATTTTCTGTGTGATCTCCCCTGTCTTGATGTTCTTGAGAATAATCTTGACCTTGCCTTCAGGCATCCTTTCCTTCTTGATCAGAAAATGCTCGTTATCGTACGGCTTCAGGCCGGAGATTTCCTCCACATCCTTTTTCCCCCTCCATTCAAAAAGATCGACCGGCTCCCATTTCTTGGTCTTTGCGGATTTGTAGCAGGCGTCTATGATCGCGTTCACCACATACCCGTCGTAGAAGGTTTCCATGGGTTTCTTTCCCTTTTCCAGGGACTCGAACATGTCCGTGAACATGTCCACGTATCCGAGCTCGACCACCTCATCGCCGACCGGGAAAAGCCAGCCGGACTCCGTCTCGGATTTCTCCGCAACATAGCCTCCCTGCCCCGCTGCAGTGAACATCTCGAAACCCGTGCGCAGGAAATGGTTGAGCCAGATGGTGCCTTCCGTTCCCGCGACTTCATCCCTGAGGTCCATGCCGCCCCGGAAGGTCCAGCTCACCTCAAACTGGCCGATGGCCCTGTTCGCGAAACGGATCAGTCCGATCCCCGAATCCTCGGCCTCAATCGGATGCACCAGGGTATCCGATGTACACAGCACCTCAACGGGCCTGATGTCCTTCCCGATGAAATTGCGGATGATCTCGATGCAGTGGCAGCCGAGGTCCACGATCGCCCCTCCGCCCGCCTTTTTCAGATCCCAGAACCATGCGCTGTGCGGCCCCGGATGCGTCTCGCGCGACCTGGCCCACAGCACCTGTCCCACTGAGCCGTTCTGAATGGATTTGATGGATTTCAGCGTTTTCGGAGTATAGCAGAGGTCTTCCAGATATCCTGCAAATACGCCGGCCTTTTCCACCGCATCGAGCATGGATTTGGCCTCCTTGGCGCTTCTGCCAAGAGGTTTGGTGCACAGAACGGCCTTGCCCGCCTTGGCCGCGAGATGAACGGCCTTTTCGTGCAGGTCATTGGGTATGCCGATGATCACCAGGTCGGTTTCTGGATTGTTGATTGCCTTTTCCATGTCCGTAGTCCAGTTGGGGATGTCGAATTCCTTCGCAAAGGCCTTTGCGGATTCTTCAGGGATCCCGCAAACCGTATGCACATGATCCCTGCTCCGCTGGCTGTGCAGGGTCATGGTATAGAAGCGCCCGATCAGGCCTGTGCCGAGCAGGGTGATATTGTGGGACTTTTTCATGGCATGTCCTTTCCTGTTGGTTCAAATTTTAATGCTTTTCTTTCTGAAACATCCCGTCTGAACACAAAGGTCCGGAAAGAATGCAGGGTCTTGTCCATTTCGCATTGCATGTCCGCCCTGCCCGCTTCCTCCTTGATCCGTGCGGCGTCATGATAGTAAACCTGAAATCGCTTGGCGAAAGAAAGGGCTTTCCGTAGCCATGCCCTCCACCAGACCCGCTTCGCATCGCAGAGGATCAGGGTTTCCTTGGCGGAACCGCAGAGCTTGCGGACAAAGCCCGGCATGTCCCTGTAATATTCAATGACCGCAATGCATAAAACCACGTCCGCGGAAGGCAGCGGGTCATTGAAACAATCGCTGACCCTGAATTGGACGTTGCCTCCAATATCAAATTTTTCCTGGTTTTCCCGGCATATCCGAATCATGTTCTCCGAAATATCCAGCCCGAGGACGGAACGGCTTAGACCGGCAACCAGGAAGGAGACCTGCCCGGAACCGCATCCCACATCCAGCACATCCTTGTCTTTCAGGTCCATCCCTTGCAGGATTTCAGCCAGTTGCCGCATCCGCAGGTGGAATGTTTTCCGCCGGAACAGGGTGTTGACCGCCTGCTGCAGCAGGTTGCCCCCTGTTCCGGTCTCATGGAATGCCTGGTTGTAATCCCGGGCCCAGAAATCGAAGTACCTGCCGGTTTGCGCCGAAGGTTTTTCTTCCGCCAAGGCTTTATCCTTTAAACCGCGATGTGACGTATTCCGCAGCGGAACAGATCCTCCCTTGGTACGTATGGACCAGCCTCTGCAGAATTTCGAACATGTAGCCGCCGGTTCTCCTTAAAAAAAGTCTCTCATGGAGCGTTTTGTTTGTCAACTCCGGATGCCTTGCGAACTCGTAGGGATGCATATAATAGGACGCAGCCCCTGTTTTCAATGCATGGTCCAATGTGATGCGCGTCCAGGGCCATCCGAACATTCGTGTGGAGATGGAGACCGCTCCCGGCAGCTTCAGGAATGGAAACACGGGAATCGGGATCTCGACGATACCGGATCCCCCCCTCCTGAGCAGCGACTGTGCCGATGTCCTGTACGGATTCACGGGCGATCCTGACTGATTTCCAAATTTACCGAAAATTTTTCTGGACGGACATACGGAACTGTCATATAAAAAACCCTGCTCTGCCAGCACCTCGTGAAGATAGGGCGCGATAATCAGATTGGGCGCCCGGAATCCGATCACCGGATTTCGAGATGATATTTCAAGGATACGCCTGGCTCTTTTCAAATCCTCGGTAAATTGCCGCCTCGACAATCGCGTCATGTCCTCATGATGCATGCCGTGGCAGGCGATTTCATGTCCTTCCCCGCCAATGCGGCGCAAAAGCCCCGGGTACCATTCAGCCATCTCCCCCAGTACAAAGAACGTCGCATGTATTCCCGCATGGTTCAGGAAGTCCAGGATTTGCAGGGTCGGTTCCTCGATGTCTCCTGCAGGCCTGTCGGACCGGTACTGTTCCCTGAAACAGGTCTGCAGATCCGTCCAGCGGGATTCTGCGGATCCGGTTGCCCACCTGCAATGATACCATTCGTCGAGATCGATGAACAGAATCAACGGATGCATGTCCGGTTGATCCGGGATGGTTCGCCTCCCGATGGAAAATTCGGCATTGCGCCGATCTTATGCAAGCAAAATCACTCCCGCCTTACTCCGAACCGTCCCACTCCGCATCCAGCACCGGATAGCCTGTGGGGCGGAAAATTTCGGCATGTATCCTCCTGATTTCCAAGGGCGCCGCAAAACAAAGCTCCCGCTCGTAGCTGCTTCCCGGCGGCAGCTCCGGAAGCGTCCATTTCCCCGCCTGAACGGGCTGTTCCAGGCTGTTGGTCACGGTCCAGATCAGGATATAATTTCTCAATGTATAGGCAGGCATGTCCCGGTCCAGGGTACGCGTGACAAGCCGGACAGGCACACGGATGCTGTCCTCCTCGATCGGCGCCTCGATGCGCAGGGACCGGACAGGCGACATCTCCTTCCGCAGCATCTCCCATGACAATTTGCGGCCGCCGAGCAGGTCCGTGACTCCGTGCACCCGCTGTTTAAAAGCACCCGTGCATTTATCCCCGATATGGGTCCGGTAATCGTTATAGTCGAAAAAAACGGCGCCTGCAACTGTAGGATGGAGCCTGTAGGTATCCGTGTGCGACTGCATGATTTCGATGCGGCGTTCATCGCCTGCCGGATTTCCGGGTGCGCACTCGCACAGGCCGTACTCCGAAATCACGATGGCTCTTGCCGGGAATGCGGAAGCCATTTTTTCCAATGCGGATCCCACATCCGGCAGCGTCCCCCCAAACCAGGATTCAAAGTAATCGTTCCACGAGATGAAGTCAACGAGACTGGATGCGTCCTTATCGAGTGCCGCATGGGCCCGGTTGGAAGCGAAAGTCAGCAATCGCCCGCCGTCCAGGTTGCGGGCCAGCTCCATGCCCCGGCGCACGAATGCATGCCCTGCCGGTTCATCGCTCAATATTTCATTGCACAGGCCCCAGCTGTAGATGGAAGGATGGTTATAATGCGGCCGTATCATTTCTTCCGTCTGGCGCTCCTGGATTCCCTTCAATTCACCGAGCGTCCGGAATCCTCCCCATGCAGGGATCTCCTCCTGTACGAGAATCCCTTCCCGGTCGCAGAAATCCAGGACTGCATCATCCTGCTGCCAATGGAACCGGGTGATGATGCAGTTGAGTGTCTTCATGTCGCGGAGGACGCCGCGGCCGTACTCTGCGGGTTCAGCCATGCCGTAACGCGGATCGGAACCCGGCATCCATTCCACTCCCATGAGCCTCATGGGTTCGCCGTTCAGGACATAGCGTCCGTCCTTCATCTCAACCTTTCGAAATCCGAACCGCGTCTCCATCTCATGAACAACGGTTTCCTTCCCGATCAACCGGACCTTCATCCGGTAAAGGGCCGGGTGGTCAAAATGCCAAAGACGGATGGCCTCGATCCTGCCCTTCATCGGATAATCCTGCACCGAGGCTTCGCAGGGCCGCATCATTTTCAATACGAGATTACCTGAAGGATCGAATACGGCTGCCTGCAACAGCTGCCCTTCGACGGGGGATTCCACGCGTACCCTTGCCTGCACGGAACCGGACAGGAAATCCTCGGCGGGCAGGGCATCCACGAGCATGTCTGTTATATGGTTGACCGGCAGTATCTTCAGCCTTGCACTCCGTATGATACCCCCGTCCGCAGCCCAATCGAATGAATCCATATACGGCAGGGCCTCCGGGCTGTGGCGGTTGTCCACGCGAATCGCGATGCTGATCGTTTCTTGATCGTGCGGCAGGTCTTTCAGGATGATGCTGAAAGGGGTCCAACCGCTGCCCTGATGGGATCCGGCCTGCTTCCCTTCGATCCAGATTATCGCGTCCCTGTAAATCGCGCCGAATTCCAGCTTCACGATTTGTCCCGGCAACCGCGGCTCGAGTTTCAGAGTGCGGTGATACCAGGCAAAGCCCATATAATCCTCCAGGCCATCGTCCGTCTGCCAGGTGTGCGGAACGCGTACCGTGCGCCATCCGGATCTGTCAAGGCCGGGCTCGAACCAGGACTCCCCGACGCCTGCATCAAGGCTGTCTATGGAGAATTGCCATTCTCCGTCCAGGGACACATCCTTTTCCGAACAGGTCGCTGCTTCCGCCGAGACTGCGACGAACACGGCGGCAGCGATGAGTGTTTTCATAAACCGAATCATGAACCCTCCCTGCCGTGATGAATGCCCGGCCCGTGAACCGGCCGGCGGACGCTGCTTTATCGATGAAAAGATCATGAAACGACCTGCCCGGCTGGCATTATTGCGATTTCCAGTGAAAACGGAACAGCTCCATGGCGTTGAAGGCCCGCGCACCGGGCGAGAATCCGTCATCCCTTTTACCTTTAAATATCACGACGACATCGCGGGTGTTGCCATAGCCTACATTGGCACTGAACGCCGATGCCAATTCCCATCCGTCTCGGCCGAGCGGATTCATCATCCAACTCACTTCTCCTGCTGCAGGCCGCGGCATAAACGCTGGCGTAAAGATTCATTTATCGAACCGGATCCGGGATCCAATCAAAGAAACGGTATTCCGGGCATTCGCCGACTTTAAGATACCTCCTGCTGATCACAGCCTCAGCGCCGGTATCCGAAACAGGACGGAATTCCGAAATCATGAGATACCCTCCGCTCTTTCCGGGCAGTCGGACCGACTCGGGAAGAACCGTCTTCCCAAAAGCCGGAATCCGGATGATTTCTTTTTTGGAAGAGACGATACCACCGGCTTGATCCAGGATTTTCAAGACCACTTTTCCGTCCACCTCATGCGGGAAATCGTTGACACCGACCAGATTGAACCGGATCATGGAACCCGGCAGGCAGGGAGCGACATGTTTCATGTACCGGCCGTCCTCCAGATCGATGAAAACAGCGGCAGGTGCAAAGGCGTGCCTGAACCAGGCCAGGGCCGGACCTGCCTTCAGATCCCGAACGGGATCAAGGAACCAATCTCCTGTGAAGCCGTAATTGTTGGTCAGGTAACAGAAGGCCAGAACTCCAGACAGGGAACGTTCGGACCTTAGCCATTCGGTTTCCAATTGCAGCCAGTACGACTGGAACCGCCTGTTTGCCACCGGATCCGAAAAATCACCGAGATAATACCGGTAATTGGGGACAGTCAGGAAGGACGGAGAACCGTTCCTCCACAGCCATACCCATCCGTATTCATTGACGAGCTGCGCGGCTTGGCTTTTGAAAATGTCCGAGAACTCCCTCGGCCAGTCATGGAGATCCCCAAGGGCGCGCGGATGGTCATCCATGTAGGATTTGAAGTTTTCCCTCCAGCCGGCAGCTGTGTACGGATGCGGCTCGTCCATTTCATCCATGGCCATATGCTCTGAAGTCATATACCCGGCGTCCCACGGCCGCGTGGGATCGATTTGCTTCAATTCAGGTATAAGCATCTTCCCGATGAAGGGATCCCAGTTCTCGTTGATGGCATCCCAGATCGCGATGGAAGGATGGCTGCCGTCCGACCAGACCCAGTCCGTGTATTCCGCGCGAATCTGATCGTCCCACCCGTGATTCTGCCAGTAGAGCCATTCGTTTTGCAGCAGGATGCCGGCGGAGTCTGCGATGTCGTACCAGAAACGCGGCGCAATGCCCACGCAGATGCGCATGGCGTTCCAGTGTACCTGCTCCGGTATGTCAGCCAGCAGCCTGCGGACCCAGTTTTTATCCCATGGCAGGGCCCTGCATTCCGGGTCCTCGAAGAAACGGTGAAGGGTGATGTTGGAGCCTCTCAACAGGAGCCGCCGGTCGTTGAGCCTGAAGAACCGGCCGCGTATCTCGAAATCCCGCATGCCGAAATCCGCAGTCATCCTGTCGTTCATTCCGTCATCCGCGTACAGGACTGCCTCCGCATGGTACAGGAACGGATCATCCGGAGACCAGAGATGGGGAGTTTTGACGGGAATCTCGACCTCCACAGCGGTCAGCGCGTCCCTTTTCACAGAGATCCGATGCCTGGCGGAAGAAACCCGGCTGCCGCTTCCCTTTTCGCGGATGAGGATGTCCACCATGCAGGAATCCCACATGGGAGAGCCGTAAAAAATCTGCGCCGGCTTGAAGCTGCGTATGAAAAGCTTGGCTGTTGCAGTTCCCCTTCGCACGGACGGGAGCATCAACAACCGGTGGATACGGAACGGTCCGGTGAAGGAAAGAAATACATCGTCCCATATACCGGGAATATAATTTACCTTTTCCTTGTCCGTCCCGCCAGCCGCAGCGGATGGAAGCCAGATCCGCTCGCCCACGCGGACCCGTATTTCATTTTCAGATCCGAATTTCAAAAAAGGGGTCACCGGCAAATCGATCGGTGTAAAACAGGACATGGACAGGCCCGCATCCATGCCGTTCACGTAAACCTGCGTGACGAACTGGCTCTTCAGCAGGGTTAATACAGCTTCCCTCCCTGCCAGCGAATCAGGGATGAAAACCTTTCTCCGGTACCAGCTGTACCTGGGTTCATAGCGACGCTGCGTGAGGTCATGTTCCATCCTGAAGGTCACGGCCCCCGGCTCCGGAAACAACGCAGGGTAGGATTCGATGCGCGGCTCTGCGAGATGAATGAGGCCTGGCACCGGGCAGATGCGGGTGAACGCCGCAGGAGGGAACGCATCAGCGGTTTGATCGAACTGCCAGACGCCGTTGAGATTGAGGGTGATCCGGCCGCCTGCATCGAGCAGGGCTGGCAATCCGATTGCGGAAGCGACGATCCATTTTTTAAGGATGCCCATCAAAGGCTCCCTCATGGCTGCCCGTTGAATTCTTTCAAGGCCTCGATCATGGCGATGACATTGGTCACCGGGGTGTTCCCCTGCACATTGTGTATGGTATTGAAAACGAATCCTCCGCCCCTCGAAAAAATCTCGCAGCGGCGCAGGACCTCCTCCCGCACCTCGGCCGGTTTTCCGAATGGAAGCGTTTTCTGCGTATCTACACCCCCGCCCCAGAATACGATTCTCTCCCCGTATTTGCTCTTTAAAAACGCAGGGTCCATTCCTGCGGCGGAACACTGTACCGGATTCAGGATGTCGAAGCCCGCTTCGATCAAGGACTCGATGAGCGGCTCCACGGCACCGCATGAATGCTTGAATGTCTTCCAGGAGGTGTTCGCGTGAATCCAGTCATTGAGCCTTTTGTAATAGGGCATGTAAAGACTGCGGAAAGTATCCACTGAGCAGAAACGCGAGGTTTGCGTGCCGAAATCCGTACCGCACAGGAAAACCGCGTCGACTGCATCCCCGGTTACAGGCCGGATTTTTTCCAGATTTTCAATTGCGATCCGGCTCTGGCGGTCGAAAATCTGATGGATGTAATCCTGCCGGGTCAGCGTGGACAGGTACCATTCTTCAATGTCCCGGATGCCTCTGGGATGCCTGAGAAAGGGGGCAGGCACCAGGGCGATGTCCCCGAAAGCGGTTCCTCCGAAATTGGCAATCACGCCGCGGCCTGTTGCCCCCGCCCGGCCGGCCTCCAGTCGGAAATATTCAACAGCTTGATCCGAGACGGGTCCGAACTCCTCCAGATTGTCTTCGACATTCAGCCTGTCTTCGTCGATCGGGTCCTGGCGGATGATGGAATCAAAAAAATATCCGTTTCTCGGCATCCTGCCCGAAGCCGGGACAGAGGTGTCGCCTGCAGGGAAAATAAACATATTGCCGTCCGCATCCTGTACGGTGCGGAAATCGCCCGGTACAAGCACTTCGAGTCCGTTGGGCAGTTCCCACTGCTTCCAGTCATCGTTCCGGAACCCGAACAGGGTTTCGTACGGGGATATCCCCTCCGCATCGATCCCAACGACTTTCTGAAGATCATCTTCAAGCAGGCCCAGCATCTGATAGGGTTCATGCACCTTGACCGGTCTTTTCTCAAGGCCGTAATGCTCCCTCAGCGCAGCCACGATAGCCACATGCATGCCGGTGACGGATGTGGAGCCGAAATCCACTGGGACGCGGCCCGATTCCCTATGGCCCAGGCTGGCTCGGATGATTTCCCGAGAAGTCATTGATTCTCCTCCCGGCTGCACTTCAGCCGGAGTTAATCCTCCTTCGCTTCCATTCGCTGAAAACCAGCCTTTGGGGAGATGGCCTTCCATTCTCCGACCGCCTCACCCTGTCCGGCGTCCCTTCCCATTAGGATCAGCTAAGCGCGCCCGCCGTCATCCGTGCATGAGTCAACGATCGTTTTCAAAAAGCCTGTCTGGAAACAGCGCCGCTCACCCCGCCTGTAATGCTCAACTGCCCCCCTCGGCATTGGCTCGCATAGCATCTGCATAGCGGAGGGCTTCGCCGGCCTTCTTGCCTGTCCGTGCGCCGCCGAGGCATCCGTCAAACAGCAGCCAGCTCGTCCGGTCTGCGGGCTCGAGTTCCATCGCAGGTCTGCTGCGCTCTATACCTACTATTTTATTCGATCCGGCCATACTGCTCCCATGCCTCTGTTAAGGCCAGGTAATTCGCAATCGGGACATGGCGCTGGACCGCATTGGAAGCACCCAGAATGAGTTTTCCTCCCGATTTGCAGGACAGCAGAAGGCTTTTCGCGGCAGCGAAAACCGTTTCCGGTCTTCCGGAAACCAGCAACCCGCAGTCCACGTTCCCCGCAAGGGCGATGCGCCCGCCGACCTTCTCCTGGGCTTTCTTGATGTCCATGCCGGCAAGCGGATCTACGGCCTGAAGAGCGGAAACACCGCTCTCCGCAATGGCGTCCAGATAGCTGTTTACATTACCGTCCGTGTGAAGAATGGGGAATGCCCCCAGGTCCCGAACCGCCGCTGCCCAACGCCTCAGGCACGGCAGGATGAACCGGTCCATCTGTTCCGGATTGAAAAACGGGCCCCTGTTGTCTGCAATATCTGAGGGCGAGCATACCGCTTCGACCCCCACATCAACCAGTTTGGATGCGTCTTCAATGCCGCGGGCAAGCACCTCCTCCGCCTCCGCCTGTACAGAATCCGGATCCTCGAGAAGTCTTGTACAGAACTCCATGAATCTGGGACTGTCCGGCATGGACAGCACGCCGCAGACATTGGCCACCAGGAGGAGTTGCGGCGGTTTACTGGCTGCCAGTCTCTCGGCCAGCCGCAGCCGGCTCCGGTCCGGAAGCCAGTAAAAAGCCGGCTGGCCCGGGCTTGTTTCCCAGTATCCGCCCGGAATGGTGACTGCCGAAAAATGCAATTTGTCAGAAACTTCCAAGATGGCTTCGGCGCTGTCCATCAAGGCTTTTTCCCGGTTGGAATCAGGCAAATCCGTAAATGCCTTCCCGAACGGAACCGGGCGGCCTGCGAACTCTTCCCAAAGGTGAAACTCGAGCTCCCAGAGGGGAACCGCCTTTGTCTTTTTACCAGAAAGAACGGACCGTATGTCTCCTTGTATCAAGGCCACAAGAAGTGTTTCTCACGATGCCAACAGATTCAACAGCTGTACCGCACCCTGTGGATCCGGCGCATAACCGTCCGCCCCGATCTGTTTAGCAAAATTCGATGTAACAGGCGCGCCCCCGACGAAAATCTTGGTCTGCGGGTATTTATCCTTGATGGATTTCACAATCTTCTCCATGTTGACCATGGTGGTCGTCAACAGCGCGCTGAGGCCGACTGCACAACCGGGTTTTTGTCCAACCGCCTCCACGAATTTTTCCGGGGACACGTCCACCCCGAGGTCAATGACCTCCCATCCGTTCCCCTCAACGACCATGGCCACCAGCTTCTTGCCGATGTCATGCAGATCCCCTGCGACTGTGCCGATCACGAACACGCCCCTGCGCTTTACCTCGCCAGTCTGGAAATAGGGTTTCAGATGCGCCATAACCGTGTTCATTGCTTTTGCAGCCATGAGCAGCTCGGGCACAAAAACCTCGTTCCGGCCGAATCGTTCCCCGACCCTCTGCATGCCCTCCATGCACCCTCCCAGAATTTCAGAGGGCTTGATTCCCGACTCGAGGGCCTGCTTTGTGATCTCGTCCGCCCCGTCCTGTCCTTTCATCTGGGGGGGGTATCCCGAATTCTTATTGATTTTGCCGCTTTCAATACAGACTGCCAGCTGTTTGATCATTTCTTCCATGGCATTTCCTTTTCTCATGTTGAAATGACGAATGATGACTGATCATCACTCAAAAATATAAGCCGTGCCCGCCTAAAACACAAGTTAAAATCGTCTGGAAACCCTTTTTTGCTTGTGTTTTGCCCCTTGCCTGACTATTTTAATCCGGCATTTGCCCTTCATGAACAGCGGGTATACAGGAATGACTGAATCTGACAGCGAGTGCTTTCTCCACGGCAAGCCGCAGGGAAAGCAAGCGCATATCCAAATCTTTTCTCCTGCAGATCGAAGCTCCCCCGCCTCAAGCGGCGGGGAGCTTCCGTCCTTCCGCATCGGCCAGCGCTGGATCAGCAGAATGGAACCCGAATTGGGGCTTGGCATTGTTACGGGCGCGGACAGGCGGACCGTCCGGATCCGGTTCCAAGCAGGCGGCTGTGAAAGGCAGTATGCTGTTTCTTCCGCTCCGATTTTGCGTGTCCAGTTCAAGCCCGGTGATCTGATACGGACTCGTGACGGTGCCCCGTTTTCCGTTGAAAAAGTCTTAGACAGGGATGGAATTCTGGCCTACATCGGAAAGGGGGGCGAGACAGGCGAACAGGATCTCTGCGATACGCTGAGTTTCACCACCCCTGAAGAACGCCTTTCGAACGGTCTGGCGGACAGCATCGCAGCCTTCGACCTCAGGGTCTACACCCTCCTTTTCCGCTCTTCCTGGCGGAAATCCCCTGCATTCGGATTTCAGGGGGGCCGGATCGACCTGATCCCCCATCAGATTCATGTCGCCCATGAAGCGTCAAGAGGACCGGCCCGGCGCATCCTGCTTTCGGACGAAAGCGGTCTCGGTAAAACAATAGAAGCCTGCCTCATCCTCCACCGCCTCCTGCTGTCCGAAAGGATCAGCCGTGTTCTGCTCCTGGTCCCCGAATCCTTGGTCCATCAATGGTTCGTCGAGCTGCTGAGGAAATTCAACCTGGTCTTCAGGATCGTGGATGAAGAATACTGCGCATCCGTTGAAAACACTGCCTCCGATTCAAATCCCTTTCTTCAGGACCCGCTTTGCCTCTGCGACATCCAATCCCTCGCCGAGGATGAAAAGCGCTCGCAGCAGGCGATTGCCGCAGGCTGGGACATGATCATCGTGGATGAAGCCCATCACCTGACCGCCGGGAGCAGGGCTTTCCGGATCGTTCAGGGATTGAGTCCGCAGACTGCGGGGCTGATCCTCCTCACCGCGACCCCCGAACAATCCGGCCCGGGGAACCAGTTCGCCCGGCTGCATCTCCTGGATCCGGACCGGTATCAAAACTTGCAGGCCTTCCTGAAAGAGGAGAAACAGTACCGCAGCATCGCCCGGCTGGCGGGTCTTCTGATGGAAAACCACTCCCTCGATGCGGATGACAGGAAAACACTGGACGGCTTCATGCCGGGAATCCCCTTTCCGGAAAAAGCCGCAGATCGCGAGCGCATCGCGGGGGAACTCCTGGACATACACGGAACGGGACGTGCCGTGTTCCGCAACACGCGTTCAGCCATGAAGGAATGGCCGCAGAGGCAGGTGCATCTGCATCCGCTTCAGGGAGACGCGGAGGTTCTGTCCCTTCTCGATCAGGAATTCCTGGCGGATGAAATTTCTCCCTCCGAAGACGTCCCCGATGACTATTCCAGGGATCCCCGGACGGCCTGGCTGGCCGGCCTTTTAAAGGAATTGAAGGGCGAAAAAGCGCTTCTGATATGCCGTTCCATTGAAAAAGTGCGCGCCATCGACGAGGCCCTGAGAAGACGGATCAAGGTGCACCCCGCTCTTTTCCATGAAGGCCTGAGCCTTCTCGAGAGGGACAGAAACGCAGCCTGGTTTTCAAGAAAGGAAGGGGCCGCCATCCTTCTGTGCTCCGAAATAGGCAGCGAGGGACGGAATTTCCAGTTCGTGAATCATCTCGTTCTTTGGGACCTGCCGCTGGACCCGGAATTGCTGGAACAGCGGATCGGGCGGCTGGACCGGATCGGCCAGAAAGGCATCATCCACATCCATGTCCCCTTTGTTCAAAAAAGCCGTGAGGAAATCCTTGTCCGCTGGCACAATGAAGGCCTGAACGGTCTGGCCTCTCATGTACCCGGTCTCTATGAAATCCACGAA
>Ga0233423_10000325_pt1 | contig 26446 bp, 23 predicted proteins | sample Watercolumn_Mata_FD_180713 | JGI IMG/M metagenome (GOLD analysis project Ga0233423, IMG submission 180713) | Freshwater microbial communities from Lake Matano, South Sulawesi, Indonesia - Watercolumn_Matano_2014_112_MG | ecosystem: Environmental > Aquatic > Freshwater > Lake | place: Indonesia...
GGAGGCAACGCCGGGTACGGCGCCCGTAAAAATTTTGTCTTCGGAGTACCTGCCTTACTCGATCACGAGTGCCAGCCTCAGGTATATCCTTTACCTGAAGCCGGACGGAGGGGTTTGGCGGGTATCCATACCCCAGGGAAAGCATGAAAAGCTGCCGGATATCCTGAACGGCATCAATCCTCAGCGCAATATCGATATGAGTTTTGATGACCGGCAGTTGGTCTTCACAAAGGGCCGGCTGGATGCAAGGCTTGTCCTCATCGAGAATGTGTTTAAATGAAAACCATTGAGGACAAAATATGATCGGCAAAACCATTTCCCATTACAAAATCCTCGAGAAGCTCGGCGAGGGCGGCATGGGCGTGGTGTACAAAGCCGAAGACACCCGGCTCAAGCGCACCGTGGCGCTGAAATTCCTCCCGCCCGAACTGACCCTAAACGAAGAGGCCAAAAAGCGCTTCATCCAGGAAGCGCAGGCTGCGTCGGCGCTGGAACATCCCAATATTTGCACGATCCACGACATCGGAGAAACGGAAGACGGCCGGATGTTCATGGCCATGCCCCGTTACGAAGGACAGACATTGAAGGAACGGTTGGATAAAGGGGCGAACGGCCGTTCACCACTATACATCAATGAATGCCTCGACATCGCCATCCAAATCGCTCAAGGACTAGCAAAGGCGCATGAGAAGGGCATCGTCCATCGGGACATCAAGCCGGCAAATGTCTTTATCACTAAAGACGGCATCGTGAAAATCCTCGACTTCGGTCTTGCGAAACTGGGGCGGCAGACGAAACTCACAAAAACCGGCACGACCGTAGGTACTGTGGCCTACATGTCGCCGGAGCAAGCTCGCGGAGGAGATGTAAATCATCGCACGGATATCTGGTCACTGGGAGTTGTCCTGTACGAGATGCTGGCCGGGCAATTGCCATTCAGGGGGGAGTACGAGCAAGCCGTGATCTATTCCATTCTGAACGAGGAACCCAGGCCGATATCGATGCCCGAAAGGCCGGTTTCCAACCAAATCGCAGCCGTCATCAACATGGCGCTTGCCAAAACCGCCGAGAACCGCTTTCCATCGATGCCTGAAATGCTCAGAGGACTGCAGGGGATTTTACAGAGCGAAGATAAGAGAAATCTCGAATTCAAGACAAAATCCAAAACCGGCAAAATTCCTAGAATCGCATTTGCAATCTCAATCCCCGCACTCATCATCGTCATTGTTTCCCTTTATCTTTTGTATCAACATTCCCGGGCGAAAATACCCTCATGGATGCAAAAAGACGCGCCGTTGACGCAGCTGACTTCAGAACCAGGCAATGAGCGAGGGAGAATCTCTCCGGATGGACGCTATCTGGTCTATGAGGGCGGGGGTGTTTTTATTAAAATGTTGAGTGCCGGCAGCGTAAGAAAAATCAGCCCCTCTGAGACAGGCGAATTCGGGTTGCCCTCCTGGTCCCCTGACGGAGAAAAAATCGCCTTTACAGCCTGGAAAGGACATGGCAACGACGAAGTCATTGTCACAACCCTGCTGGGCGAAATCCGGCAGCGCATCCGTTCATCGGGGACTCCGTTTCATCCCAAATGGTCGCCCGACGGTTCGCGGCTCTGCTTTCTGTCCACGGATTGGAAAACCGATTCGCTTACAATGGTATTCGTAAGAAACAACGACCCGCAGGCCGATACCATTCGAGTCTATTGCAGCATTCATGAATATACGTGGTGTCCGGATTCCCGGCACATCGCTTTCCTTGAATATGGTCAAAATATGAATACATTACGCGTCCGTATTTTGGATACCGTTACACAAACGATTTCGGATTCATTGAAGGCAATCGGGATTCCCAGAATGGTTTGGTGGGAAAACGGCCTGGCCTGGAGCCCTTCAGGTTCCCAACTGGTCTTTGTAGGTCAGGACGGCAAAAGCAGGGAACTGTTTGCCGTGCCGACGAATCCAAAAACGTATGCAGTGAAGGGCAGCCCAATCCGCATCACTCAATTACAGGGTCTCGGGAATCCTGGATGGCTCACCTTCACGGAACACGGAGATCAATTGAGCCTGGTTATCGGATACACGAATCAGGACATTTTTTCCGGAAACCTCGACATCAAGGCTGGCAGAATCACAGGCGAATTTGTACCCATCGCCGTCGACCGGTTCTGGGACAGCCATCCCCGCTGGATGCCGGACGGGAAAAGCGTCTTATTCAATTCGGAAAGGGCAGGCAGGGGGCGAACGGATCTTTACCGGATTTTTTTGGATACACATGACATCCAGAGATTGACCGTTTCCGGAACTCCGAACTACGAAATCCGCATTTCTCCTGACGGCGAAACGATCGCCTATCTTTCGGAAGGCGCCATCTGGGGCATGCCGGTCGATGGAGGACAACCGCGGCGTTTGACACACTCGAAAATGAAGTTATCGAACTCATCCAATTTTACATGGTCCGCGGACGGCCGGAGCCTTTACCTGGCCGTTCCGGACAGCGCCGATTCTCCGAAATCCTCTTTAATCGAATGGAACCTGGCGGAAGGATCTATGCGCACGATTCTTAACGACTTTGTGGTCCATGATTTTGTCCTTTCCCCCGATGGAAAGCGTTTAGCTGTCATGGGAACACCCACCGCTCAATATGATTTTATCAACACCCATATTGGAGTTTTGAGTCTTGAAAACAACCGATTCAAAGCGCTGCGGGAGATTGTTGACGTTCTGCCGCGCGGCAGACTTTCTTGGACACAGGACGGGAAATATCTTCTATATGACAGACATAAAGAAAATGGCGGATTCAGCTATGAATTGCTGCCCGCAACCGGCGGTCGGCCCGTGGAGTTGAAGCTGGATTCCGGTTTGCCGAACGGAGGAATTTTTATCGAATCCATCGATCCGTCGGGAGGAAAAGTTCTGCTAAGGGTCGTATCGGCGGAATCGGACGTTTGGGTAATGGGAGAAGGCCGGAAATGAAATCGAAAGGATATTTCTGATTCTACGAATCAGGGCGAAAAGGCAATTTACATGATTGGACAGGTAATTTCCCATTACAAAATCCTCGAAAAGCTCGGTGAAGGCGGCATGGGGGTGGTGTTCAAGGCGGAAGATATCAAGCTTAAACGCTGCGTCGCCCTCAAATTCCTCCCTCCAGAACTGACCCGGGACGAGGAAGCCAAGAAACGCTTCATCCAGGAAGCGCAGGCGGCCTCTTCCCTGGAACATCCGAACATCTGCACCGTCTTCGAAATCAATGAGACGGACGACGGCCGGATGTTCATGGTCATGCTCTGTTACGAAGGGCAGACGTTGAAGGAACGGTTGGATAAAGGGGCGAACGGCCGTCCGCCCCTGCCTGTTGACGAATGTATCGACATTGCCCGGCAAATCGCCCAGGGACTGGCCAAGGCGCACGAGAGGGGAATCGTGCACCGCGACATCAAGCCTGCGAACATTTTCGTCACCAAAGACGGCGTGGTGAAGATCCTGGATTTCGGATTGGCGAAGCTGTCCCGTCAGAAAAAGCTTACGAAGACGGGCACGACGGTGGGCACGGTGGCGTACATGTCGCCTGAGCAGGCGCGGGGCGGGGAGGTGGACCATCGCACGGACATCTGGTCGCTCGGCGTGGTGCTGTACGAGATGCTGACCGGGCAGCTGCCGTTCAGGGGGGAATACGACCAGGCGGTGATTTATTCAATCCTGAACGAGGAGCCGGAGCCTATTCGATTGCCTGATGAAGGCCCCCACAGAGCGATCATTGCATTCATCACCAAAGCCTTGGCGAAAAATCCATCGGAACGCCATGTGAATATGGAGGAACTGCTCAAGGATCTCCGTGCGATTTTGGGAAACAAAGGAGTAAATGAAACACTCTTTCCCATTCGGTCAGGAGGATTGAGCAGAAGGAGAATCGTATACAGGACAGCGGCAGTCTCAGCACTGTTTCTAATAATTGGGGGCTTCGTTTTTTCCCTTCTTATCAAAGAAAAAAAGCCTCCATGGCTTCAAAAAGACACAAAGCGCAGGCAATTGACCTCGGAATCGGGCTCCGAAAGGGGCCAAATTTCACCGGACGGACGGTACCTTGTCTACCAGGATGCATATTCACAAATCAAAATCAAGGTGATCAGCACCGATGAGATCCAAAGTCTGGACATTTCCGAAAGCAGCCAGCATCTGATGCCCTCATGGCTGCCCGATGGGGAGTCCGTGGTTTATTGCGACTGGTCATCCAATCAGTTGAAAGTGATCAGTTTGATGGGAACCATTCGCCAACAGATACCGGCCAAAGACAATCCCATGTGGCCCGTGGTGTCACCTGATGGCATGCTGTTGGCCTATATTCCCCAAATTCAACCCCCGAATACGAAAATACTCATCATGAACTTGGACGGTACAAATATCCGGTCCTTTCCTATGAACGGATATCCCTACTCCCCCGCATGGTGTCCCGATTCCCGTCGCCTTGCATTTATTGAACGATTAGAATCCAGAGGGGGAAGGATCCGGATTTTGGATGTGACGAACGGAATAATGTCGGATTCATTGAAGTGCGCCGCTCCACTGCCAAACGCTTGGTGGATGGGCGGATTGGCATGGAGCCCGGATGGAAGGTACATGGTCTATGTTGGTTCTTCCGGCAACAACCAGGAATTGTTCGCCCTGCCGATGAATATGAAGAATGGCCGTGCCGCCGGCCCTCCCGTCGCAGTCACCAAGCTGGAAGGCCTCGGCGTTCCCTTCTGGCCCGCATTCACCCGGGATGGAGGCCAGCTGAGCTTCGGGATTCAAACGGATAATCGGGATATTTACGCCATGGATCTCGATCTTCGCGCGAAGGCGATCACCGGGGAACCCATCGCCGTTGCAACGGATCGCGGGCCTGATTTTGATCCAAATTGGATGCCGGACGGCGACAGAGTACTGTATCGCTCATTCCGAAACGAGCAACATGATTTCTATCTTTATTCCCTTAAGACAGAAGAGACCTCGCGTCTCACATTTTCGAAAACGTTTAAAAGCAGTCCAAAACTTTCTCCGGACGGGAAGTTCATCAGCTATTTTTCAGAGGGCGGCATCCGGCGCATTCCGTCGACCGGAGGACCCGCTCAACCGCTGATCCCGGACTCGATGAAAGTCGGAGAGAGATATGAATGGTCTTCGGATGGAAAGAGCCTTTTTTTAACCATTGAAGGCAATCCGAAACACTTCTTGACTTTGATAAGATATGATTTGATCCATGGCGCCTGCGACACCGTGTTGACAAGCCTTCTATCCGGTTGTGCCGATTTTGCCATATCCCCGGACGGCCGCCGGATGGCGGTCTCGGGCATCCAGGTGCATCCGGATAGTTTGGCGTCGGAGAACATCGGTTTGATTAACCTGGAAAATATGAAAATATCCCTGCTTAAAACTCAAAAAGCGTTCATCCCTCGAGGCCGGCTCTCATGGACTATGGACGGCCGTTTTGTTCTTCATGATTTCTTCGATTCAAAAGACGACCTGGCATATGAACTTCTGCCAGCGGAGGGGGGAACACCCATACCCATGAACCTCAAACGCGCCGGTCTTGCCGGCGCCGTATTCATCGACAGGATTGATGCGTCCGGTAAAAAGGTTCTCGTCAGCGTTGAGACGGAGGAGGCGGACATGTGGGTGCTGGGAGGGGAAAACAACTGATGATTGGAGAGAAATTTTCTCATTACAAAATCCTCGAAAAGCTCGGCGAGGGCGGGATGGGAGTGGTGTACAGGGCAGAGGACACCAGGCTCAAACGCTGCGTCGCTCTCAAATTCCTCCCGCCCGAACTGACCCGGGACGAGGAAGCCAAGAAACGCTTCATCCAGGAAGCCCAGGCCGCGTCTTCCCTTGAACATCCAAATATTTGCACTGTCTTCGAAATCGATGAGACGGACGACGGCCGGATGTTCATGGCCATGCCCTGTTACGAAGGACAGACGCTGAAGGAGAGGTTGGAAAATGCGGCATCTGGACCATTAATCCCCCTAAATCCCCCTTTAGAAAAGGGGGACTTGGTCCCCCCCTTTCCAAAAGGGGGGCCAGGGGGGATTCCATGCATTCCCATCCCGGAGTCCCTCGACATCGCCATCCAAATCGCGAAAGGACTGGCCAAGGCCCATGAAAAGGGGATCGTCCACCGGGACATCAAGCCGGCCAATGTCTTCATCACAAAAGACGGAGTGGTGAAAATCCTCGATTTCGGGGTAGCCAAGCTGGCAAGACAGACGAAGCTGACAAAAACCGGATCGACTCTTGGAACCGTTGACTACATGTCGCCCGAACAGACGCGCGGAGAGGAAGTGGACCATCGGACGGACATCTGGTCGCTCGGCGTGGTCCTGTATGAAATGCTGACAGGACAACCGCCGTTCAAGGGGGAGTATGAACAGGCGGTGATCTACTCAATAATAAATAATGAACCTGAGTCCCCATCAGGAATCTTAAAAAATATCGCTGCAGGCGAACTTCTCGCACCCATACTCCGAAAAGCTCTTTCTAAAAAACTCCCGGAACGATACTCATCCATGCAGGAAATGCTGGAAGCGATGCAGGGGATATATAAAAATGATGAGGCACTCGCCGCCTCATCTAAAATCCGATTGAAATACAGGAAAAAGTTCACGGCCATTCTCATGTCTTCATTATTTCTGTTTATAATTGGAACCTGTCTTGCTATTTTTATATTATTTAGAAATGATGATCCCTCCTGGCTCAGGGAAAATTCCGCACTGACGCAAATGACATCCGAAGCCGGGGTTGAGATGGGCAGGATCTCTCCGGACGGTCGCTATATTATTTACGGAGACTCGCGGCTGATGCGGATAAGCACCGGAGAAATTCGATTGATCGGCAATGCCGAACCCGGAAGCCGTGCCATGTTTTCATGGCACCCGGAAGGGGAATCCGTCGTCTATTGCACCTGGTATGTAGATCCACCAAGAATTGAGACAGTCAGCCTGATGGGCAACATCCTTCAATCCTTTCCGGTTCAGCGTTATCCTTGGCATCCTGTTTATTCTACTGATGGCCGGTTCCTGGCCTATACAACGGAGGAATCATCCAAATTTGAAATCGTAATCATGAATTCAGATGGAACCGGTATCCGGAACTATTTGAGGGAACTGCTCCCGTTGCACATCGTCTGGAGCCCTGATTCCCGTAAACTTGCATTTTTGGAAATACTTAAAACAGGATCAGGAGATATTCGAATCCTGGATCTGGAAACCAACGCCTTTTCAAATGCATTGGAGGGGGCGGAACCGATCTCCAGACCCTGGTGGAAAAGCGGTTTGGCCTGGAGCCCGGACGGCCGATACCTTGTCTATGCCGGATTCTGGGGCAAAAACAGGGAACTTCTAGCCCTGCCGGTGGATCTTTCAAGTTCACGCTCAACCGGGCCTCCAAGGCGCATCACAAAATTGTACGGGTTCGGCGAACCTGCATGGCCGACATTCACAAGAGACGGAAGAAAAATCAGTTTATCAGTACACCATGAAAATTCGGATATTCATATTTTAAAATTCGACAGCCGTTCGATGAAAATAACCGGAGAACCGATCCATGTTGCATCGGATCGCGGAAATGATGCAGACCCTTGCTGGATGCCTAACGGAAGTGTTGTTTTCACTTCTTTTCGAAAAAATCAGTGGGATTTGTATCAATACATACAGGAGAGCGGTGAAACGCAACGCCTGACATTCACGGAAAAGGAGGAGCACAAGCCAAACATTTCTCCGGACGGACGGATGATCAGTTACTGGTCGGACGGCGTCATTTGGGGCATGCCCGTCTCAGGCGGACCTACCGTTCCCCTGACCCTGAATACGTTTCGTGCGGAATGGGTCCATGCCTGGTCCTCGGACGGAAAAAACCTTTTCCTCATGCAAGGTTCGGATTCGACATCAGATCTAACCCTGATCCGATACCATTTGCCGGATCACCATATCGACACCTTGTTGACAGGTCTATTATCGCATGCCGACATTGCTTTGTCACCGGATGGATTCCGCCTGGCCGTGTCCGGCATCCCAGAGACAGCAGGCGAACATTTTTATGATTATTTCGGCGTATTCGATCTTTTAAAATGGGAATGGAATCCCTTGAAAAAACGGCCTGCCTACATCCCCCGAAGCCGCATTTCCTGGATGCCGGACGGACGATACCTGATTGAGGACGATGTCGCGTTGACGGCAGAGCGCGCTATTTTCGAATTGTTGCCTGTTGAAGGCGGACGAACCAAAAAAATGCGGTTATCGGGAACAGGGCTCTCCGATGCAATGCTTTTAAATCACTTGAATCCATCCGGAGATCAAATTCTTGTCTGCACAAGAACCCAGGAAGCAGATATTTTTATCCTGGAACATGATAAAAATCAATAGAAAAAAATTGCCGCCTCCGAAGGTTACCTCCTGATTGACCTCCATTTATTCCAGCAGAATCAACTTCCCCGAAACCGTCTGCATTTCCTGCGCGGTCCTGGCGCGCAGGTTGTAGATGTACACCCCGCTCGGCGCGGGAGATCCGTTTGAATCCAGGCCGTCCCAGGAAGCCTGCTGAATTCCCGAACCCTGTTTTTCGGAAACAAGCGTGCGCACAGCCTGTCCCTTCATGTTAAACAAATCCAGCGACACATCCGCACCTGCAGGAAGATCGTACCGGATGAACGTCCGCGAATTGAACGGATTGGGATAGCTCCCGACCGAAAGGGATCCGGGCATCAGCGATGATGCGGACCGCCGTCCCTCTACGCCGGAAACAGAAGCGTCTATCACCCTCACCTCGTCCAGCCAGAACATCAGGCTCGATTGTCCGGAGTTCCCGATGTTGAAACGGATCCAGGCGTTATGGTCCGTCAGCGTGCAGATGAACTCGTAAGGCCCGAACTGGCCCAGTTCTCCGACCGTCGCGTAACCCAGATAATAGGGCGTCCACGGGCTCACGTTCTGCTGAATGGCGAAATTGATGTCCTTGGTTTCCGTGCACATGGCCGTGAAATAGACCGTGTAGGTATGCCCGCTGTCCACAGGGAAGGGCTGCTGGAGCTGCACGTCCCAGTCGTTGACCCCGCCGTTTTCAACCATCACGGCTGCAGCAGCCGAGTCCGCGATCCAGGCATCCGGCTCTATCTCGAAGGAGGCCTTCGCCCCGTAATTGGCGTCCGCGTTCAGCACCCACGGCCATGACCTGCAGTTGAACTTGCCGTTCGCCAGGACGTCTCCGGACACGATGTCTCCGACGATCACGGGGACAGCCGCGCTGGTGTCAGAAAGGGTTGTCTTGTCCTTCAGAACAGCAGTGATAGAATAATACCCGGGCGGCACGTTCTTCCAATTGAATTCAAAAGGCGCCTTGGAGTCGGGGTACAGGAGAAGGCCGTTCCGATAAAAGGTGACGCTCTTGATCTCCCCGCCTTCCACGGAAGCGTCCGCTGAAAGAAAAATGTCCGAGCATTCCGCGAAATGCGTCCCCGCTGCCGGCGCCGTGACCTGCACGTTGAGGGTCTGGGCTTTCAAGCAGGCCGACGCAATCACAACGGAAACGAAAAGCGTGACACCGGAAAATCGAATTTTCATGATCCATCCTCCTTCATCGTCCGGCATAAAAGTATTCAGAAGAAAGTAAAAATGCAAATCCATTCTTCAAGAAATAAAAGATCTTCTGATGACAGCGCATGATTCTGATCCCCATCCAATCCCACAACTGGGCCCCCGATGAAACAGTTCGGGGGCGACATCTTCACAGAATCAGTTTACAATCCCAATCCACAGATCCCTATTGATATTATCCCTTGATTTTATTAATTTGATTTATTAAAGATACGATCATCACAATCACAGGAGGAATGAGATGTCTCTGATAACGGATGTACATGCAAGGGAAATTCTGGATTCCAGGGGAAATCCGACCATCGAGGTTGACGTGGTTCTGGAATGCGGCATCCTGGGAAGGGCGGCGATCCCGTCCGGCGCCTCGACGGGCGAAAACGAGGCGGTCGAACTGCGCGACGGCGACAAGAGCCGCTACCTCGGAAAAGGCGTGACCCGGGCGGCCGAAAACGTCAACGAGAGCATTGCTGAAGAAGTCGTGGGCATTACTGCCTGTACCAGGCCGAAATCGACCAGATGATGATCGAGCTGGACGGCACACCCAACAAGGGGAATCTCGGCGCCAACGCCATACTCGGAGTTTCCCTGGCGGTCGCAAAGGCTGCAGCCGAATATTCCGGCCTGCCCCTGTACCGGTATATCGGCGGGGTCAATGCCAAGGTGCTGCCCGTGCCCATGATGAACATCGTGAACGCAGGATCCCATTCGGACGCTCCGGTCGCGTTCCAGGAATTCATGATCCGGCCGGTGGGGGCCCCGAATTTCAAGGAAGCCCTGCGCATGGGCGCCGAGGTTTTCCACAGCCTGAAGAAGGTGCTCAAGGACCGCGGGCTTTCCACCGCTGTCGGAGACGAAGGCGGCTTTGCACCCAAGTTCACGGGTACGGAGGACGTGCTCGATTCCATCCTCAAGGCCATCGAGAAGGCAGGGTACAAACCGGGACAGGACATCATGCTGGCGCTGGATTCGGCTGCTTCCGCGTTCTTCAAAAACGGGATTTATGATTATACCGTGTTCGAAGGGCCGAAGGGTCCCAAGCGCTCCATCGATGAGCAGGTCGACTATTTCGCAGGTCTGATCAAGAAATACCCCATCGACTCCATCGAAGACGGAATGGCGGAAAACGACTGGGACGGTTTCAAGAAACTCACGGAAAAAATCGGTTCCAAGTGCCAGATCGTGGGCGACGACCTGTTCGTCACCAACGTGGAATACCTGAAAAAGGGCATCGCCCAGGGGAGCGCGAACGCCATCCTGATCAAGGTCAACCAGATCGGCACCCTGACCGAAACCCTGAACGCCATCGAAATGGCGCACAAGGCCGGATGGAAGGCCGTGGTTTCCCACCGGTCCGGAGAGACCGAGGACACGACCATTTCGGACATCGTGGTTGCGGTCAACGCCGGACAGATCAAGACCGGCTCCGCCAGCCGCACGGACCGCATCTGCAAGTACAACCAGCTGCTCCGCATCGAGGAAGACCTCGGCGACATGGCCGTATACGCAGGCCAGGCAGCCAGGGAGAAATAGCCGTCCTTTCATGAACCGCAACAGGACATCCAAAAAAAGAGGGATGGGGATACTCGCCCTTTCGGCATTTCTCATCCTTCTTTTCCTCCTCTCCATCGGCAACAGGGGTTTCATCCACCAGTTCCGCACATGGCACAACCGCGCCCGGCTCAGGGAGGAAATCGAGATCCTGAAAAGCGTGCGCATGGAGCTGGAGGAAGAGAAGAAGAAACTCGAGGATCCGGAGGTCATCGAACGGATCGCCCGCGAGAAGTACGGCATGGCCAGGAAGAACGAGAAGGTCTACCGGGTGGTGCCTGAGGACAAGAAATGAATTTCGGCTCAATCCGGAAAACGTTTTTCACAGGCCTCATCGTGGTGTCCCCGGTCGCCCTGTCCGTCTACATCCTGTACGTCCTGTTCAGGATGCTCGACAATATCCTCAAGAATCCCATTTCCATTTTTCTGGGACGCATCCTGAACCTCGGACATCCGGTGACGCCGGTGCCGGGGATAGGCCTCATCGTCCTGATCCTCCTGATCCTCGCGGCCGGAGCGATCGCGAGGAATTATTTCGGCCGCAAGCTGCTCGCAGTCGGCGATCATGTCGTGGGCCACATCCCGCTGATGAACCGGATCTACCAGACCATCCGCGAGATCAGCGAGGCGATTTTCTCGGAAAAAAGCGAACTGTTCAAGAAAGCCGTGCTGGTGGAATATCCCAGGAAAGGGCTTTATACGATCGGATTCTTCACGGCGGATGCGCCCGGCACCATCAACAAGACGCTGAAAAGGGACGTGGTCAGCATCTTCATCCCCACCGTCCCCAATCCGACAACGGGTTATCTGCTCTTCGTTCCCGAATCCGATGTGATCGATCTGGACATGTCCGTCGAGGATGCATTCAAGCTGGTCATTTCGGGCGGCGCCGTGAAGGTGGAGAACAGGAAGGAGCCGGTTCAGATCCGGTGGCTGAGCCGGAAAAACATGCGGAAATGAATGGCCCGGAGCGCCCCGGGAGTCGCGGCAACGCCGGAGTTCCCCATGCGAGCCATGAAATCGGCGCTGCAGAAAATCATCCTCCTGATTCTGGCGCAGGACGTTTTCTCTGCAGCCTCGGATTCCCTGACCATCCGGTATGAAAAAGGGCTGAACACGGACGCCTGGCAATCCATTTTCAGTTTCAAGAGACCGGATTTCCGGTACGGAAAAATCGAGATCCGCGACAGGCTTTCCTCGTCCAAGCTGCTGACCCTGCCGGGTGCGGCCAAATGGAAGGACCAGCACGACCTTTCCATGAACCTGGCGCGCCCCCTTCTGCCCCGTCTGTTCTGGAACCTGGAATCCGGGCATCTGCTCGTCAAGGACAAGCAATCCGGCTTCATCAACGACATCCGCACCTTCACATTCGGCACGGGCCTCACCTATCAGGGAGCGGCGATGCGCGTCCCATTTTTCATCGGACCCAAGGAAGACGCCCGCATGGACCAGGAAGACCGGGGCTGGACGTTCCGCTCGGGCCTGGACGTCCCGAGCCTCCGTTGGAACGATTACGAGAACCGCATCCGGGGGTCCTGGGAACAGGATTACCTGGGCAAACGCCGGAACCGCAGCGCAGACCTTTCCTACCGGGTCCACCGCCAGTTTTTCACGGACACTTCGGATTCGCTGCGGTTGGATGTTTTTGACAGGCGCCGCGACTATTACATCAACCGGGACGGACAGATGGAGAGCCGCGAGGAGCGCGGGCAGGACATCGGGAATATCCTCTCCTACCACGTGCTGCCCGGGCTGCGTATCGACGTGGAGACCGGCCTGCGGCAGCGGGCGATGAAAATCCGCATGCTCTCCGGCTCCCTGCAGGGCCCGAAACGGGAACGGAGGGACTTTCATCTGGACGGATCCTTCAAGGCCGAATGGCAAACCCGTTCCTGGAGCGGGATACTGCGCTTCTACCGGGACGGAGAGGAGCAGACATACGAGATGGACGAAAGCCAATCCTCGTCCCCCTTCTCCGGTTCAAGCCTTCTCGTGATCCCGGACAACCGTTCCTCGCTTACCCTGCTGTCGCTTCAGTCCGGATGGGCCGTCACGCCATCCGATTCCCTGGGCCTTTATACGAGCGTGCAGAAGCTCCAGTACGACACGCCGGACCGGGAAAACACGGATGACCGCGACGAATTCCGTTTCAGGGCCGAGCTCAGGGGGATGCACCGATTCGCCTCCGGACTGGACCTGCGGATGGGACTCAGCCTGCATCTGATGCATTTGGTCTATATTTTCGGCGAAAAAAGCGCGGACAACAACTGGAACCGCATCCTCCGGCTCTCCACGAGCGTGGCCTGGCGGCCCAGGCCGGGTCTCCGCTGGAGCCAGACTGCCGACGTGCTGGCCAACACGGTCGTTTACGACTATGAAAACACCCAAACCGAAGTGAGGAGCTTCCTGTACCGGAAATTTCAGCTCGAAGATTCCCTTCACGCATCGATCGGCCCGAAACTTGCGGTATTCCTGATGAGCAGGCTGGAATGGGACGAAAACGGCAAGCTCATATGGGACCAGTGGCTGGAGCAGAAGATGGTGGACAGGCACAGCACGACGCTCAGCCTGCTTTTCGATTACAGGCCGTGGCATTTCCTGCGCCTGGGATCGGGCTATTCGCTGTACAGGAGGCGCGGCTATCAGTATCTGGCAAACGCCGGCGGCGATCCGCTCCGGCTGCCCCAGTCGGATTTCAACAGCCACGGCCCCGTCGTTCAGATGCGCTATGAAGGGAGGCGCATGAAGATCCGCCTTTCCGGAAGCACCATCGCCACGACCGATCTGGCCCTGGCCAGACAGATGCTCACGCGCATGGATGTGTCCATGAACTGGATGTTTTGACATGCGGCTGCTCGCCAGGGTATTCCGCCTGCGACGGGAAACGGGATGCGTCATCCAGAGCCGTCTCGATCAGCTCTCCTGTGTGGACAGGATGACCGGGAAGATCGCCCGCAAGCTCAGGCTGGACCGGGACCAGCAGGACAATCTCGGGATCGCCGTGACCGAGGCGGTCGGCAATGCGATCGTGCACGGCAACCGAAGCGACCCGGAAAAGAAAGTGACCATCCGGTTCCAGGTCGAAGGAGACCGGGTGCATGTATTCGTCTCGGACCAGGGTCGGGGGTTTAATCCCGAAAGCCTGCCGGATCCGCGTCTTCCGGACAACCTGATGAAGGAGAACGGCCGCGGCATCTTCATCCTGAAAAGCCTGATGGACGAGGTCCATTTCGACTTCACACCCGCCGGAACGACCCTCCATATGGTCATGAGGAAAAGAGACAAAGGGAACCATGAAGGTCAATCTGAAGGGGCTGTCCAGGCGGAAGCTCACTGAGTTCATCGTTTCCATAGGCGAAAAACCCTTCCGTGCGGATCAGATCTGGTCCTGGATGTACGTCCGGAACGAGACCGATTTCGAACGCATGACCAATCTGGCGAAAACCTTCCGCCGCAACCTTTCCGAAACCGCAGCCATCCGCTCCCTGAAGAAGATCTCGGAAACGCGATCCCCTTCCTGCGGCACGGTGAAGGTCCTCTGGGAGCTGGACGACGGCCTGCGCATCGAATCGGTTTACATCCCGGAGTCGGACCGGAAGACCTTCTGCATCTCGTCGCAGGTGGGCTGCGCCATGGGATGCCGCTTCTGCGCGACTGCAGGCATGGGATTCACCCGCAACCTGACGCCGTACGAAATGGTGGACCAGGTCCTGTCCATGATGAAGGAGACCGGCGCCAGGCTCACGAATCTCGTGGTCATGGGCATGGGCGAACCCTTCCTGAATTACGAAAACGTGATCGAAGCCCTGGGCGTCATCAACGACCCCGAAGGCCTGGCGGTCGGGCACCGCAAGATCACCCTGTCCACGTCCGGAATTGCGCCGCAGATCCTTCGCTATGCCCGCGAGGGGCAACCCTATCAACTGGCCATATCCCTGAACGGCGTCACGGATGCGCAGCGGTCCGGAATCATGCCCGTGAACGACCGTTATCCGATCGCCGAGCTCCTTTCCGCAGCCAGAATCTATGCAAAAAGCAACCGTCAGCGCATCACCTTCGAATACGTGCTGATCAGCGGGATCAACGATTCGGACCGGGATGCGAGGGAGCTGCTGAGCCTTCTTTCCGGAATTCGCTGCAAGGTCAACCTGATCGCCTACAATCCCACATCGGACAGGTTCGCGCGCCCGGGAGAAGAACGCATCAAAAGATTCGCTGAAATCATACAACCCCTGGCTGCACCGATCACGGTCCGGCTGAGCCGCGGCGACGATATCAGGGGGGCCTGCGGCCAGCTCGCGGTCGCGAATCCCGGACCTGCCCTGCGCAGCAGGGTCGGTCCCCGGTGAACCGCAGTCCGCAGGCTCCGGCATGCCGGGCACCCGACTTGCGAATGCCGAATCCGACGTTGAACGCATCCCCCGCGGCTTGCCGCGCAGCCGGCGTGCGAATATAAAAGCCCGCTTCATTCCGGATCGAAGATTCAGGGCCGTTCACTTCCGGGAGCGACAACCCCTGTCCATCCGGGCATCAAGGGTTTTTACCGCTGTCCAACAAATTCCTTGCATTTTTATTCCAAATTCACCATTTTTAATCCATTAAAACCGGTCTTTCCCGACACAGAATGAACATCAGGCGCTGAGCATTGGATATGCGATGAAGGTATCGAAAAGAAAACTGGAGCATGTGGAGATTGCCCTGGGGAAGGATGTCCGCTTCAGGAACAAGACATCCGGATTCGAGGAATATGATTTCATCCATTGCGCAGCACCGGAAATGCTTTTCGAGGACGTGGATACCCGCATGGAATTCCTCGGGAAATCCCTCTCCTTTCCCTTCATGATCACAGCCATCACGGGCGGATATCCAGGCGCCAGAACGATCAACCGGGCGCTTGCGGAAGTGTGCAGGGACGAGCACGTGGCCCTGGGAGTCGGCAGCCAGCGCCAGATCATGGAAAACGGGGATCACCTGGACACCTTCCGCATTGCCCGTGAAACCGCCCCGCAGTCGGTCATCGTCGGCAACATCGGGGCCGCGCAACTGGTGCATCACCGCGACCGGGAAACGTTCCAGCGCATGGCGGATCTCATCGGAGCCGACGCGATCGCCGTGCATCTCAACCCCCTGCAGGAACTGCTGCAGCCCGAGGGAAACCGCGATTTCAGGGGCGTGCTCAAGGGGATCGGTTGGCTGGTCAAAAGCCTGAAAATCCCGGTCATCGCCAAGGAAATCGGGTGCGGCATTTCCGAAAAGACCGCCCGGCTTCTCCTGGACGAGGGAGTGTCCTACATCGATGTGGCCGGAGCGGGCGGGACGTCCTGGGCCGGGATAGAATCGTTCCGCAACACGGAGGCCCGCCATGCCGCGGCTTTCTGGGACTGGGGCATTCCGACAGCCGTATGCCTCGAGATGGTATCCCGCATCCCGCAGGCGCGTATCATCGCATCCGGAGGGATCGAAAACGGGATCACCATTGCCAAAGCTCTGGCCATGGGAGCCCGGCTCGCGGGGGCCGCCTTCCCCCTGCTCCGGGCGCATGCGGACGAGGATCCCCTGAAACTGGCCAGGCTTGTTGTGGACTGGCGGCAACAGCTGAAAATGGTCCTTTTCCTGACAGGATGCAGAAACGTGGACGAAATGCGCAGCCGCCGCCCGTTGAGAAGAATTTTTCATCCGTCCGGCAGGTCCGAACCCTCCGGGGAGCACTGATGAAGGCGCCCGAGTCGAACCGGGAGATTTTATCCCTGATCGAGGACCGGCTGTCCCTGCTCGTCGGATCCGGAGAGCCTGCATGCCTGTACGAACCCATGGCCTATCTCGTGCGGGCCGGGGGAAAGCGCATCAGGCCGCTGATGCTGGCGCTCTCATGCGGCTGCGCCGGAGGCCGGATCGAGGATGCGATCGATGCGGCTGCGGCCGTGGAGCTCCTGCACACCTTCACCCTGGTCCATGACGACATCATGGACCACGACGATCTCCGCCGAGGCCTTCCGACCGTCCACCGGAAATGGGACGATGCCACGGCCATCTTGGCCGGCGACGGGCTGGTGACGCTGGCCTACCTGTCGCTCATCAAAACCAGGGTGCGCCTGCAGGAGGTCCTTGAGCTGTTCACTGCAGCGCTTCTGGAACTCTGCAAGGGGCAGGCCCTGGACAAGGATTTTGAAGGCCGCAGCGAGGTGTCGCAGAAGGAATACCTCGACATGATCGACAAGAAGACCGGGATGCTGATCCGGGCCTCCTGCGCCATCGGCGGCCTGATCGGATCCGGAAATCCCGTCCAGGTAAAAGCCCTCGAGAACTTCGGCAGGACGCTGGGAAGGGCCTTCCAGATACAGGACGATATCCTGGATCTGGAGGCAGACGAATCCGTTTTCGGAAAGCCGCAGGGCAGCGACCTGATGGCCAGGAAAAAAACGAGCATCATCATCCATTTCCTCTCCCGTGCCGGCGAACGCGATAAAAAAGCGTTCATGAAACTTTGGAATGCGGCCGTACTGAACCGGCAGGCCATCGCGGAAGCGCGCCGCCTCTTCGAGAATGCAGGCATCTTCAGGGAAGTGCGCGCCTGGGTGAACGACCTGGTGGACGAGGCTTTGCTTTATACGGAGGTTTTTGGGGACAATCCGGCGCGGGCTGCGCTTCGGCAGCTGGCGCGCCAGATACAGACGCGCGTTTCATGACCGGATGTCCGCCCGCGGCGGCGCCGGTTGAAATGACGGACCCGCGGATCATGCCGCAGCGGGGAACAGCCCGGACCGCGGGCAAAACAGTGAGGCAGGAACCATCGGGGACCGGATCAAAAGACGCATGACGGCAAACGAAGGGGAGCGCGCCGAAAACCGCGTCATCCTTCTTTTTGCAGGCGCCGCGCTGACCGGGTGTCTGCTGTTTCTCAGCGTTCCCCTGCTCCTGAACGGGAACGATTCCCAGCGGGCGTTTGGAGCCATCCTGAAACTGCTCTTCAGGCCTGTCTGCCATCAGATACCCGGGCGCTGCATCGAAATGGGGAATGCGGGGATGGCCGTATGCGGGAGATGCGCGGGGATCTATCTGGGATTTGCCGCTGGGCTGGTTCTCTATCCCCTGCTGAGAAAAAGGTTGTCCGGATATGAACCTCGCCTCCTGGCAGCCGCAGCCGTTGCCCCGGCATGCCTGGAAGCTGTGCTCGGCAAAGGGCTGGGCTTGGACGCCGGCAACTGGGTGCGCCTGGGAACAGGCCTGTGGCTCGGAGTATTCCTGGCCTGGGTGCTTGCACCGGCTGTCCTGGATGCTTTACGGGATTTGAAGCTCCGCCGCAGCGTGAGGCTGGGAAACTTCGATCTGTAGGGAAAAATTCGTCTGTTTTCGCTCGCTTACCCCGCGGCAAGCCGCGGGGAATGCGCTCGCTGTCAGACTCAAAAAACGCGAGGCTGCCGTATGATCAACGAAACTCCAAGCAAGCTCTATCCATCCCTGATCGGAGGCGCGGTCATGGCCGTGCTGTCCACCATGCCGATCGTCAACCTGGGCAATTGCCTGTGCTGCATGTGGATCATGCTGGGCGGCGGCATCGGAGCCTATCTTTACTGGAAAAAACTCCCTCCGGACGCGGAATGGAAATCCGGGGACGGTGCCTTTCTGGGCCTGCTTTCCGGCGTCTTCGGCGCGCTCATCGGTTCGTTCCTGAATTATTTTTTCATGGTTTTCCTCGGCATGGGTCCGGACCAGGACATGCTGCAGACACTGCTGGACAACCTCGGGACCGTTCCCGCTGAACTTGAAGAGGCGCTGAACAGCATCGGGGAAGGCGGTGCCATCCCCTCTTCGACTGTCGTTCTTCTCCTGATCGCCAATCTCTTTCTCGACACGCTGTTCGGCACGGTCGGCGGGCTCCTGGCCGCTGCCCTGCTGAAGAAACGCAGCAGTCAGGGGACGCAGCAGAGCAGAGGCAGGCGATGAAACGGCTCATCTACTGCAGCCTATGGCTCGCCTGGATCCTCCTCGGCCCCGCCTGCTACAGGGGCCACGGCCTGGATCCGACGCTGCCGCCCTCCGGGATCAGGGGTCATATCACCTTCACGGGCGCCTGGCCTGATTCGACGAAGGAAGTGCGCATCGCGGTCCTGGACGCCTATCCCTGGGAGGCGGCCGGACTGGACACGCTGGGATTCGTCATGCAGCATCTCGTTGTTTTCAGCGACCCTCTGCCGCTCTCCGTCCAAAGTTACGATTACGAACTCAAGCTGAAGCCCGGCATTTACGGCTGGATCGTGGCGGCCTGGTTCCCGGACATACCCAACTACATCATGGGCGTCAAGGAGCTGGGGGCTTTCGAATCCGGCACGCCGGGGAAGCCTGCGTCCGTTCTCGTGACGGCAGGGCTGTTCACGGAACACGTCGACATTGTCGCGGACTTCGCCAATGTCCGCAGATCCTCCCCGTTCTTTTAATGGACAGGACCATGCAGAGAATCATTTCCATGCGGGCCGGGGCGTTGCTGTGTCTGGCCCTGGCCGTCCCCCTCTTGGGACAAACCCCGGGCCGTCAATCGATCACCGGGACAGTCACGGATGAAAAGACCGGCCAGCCGCTTTTCGGAGCGAATGTCATGGTGAAATCCACGCTGCTCGGCGCATCCACGGATGCGTCCGGCCGGTTTTCGATCCCGGTCCCCTTCGGCCGTTACGACATCGAAGTGTCCATGATGGGTTATGAAAAACAGATCCGGAAGGAAGTCTCCGTGCTGCCGGGAGGACAGGCGGAACTGTCCTTCCGTCTGGCCCCGGCTGTTCTTCTCCAGCCCGCCCTGATCGTCACCGCCTCCAAGCGGAAACAGGCCATCGAGGACGCCCCCACGACCGTCGAGGTCATGGATCCGATCGCCATCCGTTCCCGCAACGTGACGAACCTGGACGAGGCCCTGCAGAACGTGTCCGGTTTCCGGGTCATCGAGGGGCAGATCGATCTCCGCGGTTCCACGGGCTTCAACTGGGCTGCAGGCAGCCGCGTGCTGCTCCTCGTGGACGGGCATCCCCTGATCAACGGGGACTCCGGCGGCATCAACTGGGACACGCTGCCGGTCGAGGAGATCGAGAGGGTGGAAATCGTCAAGGGCGCCGGATCCGCATTGTACGGTTCGAACGCCATGGCCGGCATGGTGAACATCATCACCCGGGAGCCTTCCGAAAAGCCCGAAACCCGTTTCCGGGTCAGCTGGGGGTTCTGGGACGAACCGGCCTATGAGTCCTGGAGATGGACGGACCGTTTCCTCACGTACCGGCTTTTCGAACTCAAGGAATGGAATTTCAAGAACACCCTCTGTTCCGAGGGATTCGACGTTTCCCACTCGAGGCGGCTGGGAAATGCGGGCATCCTGGTGGCTGCGGGCAGGAAGCGTTCGAGCGGCTACCTTCAAAACGGCGACTATTCCAGATACAGCTTCCTGGCCAAGGCCAAGATGCGGTTTTCGGACAACAAGACCTGGATGATCACGGGCAACTGGGCCGTGAACGATCACGGGGATCTCATCGAGTGGATCAGCCAGGACAACCCCATGGTCGTTCCTCCGGGTTCGCTCGGCGACCGCATCCGCTATGAAAAATTCAGCGTCAATACCACCTTTCAGAATGCCGTCGGCCGGAACCTGGCCTACACCCTGAAGGGCAACTGGTACAGGAACGACTGGAAGAACCTGTTCCGTTACAACCGTGACTACGCCAAGACCGACCGGTTCGGATTCGAAGCCCAGGCGGACGTCCTGGCCGGCAGGCATTCCTGGACCGTCGGTACGGAATTGACCGGAAATGTGACGGAAGCCACGATTTACGGAAACCAGTCAACGGCGGACGCGGCCGTATACGCGGAAGATGCGGTACGCCTGGGCGAACGCAATACGCTGACAGCAGGCTGCAGGTACGATTTTCACAGCGTGACCGGGATCTCGCATGACCAGCAGGTCAGCCCGCGGGCCGGATGGGTTTTCAAGCCCGGGCCGGGCACGTCGTTGCGCGCTTCGGCAGGCCACGGGTTCCGTGCGCCCTCCATATCCGAGGTTTTCGCGAACACCCTTGTCTCGGGCGTTCGCGTGATGCCCAACCGCGGCCTGAAAAGTTCGGAGCGGGCATGGACCTTCGAACTCGGCGCCTCCCAGATACTCGTTTCCCGCAGGCCCGACGCGGAACATGGGCGGTTGCGGAGCCCCGGATTCCAAGGATGGATCGGCCGGCTGGCCCCCTCCCTGCTGTTCGATGCCGCCCTGTTCTGGAGCCAGTACAAGAACATGATCGACGTGGATTACAACCAGGACCTGGACGCCTATCAGTTCGTCAACCAGGGACGGGCCAGGATCAGGGGGGCCGAGGCCAAGATCAAGGCCTCGATCCTGGCCGGACGGTTCACCGGACAATTCGGAGTGACGTTCATGGACCCCGTCAACCTGGATTCCATGAAGACCCTGCCCTACCGGTCCCGGCGCCACATCGTGACGGGCATCGAAATCCATTTCGGCAGATGGAGGGCCGGATGGGATTACCGGTACGCCTCCAGGGCGGACGAAATCATCAATGTCAAGGGCTCGGCGTTCGACCAGCGCGTCCCGGTGCATGTGAACGACGTGCGCCTCTCCATGCATGCGGGCGCATTCGAAATCTCCGCTGAGGCGAAGAACCTCCGGAATTATCATTACACGCTGCGCCAGCGCTTCCTGGAACCGCTTCGGTATTACGTCCTGACCCTGCGGGGATCGTTTTAGGTTTCCGGAAGAAGAGGACATACCCCGCTCCCGACGGGTCCGGCCCCCGGCAAAGCCCGTAAAACCGTTTCAAATAGTATTTGCATACGACCTCTTAAAGGACTAAATTATAGTCCATCCACAATGGAGGTCCAACGATGAAATTCAGCGAATCCGTCAAGCCCATCAGCTATCTGAAGGCGCATGCGTCTGAAATCCTGCGGGACGTTTCGTCCAGGCAGAAGACGATGGTGATCACCCAGAACGGCGAGGCCAAGGCTGTCCTGCAGGATGTCCGGGTTTTCGAGCAGACGCAGGAAAGCCTCGCGCTGTTGAAAATTCTTTCCATGAGCAGGATCAGCCTCGAAAAGGGACGCTTCAAGCCAGCCGCACAATCATTCGAAGCTGTTCGGGCGAGAATTCGGGAAAGAAAATGAAATACAACGTTTATGTGATTTCGGACGCGGAGGAAGACCTGTTCGAAATTTTCCGCCACATCTCGCAATCGGATTCCCCTGAAAAGGCTGAACAGGTCCTCCGGAAGATAGAGGAAAAATGCTCGGATCTTTCCGCTTTCCCCGAACGCGGACATCTGCCTCCTGAGCTCGAACGGATCGGGATCAGCGAATTCAGGGAAATTCATTTTAAACCTTATCGAATCATCGATCAAATCATCCGAAAGGATATTTACATCCTTTGCATATTGGATGGAAGAAGGGAACTTCAGGAACTTCTGGAGAGGCGTCTCATCAGATGAAACTCTGGCAGAAAAAAGTCAGGCTCGATCCTCGCATCGAGGCGTTCACGGTCGGTGACGATCCGGAACTGGACCTCAACCTGGTTGCGTACGACTGCCTCGCCTCGATCGCCCACGCCAGGGCGCTGAGAAAGGCAGGCATCCTGACCGCTGCGGAACTCGCCCGGCTGGCCTCGGAGTTGAAGAAAATCATGACCCTGCACCAGAGGGGCCGGTTCCGGATCAGGAGGGATCAGGAGGACTGCCATACCGCAATCGAACAGCATCTGACCCGGCGGCTTGGAAATCTCGGGAAAAAAATCCACACGGCCAGGTCCAGGAACGACCAGGTTCTGGCAGCCATGCGCCTGTACATGCTGGACCGGCTGGATGCGATCGGGAAAGGGGCGGATGCCTTCCTGGAAGCGCTGGCCGGATTGAAGAAGCGCAGCGGCCGCGTCCGCTACCCCGGTTACACCCACACCCGCAAGGCCATGGTCTCCTCGGTGGCCATGTGGTGCGACGCCTTCATCGAATCCATGCGCGAAAACGCGAGGCTCCTGGCCCTGACCCGGACCTGGATCGACCAGAGCCCCCTGGGGACCGGGGCCGGATACGGAATCCCCCTAATCGGACTGGACCGGGAGCTGACCGCCCGCGAGGCCGGCTTCAGCCGCGTGCAGAAAAGCCCGATTTTCGTTCAGAACAGCCGCGGCAAATTCGAATCCCTCGCCGCCCATCTCTGCGTGCAGATCATGATGGATCTGAGCCGCGCTGCATCGGACCTCATCCTGTTCTCGCTGCCGGCGCTCGGCTACATCGAATTGCCGGAATCGCTGTGCACGGGCAGCTCCATCATGCCCCAGAAAAAGAATCCGGACGTGCTCGAACTGGTGCGGGCCCGTTTCCACGAGGTTGCAGCCTGCAGCAGCCAGATCCAGTCCACGCCCGCCGGCCTGATTTCCGGCTACCACAGGGACCTCCAGCTGACCAAGAAGCCTGTCATGCAAAGCCTGAGCATCACGGAACTGAGCCTGGGCATCATGGCCCTGGTCGTCCGCAGGCTCAAGGTCAACGAAGCCAGATGCAGGGCGGACCTGACGGACGAGGTTTTCGCGGCTGAAAAGGCATACGCTCTTGTCAGGAAAGGGGTGCCCTTCCGCGAAGCCTATCGCCGCATTGCGGGACAATACCGCACATGACAGCTGCCGGCGCTGAAAAAACCGAAAGAAAGCTGTATCTGGTCAGGCACGGCAGGTACAATCCCGAGGCCGGACCGGGACTCACGGAGCCCGGCAGATGCGAATGCGAAAACATGGCGGCCCATCTGGCTGCGCTGGACCCGGAGATTTTTTCGGTCTTTCATTCGGGCAAGAGACGCGCCCTCGAAACAGCGGAGATATTCGCGCATGCCCTGCGGCTGAAAGCCGCTCCGGAGATGCTGCCCGGCACATGCCCGAACGATGACCCGGATCCGGTCGCTTTGATCCTGTCGGGCATGAGCGGGGCCGTTCTGGTGAGCCATCTCCCGTTCCTGGAAAGGCTCGTCCACAGCCTGGCGCCGGCCGCGGCGGAGCGGGAACTGCAGTTCCTCCCCTGCTCCATGGCCGTGCTGGCATTCCGGGGGGGAGCCTGGACTCTCGAAGAGCTGTTTCATCCTTCATCCATCGAAACCAAGAAGGCTCCGGAACCGAAGGAGGAAAAACCGTGACGGAAAAACTCACCGATTTCCAGCAGCTCAACGTGTGGCAGAAGGCCCACAATCTGGTTCTCTCCATATTCGAAATCACCAAGAAATTCCCCAGGGACGAGAAATCGGATCTGGGATCCCTCATCCGCCTGACCGTGATGCGCATACCGGCCAACATCGCCATCGGGTTCATGAGAAGGCTGCCGGACGACAAGGAGGCTGCCTACCGCGTCAGCCAGGATGCCATCGAAGAACTGAAGTACTATGTCATTCTCTCCAGGGACCTCGAAATCATGAAAAACGTGGATGAGCTCCTGCTGACGGTCGATGAGGTGGGCCGCATGCTGACCGGGCTGGTCCGCTCCACTCACGGCAAATGAACGCCGGATTGCGGACGTTTTGGGGGGCCCGGCCTGCAGGGACGCAGGTTCGAAGCTCCTCCGTCGGAAAGCGGATGGACATGCACCCGCAGTCAGATTTTTTCCCCGGTTCAATCCTCCCGGTGCGGATTGGACCTTTTTTATGCAGGGTTTTCGAAATGCGTTCTTCAAGCCTTTGGCCCGCCCTCCTGCTCTCGGCCGCGATCCTCTTTCCCTCAGTGGTACACGGCGGGCTGGAAGGCGTCTGGAGCATCCGGGCGGACAGTACCTCGCTCGTGCTGGATTTCAGGCATCAGCCCATACTCGGCGAGGTGATGACCGGCCTGACCGAGGGCCTGACCAGCGCATTCGAGGTGGAGGTGCAGCTCTGGAAGGAAACGGGCTTCTGGGCGGACATGCTGCTTGAAGAGACGCAGTTGCGCATGAAACTGTCGTATGACATATGGGAGAGGAGTTTCGAGGTTCAATCCAAGGAGGGCAGGCGGTTCGTGACGGAAGAAAAACTGCAGCAGCTCGGCTCCGGCCTGGACGGGCTGCATGTCGCCTGGCTGGACCGAATCGTCCCGGGTGAGCAGTACAGAATCGTATACCGGGCATGGATTCGTCCCATGTCCCTGGAAAACGTGGCGGATGTGGGAAAATGGCTGGCCGGGGAGGCGAAGGGGCTCAATCCGGGATCCGCGAAAAAAAAAGGGTCCCCCGTGCGGAAAATCGGTAACTGGATGCTGCGTTTCATGCTCAATGTCACCGGATTCGGAGACCGCGTGCTGACAGCCAGGAGCCCGGGATTTCAGATCAGGGACGGACAGGTCGTCATGGAGGCAAATCCCTGAAACCGGCAGCAGCCTGATGACCCGCCGGATACATACGCGGACAGGGCCGCTGCCTGACCGCCCGTCAGTGCAGCGGGCTTCAACAAACGGATGCCAATGTCCGATTTCCGAAAGACCGAATATTCCCCGCTTCCTGCAGCGGGAAGCCCCCATCCGCCGGCCCTCGCAGTCATCGACATGGGCACGCAATCCTTCCTGTACCTGCTGGCCCGGCGCAAGCCGGACGGAGAACTGGAGGTGCTCGGCAGGAAGCTGGAGGGCGTGCGCCTCGGCAGGAACCTGGAGGCCTCCGGAGGCATGGAACAAGAGGCGGTGGAAAGGGCCGTGGCAGTGCTCACGGACTGGAAGTCAGAATCCCGGGAAAAGGGGGCTGGAAAAATCGTGGCCGTGGGGACGCACGTGTTCCGGGCTGCGGCAAACCGGGAGGACGTGCTGCGCCGCATCCGCAGGGAGACCGGAATCCGGGTCGAGGTTCTGTCCGAGCAAGAGGAGGCGATGTGGACATACCGGGGCGCCGTCTCTTTCATGACGACCGAGGGCGAAACCTGGCTGATCGATGTCGGCGGCGGGAGCACGGAAATCGCGATCGGGACCGGGCCGTCATTCGGACAGGCAATCAGTCTTGCCGCAGGATCCGTGACGCTGACCGAGCGCTTCATCCAACATGATCCGCCTGCCGACAGCGAAATTCATCGGTTGACGCGGCATGTGGAAGGAATGCTGGCCGGCAGCCTGGCTGTCCCCCGGCATCCCCGTTCCCGCCTGATCGGAACCGCAGGCACGCTGACAACGGCCGCATCCATGCTGCTCGAACTTGAAACCTATGAGCCGGACCGGGTGGATGGATTCCGGATCAGCCTGGAACGGATGAAATCCCTGATCCAAAGGCTGATGCCCCTGAGGGGCATCAGCCTTTGGAT
>Ga0233423_10000329_pt1 | contig 26245 bp, 22 predicted proteins | sample Watercolumn_Mata_FD_180713 | JGI IMG/M metagenome (GOLD analysis project Ga0233423, IMG submission 180713) | Freshwater microbial communities from Lake Matano, South Sulawesi, Indonesia - Watercolumn_Matano_2014_112_MG | ecosystem: Environmental > Aquatic > Freshwater > Lake | place: Indonesia...
GCTTCAGATGAACAACGGCACGGCCGGCAGCCTGATCAATATCGCCGTTTCCGCCATCGGATTCATCAGCACGTTCATGAAAAAGAAATCCGCCTAGCATCTTTTATTTTTCGTTTGATCCAGTCGGGGCTGTCCGGGCGACCGGGCAGCCCCGGTTCGTTTGATTCACGCAGGATACGATTCGGCTTGTTTCCGGGGAGAACCCTCATTATATTGATGTTGATTCCATCAGCAACGGGAGCGTTTTCTTGGCGAGGATTCTCATCATCGATGACGACGCAGACGTGCGATCCGCCCTGCATCGTGTTCTCTCCTCCGAAGGACACCATGTGGAGGAAGTTCAGGACAGCGATACGGGGATCAGGCTGCATCATGAGCATCCTTTCGACCTGATCATCACCGACATCCTCATGCCGGACAAGGAAGGCATCTCCACCATCATCGAACTCAGGCAGGAATACCCGAAGCTGAAGATCATCGCCATGTCCGGGGGCGGGGATTTCGAGCCCTACGGCTACCTGGACATCGCCAGGCGGGTGGGGGCCGAGCGCACGCTGCCCAAGCCGTTCAAACGCGAGGATATCATCGAGGCGGTGAGCGACGTGCTGTCGCGGGAGGAGAATCGGAAAGAGGAAGGGCCGTCCTGATTGAGCATTTGCGGGGACCCCGGGTCTCAGTGTAAAAACCTTGATTGCTTGCGAAAGAACCGCGTCTGCCGCGGTTTTATTGTTTATGACCTCCCGGAAGTCATTTTCAGGATATGATCAGCTCGCAGCGCAGAACCGTCACGGCCTTGCCGGTTAGCAGCACCCTGTCCCCGTGAAGCCGGACCTGCATGCTCCCTCCACGCGCGGAGGCCTGAAACGCGCGCATGACCTGTTTGCCCAGCCGCTCCCCCCAGAACGGTCCGAGGCAGCAATGTGCGGATCCGGTGACCGGATCCTCGTTGATGCCTGCTCCGGGAGCAAAGAACCGGGAAACAAAATCATATTCCGGCAAGTCCGATGCTGCGGTCACCATGACGCCGCGCACCCCGAATTTTTTCAATATGGACATGTCCGGTTCCAGCGAACGGACGGATTTTTCCGAATCCGTCTCCACCAGGTAATCGAAGCGGCTTTTTCCCATGAAGAGGATGGGCGCCTTCAACGCTGCAGCCATCCCGTCTGGTACCGGGCAGGGTTCAGCCGGCGTGGCGGGGAAATCCAATTCGATACCCTCTGCTGTGCACGAGGCAGTCAGCAGGCCGCTTTTCGTGTGGAACCGGGCCTTCTCGGAACGGGGGAGCAGGCTGTTTTCGTAAAGGATGTGGCTGCTGGCCAGGGTCGCATGACCGCACATGTCCACCTCCACGGCAGGCGTGAACCAGCGAAGGTCATATCCGTCTTTCTGTTTCACTAGGAAGGCTGTCTCGGTAAGATTCATTTCCCTGGCTGTATTCTGCATCCATCCCTCTCCGGCAGGTTCCGGAAGAATGCAGACACCTGCCGGATTGCCGGAAAACGGCCTGTCCGTGAAGGCGTCGACCTGATAGATGAGTTGGGGCATGATGGGAACCTTTCATTTTCATGATCGAGCATCTCATAAAGGAATTCGGGGTTAGGGGCCCGGGGTTCGTGAAAAGAGATGCATCGGGCTTCGGGCATCGGGAAATTCCGGGGATCGGGATTCGGGGACAGGGGTTTGGGAATTTTGGATTGATGATTTTTGATTTCGGATTGAAAGATTTTTCCAGTCCGCAATCCAAAATCCAAAATCAAAAATCTCCGCCCGGCGCCGTGTGACAACCGGATCAAAATACTGAACCGCAGCTTGAAATTCAAGCGCATTCCATTTAACCCTTGACATTTTCCCCTTTTCGCAATATGATGATATGCGGATGTACGAATCATCTGCAGACGGAGCAAAATCTGAAACGCACCCTTTTACTCGATATCGACGGAACCCTCATTCAGCGCAGCCTGCTGCAGTGGTTTCTCGAATACCTGATCCGGAGGCGAAGGATACGCCTCCGCACCGCTTTATGGGAGGCCTTCCGGCTTTCCGCCGCATTCACGCGGAAATTCTACCGATGGGAAATGTTTTATTTCCACCATTATTCCGTCCGCGACGTGGAAACCTGGGCCCGGGAATGCTGGGACCTTGAAATGCGGCGCCGGGTGCATGAAGGACTGATCGAGCCGGTGCGCGAACTTCAGCGGAAGGGTGCGGGCATCGTGCTTCTCAGCGGGACCATCCCCTGCCTGGCTGAACTGTTTCACGATTTGTTTGAGATCGAAGCCGTCATCTGTTCGGATCCTGAAATTCAGGACGGGAGGTTCACGGGCAGGCTCGTCCGGCCGCATCCCTGGGGGATACGGAAATACCTGTACGCGGACAGGTGGCTGGCCGAGAACGGGCGCGATTGGAGCCAAACCCTGGCGCTGGGCAACGAATGGGTGGACCGTCACGTGTTCCGGCATTCCACGCCGGTTGCCATCAGGCCGCGGCGCCTGTTGCGCTTTCTGGCATGGAAGAAAGGATGGCCGGTCATCGATGAAGTGGATGATGAGAATGCCGTGCGCAGAGTCATAGAAGAACAATGGCGGAAAATGACGGACCCTTTCTGATCTCGATAAAGCCTCCCCGGGGAATTGCGGTTCGGGGTGGGGTCAAAGTCAAAGAAAAGGAAGGATAGGAGGGCCCTGTATGAGATTTTGGACTTGGCCGAACCGGGTGACCCTGATGCGCATCGGCCTGCTGTTCATCATGGTCTTTCTGGTTTACGACCGTTCCTTCTGGTCGAGGCTTCTGGCTGCGCTGCTCGCCATCCTGGTGATCGTGATGGACTGGCTGGACGGCTATCTGGCGCGCAGGCTGCAGGAATCCTCGCTGGTCGGCAGCGTCCTGGACATTGCCGGCGACCGGATCATCGAAAGCGTGCTCTGGATCTGTCTTGCGGATATCCGGCTCGTGCCGGTATGGATCCCCATTGTGGTCGTTTCCCGGGACATCATGACCGACAGCATCCGGAATTTCGTGCTGCGTTTCGGGTACACGGCATTCGGCGAAAAGACCATGATGCGCACGCGGCTCGGCCGCTTTCTGACCGGATCGCCGGTCATGCGCACGTCCTATGCCCTGTTCAAGGCTTTCAGCTTCGGATTCCTCCTCCTGCTGTCCGCCTTTCAAAAGCTGCCCGCACTTCAACGGCAGGATTTCCAGACCTGGCTGGACAACGGGTTGAGAATCGGCATGCTGTGTTCCGTCATGACAGCGGTACTCTGCCTGGTGCGGGGCATTCCCGTCATCATCGAAGGGCTGGCATTGATCCGGGAGAAAGAGGCCTGAGCGGCGGCCGTCCACCTGCCGGTCGCGGGCTGAATCTGACAGCGAGCGCCGGCGAGCGAATCCCAAAGACTTTTTCCTTTCCGGTCGAAGATTCCCCGCCGCTTGCGGCGGGGGGCTTCACCGGCAGCCCGGCATGCGGATTTTTTCCGTCTTTGAGCCGTGCGGTTGCCGCCCTGTGCCATGTTGGAGACAGCCGGTGAACGCCCACAGGCGGGATCATCGGCAGACGATGATCAGGATTGCCTCGCTCTGCCGGTCACCCCTTCTTCGCTGAAATCCCGGCGTACGTCAATGCGCCTCCCATCAGCGAGAAATCCTTGAGCAAGCCCGCCATGGCCGCCTGCTGGGTCTGGGAATTCAGAAGGCCGGGGAAGTGCACGGTTGCGACGAAAGCGCCGAGGAGCACGGCCAGGCAGAAGCTGGCAACGCGCGAAAGCTTGCCGGAAATGATGCTGGCGCTGGCCAAAATCAGGGCCGCCCCTGTGATGTAAACCCAAATCCAGCCCCCCGGGACCCAGGCGGGGACCAGGGATGCCATTTTCCGGCCGCCGAGAAAATGCATGACGCCGAAAATGCCGAACGGGAGCGCGAAGCAGATACGGGCGATGACAGCCGTCACGGATTTCATGGCCTTTCTCCTTGTGAATGTGATTTCATGAGCGTGTATCCCATGCCGTATAAATTACGGTTTTACAGGGGGAATGTCAATATGCGGCCGGCCCGGCTCCGCTTTCGCAGGGCGATCCGGGGAAAAAGGCCTTGATTCTGAAGGCGGGTTCGATTATATTTCCCCCGTCTTTCTCTTTCCCAGGCATCCGATCCATTCGAATGGCAAACGCGGAGATCCACATGGATACGGTACACATCATCCCTGCCGATCATTTCGGGAAGAACTTCATCCCGCAGGAATATCTGCCGCCGGGCAAGGACGAGCATTATCTCCGGGACATGCAGGCGGCCGGACGGAAGCGGAAATGGCGCCATCTGCGCTCGGACGAGGTCGAGCGGCTGGTGAAAAACATCAATACGGCGGAAAACTGGGACGAGATTCTCGTGACGGAGGTCTTCGATCCGGACCAGATCAAGAACACCGATTTTTACGGCCTCGTGCGGATCGGGTCCGTGCGGCGCGCCGTTCTGGAGCATCATGACCTGCAGCATCCGGTCGGGATCACCAACAGCCAGATCATCGCCTGCGACATCGGGGACGACTGCGCCATCCACCACGTGAGCCATCTGGCCCATACGATCATCGGCAACCGCTGCATCCTCGCCAACATCCACGAAATGCACACCACGAATTACGCCAAGTTCGGCAACGGGATCGTCAAGGAAGGCGAGCCGGAGGCCGTGAGGATCTGGATCGACCTGATGAACGAGACCGGATGCAGGGGGATCCTGCCGTTCGAGGGGATCATCCCAGCGGACGCGACTCTCTGGGCGCGGTACCGGGACGACGACAGGCTCCAGAAAAGACTGCTCAGGATCACCCAGGCCTCCTTCGATTCGCGGCGCGGTTATTACGGCACGGTCGGCGACCAGTGCGTGATCAAGAACTCCCAGATCCTCAAGGACGTCAAGATCGGGGACGCCTGTTACATCAAGGGCGCGAACAAGCTGAAGAACCTGACGATCCGTTCTTCCGAGGATGAACCCACGCAGATCGGCGAAGGCGTGGAGCTGGTCAACGGCATCATCGGATACGGCTGCCACATCTTTTACGGGTGCAAGGCGGTCCGCTTCATCCTGGGCGACAATTCCAATCTCAAATACGGGGCTCGGCTGATCCATTCGTTCCTGGGGGATAATTCGACCATTTCGTGCTGCGAGGTCCTCAACAACCTGATCTTCCCGTCCCACGAACAGCATCACAACAATTCCTTTCTCATCGCCTCCCTGGTCATGGGTCAGAGCAATATCGCGGCGGGGGCGACCGTCGGATCGAATCACAACAGCCGCGCCAACGACAATGAAATACAGGCGGGCCGGGGTTTCTGGCCGGGCCTGTGCACCAGCCTGAAGCATTCCAGCCGGTTCGCCTCCTATACGCTCATCTCGAAGGGCGACTATCCGGCCGAACTGGACATCCCGCTCCCGTTTTCCCTCCTGAACAACCATGTTTCGGACGACGTGCTCGAAGTGATGCCCGCTTTCTGGTGGATGTACAACATGTACGCGCTGGCGAGGAACGCCTGGAAATTTCAGAGCCGCGATAAAAGGAAAAACAAGGTTCAGGCCATCGAATTCGATTTCCTCGCGCCGGACACGGTCGAGGAAATCATCAGGGCCCGGAGCCTGCTGGAAAGCTGGACCGCCAAAGCCCGGTTGCACGCGGACGGCGCCTCTCCCGCCGGCAGGTCCGAGAAATCCCAGGCCGACATGGGGAGGAGGCTGCTCGAAAGCGGAAAGCAGGCGGACAACCTGGAAATCCTGGGAGAACACATGGAGAAATCCGGACGGAAGGTGCGCATCCTGAAGGCGCGACAGGCATACCAGGCTTACGGGGACATGCTGCATTTTTATGCGGTCAAGAACCTGATCGAATATCTGGAGGACAATCCGAAACAGTCGTTCAGGTCCATGTGCAGGCGGCTGCGCGGACGCAGGATCACGGCGTGGGCGAATCTCGGCGGGCAGGTCGTGCCCGAAAAGGACGTGGACCGCCTGCGCGCCGATATCGCAGCCGGCCGCCTCCCCACATGGGAAAGCATACACAGGCGCTACGCCGCGCTGTGGAGGCGGTACCGTCTGGACAAGCAGAAGCATGCGTTTGCCGTGCTTTGCCAGGTTCTCGGGTCCCCGGCACCCAGCCCGGCGCAGTGGACCGAGGCAGTTGAAAAGGCGGTGCGGATCAAGGATTTCATCAGAGACCAGGTCTACATCAGCAGGAAGAAGGATTTCGAAAATCCGTTCAAACGGATGACTTTCAGGAACGAGGAGGAGATGGACGCCTCGCTCGGCTCGGTCGACGGCAACAGCTTTGTCAGGCAGATGCGGGAAGAGGCTGCCGCTTTCCGAAAAACGGCGGCCGAAATCCGCAGGCGGTCTTGACGGTGCCGGTCCAGCCCCCCGGAAACGATTGGAGGGAAAAATGAATCTGAAGGATCCCCGGTATTCCAGGTTTGCGCTGGTGCGGGAAATGATGGAAACCGTTGAGGTCGTCCGCAACTTTGATCCCGGACAGACGAGGAAAGTCTCCAAGAAAATCAAGTCCGCAGGAAAGCTGTTTCTGACCGGAGAGGGATCCAGCCGCATCTTCCCGGCCAAGAATGCGGTCCGGAAGGCGCTGCACTGGAAGGCCGGAATCCAGATCCATACGGACGGGTCCCGCCAGTCTTCCCAGTACGATCTGTCGGAGTACGCGGTATTCTGCGCCTCCAATTCCGGGAGGACCAAGGAAATCGTCACGCTGGCTAAAAAGCTCGCGGCCGGCGGCAACCGCGGCCTCTTCGGCATGACTGCCAACCCCCAGACGCCGCTCGAAGAAGCCTGCAGCGAGACCTTTGTCCTGAAATGCGGATGGGAACAGGCCGTGGCCGCCACCAAGAGCGTCGTGGAGCAGGCCTTGTTTTACGAATCGATACTCTGGAACGTGGAAGGCCGGGACATGAAAGCCGAGCTGCCCGGGCTGTCCGAAGCAGTTGAAAAGGCCCTGACCACTCCGATCGATCCGAAGGTACTCCATGCTGCAGTGCGCGCCCCCATGATCTATTTCGCCGGTTATAACGACGGCGCTGCCGAGGAGCTGACGCTCAAGACCAATGAAATCACGCGGAGGAAATCCGATTTTCTCGAGGGCACATACGCGGTGCACGGAATCGAGGAGGTGATGGATCCGGAGGATGTGGTTTTTGTCGTGGATCCCATAGACGAGGAGGCTGGAAAATTCCAGGAAGTCCTGGTCAAGGGCGTGGGGCTCACGGTGATCGCGATGGCTGACCGGGAAACGCCGTTTCCGACCCTGCGCCTCCCGGCAGCACAGGAGTTCAGCCCCTATGTCTATCTATGCGCGGGGTGGAACCTGCTCGTCGAAATCGGGCTTGCGGCCGGTATCGACCTGGACAAGCCCAATCGTGCGCGGAAGGTGGGGAATGAATTCACGGGGTGATGCCCGCCGATTTCCAAGAGAGAGATGATCAAAAGCCCCGGAACACCACATGCACCGGGGCTTTGTTTTTGATGCGCCCGGCCGGGAAAACTGCCACGCACCTCGGAGGTGCGTGGCAGTTGAAGATGGATTATTATTTCAGGAACATGACCTTGCGCTGCCGGACGAAAGAGCCGGCCCGCATGATGCAGATGTAGAGGCCGCTTCCCTGGACCCGGCTTCCGTCCGTGCCGTCCCATTCAAAACGGTGAATGCCTGCCTCCAGTCTGCCGGATGCCAGGACCTTCACGCGCTGTCCCTGAAGATTGTAAATGATCAGGTCCGTCCACTCCTCGTTCGGGAGAGTCAGGATGAACACGGTGCGCGGATTGAACGGATTCGGCATGCCGGGCAAAAGGTCGAACCGTTCGGGCAGGGCTGCAGCCGCTGGCGTTTCGGCATGGGAATTCCCCACGGTGACGAACAGCGTGTCCGAAACGACGGTCCGGTCCGGGTGGCGAACCAGGCGGGCAGTCACGGTCACGCTGTAACGTCCGGGCAGGCTCCACGTATGGAAGGCGGAAGTGTCGGGGGACCAGGCAGGACTATTCCCTGTGCCCCATGAAAAAGAATATTCCACTGCGCTTCCGAACTGGGTTTGGACAGCCGGCACGGAGAATACATACAGGGAATCCTTCCACAATTCCGACGGTCCAGCCGGCCTCTGCAGGGCAGACAGCATCTCCGGGGCGCGCCTGGCCACAGCCAGATAGGCGAGCGACGGCATGGATGCCGTGCATGCGGAATCCCCCCTGAAGCTGCCGATCCTCTGCCAACCCGTCGCCTGGGGTGCAAGATAAAAGAGATAACAGGATTCGCCGGCCGTCTCCTCTGCGGATCCGGAGTCGAGCCGGACCTCGGCCCGGATGCTGTCCCTGAATGAGATGCCGTGCGGGCTGAAATGCCATGCCGGCCGCTGCAGGATCAGGCTGTCGGGCAGGGCGGGGATGTCTTCGGCAGCCTGCAGGAAAACGGTCTCCCCGCTCGCCTGGTCGTCGTCCTGGGGCATCCACAAGCGTATGCCGCTTGCCGCGTCTTCGAGCACGCCTGCCTCTCCGGCTTCATGAAATCCCAGGGGGCGGGTGCTGGCGCTGTCTGCCTCGAAACTCCAGGTGCTGTCCAGGATGTTGCGTTCGCGGGAGGAGTCCCGAGAATGCAGCCGGACAGTCGCTGTCCCGGCGGAATGGCCGTCCTTGGGAAGAAGGAGGATGCGCAGCGTGTCCGATCCGAGCAGGATGCAGCCGCCGCTGAAGGCCTGGCGCCTGCCGTCCAGGATCAGGGGGATCCCGTTCAGATAAAGGTCCAGCGAATCGGTGTCCGGAGGATTGTCCGGATCCGTCAGCGTGATGCGCACCGGTTCATCCAGGGGAACGGCCCTGGAGCCGGGAGTCGGGAAGGTGATCAGGGCCGGCGGGCTGAAATCAGGTTTGTAGAAGTGGGCCGTTACGGATTTTGCGCTGTCCATGAACAGGGAATCGGTGTTCTGCTGGCCGGTCAGATCTCCGCTCCAGTTCGAGAAGGCAAAGCCCTGCCGCGGATACGCCTGGATTTGGATCCAGGTCCCGGCATCCACGGGCAGGGAATCCCCCGAGGGTGCGACCCTCCCCATCGTTGTATCAGCAGCTGCGATCGAAAGAGGGAATTGCATCAGACGGAACAGCGCGAGGATGCAGGTGTCCGATTCGCCGAGGGTGAAAGGTGAATCCCCGGCTTCCTTCCCTTCGATTCTCTCGAAGGCGTAAAATCCCTGGGGCGAGGGAACGGTGATGTCCAGCTCGTCTCCGGGCCTTCGCCGGATTCCTGCGGGCGACCGGCGGACCGTGTCGTCCACCACCAGGCTCAAGCCTTCGGGCATTGTCCGGATATGGATTTCATGGAAAGGCGCAAGCACCTGAATCCAGGCCGCGTTGGACACGCTTTGCCTGTCCTTGTGCTCCCTGCATCTTGCAGCCACGACGACCGGTTTTTCACCCGCACTTGTCCATGCGTGGGATGCACTCGGTTCCAGCGACCATCCGGAAGAGGTACTGTCGCCCCAGTCGATTGAATATTCAACCTGATGGTTCAGGTTTGACACGGCCCCGCCCGAGCTGTATTCGCAGGCTGTGCCGCGCACGGGCTGTCTTTCGCCCTGCGCCTCCAAAGGCTTGGACAGCATTTCGGGTTGCTCGGCGAAAACGGTCAACGGGTCGGATGAACCGGTCTTGTCCGTATGCGTCCTGCATCTCGCTTGCGCCGTGACCAGGTAAGTGCCTGTGTTGGCATATGCATGTTCTGCGGATGTCGCAACGGACCAGTTGGACAGCATGCCGTCACCCCAGGAAATCCGGTACTCCAGTTCATGGCCGAGATTCGAAGCAGCGGGGAAGAATGTATAAGCGGCCATCACTCCGATGGTCGGATGCGTCTGGCCCGAAGGCTGTCCCGGCTTGGAAACTGTCTCCGGTTCCAGCACCTGTACGGTCAAAATCCCGGAGACATTGGATTTGTCCGTATGGATCGAGCAGCGCGCCTGAACCCGGACATTTTTCAGACCTGTCAGGCTCCATGCATGCGTCTGGCTTTTCGAAACGGACCAGGCCGAATAGGTGCCGTCCCCCCAGTCGAACCGGTATTCGAGGGTGTGGCCCAGGCTGGACACGGCTCCTGTTGTGCTGTATGGATAGGTTTGTCCCCTTGTCGGCAATGCCTCGCCTGAGGGTGTTCCCGGTTCCGAAACGGTCTCGACCGGTTCGTTGACCGTGACCGTGAGGCCGGAGGATTTGGCTGTGACATCGGGATGCAGGCTGCAGCGCGCATGCGAATAGACCGTTTTAGCGCCTGCGTTGGGCCAGGAATGGGATGCGGAAAGGGATGCGGACCACGCGGAAAAAGTGCCGTCTCCCCATTCAAAACGGTATTCCACCGCATGCCCCAGGCTGGAGACGGCGGTGGTTGTGGAATAGGTATGCGAGGTGTTTTTCAGTACGGATATGTCGCCGGCGGGCTTCCCCGGAGTTGACAGTGTTTCGACTTCCTGTTCTTCTGTGAATGGATCCGAAGCCGTGCAGGCGTACCCGCCGAACCGGGTATCGTCGGTCACGTCGTTGTAGCTGATTCTGAAGTATCCGCTTTCGCCCCAGCCGGATCCCCAGCTGTTTTTCACCTTGAAATAGCTGCCCGAGTCATTGTACCCGACCACAAGAACCGCATGGCCGTTTTCTTCCGGAATGGCACCCCCGCTGTAATCGTAAATCCCCCCGTCATAATCGTCGAAAGTCCCGTCGTCCGGCACCAGCATGGATACGATTACAGGACCTGATTGCAGCAGCGTTTTCAGCATCCCGGCAGTCGTGTAATCGGGATCGCCCCATCGGGGCCAGTAGTCGTAGGTCTCGATCTTTTCCAGGAAGGCCGGATTTCCGCATTTGTTGCCGCAGGACCCGTTGCCCGCGATGTAGGGGTAGCAGGATTCCGGCGGGGCGCCCTGCTCTGCGATGTACTTCAGCGCATCCCCGTACCAGCCTCCGCTGCATCCTCCGTCCGCGCAGGAGATGATCACCTGTTAGGACAGGTCGGTCTGCGTCCCGATGTTCTCGACAAGCCCGACTGCGGAAAAAGCCCAGCAGCTTCCGCAGGATTGCTGGTTTTTAACAGGGCTGTCCTGGCTGCTCCAGTCGATTGAAGCCTGGAGCCTGTCCGGAGAGGCCTTGAACAGAGGTTTCCGCCCCTGCCAATAGGCACGTACTTCAGCAGGTATGCGAAGCCCGCGTTCATGTGCGGAATGATTTTCTTCTGCCTGAAGAAATGCGGCGGGCAGGATCAAAAAGGCAAACATGCCTGTCACGATCCTGATATTTCCGGATAAAGAGTTCATTCTATTGAAATTCCGCAATAAATATACCAAATGAGGCGATTCGGGTTTCTTTACCATAAAGCAATGAGAATGAGTTAATTAAGATACGGTTTCCTGGGACCGAAGGATGAAAAAAACCTGAATATTCAGAAAAATCTGCCGCGCGGGCCTGGGTCTTGGTGAATACAGGTATCAAGGCAAAAGATTGAAGGAATTGCTGCAGGAGCGTTCCGCCAATGCAGGGGCGGTTCTCGGACCGCCCCTGCAGCATCCATTTTTATTTCATGCCCTGAATGTGTGTTTCGATCTTCAACCCTTCCAGATACCGGATTGTTTCTTCCAATCCGGGATTCCCGGCCGGATCACCATGACCCGGTATCAGGTATTTTATTTCCGTTCCGGATGCGAGAATGTCCTTCAATACGCGGGCAATGATCTGAGGGTCAGCTCCGGGTTCCAGGCTGATCGGACCCGGGCCTGCGAATTCCCTTCTCCCGAACAGCAGTCTGAGCTCCGGGACGAATAGGGTGATGTTGCTCCGTGTGTGAATGCCCGGCGTATGGTAGAACAAAAGAGACAATTCTCCGGCCCGGAGTGTATCCCTGTCCGCGCAGAACCGGTTCACACGGCAGAGCCGGAAGTCCCCCCCGGAGGATTCCTCCAGCACAGCCGTCATATACCTGCGTGTGGGTTCATGATCCGCAATCTTTGCACCTGCCTCGAGCTTCTGTCTCCGGATTTCAGGGTCCTGGTAATCCGCCTCCATGTCGAGCAGGCAGTTTTTGTGGCCGATGAAATCGGCGCCGGTGAATGCCTGGTTCCCGAATATATGGTCCCAGTGATGATGCGTGTTGATCACCCATTTCACGGATTTCCGGAAAACGCGGTCCAGGTGGGCCTTTGCAGACATCGCGGAGCAAGGAGATCCCCAGGTGTCGACTACCAGAAGGCCGGGCCCCGCGTCGATCACGGTCATGGTCTCGGCCCAGGGTGCGTGTTTCAGGATGAGGATGCGGTCCGACAGCCGGATCTCCTGGAAATCACCGGGTCCGGTTGACTGGATCTGTGAAGGCATGCAAACGGAGAATGCAATGAGCGCTGCGGTGATGACGAATCGACGCACAGCCGCCCTCCTGGCATTTGTTTTCGATGCGCGTCTGCAGGATCATCTTACGCAAACAGGAAGAAAAAGGCAAGAAATTCCTTGCAGGACGGTCAGCGGATCACGTTCAGCGTGAAGTCTTCGCCGCTCACGGAGCCGAAAACGCCGATGCCGCCCTCGATCCCGCCGCTGTATTCCGGATGCTCCGAGGTCAGGTATCGTTGCGTGTTGCCGTCCACTGCCAGGACCTGGAGGGTGTGTCTTCCGTAAAAAACGAGCATGGCGGAGTACCAGTAGACCGTGTTCCGGTTTTCGAATTGGGGCGCGGCCAGGTCCTTGAAAGGCGCCATTGCGTATATGTGGCGAGGTTCCTGATTGGGGCCGCCTTCGTATTCTTCGGGCCCTTCGGGTTTTTTGTGGCTCCCGCGGAAAGGATGGATGTATTCGGCGTTCTCCCAGGTCTCGTTGCACAGGATGTCCACCAGGATGATCTGTTCCGGATTGTCGCATTCGAGAAACAGGGGTTTCGGCTGGCCCAGGTCCTTCTGCCTGCCGGTGTTGACGGAATCGGGAGAAAGCTCGGTCGTGATGGCGAGTTCAGGCGGAACCCGGGTCCTTGCAGTCGCGATGCGCCCCTCCGCATGCACGGTCAGCCGATAGACCAGGCCCGGTTTCGCGATCAGGCTGCCGTTGAAGTAACGTCCCGGATTTTCCGGCCTGCAGGACAGTTCCCATGTTTTTCCCGAGGCCTCTTCAAGCACAGTCACTGCGGCATCCGCGATGCCCGCCTCCCGGATATCATAAAATTCGGTGACCGGCCGTGTGCCCGTGATCAGAAGCGCCCGGTCCTCCGAAAGAGGCCGGTCCGCATGCAGATACCCGTATATGCTGATTTCCTTCTGAAAATCCGGCTGCGAAGGATTCCGGCTGCACGCGGCGGTCAGCAACGCCAGGGCCAGGCCTTGAAGGATGTATGATCGTGTCAGTCTCATTTCGATTTCCTGGGTTCAGAACTGCACCGACATGCCGAATGTCGGGACAAAGGGGATCATCGTGATGTCTTCCACCTCGGCCGGATTTTTGAACGTATCGTACTCCCTGAACCATACGTTTTTGTGATCATAGACGTTCACAGCCTGCAGGTAGATCTCGGCGGGCAGCCTGAACAGTTCCGTTTCGTAGAACAGCCCGATGTCCAGGCGGTGATAGGCGGGGAGGCGGTAAAAATTCTTCTCACCGTCCAGGACTTTATACTGGATCGCCCCGGAAGGGCTCATGGCCGCGTAACGCGCCGTGGCTTCGGTGTAGGGCTGGCCGGTCCCGAGCTTGAATGCCGCGTTCAGCCTCCATTTCCTGCCCAGCCGGAAATCCTGGATGACTGTCAGGGTATGGCGCCTGTCGTAGTTGGGATAATACTCGTTTCCGAAATTGTAGCCGAGAACCGTCTTTGTGGTCCAGCACAGGGAGTAGCCGACCCAGCCTTCCAGGCGTCCGAAACGGTTCCGGACGTAGATGTCCGCGCCGTATGCGTCTCCCTTCCCCTTCAAGAAATTCTGCGCTGCAGTCTGGTTCCGCAATGTCTCGTCCGCGCCCCGGTAAACGCGGTACTCAGCCAGATTGAGGTATCTCTTCAGATAGACCTCGGCCTGTACCGAGAAGCGGGTCTTGTCATCGTATTCCAGGCCGATGATGTAATGGTCCGCCCTGCCGGGATCGAAAGTCCTGTCCACGGGGAACCACATGTCCGCGAAGCTCATGCCTCCCTGCTGGACCAGGTTCAGGAACTGGTGGAAGCGGCCGTAGCTCAGCGTCGTGTTCAGGCGGTCCGTCCAGAGATGCTTGAGCGAAATCCTCGGATCGAAACGGAAGTAGCCGCCGTCGCTGTAATAGTCGAAACGCAGGCCCGACTGGAGAAGCGTCAGGTTCGTCATTTTAAAATTGTCCTGAAGGAACACGCTTGCGTAATTTCCCCGGAAGCCGTTCAGGTAATCGCTGTCCACGATATGGTAGTTCAGGTTGAAATGAAGCCGTTTGGCCTCCAGGCCGATGTCCATGGAATGCCGGGTGGAAGGGGAATAGGTCAGCGACGCCTTGAAGGCCAGGTCCGTGATGTCGTTGCGGATGCCGAGCTCCATGTCTTCAAAAGAAGCACCTGAATCGGATTCGAACCGGCTCCCGGCAAAGAGGAAGTGGGAGAACAGCCGGCTTGAAAAGAGATGCGTCCACTGGGCGGAAAAGGTCCTGTTCCCCCAGTCCAGTTTGATCGAGGATCCGTCCTGCTTGAGATCCAGCCTGTCCTGCCCTGCGTAGAAGCTGATGCTGGCCTGGTTTTTCCGGTCGATGTCGAAATTGATCTTGGCGTGGCCGTCGTAGAAGTAGTAGGGCAGGTTGAAATCCGCAATTTTCTCGGCCAGTTCCAGATAGGTCCGCCTTCCGGATATCATCCAGGATCCGTGCTCCCAGGGGCCTTCCAGCGTGGTGCTGGCGGAAAGCAGGCTGACTCTGGCCACGCCGTGGAACCGGTCGCGGTTGCCTTCCTTGTTGTAGACGTTCAGAACCGAGGAGAGGCGGCCGCCGTACATGGACGGATATCCGCCCTTGAGCAGCTCCACGGATTTGACCGCATCCGTGTTGAACGTGCTGAAGAATCCGAAAAGGTGATTCGGATTGTACACGTCGATCCCGTCCAACAGGATCAGGTTCTGGTCCGGGCTGCCGCCGCGGATGTAAAGGCCTGCGGAGAAGTCCGACAGGGTGGCGACTCCGGGGAGCATCTGGATGGATCGGAAAAGATCGGGCTCCGCGATCTGGGGGATGGTGCGCAGCTGAGGCGTCTGAACGGCGATCTGGCCAGGCTTGATGTCGAGCTCGCGCCTTTCCCGGTCTGCGGTCACTTCCATGGCCTTGAGGAGAATGGCCTCCGGCTGAATCGTCACATCCAGTTGGATGTCGCCCGAAAGGCCGACGGTCACCTCCCGGACTTCCGTCCGGTATCCGATGGCGCTGAAGACGACCTCGTACCTGCCGGGGGGGAGCGATGCCAGCACGTAGTGGCCCTTCATGTTGGTCGCAGTCCCGATGGACGTGCCGCGTATCCAGACATTGCCCGATATGATCGGCTCGAGGGAATCCTTTTCGCGGACGAAACCGTGAATCGTGGCGCCGGACAGGAGTCCGGCCTGGAGCAGGGATAGCAGGAAGAGGATGGGGATTTTCGTCATGCGCACTGTTTTCTCCGTCAGCCGGGGACAGCCGTTCAGGCGGTAAGGCTTATACGGCGGCAAAGGTTGGGTGGTTTCAACCGGGCCTTGATTTGGACCTTTGATTTTCATAGATTGAGACGGACGGAGACAAATGGATCCGCAACGGGTGCACCCGGCAACCACAGCCTGCGCGGCGGCCTGCCGCGGGGAATGCGGGCGGATCAGATGTCCTTTCCCTGAACGATCGATGATTCCCCGTCCGCTTTCTGCGGGGCGTTTCCACTCTTTATTTTCCAGCAATCGGGAGGTTCCCATGATGCGTCACCGGATCCATGCGGCATTCACCGGCATAGCCGTCTGCTGCGCGGCTTTTCTCTGCGCGGCCGGTCAACCGGGCAGCGTCCTTCCTGTTCAGTACGAGGAGCTGACCGCCCCGGATTTTATCAGGGCCGTGAAGCAATCCGATCAGACATGCCTGATCCCCATGGGCATCATCGAGAAGCACGGCCCGCATCTGCCGCTGGGCACGGACCTGCTCGATGTCCGGCAGGTCGCAATCCGCGCGGCGAAATCGGAGTATGCGATCGTGTTTCCCTGGTATTATTTCGGACAGATATTCGAGGCCAGGCATCAGCCCGGGACGCTTGCATACAGCGCGGACCTGGTTTGGCGCATGCTGCAGGAAACCTGCGATGAACTGGGCAGGAACGGCATCCGGAAAATCATCCTGGTGAACGGGCATGGAGGCAACAACAACCTGCTGAATTATTTCTGCCAGGCCCAGCTTGCGAGCCGGAAGGATTACGCGGTTTACGTGTTCGCGCCATCCTCCAGTCCGCAGGAGGAGGAGATTATGCGCAAGCTGCACAAGACGCAGCTGGACGGTCATGCAGGCGAAGTCGAAACATCCACCATCCTGTCCCACAGGCCGGATCTCGCGCGCCTGGACAAAGCTGCGGAACAGGACGGAGGGGACCAGAACCGCCTCGGCCACCTGGAGGACGCCTACACGGCGATCTGGTGGTACGCCAAATTCCCGAACCACTATGCGGGCGACGGATCGGCCGGAACACGCGAGCTCGGCGAAGCGCTGATCAAGGCCCAGTCGGAACAGCTCTCGAAGATGATCAGGTCCGTGAAGGAAGACAACGAAGTCCTCAAGCTGCAGAAACGTTTTTACGGGGAAGCGGAAAATCCCCTGGATACAAAACAGTGATGCCAGCCGCCGGGATCTTTCGGCAGGGATGAACATGTCCCGGGATCACCTGCATCCGACCGGGGCCTACAACCGCGCCTTCGGCATCGGGGTCGTCCTCAATGTCGTTTTCATCGCTATCGAGGCGGGCTTCGGCATTGCGGCGGGCTCCCTGGCTCTCATCGCCGATGCCGGGCATAACTTCAGCGACGTGCTGAGCCTGCTGCTCGCCTGGGGCGCCGGAAATCTGGCGGCCCGTGGCGCAACGGAGAAACGGACCTACGGATTCAGAAAGCTGACGATACTGGCTTCCTTGGCAAATGCAATCGTCCTTTTCATCGCGCTGGGCGGGATCGCACGGGAGGCTGCGGGGCGATTGATCAATCCGAAGCCGGTTGACGCGGACACGGTTGCCGCAGTCGCAGCCGCAGGCGTCGTTGTCAATTCGGTGACGGCTTTGCTTTTCCTTTCCGGCAGGAAAAAGGACCTGAACATCAAAGGCGTGTTCCTCCACATGACCGTCGATGCCGCCGTTTCCCTGGGCGTGGTCGTGTCCGGCATCCTGATCGGGGTCACCGGATGGCTGTGGATCGATCCCGTGATCAGCCTTTCCGTCGCCCTTGTCATCCTCATTGGAACGTGGTCTTTTCTCCGTGATTCGATGGATCTGGCGATCGATTCCGTCCCCCAGGCCGTGGATCTGGCGGGGATCAAAGCATGCCTGACAGGCATTGACAATGTCTCCGGGATGCATGATCTGCACGTTTGGGCCATGAGCACCACGGAGGTCGCGCTCTCCGTCCATCTGGTCATGGAGAACAGATACACGGATCGAAAATTTCTGCCCGAACTTCAGCGTCAACTGCGGGACCGTTTCAACATCAGCCACGCCACCATCCAGATCGAGGGGCCTGATGAGTCCTGCCCGCTGGACAGGGAGGTCTGCTCCTAGGGCTGCGGGCTGCAACGGTTTTTTAAGCGGGGCGCCTGTTGCCGTCCGGTCTTTGGGCAGCACCCTTTCATGCAGCCAAACACAGGAGCTTCGATGCGCCATCTTTTTCTGTCCGCGGTTTTTCTCCTGGCTTTCCGGCTGACAGCCGGAGCGGCAGGCGGCCCGCCGCGCTGGGACGTCGGCGAACAGGTTCTCATGCTGGACGGGAAACCCGTGTTTCTCAGCGGCGTGAATTATGTACCTTCCCAACAATGGCATCTCCTGCTCAGGGACTGGGACGAGCCGGCGGTGGACAGGGACATGGCGGCCCTGAAGGCGCTCGGCATCGGGTGCATCCGCTTTTTCCCGCTGTGGAACCTGACCCAGCCTGAACCTGCGCGGATCGACGAGGAGGTTTTCCGGCGCATCGGCAGGGTTCTGGACCTGGCCGGGAATCAGGGCCTGTTTGTTCAGATCGCGCCGCTCACCGGCTGGATGTCCGGCGGCACCTTCCTTCCGGATTGGGCAGCCGGCAACCTCTTCACGGATCCCGCGCTTGTGGCTGGAGAGAAATTTCTCGCCGGGCAGGTTGCAGCCCGTTTCGGATCCCATCCTGCGCTGCAGGGATACGATTTCGGGAACGAGATCAACGTGCTTCTGGACGTCATGCGGCTTGAGGCCGGCATTCCGGAAATCGCTGCCTGGATGAAGGGCATCTACCGCTCCTACAAATCCATCGATCCCTTGCACCCGGTGACCAACGGCGTGGGCACGGGATTCAGCCGCCATTTCAACATCCAGGCAATCGCCGACGCGTCGGACTATCTGTCCGTGCATTCCTATCCCTACTGGCACAGCACCAGCAGGCTGGATCCGCCTCTCGGCCAGAGGACGACGTACAGCAGCAATTACATCGTTTCATGGGCTGAAATGGCAGGCAGGCCCGTCCTGCTCCAGGAAATAGGAGCCACGGATGCAAAGACCGATCCGGTCGCCATGTCGAAATTCCTGCGTGTCACGTATTTCAGCAACTGGGCAGAAGGCGCAGCCGGGTATTTCTGGTGGTGCTAGCACGACGTGGATCCGGATTTCCGGGTGGACACGCCGGGGCTGCGGCCGGAATACTCCAATTCACACCTGAAGAACCGGGTCCTGGGGGAATTCGAGGAAGGTCTGGGTTTGCTGGACATCCGCAACAGGGAGAAGGAGCATGCAGCAGAGTTCAGGGGATGCATCCGAAGGGTTGAGGAACTGGGTTTCGGATGGAAGGATGCGCTCCCGGTCTGCTGCATCCTGATACCGGAGGGCTCAGATTATTACGAAACCATGATACGCATGATCACGCCCTTTGTGCTGGCCAAGCGCTGCCACGCGGATGTGAAACTGTGGCCTGAAGGCAAGGAAGTCCCGCCGGATGCCGGCTTTCTGGTCATACCCGGCTTCAGCCTGTCTGAAAAGGGCAGGGAAAAAGTCCTGGCCTATCTGAAGGCTGGCGGGACCGTATACCAGTCCTTTGAGAACGATTTCTCGCCGGACATCCGGATTCAGGGCGGGGACATCCATGTGGAAAAACCGCTCTTCCACACGGAATGGAGGCGCGGCCGCATGGAGGCGGACCGTTACCTCCGCCTTCCAGCCATGACCGTGCGCCGTGTTCAGGCGCCGCCGGCCGTAAAGGTTCTGGCCAGGCTTCACAGGGGCGATGAAAGCGTCTTCGATTACGAGGCGGGAACAGGGATTTTTTTCGAGACCCGTATCGGCAACGGAAGGTATTTCTATCTTGCAGGAAATCCGGAGGAGGGACTGAAACTCAGCTTCGATCCCTGGTTTTCGGACGATACGCATCTGGTCTACTCGGCCCTGCGGCCGGCCCCGGATATCGACATCGACAATCCTGCAGTGGAATTGTTCCACAAGAAACGCGGCGGTGAGGAGCTCCTCCTGCTGATCAACCACTCGGAATCCTTTCAGGATGTCCTCATCCGCTGCAGGGGAGCCATCCGGCTGAAGGCCGCGTGGGCAAAAGGTGAAACCAGAGGCGGACCGGAGATCCCCATCCGCATGGGACCCGCTGAAGTAATCGGCTATTTCGTCAAACGCTAAGATGAAAAAAGGAGAGTTGTCCATGAAGCAAACGCATGCCAATCTGCTCAAGGCCATTGCCGGAGAATCAATGGCCAGGAACAAATACACGTATTACGCCGAAATCGCGAAGATAGAAGGCCATCAATGGATCGCCACCGTTTTCGAGGAGACGGCAGACAACGAGAGGGCGCATGCCAAGGAGGAGCTCGAAAAACTTCCGGAAAAGACCGTGATGACCAACACCTACGACATCCATCCGCTCGGCGGCACGCTTGAGAACCTCAGGAATGCGACCGAAGGGGAGAAATACGAATACGGGACCATGTACCCCGGATTCGAAAAGACGGCCCGGGAGGAAGGGGAGGCGGAGACCGCCGTTTTTTTCAAGACCATTGCCGGGATCGAGGCCAAGCATGCGGAGCGATACACGATTCTGGCTGACAGGCTGGAAAAGGGGACGCTCTATCAAAGCGACAAGGAGATCGAGTGGAAATGCCTGAACTGCGGGCACATACACAAGGGGAAGACGGCGCCTGAAAAATGCCCGTTCTGCAAGAAACCGCAGGGGTGGTTCAAGGGTCTCGGCGTCGTGCGGTAATGGATGATGACCCCCGCGTTTTGCCGTATTTCGTTGCGGAAACGCGGGGCGTCCATCTGAAATTTTTTTTTGGCTGGCTTGCGGGCCTTTGCTGAAACAAAACGGGCGGACCGGATCTCCGGCCTGAAAGGATCGACCGTGCGGAAAATGAATTTTTTCGTCTTTCTGCTTCTCCTTCATTGCACCCTTATCTCCTGCTCGAAAACATCCGAGGGGCCCTCGGATTCCGGGCTGGATGCATCCGGCGTCATTGAAGCGGACGATCCCCACATCCGGTACATCGGCCGGTTCAGTTTTGACAATCCGAAAAAGGTTCTTTTCGACTGGCCAGGCGTGGGCATCTTCGCCAGATTCGAGGGCACCTCCTGTTCTGTGCGGATCAAGGACGGCAAAAATCTGTATGCCGTGACCGTGGACGGGCGCACTCCGTTCGTTCTTCCTACGGATACCGGTACTGTTTACCGTGTTGCGGAGAACCTGGAGGATTCCCTGGCGCATTGGGTTCTGATCCGGAAACGTACCGAGGCCTTCGTCGGAAAGGGCGAGTTCCTCGGGTTCATCCTGGACAAGGGGAGAAGGCTTCTCGGGCCGGATCCCCGGCCGGACCGGCGGATCGAGGTGATCGGCAATTCCGTCACCTGCGGCTACGGCGTGGAGGGGGCCAGCGCCTCCTGCAGGTTCAGCAACGAAACCGAGGATGCGTCCAAATCCTATGCGGCCTTGATCGCGGAGGAGCTGGGAGCGGATTACAACCTGGTCGCTTATTCCGGAAAAGGCGTGGTACGCAATTACGGCGATGCGGAAAAGACGTCCCCGGATCCGATGCCCGCTCTTTACGGGCGGACCTGCTCTTTCGATCCGGCGCTGAAATGGGATCCTGCGAAATGGATTCCCCAGGCGGTGATCATCAATCTGGGCACCAATGATTTTTCCACGCAGCCCCATCCGGATAAGGCTTTTTTCCAGGATGCCTACACCCGTTTGATCGAGCGCGTGAAGGGGCAGTACGCAGGCGTGAAAATCTTCTGCCTCTGCGGGCCCATGATCGGGGAGCCCTGCCTAAGTTACATACGGGAAGTCGTGGAGCAATTCTCGTATACTGGAACAGCCTCCGATGTCCATTTTATCCCCATTCAGCAAAGTCTGTTGACTTCGGCAGACAGGGGATGTGACTGGCATCCGAATGTAAAGGGGCAGAAGAAAATCGCAGGCGTGATCGTGCCGGTCGTCAGGGATGTCATGAACTGGTGATGAAAAAAGCGCCCATCTGGACGCCTGTGAATCTGTCGGCGAATGCATATGGATGTCTCTTTCCCCGCATATCGAGGATTGCACACCGCGGGCTGCCGGGGAGCCTCAATTTCTGAATCAAGGAAGGAAGAGCGGCAACAAGGAGCCGGTGCGGTAGATCCGGAAAATAAGAAAGGGCGGCCGCAGGGGCCGCCCCTCCGGTAATAATCTTCCTGTCCCGATTATTCGCTTATCGTTTGTGTTTGTCCCACCAGCTTCTGAAGAGCCGCAATCTGGTCCTGCTGCTTCTTCACCGCCTCGAGCAGCAGCGGGATCAACTGGTAATAGGCAACGGCTTTTTCGCCGTTTTCGTCTGTTTTCACCATTTCGGGAAAAATCTTCTCCACTTCCTGTGCGATGAGGCCGTATTGAACACCGGACGTGAATTCCCTGCCCGGATTTTCGTCCCGATTCCATTCGTAGGAAACACCCCTGAGCCGGAAAAGTTTCGCCGCAGGAACGGCCGCATCAGCGATGTTTTTTTTCAGGTTCAGATCCGAGCCCAGCCAGGAGCCCGTGGCATAGGCGTCGCCGGCGACGCGCAAGGCATAGGTGCTGCTGGTGCCGCCGAAATTGACGCCGCAATGGCCGCCGGAACTCAGTTTCCCTCCTGCAACCATGTCGACCGTGCTGTAGGTGCTGCCGAGGACCTGGAGAGCATAGGTCGCGCTGTATCCGCTGCCCATGTTCACGCCCAGATGATTTGCGATCGCCAGGTTGTCCCCGCAGATGATGTTGCCGCCGGATGTGATGCGGTCCCCTGCGATGACGTCATTGTCTGCGATCAGGTCGTCCGTGGAAACGATGTCGCCGCTTGCATAAGTCGAGGCCGGCACCCCGGTTCGGATGTACCCGCTCGAATTGACGTTGGATAATGCGGAGATCGTGCTGCTCGAGTATATGGAACCGCCTGTGGTGAAGTCTCCATTCACGGTTGCATCCTTGGGGATGGAGGCATTCCCGTTGTTGTCGATCCGGATGCCTTCATCGTCCCCGTCGTTCGACAGCCAATTGCCGTTCAGCCTGACGTTCCGGGCGGCCGTATGATTGCCCAGATTGTCCCCTGTTGTGCCGCCCCCTGATGCCGAAATCGTGATGGTATGATCCGCTGCGCTCGGAGTGACCGTGACGTTGTCCCCGCCGACCAGCGTGACTTCGCCGTCCTGCGGAACCACGGCATTGACCGTCCGCACGAATGCCCCGGATGCATAGCCGCCCAGGCGATCCGCATCATCCGCGCGATCCGCATAGAATGCTGACATCACGCTCACCAGACGCTGCCGCGGCGCCATGGGATCGTCCTCTCCGACGGTGATTTCGAGATAGACCGAATCCGGCCTGAATGCGGTTGAATCCATGACTGTGACGGAACCCAGGATCACGTTGAACAGGCCGTCCGCGATTTCGACGCTGTGCGTCTCGGACCAGAATGCCGTGCCTCCGGTTTCCGCATCAAAGAAACTGAATTGAATGGACTGGGCGCCATTGACCGGAGCGCCGGCAGCATCCGTCAGAACTCCCTGGTAGTTGATCAGTCTCGGCACCTTGGCAGAACCGGCTGAAACGACGAGTAGAACCGCAGCGAATGCCGCTATGATTCGCTTGCACATGACCGCCTCCTTGTGTTTGAGCGACCGAACGTATTCAAGAATCCCGGATTCGAGATGGAAATGGAACGATACTCTCACGGGTGCATCAGAAGGAAACCTCCTGGAAATTTTGCTCCGAGTCCAATATCCCCGTCTTCCGCCCCTCCCCGCAAAGCGATTCACAGTCCTTTGGCGTCAAAACGCCTGACATGGGGTTGGGATGGTTTTATGACATGAAGAATTCGGTTTCAATATAAAAATGGATGGATTGGGACCGGTTTTGACAAGTCTTATCTGACCAGCATCAGCTTGATGGTGGCTGCCTTGTCCCCGGCCTTCACGCTGCAGAAATACAGGCCGCTCGGACGGCTGCCTGCATTCCAAAAAACCTCATGCCTGCCTGCCGCATATCGTCCATCCGCCGGGACCTCGACCGTTCTCCCGGTCAGGTCATGAATGGAAATGCGGATGTCCGCTGGATCCGGAATGAAAAAACCGATGGCCGTGGAGGAATTGAACGGATTCGGATAACTTCCCGTCACAGTGAATTGCGTGGGAATCGAGGCTTTTTCGTCGACGCCCGAATAGAGTATGCTCGGTATTTCCCTTCCTGCTCCTCGCAAAGAGCCGTTCTGATCCGCCAGATAAATGTTCACCCAGTCCGGCCTGGCGGGCAAGGCATCCTGCTCGACCAGCTCATGCCATCTCTCGTCGGTGAACCGGTCGTAGTTCTCCGTGATTTTCTCGTAATAGGACATGAGAGGCCCGACAAAGGCGGTGGGGTGGAACTCATTTGAAGGCGAATCAGCGAGGAACACACCCAGGTTGACCTTGCCCGTGCCGGCATGCAGCACCCTGCCAACCTCAAGGCCGCTCTCTTCCGTGGGCTGGGTATGGATGTCCGCGACCGGATAATCGGCAAGTTCCACGTCCGTGTCCACATAAAACAGCTGCGAATACCAGCCTGAAACCATCGGCATGCCGCAGATTCCGCCTGTGACAACCATGTCTTTGAGGAATTGTTTTTCAGCATCCGTGAACGGCTCGCGGTTGATTTCCTTGCGGGCCAGGGCTTCCAGCTGAAGCATGAGGTTTTTCAGCCTGGGGAAATACTGCACCGCATCGATCAGTTCCCGTCGTGCATCCAGGTACGGTGAGAGGACGGTCTGCGCCTGGTCCGCGTACGCAGCGATCCGATTGAAAAAATCCGGGTTCGGTTCCACGAAAGAATGAGGAAAGGAACAGATGATGCCTCCGGTGTATGAGGGTTTGGCATAGAGCAGGTTGTCATGCCTGAGCTGGGCCCAGGAAGCGAGCTGGGAATTCATCTTCTCCTGCTGCCAGGCTGCGGTGCGCATGAAAAAGGGAAGGCCGGTCGTGTCCGCCGAAGGATTCATGGAGCGGATTGCCTGCAGCCAGGCATTGTAGAGGGAGGCGCTCCAGAAGTCCCCGCCATAGGAATCCACGAGATACCTGAGGCCGGAAAGTTGGGTCGCGTAATGATAGAAGTCCAGCCCGCCGCGCAACAGGGGAAGGGCATTGTCGTTTCCCAGAACGAAAAGTGCGTCCAGCGGATCCGGCAGGGGGCGGAATATCTTGCGGCCCTGATAGACGATGCGGTCGTAAACCACATTGCCCAGGATGTAGGAATCCACGATGAAACGCTGGCCCAGCAGCCTGAAGGAAACAGGCAGCGTGTCCGGAAGACTGGAAAAGGGATCCATGTACATGAAATCCGACAATATTTTCTGCGCTGACGAGGCGTCCGAAATCAGGGCGCTCATGTAGGAATCATACAGGGATTCATCCAGCAGCAGGCTTGCGTCCGTGATTCCCAAATCCGTCATGATACGCGATAGTTCAGCAGGGGTGAGATTGTCGCTTTCGCCCACCAGGAGGGCGAGCAGGCCGTCGATTTCTTCTAGCAAAGACCTGGAACCGGTCCTGTCGATCAATTCGTTCAGCAGGCAGGAGGCCAGGTTCATTCTCAGCAAAGCCTTTTCCACATCCTCCCGCGGCATGGCTTCGAACCATAAATTCGCAGGGCTTAGCCAGAAATCGATACGCCCCAGCCACATCATGCATTTGAAATAGGGCGCGAGCAGCTGTTTGAATTCGCCTGTTTCAGGATCCCAGAATCCCTCGGTGTAATGCCCGCGCAGCCGGAACTGGCTGAAATCGATGTTCCGGGCGATGTCGCAGAAAAGATCGAGGCACGCCATCTGCTCCGATTCGATCAGATTCCAGATTTCATGCATTCGATCCGGATCTGCAATCCGGCAGAAATAGAGGGAATCCCTCAGCAGGGAACGGGCCATGGTGACATAAAGGTCCACATCCTCGAGCGGAAGCGCCAGTTTCTCGTTTCCGTTATGCCGGCCGATCAAATCGGGCAGCTTTCCGTAAAGTCCGGAGATGAGCGAATCCAGCGCGGGCAGCAGGATGTACCGTTCCACATCCCGCAGGATCGCGTCATAGGACATGTGCAGGGCGTGCAGAACCGCGTCCGTGGAAAGGAATACCGGCAGATCCTTGTGCCAGACATCGTTGAATGCAGCTCCGAAGCTGCCGAAACTCAGTCTTTCCGTGACCACGAAACGGTTCCGGGCCAAGAGGTCTTTTTCATCCTCGGTCAGGCCGTATTTCAGGGCGATGGAATCCAGGTAGGCGGTGCCGTCCGGCATGCCGCTTCCAGGTCTTCCCTGGTAATAGGCCAGATCGGACTTGAACTGCTCCAAAAGGCCTTCGGTTGAAAGATCGCGGTTTTGATCGAGATACTGCAGGTAGGCTTGGGCGGAAAATCCGGATTGCGCCCTGAGGGAGGAAGCGAAGAGGAGAACGAGCCCGGCCGAAAAAAAGGCTGCCTTTTTCATACAGCCCCCGTTATTTATTCATGCGAATATAATAGAAACAGCATTGGAATGCAAGTCATTATTCTTC
>Ga0233423_10000331_pt1 | contig 26227 bp, 19 predicted proteins | sample Watercolumn_Mata_FD_180713 | JGI IMG/M metagenome (GOLD analysis project Ga0233423, IMG submission 180713) | Freshwater microbial communities from Lake Matano, South Sulawesi, Indonesia - Watercolumn_Matano_2014_112_MG | ecosystem: Environmental > Aquatic > Freshwater > Lake | place: Indonesia...
TGGAAAGCTTGGGAAAGAGCCATTCCTGACTTTATTAATTATTACAATACCGAGCGACCACATATGGGGATTAGCATGAAAACTCCCCTGGAGGTGGTGCAAAGCTATTGACTAGAAAACAGTTCAATGTACAGTTGACATTAAAATGAAGTTTATCAGCTGTTCGGTATTTCCAATGCTGAAGATATTAACATACTAAAACCGCCAAAAGTGCATGTCTAAAAACACTTGAATTTTACAGCCAAATCAGTTAAAATGTTAATTAGATAGTCAATATTCTTTTATTCTTTAATTTAAAAAATGATTAAAAAAATTTTATTACTTAATCCACCTGGAGATAAGATATATTTTAGAGACTATTACCGAAGTAAAGTTTCAAAAAGCCGATACTACTATCATCCGCTAGATTTGTTATATTTAAGCGGAAGGTTTTCTGCCGATAAATTTGAGGTATTTTTAATCGATGCAATTGGCGATAGTTTAACCCAAAAAGAAACCTGGTTAGACATTAAAAGCATCAATCCCGACATAGTCTTAGCACTGATTGCTTCTCCCTCCTACAACCAAGACATTAACTTTTTAAAAAAAATCAAAAACCTACTTCCTAACTGCCGACTGATTATTACCGGTGATGTTTGTCGGGATTTAAGCGATAAAATTATGACCACTAATACCTTTATTGATTCCATTCTACTGGACTTTTCAACTGATGACATAATCAAATACCTAAGTGGCGAGACGGGAACTATACCCAATATAATTTATCGTTTGGGCGACAAAATAATCTCGGGTGGAGAAGTACATAGCCGCGGCGATTTTAATGTTCCCCTGCCCCGCTGGGATTTATTTCATTTGGAAAAATACAGCTTCCCCTTTTCTAAGAAAAAAAAAATGGCGTCCGTCCTGACTGATTTCGGTTGCCCCTACACTTGCTCATTCTGTTCCATTAATACTTTGGGATTCAAACTTCGACCAGTTTCTTCGGTCATCGAAGAGATAAAATTATTAAAAAATTACAACATTAATGAATTTTTTTTCCGCGATCAAACATTTGGCGCCGACCGCGACCGAACCATGGAGTTGTGCTGTGAAATTATTAAGGAAAAATTAAATATTGGCTGGTCCTGTTTCTCGCGGGTAGATCTAATTGAAGAAGAATTGATTAAAACCATGAAAGCGGCTGGTCTGCACACTATTATTTTCGGTATTGAATCAACCAACGAGGATATTCTGCGAGATTATAACAAAAATACCTCCGTGGAACAGATGAAAAAGGCTATCACGCTCTGTCAAAAAAATGGAGTCAGAGCAACGGGTACGTTCATTATTGGCCTGCCCGGCGAGACAAAAAAATCAATTTTGCAAACAATCAAAATGGCCAAAGAACTCAAATTGGATTATGCTTCTTTTAACATAGCGGCACCGACTTTTGGCAGTAAATTCAGAACTGATGCAATTGCCAATAATTGGATTGATGAGAACAATATCGAAATGGATACTTCCAAAGGCATGCCCATCTGGAAAAACCAGGAGCTATCAAACGAAGAGATATCAAAACTGCACCATTACGCCATAATCTCGTTTTATCTTGACCCCAAATACCTCGTTAGACGATTACTAGCTTTAAGAAGTTGGGATGAGATTAGTCAAGCCATTAGAGAAGCTAAATCACTCCTGCTTGGCTAATCTAAACAAAAAATCAGACAATAATCACTGCCTAATTTTTTGTTTGTAATATTAATTATTTTGCAAGAAGAAAGAGCGGATAACTGCTATATTCTTTTTTACTTCCTCTAGCGGATACCGAGGGTAGGTCGGTAGAATTATAACTTCACAGGCTGTTTTTCTGGCTACCGGGCAATCACGGTAATAAGCAGAAAAACTCGGCAAATCAGCGCAATTCTTCAGATGCTGTGCCGCTATATCTCGATTATGAACCATTAAGTAACGAAGCAGTTTTTTTCTCTCTTGGTATTGAACGGGAAAAACCAAATAGCTATTAGCTTTTTTTTTGTCTTCCGGAGGTAAAATTAGGCCAGCTAAATCTTTTAATCCTTCATAATAAAACTCCACTTTATCCAGGCGATTTTGCCGATACTTTTCTAAATTGGTTAATTGTGATAGGGCCAGTCGCGCTTGCCATGGCGTCAGGCGTGCTAGATAACTGTCAGGCATCTTTTCTTTGAGTCTTAAATCCAACTCAATCTCTACCCAGCGATTAATCCAGGCGATGTCATGAAGGAAACCAAAGCGAAAAATCCAAAAGATCAATGGTTTAAAAAGGATGGGCGAGGTTAAAATATTAGTCAATAAACCCTTCAGCATCTTTTTAAAGATAAAATTGGCACTTTGGTAATTATACTGGTTAATTTCAGCGCGGATTTTATCAATTAATTCTTTATTATGAGAAACAACAGCCCCACCATACCAGCAATTAATATTCTTATACATGCCAAAACTATAAACCCCAACATCGCCGATCGTCCCCAATGGTTTACTATTTTCACTAGCGCCCAAAGCCTGCGCCGTATCTTCGATTAATGGTAAGTTGTGCTGGCGACAGATACTTAAAATCTCTGTTGCCGGCGCACTAACGCCGTGCAAATGAGTAATCAATACTGCACCGATGTTATTATTGATTAATGGTTCAATCTTCTTGGGATCGATATTGCAGGAGTGCTGCTCGATATCGCAAAATACCGGCTTGGCTCCGGCCAAAATAACCATATTCACCACATCAGCGATAGTATAGGGTGACATTATTACGCCCTGGCCGGGCTTAATTAGATGTTTAAGAGTCAAATAGATGCCAACGCGATCCATTGGCATGCAAACTACATGTGGGATATTTAATTCTTCTGATAAAGCGTATTCGAATTTTTCTACATCAGCACCTTTAGTTATTCGACCAGAAATCAAATTAACCAAAAAAGACAAAAAACTATTGGAAATGGTATAAATTCGTGATCGCGGATGTGGTGCAAATAACATTGTTCCTAAATTTATATTAGTTGATAATTAATAAATTGCTTTAAAAAATTATGATTCACGCTGATGAATTATAATATCAGCTAGAATACCTATCAAACCAAATTGCATGCCCAAGAAAAGGATTAAAATTGTCTTATCAGTTATATTGTCTGCTAAAAAAATGTCATAGCATAACAATATAAATCCAAGTACAATAAAAGTAACGGTTAGGGGTATAAATATTCTTAATGGATTAAAATAAAGAGTAATTTTTGAGACTAATTTAAAAAAATTTATTGTGTCGCTGATTGGTTTTATTTTTGACTTGCCCTCTCTTTTATAGTAATCAATTGGTACATATTTAACCCGATAACTATTACTTAAGAGCGCCAAAGTAATAGTAGAAGTAAAAGAAAAACCGCTCGGCAAAAGATTCCTGAATTTCTTATACAGATCTTTGCGAAAAACCCGCATACCTGAATTAAGGTCGGGAATATTACGCTTCACTAAATAATTAGCATACTTATTAAGGATAATCTTAGGCAAACGTCGTAATAATGGTATTTCGACACGACTTCCAATTCTTGCTCCCACTGTCATATCATAATTATCCATCCAGCTGATTAGTTCCGGCAAATAATCCGCCGGATAAGTACCATCAGCATCAATAATAGCTATTAAATCATAACATGCCTGTTCAATCCCAGCTTTGAGCGCCGCGCCATAGCCGAGATTAGCTTCTTGTCGAATTAATTTAACATCAACTCCTCTAATCATTTCAACGGTCTTATCTTTAGATCCGTCATCAACCACAATTACTTCAAACTCTAGGTTGGTCGCTTGCATCACATTAAATAACTTATTAAGCGACATTTTGATACTCTTTTCTTCATTATAGACCGGCATAACAATACTGACCCGTTTTTTATTGATTTCGTTGTTCATATTTTGTATAGCATTTAATATACTTAATATTTTATTTAATTATTCTAATTTTAATAACTTCGCCCGACTAATCAGCGCCGATTCTTTAAGGTATGGTATTAGTCCTAAAGAAGCAACCACTAAATCAATAACAAAAACCAACAACGAAAATGCTAGAGCCGTTTCCAAACTAAAACCAGAAATATTAAAAAAGTAAATTATCACCGCCTCTCTAGTTCCTAAACCAGCGATAGAAACCGGTAAAGCAGAAACGATTGCCACCGAAACAAAAATGGTTATGATACTTATAAAAGACAGCTCTAGTCCTATAGATAGGGCGATGGCATAGCGCGACAATAAATATAACAGCCAACCGATAAGTAAATAAATAATAAAAAAAAGGATATCTTTTACTTTTAAACCAGAAACACCTCGCCAGAATTTATTGAAAGTGAACCGATTGTAATTATCGAGATCAAATGGGATAACTATTTTGATAAAATGATTAAGGAATTGATGAGTGCGACTTTCTTTATTGATTGATGTTAAGATAATAGTAATTAATAATAAAAATATCGAGGCAAATAAAAACAGATACGTCCCGATTGCTTGCAAATAAAAAATGAATATCAGTACCCCCAGAAACAACAAAAAGACAATATCAATAATACGATCAAGAATGATGCTAAAAAAAGAACGAAAAATATCATAACCTTTATTTTTTAAAAAATAAACTTTAATCAACTCACCAGTCCTTCCGGGAGTAACCACTCCAACAAAAACTCCGAGCCAAAAAAGTTCTACAGATTTAATTTTAGCTATATGGATGCTAAGTGCAGCCAAAATAGTTTCCCAACGCCATGATTTTATAATTATTTCCAAAACCATTAATATAAAAGATAGTGATAACAAAGGAATCCTAACAATTTTTATCGTTTCCAATAGGGCTGAGTAATCTATCTGAAAAATAATATACAGAAAAATCAACGGGCCGATTAAATGCAAGATAAATTTGATTGTCTTTTTTGACAGCATGAATTTATTTTTCTAAACGTAGAAATAATTTAAGACCATTATAAACATTCTCTATGTCGACTTTACTCCTTAAACTTATAATTTTTTGCAGGATATACCGCGGCCGTAGATAATATTCGCGATAGGCCTTTTTCTGCCATTTCAAAATATCTTCTGCTGGTAATCCAGGCAAATTCAATGGTGGCAAGTTGTTGGAAACTAAAGTAAAATCCTTCCACTCAAAATCCTTGCGGAAATAACCATTCTCTTTAGCGATTTGATAAAATTCTGTTCCAGGATATGGACTGGCCACAAAGAAAGCCATCGTATCCGTATTTAATTTCTTTGCTAAATCTATACTCTGCCTCATCGTTTCTTCTGTTTCTCCAATATTTCCCAACATAAAATTCCCTGCCGTTTGAATCCCGGCTCTTTTGACCAACCTGACCGCTTCTTCCGCTTTTTCTAAAGCGACTCTTTTCTTCATTAGATCCAAAATCATCTGTGATCCCGATTCAAAACCGAACATTATCTTCTTGCAACCAGCCCGCTTCATCCAATCCAAGGTTTCTTTATCGACATAATCCACTCGAACCATACAAACCCAAGCAATATCTAAATTCCTCTTAAGCACCTCCCTGCAGAATTCGATCGTCCTACCCTTACTGATCGTAAATAGTTCATCATGAAAATTAAACTCACCTATATCAAACTTATTCAAACATTCTTCAATTTCATCAACCACATTTTTAATACTTCTAAGTCTAACTTTCCTCTGCCACATAAAAGACGCCATGCAATAGGTGCATTGATAACAACAGCCACGTGAAGTAATCATATTACCTGATTTTTTGTCACTAATCCTTTTAGTTGGTGGAGAAAAGTAACGCTCAATTGGAAATAAATCACGAGCCGGAAAGGGCAAAGAATCTAAATCCTGAATAAGAGGACGCAAAGCCGTATGGATGATATTTTTTTGCTTATCTTTAAAAACAATCCCTTGAATTTTATCTAATGGCATTTTTTTATCTATTGCCTCTACTACTTCCGCAAAAGTTACTTCTCCCTCAAAGACAACGGAAATGTCAATGTTTGGCTCAGCTGTAGTATCATGTGGTAAAGCCGTGGGATGTGGTCCTCCAACTACTACTATAATTTTTAGAGATATTGATTTAATTATCCTACAAATTTCTAGAACCTGGGTAAAGGCAGGCGTGGGTGTAGTTATACCAACAATATCAGGGTTAATATCTCTAATCTTAACTTCAATATCTTGATAATGTAAACCCAGCGCTTCACAATCTAAAACTTTAATTTCTATATCTGGTCTTTTACTACGCAAATATGAGGCTAAATATGCCAAATTTAGGGGGAGGGTCTTTCCACCATGACCCTCTAAACCTCCATAATCAGTAAAAGGTGGATTTAAAAGTAAAACTTTCATTTAAGGTATAATAAAACTTTTAGTGAGATAATGAGCCGTTAAAAAACTTCAAAACTGACTTAAAAAAGTATTTAAAGTCATTAAAATTTTTAATCCTTCTTAAAAACATTATTATTACACTGGGCTTAAAATAAAATACCATATTGGCAAATCTTTGTAAAAAAATTAGTTCTGAGGCTTTCCTGCCTCTGGGTATATAAGATGGACTAAACTTAGTATAAGCTGCCATCTGAGTAAAACGATTCCAGTCTTCCCCAACATCCTTCACCTGACCCTCCGCAAGCGCAATATTCCAAAGTTCGGTACCAGGATATGGAGTAGCTAGGCCAAATTTAGCTTGTTTCAGTGGCAACCGAAGAGAAAAAAAGATGGTTTGCAAAGACTCTCTTAAAGTTTCCGTGGGCAATCCTAAAATAAAACTTCCTCTTGGCTCTAGCCCTACTTTATTAACCAACTTTACCGCCTTTTCAATTTGAGCTAACGTAACTCTCTTAGAAATTTTATCTAAAATACGCTGAACCCCAGATTCAATTCCGAAAGAAACTATTTTACAACCGGCTTCTTTCATATAAGTCAATAACTCTCTGTCCACTAAATCAACTCTTATTTGGCACCACCATAACAGTCTTTTATTATAACCACGACTGATCATGCCCTTACAAAGACTAACCGCTCTTTCTCTATCAAGGCCAAAACAGTCATCCATTACAAACAATTCAGTGATTTTATAATTATCTAAATAATATTCTATCTCTTTAAAAACCGTATCTAAGCTCCTATTACGATATGTGCGATTAAAAGCTTGTTTACAAGCACAAAAGATACATCCAAAAGGACAACCGCGTGATGTGTTGATTAAACCAACTTTACCGCCTAAATAGTTATCTGGGCTTACCCGATATTTCTCTAAAGACAAGAGATCTATTGCTGGCATTGGTAAATCGTCTAGGTTAGCAATTAATTCTCGGTCTTTATTATTAACAACACTATTATTGTATCTGTAACTAATACCACTTATATTTGCTAAGTCTGGATGTTTTTTTTCATAATGACTTACTAAATCCATTAATGTCAGTTCTCCTTCGCCCCTAACAACAATATCTATACCAGAACCATTCTCAAAAAAATCTTTCGGCCGATATGAAGCATGCGCCCCACCTACCACGATTGGAACACTAGGAAAAACATCTTTTATTTTTTTTGCTAAGTCTAGAGTGTTGTAGAATAATGCTGTCTGACAAGTAATTCCGACTAAATCTGGCTTAAAATCTTTTAAGAAAGTTTCAAAAACTCTATCGTCAACCTGAAAATCATAAATGGATATCTGATGATCGTGTTGACGCAAATAACCAGCCAGATATGTCAACCCTACTGGCGGAAAAATAAAAGCTAATTCACTCAACTTACCATAATAATTATTTATATTGTATGGCGGATTTATTAATAGAATCCTCATTTATTTTATTTATTTCTAAAATTTTATTCCTAAAATCTTAAGTCCAGCTTTAACTTTCTTAAAAAAGTCTTTGCCGGATTTAATCCTGATTATTTGTTTTAAAATATAAATCGGTCGTCCATAAAATTCCTTATAAAACCTATCTAATAGTAGAAGAAGCTCCTGCTTTGATAACTCCTTATCCCAATAATGCGTTTCTACTCCATTTTCTGGGTGTCGAGCAAATTCCAACCAATAATCCTCTTTAATCACTTCCTCAGCTAAGGCTATTCGGTAAATTTCAGTGGCCGGATAAGGCGTAAAGATTGTAATATGCACATAATCTGGATTAATTTTTTTGGCAAATTTAATAGTATCTAAAATATTTTCCTTAGTTTCGGTGGGAGCTCCTATCATAAAATAACCCAGAGTTTCAATACCGACTCTCTTAGCCGCCTTAAAGGCCGCTTCCACCTGACTCAGACTTATTCCTTTATTTAGAATCTTCAAAATCTTTTCCGTTCCAGACTCAACACCAAAATGAATTCTAGAGCAGCCGGCTGATTTTAACTTTTTTAAAATAAACTCATCAATCGTATCAACTCTAGATCTGATGTCCCAAGAAAAGACAAGACCACGTTTTTTTATCTCATCACAAATATCTGTCACTCTTTGACGATCAACGGTAAAGGTGTCATCATAAATTAAAATTTCCTCAATACCAAGTTTCAGACATTCCTCCATTTCATCAACCACATTCTTGTATGAGCGGGATCGGAATCTTTTGCCCAAATGGGGTCGATCACAAAAGGTGCATCGAAAGGGACAGCCCCGACTAGTAAACATTGTGGTCACAACACGGCCAGCACCTAAAATAGAACCATACTTTTTAATTGGTAATAACCGGCGATCAGGAAACGGCAGTTCATCTAAATTGTCCAAAAAGTTGCCAACAGAATTATGAAAAATATCATCATTTTTCCGGTAAACCAGTCCCTCAACTTCAGAAAAATCTCCTCCTCCATCCAGCGCCTCAAGTAATGAAAAAAATGATTTTTCCCCTTCTCCCTTAATAACAAAATCAACTCCTTTTAAATTCAATGTTTCTTCCGGAAAGATATGTGCATGAGGACCGCCCAAGACAATAGTGATTTTTTTATTTAATCTTTCACTTGCACTTCTTACCATCTCAATGGTTTTTATAACATCAATTAAAGTGAACGTCATCACCGTTAAGCCAACCACATCCGGATTGATCTGTTCAATAATCTTTACGAATTTATCATCATAAGCCAAACCTTCAACCTGACCATCAATTACCCTTACTTGATGAGTTGATTTTTCTTTAATATAAGCGGCTAAATATAACAACCCCAGAGGCGGATTAAAACCGCGCTCCTCATCAATAAAAGTTGGGTTGTCCGCCACTATTTCGTTATGTCTGGGCGGATTCATTAATAAAATATTCATTTATTTAATAACATTTAAAAGCCAATTTTTTGTGTAACTCGACCGTGTTGAGATATCAGCCAGCCGAGGCCAGTTAGCAATATTTTTGGCATTACTATTTCCAATAATCAAACCAGAAATTTCCTGACTATAGCCGGCTATATATCGAATATTAAACTTGTCAAAAATTTCCTGTAGTTTTTTTTGACTGACCATTTTATTTATTGAATTAGGATCTATAAAAACAATTGACTTGCCGGTGAGATAATTCAGCCCCGGATGTAATTCGCGATCACCAACGGCAATAACCTCACGATCAGTAATAATTGGCGAATAATCAATTATTTTTTGGGCTAGATACTTTGTATATAAGTATTGGGGATTATCATATTCCCTACCCCAGTAAACATGGTTAGCCAAAACTAAATTATATAAAGTAATTAAAATAATAAAAATATAAATGAATCTATACCTATAAAATTGATAATAATTTTTTAGAAGTTCTTTTATACTTATCAAACCAAGAGCAACGGAAGCAACTACCGCCCAACCGAAATCCATCATATGATCCCTGACCGCTAAAATTAAATAACTTAAAAGTAAAGTAATTGTTATTATTAAACCGAGAAATAAAAGATAAAGGCTCTTATTTTTTATCTTTAGCTGATAAAGGCCTAAAATAAATAGTAAAAAAACAAATGGTCCCCCCATATTTTCAATTGATATAAACCTACTAATATGTCTAATTAAATTGACAGTACCAACATAAAAACGTTCAACAAAATTAACTTCCCTTAAACCCATATTGGCGCCAACCTTTAATCTACTAATATAATAGAGCCAACCAGAATTAGTATTAGAAGCACTAATATTAAAAGCTGCCGAAGCACCATCTTTATCAAAATGATAAACATATGGATCGGGATATGTATGGCCGTAATAATGCAAGTCGGAATGTGTCAAATCAACTACTGTAAAAAGTTGTAAATAATTATTATTACCACTAGAAAACCCCGGCAACCAAAATAAGATTAAAATTAAAAAAACTGGAATAAAAATAAAAATCAACTCTTTCTTTTTATTATTGCGCCAGAGCCACAAAAAAACAGTGGGGAAGACTAAAAACATCGCCTCTCTAGCTAAACCAGAGAGCCCCAAAAAGATTCCAGATAAAATTAAAAATGGCCACCTTGTCCTGCGGCTTGAAAAATAAAAAAATAAAAATAAGAAAATTGAAAAAAATAACAAAGAAAATTCATAGCTGCCAACAAAATGAGATAACTGCCAATTGACAGGAAAAAAAATATAAATTAAAGAAAAAATTATTGATTCTTCTGGACCAAAAAGATAAAAAAAGGTGGCGGCAAAAAAAATTAAAGCCAAAGCATAAAGTACCATAGCGATTAAAATCACTTTTTCCCACGGCATTTGACCTAATACCTTAAAAACAGCCGCGTAACAAAATATAGTTAACTTATTGCCCACTGAAGTCAGATTGGCCTCTGATTTTACTAAACTAGGAGCAACCACAACATTTAAATTGTTTTCCAATCCCAAAACTCCAAATTGAGAATAATTTCTAGCTGCAGTTATCATTCCTTCAGAATCTACTGCTTGCGTTGAGAAACCCTTAAAAAATATTGGCGAATACCAAACTGTTATGGCCAGCAGAAAAGAGGCCACTAAGATAGCCGCTAAAAAAAATAGATTTTTTATTTTTTCAGACATAATAAATTAATTATCCAAAGATTTAAAATATTTGATTATTAACAATCCCTGGACCGTAGCTACCCCAATATTAAAATACACAAAGAGTATAATTATTGATCTTAGCGGCGACAAAAAATTACTAATTATGAGAAATAGCAACAAACCGGTTAAAATCATTAAAAAATCAATGACAATGAAAGCGCGAAGTTTATTTAAAGTTCTAAAGAAGCTACTGAAACCAACCGTGAAGCCAAAAAGCAGATAGCCGGCAGAACAAATATAGACTAATTTAACGGCCGGCAAATACTCTTGGCCATAAAGCAATTTTATCAGAGGAGTGGCAAAAAGCAAAAAAGGAACCAGTAAAATGATAAATAAAAAACCAGACACCAAAGATGACTCTTTAAAGTTGTCCTTAAAAACCCTCTTTCCATAAATCAGTGATTTTGGCAACTGCACGGTGAGAATTCTAGCAATGGAAGTTAAAAATAGTGTGGGTAGCGCCAGGTAGCCAATAGCGATTTTAAAATAAGCCACTTGAGAGGTTGAAACGGCCAAAATTCCTAAGAGGGTCACGGGCAGAATTGAATAAAGATTGTTTAAATTTTTGTCTACTGCAATCAAAAACCCGAACTTAAAGTAGCGCCAAAAATTAATCTGCCGCCAACTTTTCAAAAGAGGTAGAGCGGATGGCAATAGCGGATCATGAAATGAGAGATATTCTAAATAAAATAAAGAGATGATAAAAATTAATACGGAGGATATTAAATAGCCCCAAACAATCCCCTGGACGCCAAAACCAAAAAATAAGAGCAGAATCGGAATTATTAAATAAACTAATTTATTGAAATTTTCAAAAACAGCTAGAGATTTTATTTTTCTGACAGACTGGAGAATAAAGGTGACAATAAAAAATACAACATTAACCGTCGACATCGCCACTAGATATCTAGACATCCTGCCGATTTCTGAATCTTGATACATCAATTGAGCAACAAAAGGAGAAAGAATTAAAATAACTATCCCGACGGTAAAAAAAATGGCTACTGTTATGTAAAAACAATAACCCAAAATATTAGTAATTTCTAACTTATCTTTTTTGGTATAAGCGGCTGGCAGAAGAGTCAGCACCGTATAACTCACTCCGACATTCATAAAAATCCCCACTAGTGAAGCAAAAGAAAAGACTAGAGCATAAATACCATAATTGTCGGAACCCAGGAGACGGGCAATAATAATTGAAGAAAAAGCAGAAATACCAAAGGAAACAAAAGAACCAAGCTGCAAAATGGAAGTGTCACGAATAAAGCTTTTTTTACTAAGATCAATTATTTTATCTAAAAATCTCATCGGCTTAATTTAATAATAATCCCACGACCGAAAACGCTAGGAAAAATTCTATTTAAAAAAGGTAGCCCCTCATAAACGATGAGTTTCTCTAATTTTAAATCCATAGCTCCTGTCCACCAACTAACGTCCCGAACCGTCCAAAACCTCAAATGTTCTCCTGGGTGGCTGACCCACTGTGCGGGGAATCTGCCAAACAATAATCTCAGACGATGAGCGTAATAGCCGGAATTAGGGAAAGAAAAGATCATGCCATTTTTTGACTTCTCTTTTATCCTGAAAATAAATTCTTCTGGATTGGGCATGTGCTCAATTATCTCCAAACCTAAAATATAATCTACTTCTGGTAAATCATCAAGACCATTTAAGTCGGTAATGTCTTTTTTTATCGCTGTAATGCCTATCTCCTTAGCTTGAGCCAGAACTTTATCACTAATATCCACCCCCACTCCCTCTATACCGCCCTTTTCTCTTAAATACTTTAATACCGCGCCATCGCCACAACCCAAATCCATCACTGAAGATCCGCTACCAATCATCTCTAAAATAATATCGGCCCGATGCTTTTGCCACCTAGAAAGCACTGCCTGCGTGCCACTGCGACGCTTAGACCAATACTGATCATAATCAACCTTATCTCCAGATAATTTAGAGACTGGGTATTTGCCCAATGATAGTAAGTCTTGTTTTAATTTGTATAATAAAATTTTTATCATAAAGAATACTTCTGATATTGCTCAATAAATTTTTGAGTGACTATTGGCCAATCGTGCTGCTTAGCATAAGCCAAGCCAGCATCACCCATTTCTTTACTTATTTTATCATTACTTAACAAAAAAATAACCTTATCAGCTATAGCCTCAATATCACCGTCACTAACAACAAAACCGGTCTGACCGTCAACAATAGCATCACGCACACCGCCAGCATCAGTGGCCACAATCGGTTTGGCACAAGCACTGGCTTCTAAATAGACAATGCCAAAACCCTCAAAATTCAGATTGATAACTCTGGGGGTGTGAACATAAACATCCGCCAACTTAAAATACCGTACTAGTTCTTCATTGTTTACTGCGCCTAAAAACTCCACTTTTTTATCAAGACTATTCTCTTTTACTAAATTCTCCAGATGTTCACGCCAGCTACCATTGCCAACAATCAAATATTTTATGTTGGGAAAAAATTTTTTTACCTTAGGTAACGCTTTAATAACCAAGTCCTGGCCCTTCCTATTTTTTAATCCGCCGACAGTCAAAATAATTTGTTGATCCTTGTATTTTTCTTTCAAGTCTGAAATGTCTACTTCTTGATTAAACCTGGAAAAATTAACACCATTATGAATAACCTCTATATTATAATTCTCCCGAGCATAATATAGAATCTGGTCTTTGGTAAATTTACTCGGAACAATTACCACCTTAGCAAGACGATAGGCAATTTTTAATAAATATTTCTCTGGCCAATAAGTCAGGGGCAGGACGCCATAAGTGCCCTGTGCTCCCATAATAAAAGGTAGTTTGTGTCTTTTGGCCAGCCGAGCGGCATAGAAGGCATAAGGAAAGTCAAACAAGCTATGAACCAAGGTAAATTCCTTTAAATCTAGGCCGCTAAAAATATATGGCATAAATTTGGGAGTCTTGATTCTAAAAATATACTCCGGTAATAAATATTCTACTGGAAAAGGAAACTTTTGATCGCTAGCGGCAGCGCGCGGTAAAAATAAAACAAAATCAATTCCTTTTTTGAGAAGCTGACTACAGAACTCATAAGTCATGTTACCATAGCCATCTTTAACATCTATGGTAGAGGAAAAAATCGCTATCTTCATATTATGGAAATTTAATAAAATTGATAATATTTTCGGCCCGGTTACCCCAGGTGTATTTCTTTGAATCTAAAAATGACTGCTCAGCGATTTGATTGGCATGTTCTTTGTTTTTTAAAACTAAGTCTACGGCCTCGGCCAAGCTCTCCGGATTATCGGCCTGACAAAAGACGCAATTTTTTTCATTTAATACTTCTCGCAGGCTGGGCAGATCGGAAGCTACCACCGGCCGGCCGGCGGCCATATACTCAAACAATTTTAACGGTGAAGTATACGTTCTGGAGATTTCGCTTTTTGCCGAATTTGGCAAAACCAAAACATCAGCCGCTTTCAGATAAACAGGAATTTCTTGGTGCGGTTTTGGCCCAATGATTAGAACATTGCTCCAGTGCTGACTCTTTTTTCTAAACCGCGCCACGTCTGTATCAGTGCCGCCCACCAAAATAATTAAATCATCAGCGCTAAGAAACCGCGAGGCATTAACCAGAACTTCGGCTCCTTTCCAAGGATAAAGATGACCAGTGTAAACTATCAACTTCTTAGTTAAGGATAATGACAATTGCTGGCGGGCTTGCTCCAAAGTTAAGTTAGGCAGGGCAAATTCAGCCAAATCAACCGCATCGGGCGCCACTAAAATCTTTTCCGCCGGCAGACCCAAATCAACTAAAACTTTCTTTAACCCTCGGGAAATAGCGACCATCCGATAACAACGACGCCACCAACTAAGGCGCAGCTTTCTGTTTTGCGGTAAATCATGCGCCTCCCAGACTACCCGATCGCTAAATAGGTGCAACAGCGGCAGCAATTGCTCATCACGAACATAAAAAATATATTCCGATTTGTTTTTCAAAAAAAGCAATTGGACAAATAAAGAAAAAATAAAAAACAATGTCTGAAATTTAATATACAAACCGCTACGCCGACCAATCAAAAACACCGGATCAAAACTGTTTAGGGTTTTTATTTTGAAGTTATTCCCGACTTGATAGTACTCAAAAGGATTAACTGCGTTAAGCTCCTTAGTATTCGTCCGTCCCGGCAAAACCAAAGTCAAATCAACTCCCGCCAAACCAAAAGCTTCACACATTTTCATAATCTGCAAGCCGTGCGCTTTTTCGGTGGGAATCCTGGCGTTGGCAATATAAAGTAATTTCATATAAACCAATGGCGATACCAAGTTTGAAAGATTAGTAGAGTCCAAAGTTTCTTGCGCTGGTCGACCCGATGGCTGCGGTGTTCGGTTAAAATCTGCTTGACGTATTCAGAGTTGAATATCCCCTGTTTTTTTATAAACTGCGAATCTAGTAATTCATCAGTCCAACTTTTTAATTCTTGATTCAACCATTTGGCCACTGGAATGCCAAAACCTTTTTTGGGACGATAAACGATATCAGCAGGCAACTTGTCTTTCATGAGTTCCTTGAGCAGATACTTACCGGTAAATCCTTTTAATTTTAATTGATAGGGCACGGAATTTAAAAAATCAACCAATTGATAATCAAGAAAAGGCGCCCTAACCTCTAAAGAATTAAACATGGAGGCGCGATCCGCTTTGACCAAAATATCGTCCGCCAGATATTGCTTAAGATAAAGGTAGGTCAAACGATTGCCCAGCGGCTGACCCTGGATTTTACTTAATAAATTGTTCAACTCAGACCAAATGGCGTCTGCAGTAATTTTTGGTCTGATTTCAGAAAAAAATAATTTTTGTTGTTCCCGCCAAGTGAACGATCCCAGCCAAATCTGATTTTGAATTTCCGGAATAAATTCATAGCCAGAGAGCAGCCTTTTTAATTTGAAATCAAAGCTAAAATTATCAAAAGACACGGGCAAGAAGTCGGCTAGCAACTTTAAAAAATCTCGACTGAATTTGGGCGTGGCTCTAAAATACCCAGCCAATTTCATGGCCAAGAAGGTGGGATAGCCGGCCAAAAGTTCATCGCCGCCGTCGCCGCTTAAAGCCACCGTGACCTCTTGTCTGGTAAAATTAGACAACAGATGAGTGGGAATAACAGAAGCGTCGGCCAGGGGCTCATCGTTAATTTGCGCGATGGCCGGAACGGCCGCCAGTAAATCCTCCGGGGTGCAATTGCGATGATAGTGATCGGTGTGTAAAAAATCGGCCACCTGCTGCGAATAACCGGTTTCATCAAAAGATTTGTCGGAAAAGCCAATGGAAAAGGTTTTGATTTTTTCATCGGAATTCTTTTGGGCAAAATAGGCAATAGTTGAGGAGTCCAAGCCGCCGGAGAGAAAAATTCCCAAAGGCACATCAGCTACTAATCTTTTAGTTACCGCTTCCTCCAAAATACTATTAAAATCATCTAATAATTTACCTCTATCTTCAACCGCTAAAGATGAGCGATTGAAACCAACATCCCAATACTCGCGATCAATTAATTTGTTGCCCTGCCAAACCAACAAATGGCCGGCTTCCAATTTCTTTACATTTTTTATAATCGTGCCGGGCGCCGGCACATATTCATAAATCAAATATTTATACAAACTCTCAAAATCCAATTCTTTTTTAACCAGAGAATTGGCCAAAAGCGCCTTAATCTCCGAACCAAAAATCAAGGTCTCGCCAATTACGCTGTAAAAAAGGGGTTTTTTGCCCAAACGGTCGCGGGCAATCAGTAATTTCTTTCTCGGCTGGTCCCAAATAGCCAGCGCAAACATGCCGCTAAGCCGAGATAAAAAATTTTCCCCCTCTTCCTCGTATAAATGAACAATGACTTCCGTATCAGTGCTGGTTTTAAATTGATGGCCGCGCCGTTCTAAGTCTTTTCTTAATTCAGAAAAATTATAAATCTCGCCGTTAAAAACTATCCAAACCGTGCCGTCTTCATTAGATAGCGGCTGGTGGCCTAAGCTTAGATCGATAATGCTCAAGCGCCTAAAACCAAAATATAAAGTGTCAGAAAAATAAAAACCCTCGTCATCTGGCCCACGATGACGAATGGAGTCGGCCATCGCTTTGATTGTTTTTTGGTCGCCCTGACCGCAAATACCGACAATGCCGCACATAAAATTTTTATTAGCTGTTTATTGATCTTTTATCTTTCCTCCAAACTTCCAGGAATTTCCATTTCTCATGATAATATAGGTGCTATCCTGATCTACTTCGTCGTAGCATTTTAACCAGTTACTAATAATTTCATAAGATAAGTAGGTGGTCCTGGGCGTAACCAGTTGATCAAAAGCAACATGCCTAAAAAAAGTAAATTCGCGTTTAGCAATCCATAGACTATATTGGAAAAGAGGTAATTTTTTAATAAAAGCGACGCGAGGTAAAGAGCTAACCAATCTAGAGTAAAGAAAAAACGGAACAGCCAGTGGAGTAGCCACAAAATATTTTATTATCCACCAAGGCAGGCGAGAAACCACTTTACGCAAAGGATCAACCAAATAAATCACAAGATTATTACCCTCCTTGGCATAAACCCAGCAATGAAAACGACCACCGATCTTAGTGTTTCTAATAACTGCATCTAGACCACTCTTTGGATTTTTTAAATGATGTAAAACGCCAATACAATAAACCAAATCAAAACCAGAGCTAACAAAGGTAACTAAGTCAGATTTTTCTATCTCCCAATTCTTAAAGGCCAACATTGACATATTTTTTTTGGCAGAATTAACCGAATCGCCAAGATCAATGCCCTTCAGAAAAGCTGGTTGCCAAGAAGACAGGTGCACCATTAAGCTGGCATTGCCACAACCCAGTTCTAGGACAGTCTTATTTTCTATTTGTTCCTTAGTAATCGGATCAAGCCAATCTTCAAACTGTCCCTTACTATAAATAGACCCTCGGGGCAGATTATTCCATGATTCAGCAAAGGAATTAGCTGTCTTTAAATCATCGACTTGTAATTTTTCAACTTTCATTTTTTAAACAGGTGAACTCAAATCTAATCTCATCAAAACCACCAACTAAAAAACACCAAATTCGACTGCAAAAATTAGGGTTTAAATTAGCTAGACCTGAAATTATTTTATTTAATATTTTTAGAAAATAAATAGTTATTTTACCATAGCCCATGCTGGGCAACAAATGAAAAAAAGATAGCCAACTCAACTTAGCTTCATCTAATCTAAATTCAACACCAATAAAACCTGACTTAGTAAAATTTTTATTAAAATAAAGAGGGAAAGTTATATCAAAACTATGACTGTGCTCAGCGTGGGTAAAACCACGACTAAAATGAGGGACGCGGACGATTAATTTACCGCCTGGCTTAAGAATTCTATGTAATTCTTTCATAACAATAAATGGCCGATCGAGATGCTCTAAAACATGGGAGGCCTCAATTAAATTAAAAGCATTATCAGAAAAGGGGTAGGGAAAAAAATTTAAATCATGTTTAATGTCAGGATTGGTTAGTTCATTCCAATCTATATTAATATAACCACACTTTTTTAGCTCCCCAGCTCCTAAGTTTAATTTTTTTATACTATTATCAATCATAAAAATTTGTTTTTTCTTTTATTAAATAAATTTTCTTATTACTGGCCTCATGATGCAAGCGGGTAATCATCTCTGCCAATAAACCAATTAGAATAAACATGACTCCCAAAATTAAAAACAAAGCCGTTAAAATCGGCAAGGGAGTTTCAATAAAACTCTTGTCGCCCCAAAATTTATAATAAACCGCCAACAAAAAAGTCAACAAACCAACGGCCACCGAAGCAAACCCAGCCTGGCCGAAAAAATAAATTGGCTTGGTGGAATAACCGCTTAAAAACTTTATTACAATCAAATCCAAAAAAACCTTCAAGATTCTTTCTAGGCCATAATGGGAACGGCCAAATTTTCTAGGAGTAAAATTAACCTCAACCTCGACAATCTTGGCTCCTTGCCAGGAAGCCAGGACAGCGATAAAACGATGCATCTCGCCGTAAAGCTTAACGTCTTTAATAACTTCGCGACGATAGGCCTTTAAACTGCAACCGAAATCGTGAATCTTCACGCCGCTGACTTTGGCAATAAGCCAATTGGCGACCTCCGAAGTAAAACGCCGAGTAAACTTCTGGCCCTGCCAACGTTCCTTGCGCCAACCAGAAACTAAATCATAACCAGCCTCAATCTTTTCTAATAACAAAGTGATATCTTGGGGGTCGTTTTCTAAATCAGAGTCTAAAAAAACAATCACTTCCCCTTGGGCATGATCCAAACCGGCCGACCAGGCGGCGGTTTGACCAAAATTTCTTCTAAGACTTATAACCCGCCAATCCGGCTTGTCGGCCACCAACTGCTTAAGGACCGATAAACCGCCATCGCGCGAACCATCGTTGACAAATATAACCTCGGCTGATTTATCAAAGCCAGCTAAAAACTGATTAATTTTTTCAGCCAACAGCGGCAGATTTTTTTCCTCATTATAAAAAGGAATGATCAGCGATAAATACATAAAAAATTTATTATTTAAGATTAAAATTTAATTTATAAATCCAAACCGTCGGTCCGGCCCGGCGCTGGCGCAGAGATTGGGAAATAAACTGGTTGGGAAAATTCTCGCCGACCGCTATCGCCGAACCGTCAAATTTTTGAACCAGTTCCAAATGAGATTGCAAGGCGTCGCCCAAATAAGCAAACCGCCTGGCAGTATGTTCATCAATAATATAATACTGATATTCTGAAAAATTCTGCGGCAGAACCTGGATTAGGTCTAGCGGCCAGACGCAATAACTGTCGGGGAAGGGCCGAGACCACATCACATAATCGCGACTACGCAAGCTTAAATTTTTGATTTGTTGCTGCTGATAGATGCATTCCTGATTTCGGATTAAATTAAATTCAAAAGAATTAGTGATGATTTTACTGCCCGGGGCCAGGTGGCCAGTCACCCAATTTTTAGCCAAAATCCTGGTATCGGTCTGGAGTAGAATCTTATCAAAAACCACGACATTTTTCAAGGGCCAAAATATCACTAGCAAACAGATCAAACTGACCAAAAATTTATTTTTTAACTTCAAAAAATTAATAATGCTGTCCAGGCCAAAACCAGCCAAAATACCGACCAATGGCAAAAACAACAAAACATAACGCGGCTCAAAGTGAAGAAAAAAGTAGTACAAAAACGGGCAAAGCAAGGGGATAAAAAGCAATAAAATAAATAATTTTTTGTCTTTAAAAAATAAAAATAAACCACCGACAATACCCAAAAATAACATCACTGTTTCCAAATAAAACAGAGTAAAAAATACTTCTTTTATCACCTGCCAAAAACCAACTAAACTTTTGGCGGCAGTGGCTGTCGAGTCCTCGCCCAAGAATAAACGCTGAAACTCTTGAGGATAAACCAAGATGCCGAGCAAAAAAATGAAAGTTGCCAAGAGAGTCGCCCGCCAAAATTTACTGTCAAAAATTTTCTTTTTAAAATCTTTAAAATCAACGGCCGACAGCCAATGCGACAAAAGCAACATCAAACCAAACAGAGCATAGACATAATCGGCAAAACCGGCCAAGCCGATGGCCAAACCGGCCAATAAATAATTTTTTTTGCTGGGATTTTTTAGCGCTGAGAAAATAAAATATAAACTAAGCCAGGCAAAAAATCCGCCAATGTTCCAATGCTTGGAAAAATGACCCTGCTCGACAGCCAGCCAACTAACGGAATAAATCAAGGCCGCACAGAGGCCGACATTTTTGGAAAATAATTTTTTGGCCGCTAGATAAACTAAATAAATAGTGGCCGAAGAAAAAATAACATTAATTAGCCGGGCGATAAGAAAAAAGTCTTCAGGATTGACGGTAAAATAATCCTTGACGGCAACTAGTGACTGGAAGTCGCCGGTGAAATAAACCAACAGTAGCCAAGGAATAAAAAAAATCAAATAAATCCAAGGGATAAAAGCCGGGTAATACAGCAAGCGAAAGTCGTCCGGAGCCAAAACCGGAAAAATATTCTTTTCATAAATCATTTTCAACGCGCCACCGACCAGTGATTTTTCATCGCCGACAAAAGTGCCAGGCAAGCCATAAGCCACACCGCAAATTCTCAAACCAAAAGCTAAAGCCACAATGACCATAATGGGCCAATGGCCGCGAATCAATCGAATAATCTTTCTGTTTAAATATCTAAGCAGCAGACCGGGATGACTGACGGCCTTGCTGAACCGGCAGCGCCAGCTGTTTAACGCTAAAGTCAAACGACCGCGCCAAGAGAATTCTGTCCTAGACAAGTCGCCGCTTAAAATTTTGGCGATTTCCTGGCGATGATTTAATCTTTTGACCGGCAGATGATTATTCAGTGGATAAATGACGTTTAAATTGATATAGGAACGCAAATAATCTATCTGCTGAAAATCAAAATAATTATTTTTTAACATCGCCCGACTGTTCGACCCTTCAATCATAAAATCATCCCAAACGGCCTCGCTTTTAATCAATCCTCGCTCTCGGGCAAAATTATAAATATCGGTGCCGGGATAAGGCACAAGGGCAAAAACCTCGGCAAAAGACAAGCCGGATTTTTCTATAAACTCAATGGTCTGCGCAACATCTTCAACTGTCTCCTCGGGCGAGCCAATAATAAAAGAGCCAAATGCCGGCATTTGCGCCAGGCGGCACCAAGCCAAGGCCTGATAGGCCTGCGCTGGAGTGACGGTTTTATTTTTTAAATAGGCCAAAACTTTCTCCGAGCCGGATTCAATGCCAAATCTGATTAGAACACAGCCAGCCGCTTTCAATTTTTTAAGAATATCTAAATTGACAGAAGTAACCCGCGAATGACAAGACCATTTAATTTTTTGCGCGATGCCTTCGGCAATAAAACGGTCACACAACTCATTGATGTAGGCCTGATTGGTCAATAATTCATCGTCCAAAAAGGAAATCCCGTCGATACGATATTTAGCCATCAGCCACTTAATCAACTTGACCACGTAATCCACGCTGTGCAAACGAAAACGGCGCTGCCACATCTGTTTAGAACCGCAGAAAACGCAGTCAAAGGGACAGCCGCGGGAAATTAAAAGCAGCATTACCCGTTGCGCGTCATTGCTGCGTCTAAGACCGTGAAAATATTTTTTAATATTTACCAAATCATAAGCCGGAAATGGCAGGTCATCAAGATTTTCCAAGATCGGCCGCTGACCGTTAAAAACCGGCCGGCCGGCAACCTTTTCATAGCAACCCAATTCTTGAGTAGGAAAAATACCGGCTTTCAATTTTAAAAGCGCCTCGGCCAAAGTAATCTCGCCTTCCCGCACCACCACCAAATCAAAATCGCTATTTAGTAAAGTTTCCTCCGGCAGAATAGTCCCATGATAACCGCCTAAAATTAGAAAAGTTTCCGGGCTGTTTTTTTTGAACTCCGCAGCTAACTTTTTAACCCGATTGATAATATCGGTCGTGGCAGTGAAACCAGCCGCTAAAATTTGGCATCTTTGATTTAATTCTTGAAATTGCTCCAGAACTTCCCGTTCGCCGCCGTCAATGATTTTAACACTCAATCCACGCTGACGGCTGTAAGCGGCCAAAGTAAAAATGCCAACCTTATTGATTCGATCCAAGTTGACCAAGACAATATCTAAATGTTTTTTGTTCTCTGCGGTAGACATCGTTTATTTCTGGTAAAGATTTAAATGCTGGTCAATATTTTTTTCCCAACTGAAATTTTCTCTGACAAAAACGCCTGCTTGTTGACTCATGGCTTGATATAAATTTTTATCTTCTTTCAATAAACTGATTTTTTGCGCTAAAGCGGCCACGTCTCTGGGTGGGACCACAAAACCGGTCTGACCGTCACTAATCGCCTCGGGAATGCCGCCGCTACTCGTACCCAGCACCGGCAAACCGCTAATTTGCGCTTCCAAATAAACAATACCAAGACCTTCAATATCCTCTTCTTTGGGCTAAAAAAAAGAAGGCATGGAAAAAACTTGAGCCGCTTGATAATAATTAAGAATCTCTTCGTGCGGCACCGAGCCGGCAAAAAACACCCGTTGGCCCAAATTATTTTCACGGACATAATTTTCCAGCAACCCTTTGTCACCGCCGCCAACAAAAAGCAATTTTACACCAGTATCTTCGATTTGGTCTATGGCTTTTATTAAATCCAGAGCTCCCTTTCTTTCCACTAATCGCCCCACAAACAGAACCACAAAATCCGACTCCAAAAAACCAAAATTTTTTCTGGCATCATAAATACTGCTAGCCGACAAGGGAGAGATACAAGGATAAATAACAGAAACTTTCCCGGGATTAAGATGATACTTGTCCAACATCACTTGTTTGGTGGATAAACTGAAAGCAGCGATATAGTCAAACATCATTAAAGTGACCCGTTTGACAAATTTGGTAATCCAGCTGCCGCGACTAGTGACTACTTCTGTGCCGTATACTGTCAGGCAAGATTTTATCCTAAAAATTTTGGCAAACAAAGCCACAAAAAACCCGACAGGGAAAAATGTAGTGGCATGTACCACATCAAAATTGCCTTTTCTTATAGCTCTAAAAATTACCCAACCGAGATTAATCAAAGATTGTTTTGGAAAGCGGTTAATCGTCAGCTTTGGCGCGTCAAGCGGCTCGCTGACGACCGACTGTCGGTCAAAAACCGTTACTTCCACTTTAATTTCTGGCCGAAGTTCTTTCAGAAAATAAGGCAGCTGAAAACTATAAGTGGCTACGCCACCTAAACGAGGCGGAAAGTTGTCAGAAAAAAAACCTATTTTCATAATTGGAATTGGCTAATTATTTTTTGCACTAAATTATCTAAATTATGATTTTGAACAACCTCTTCACGTAAATTATTTTTTATCTCTGCTTTTTTGTCTTCAGGCAAACTCATTAGCCATTTAACTTTTGCTGCTAGTTGAGCCGGATTATTCTTTTCCACCATCAACTCTGGTGGAAGTATTTTTTTAAAAGCCTCATTACTAGTCAAGACAAACCGGCCGCAAGCCATGGCTTCCAAAACAGCTTTATCCACACTACCGGTATTGCTTAAATTAATAAAAATATCTGATTGCCCAAGATATTCACGAATCTGATTATTAGCAATAGCGCCCAAAAAAACAACCCGATCGATTAAAGACATGCTTTTTACCATCGCCTTTAACTGCTGGCTATAAACTAATTGATTTTTAAGGCCAGCATCGCCGATTATCTTCAAAGAAACATCTATGCCATCTTTAGATAAAATATCAATCGCCTTAATCATTGACTCATAATCTTTAGTGGGAGAAAGGCGGCCAACAGTTATCAATTGCCATGCCGATGACTGATTGTATCCGTTGTCGGGGGAAAAACGCTCCACATCAATACCGTGCCCCAAAACCTTCACCTTTTGGGGAAACCATGGCGACCTAAAACTTTCTGGCGAAGCAGTAACAATAGTATCGGCTATAATTTCCAATAAACGGCGTTTCCAATTCACCTGTTTGTGGGTATACCAGCTGACGATTTTTTTACGCCGCAACTTGGCGGCCAAGCCCGCAATTATTGTATACTCTGGATTCATATGACAGAATAAACCATCAACATGCTTTAGCTCTCTAAAAGCTATAAAAAATAAAAAAAACGGCTTCAATAATTTCGACCTTTTAGCCAGGCTAAAAACTCCTACCTTTTCATTTAAACCACTGGCATCGCCGGCTTGCCAAGAAATAACCTTGAGTCCGTCTAAATTTTCTGACAACTTTTTAACCCACGTCCAAGTAAAGCCGGCTAAAGCGTCTTGATAATCAAGTTTTCTGGTGACCATGAGCAATTTCATAAAATCAACTTTTTAAAAACGAAAGTAGGGCCCGTAAAGATTCTAATAACAAACGCAGCTCGCCGGACCGGGTGAATAACCTTTTCAGCGGCAATAAAACGTAGCGCGGCCGAAAATAAAACTTTTGGTAGCAATAATGATAAAGTTTGATAATTTCTTCCTGGCTTAAATTTTCTAGCTTCATTATTGGCTTTGACAAATCATAATCGTCCCAGTCATAAGTCATAATGAGTCCCTGCCCACTGGCTTCTTTAAACATTTCTGTTCCGGGATATGGGGTAGTAATATTAAAAATAGCGACCTCTGGATTCAGTTCTTGGGCAAACTTTAGGGTTCTTAACACAGTTTCTCTGGTTTCGGTGGGATTGGCAATCATAAAAGCCCCGCGGACATCAATTTTAGCTTGCTTGGTCAGTTTGACTACTGTCCTGACAGTCGCTAAATCAATTTTCTTGTTAATAGCTCTAAGCACCCCTTCATCGCCACTTTCAATGCCATACATTATTTGATGACAGCCGGCTCGCTTCATTAATTTTAAAAGTTCCAAATCCACATAATCAACCCGTGAAAAACAGCACCAGGAAATATCTATCTTTTGCTCCAGGAGCAACTGACAAAAACGCCTAATGTTTTCTTTAAAAACAGTAAAAGTGTCATCATAAAAATTTATCTGCCGAATGCCAAAATCCCGAGACAACATTTTTATTTCCTCTATTAGCGAATCGGCCGAACGAAAAACCATCTGCTCGCCCAAGGTCTTATTGCAAAAAGTGCAACGACCCGGACAACCGCGGCTAGTCAGCATACTAATGGCCGGCAAACGCTGATATGATCCTTTGGCCGGATAATACTTTTCCATCGGCAATAAGTCATAAGCCGGAAAGGGCAATTGATCTAAGTCTTTTATCCGTTCCCGCGGTGAATTGCTAATAATTCGCCCATTTTCACGATAAACCAAACCTTTTACTTCCGAATGATTTTTGCCGGATAAAACTTCCGCCAAAGTCAACTCGCCTTCACCGACCACCACCAAATTAATCGCCGACTGGCTAACAACTTCCTCCGGCAAAACCGTGGGATGAGCGCCGCCAAAAATAATTTTTGCTTCCGGATATATTTCTTTGACAACTTGGGCCATTAAATAGGCGTTTTTGACAGCCGCCGTGGTGGCAGTAAAACAATAATACCTGGCTCGGTAATTTTCCAAATCGGCACGCAAAAAATCACCAAACTTTTCTACGGATATTTTCAAAGCTGGCGCGTCTATAATCCTTACTTGGAATCCTTGCTGACGCGAATAAGCCGCCAGTGACGCCAAGCCAAGAGAAGGCAAACAAGAATCTATCTTCTGCCAAATATTGGTTTCTTTATTAAATAGCGAAGGG
>Ga0233423_10000333_pt1 | contig 26163 bp, 18 predicted proteins | sample Watercolumn_Mata_FD_180713 | JGI IMG/M metagenome (GOLD analysis project Ga0233423, IMG submission 180713) | Freshwater microbial communities from Lake Matano, South Sulawesi, Indonesia - Watercolumn_Matano_2014_112_MG | ecosystem: Environmental > Aquatic > Freshwater > Lake | place: Indonesia...
GAAGGACCTTTGTTCACCGTTCCCGCATCATCTCGGCCGTCCGGAGATTCCTCGAGGACAGGGGATATCTCGAGGTCGAGACGCCCGTCCTGCAGACCCAGTACGGCGGGGCTTTCGCCCGCCCCTTCATCACCCATCACAATACGCTCGACATGGAATTGTTCCTCCGCATCGCGGACGAACTGTACCTGAAACGCCTGGTGGTAGGCGGTTTCGAAGGGGTCTTTGAAATCGCCAAGGATTTCCGGAACGAGGGCATGGACCGTGATCACAATCCGGAATTCACCATGATGGAGCTCTACGTGGCCTATGAAGATTACACCTTCATGATGAAACTGGTCGAGGAAATGGTCCGGCATGCCTGTCTGGCTGTCCACGCAAGTCCGGTCGTGCGATTCGGCGATACGGAGCTGGACCTGGGGAAACCCTGGAAACGGATCACCTTTTTCGGTGCCATCCGTGAGGTCACCGGCTTCGACTGCTATCAGAAGGACATCGACGAATTGAAAAGCATCGCCTCCCGCCTGAACGTCCTGCCGGATGGGCAACCGGACAGGGCAGCGATCCTGGATGCGATTTTCTCCAGCCTCGTGGAACCCGGCCTCCAGCAGCCCACCTTTGTGATGGACTATCCCATCGAACTGTCGCCTTTGGCGAAAAAGCATCGTGACTTGCCCGGACTCGTGGAACGATTCGAAGGGTATGTGGCGGGCAAGGAATTGTGCAATGCCTTCAGCGAATTGAACGATCCCGTCGACCAGCGCCAGCGCCTGGAAGAACAGGCGGACAGGAGGGCGGGAGGGGACGAAGAGGCCATGGTCATCGATGAGGATTACATCCGGGCCCTCGAATACGGGCTGCCGCCGACCGCCGGGCTTGGAATCGGCATGGACCGGCTGGTGATGCTGCTGACGTCCTCGCCTTCGATCAGGGACGTTATTTTCTTCCCGCACATGCGTCAGGAAACAAAAGCCGGTGCCGGGGAAAACGGCAGGGAGCAGGTGTCGGATGCGGTTTGAACTGTTCATCGCCAAGAGATACCTCCGGGCAAGGAGAAAGACGGGTTTCATCAACTCCACCATCTCCATTGCCGGAGTGACCATCGGCGTTGCCGCGCTGATCATTGTCCTGTCGGTCATGAACGGATTCAAGGAGGAAGTGCAATCACGGATCATCGGTTTCGATACGCACATCCGTCTCCGCAAATGGCATTTTGAACCCATCGACGAGATTGAAAAAATCAGGGAACGGATACAGGATATCCCGCATATCGTGGGGCTTTCGCCGTTCATTCAGGAGAAGGGACTGATCCGGAACGGCAAATACAGCGACGGGGTTCTGGTCAGGGGAGCCGATCCGGCAACGCTGAGAAACGTGTCCGACCTGGAGAACAACATGGTGGACGGGAAGCTCGAGCTGGGGATCGTACCGCGTGAAGGGGCGAGCAGCCTGCCCGGAATCGTGCTGGGCCGGTATCTGGCAGACCGGATGTACCTCAATGTGGGTGATCCTTGTCTGCTCATCAGCCTGACCGGCATGCACAGCATGTTTCAGGTTCCCCCCATGGAGCCCTTTATTGTCACCGGCCTTTTCGAAACGGGTTTCTACGAATTCGACAATACCTATCTCTACATCTCCAATGAAGCGGCGCAACGGCTTTTCAATTACGGAACCCGGGTGAGCGGATTCGAAGTGAGGCTGGACGATCTCCATGAGGCAGATCAGGTCGCCAAACAGATCATGGCCCGCCTGCGATTCCCCTACACGGCTGAGACTTGGTTCGAACTTCGCCAGAACCTGTTTTCCTGGATACAACTCGAAAAAATTGCAGCCTTCGTCGTACTCTGCCTGATCATCCTGGTTGCAGCCTCGAACATCGTCAGCACCCTGATCATGCTGGTTATTGAGAAAACCAAGGAAATCGGCATCCTGAAATCCATGGGTGCGAATTCAAAGAATATTTCATGGATTTTTCTGCTGGAAGGAGTGGTGGTCGGTGTGATCGGCACTTTTTCTGGATGCCTGTCCGGCTTTGCCCTCTGCTGGATCCAGATGAAGTATCAATTGCTGAAATTGCCGGGAGACGTCTATTTCATCAATGCGCTGCCGGTACGCATGCAGGCTCTGGATTTTGTCATCATCGCGCTTGCAGGTGTTCTGATCTGTCTTCTCGCTGCGATCTACCCGGCTCAAAAAGCAGCACGGCTGAATCCTGTCGACGCGATCCGATACGAATAGAGGGCAGAGATGAAAACTCCGACCGGTCCTGTTCTGCTCAAGGCTGAAAACCTGCATAAATCCTATTTCATGGACAAAAAGATCGAGATTAAAGTATTAAAAAAAATTGACTTAGAAATATATGCCGGTGAAATATTGGCCATCGTGGGACATTCAGGTGCAGGAAAAAGCACGCTTCTGCACATGCTGGGTGCACTGGACCGCCCCAGTCAGGGCTGTGTGTACATGGAGAAGGCCGATATTTTCCGCATGGATGATACACAGCTGGCCGATTTCCGGAACCGTTACATGGGATTCGTCTTTCAATTTCATCACCTGCTTGCGGAATTTTCCGCAGTGGAAAACGTTGCCATTCCAGGCTTGATTCGAGGCGGCGAGCAGAAGACCGTTTTTGCTCAGGCTGAGCACCTGCTGGACGAAGTCGGGCTGTCCGGCAGGCTTCATCACAGACCCGGCGAGCTTTCCGGCGGAGAACAGCAGAGGGTCGCATTCGCCAGGGCATTGATCAATGATCCGAAAGTCATTCTGGCGGACGAACCTTCCGGAAACCTTGACCTGGCCAACAGCAACGCTCTGCATGATCTCATGTGGCGCCTGGTCAAGGAGAAGAAAAGGACGTTCGTGGTTGTGACCCATAACCAGGAACTGGCCAGACAGACGGATCGTATCATAGAGCTGAGGGACGGGTGCATTCACTCGCTCGAATAAATCTGACGACGAATCCGTTTCCTATGGGTAGACCGTTGTTCTGCCGGCGATTTCAGTGCGTGGATCACCATTGTGTCAATGACAGCCTTCAACGCGTATTGATGCCCATGTCGTGTATCACTTGGCGCGGGAAAGAGGAAGATACATTTTGATTTTCCATGTAGGTCTAATATTTTCAGTTCCTAAGATCGGATGAAAGAAAATGGGGTCCAACGAGAAGGGAATTGAAGCTCCCCGGCAGCTCGCAAGGGGGAATATTCGATCTGCAAGGAAGGAGGCATTTGGATGCGCCCGCTTATCCATCGGCAAACCGCGCAAATGAGGTCGCTTTGATATCTGATACCGGAAATGTGGCTTGATATTTGCAAAATTTTTTGATATTATCAGTCTGAAGGACAATATTGCAGTTTAAAACAGGTAGGGTTGACTCCCTGCCGATTAAAAGGATAAACTCATGATACGCAACAACTTCTCTCAGCGTGTTCAGGTTGTGATACAGTTGTCCAGGGAGGAGGCGATCCGTCTCGGCCATGATTACATCGGCACAGAGCATTTATTGCTGGGTCTGCTTCGAGAAGGTGGGGGAGTGGCCATCGAAATACTGCAGAACTTGGATATTGATCTTGATGAATTAAAAAAGGCGATCGAGGAGGCGGTACGGTCAACCGGAGGTACCATCACTGTCGGCAACATCCCATTCACCAAAAGAGCGGAAAGGGTTTTGCGCGTCGCTGCAGCCGAGGCCGAGCGGTTCAAATCAACGGTCATTGGAACCGAACATCTGATGCTGGCACTGCTCAGGGATTCCGAAGGTGTTGCCGCACAAGTTCTGCACAATTACGACATCGAATATGAAACCGTCCGGGAGGAACTGGAAAACATCCTGCGAGGAACTTCCAGCAAAAAGGAAGGGAAAAAGAAATCCCAGACACCGGCTCTGGATCATTTCGGGCGGGATCTGACGGAAATGGCGGAGAACGATGAACTGGATCCAGTCATCGGCAGGGATCAGGAAATTCAGCGCGTGGCACAGATTCTATCGAGGCGCAAGAAAAACAATCCTGTTCTCATCGGAGAGCCGGGTGTCGGAAAAACAGCCATTGCCGAAGGGCTGGCCAATCGCATCATCCAGAAGAAAGTCTCGCGTGTTCTTCACAACAAACGCGTCGTGACCCTGGATCTGGGCGCAGTGGTTGCAGGAACGAAATACCGCGGGCAGTTCGAAGAGCGTATGAAAGCAGTCATGAACGAGCTGGTGAAGTCCAAGAATATCATCCTTTTTATTGACGAACTCCATACGATCGTGGGTGCCGGCGGCGCCTCCGGGTCCCTGGATGCATCAAACATGTTCAAGCCTGCCCTCGCAAGGGGAGAATTGCAGTGCATCGGGGCGACGACACTGGACGAGTACCGGCAGTACATAGAGAAGGATGGAGCCCTGGAGCGGCGTTTTCAGAAGGTGATGGTTGATCCGCCGACCCTGGAAGACACGCTGCTCATTTTGAAGGGATTGAAGGAAAGGTACGAAAAGCATCACCGGGTGCGTTTTTCCGATCTTGCCATCGAGGCAGCGGTCAGGCTGTCGGACAGGTACATCACCGACAAATTCCTTCCCGACAAGGCGATTGACGTGCTGGACGAGGCAGGGGCCAAGGTCCATCTCGCCAACATCACGGTGCCTCGCGAGATCACGGTGATCGAAGAGAGGCTCAGGCTGATCCGCAAGGAGAAGGAAAGCGTCATCCGGAACCAGGAATTCGAGAAGGCAGCCGTGCTGCGGGACCGCGAAAAGAAGCTGATCGCGGAACTGGACGACGCCAAGGCCAAATGGGAATCCGATGAAAACGAGGTTCTCGCTGAAGTGTCGGAAGAGGATATCGCCCAGGTGGTCTCCATGATGACCAATGTCCCGGTCTCGAAGGTCGCTCAATCAGAATCCGAGAAGCTTCTGAAAATGGCGGATTCGCTGAAAGAAAAGGTCGTGGCCCAGGATGAGGTCATCGATATCCTGAGCAAGGCCATCCAGCGGACGCGCGCAGGCCTCAAGGATCCGCGCCGGCCGATCGGCTCCTTCATCTTCCTCGGCCCGACAGGGGTCGGGAAGACTTACCTGGCGCGTGTTCTGGCGAAATACCTGTTCGAGGACGAACAGGCGTTGATCCGTGTCGACATGTCCGAATTCATGGAGAAATTCGCGGTCTCCAGGCTGACGGGAGCCCCTCCCGGCTACGTCGGATATGAAGAGGGGGGGCAATTGACCGAAAAGGTCAGACGGCACCCGTATTCGGTGGTCCTTTTCGACGAGATCGAAAAAGCCCATCCGGATGTGTTCAATATCCTGCTTCAGATACTGGATGAAGGGCATCTGACGGACGGCCTGGGGAGAAGGGTTGATTTCCGCAACACCATCCTGATCATGACCTCGAACCTGGGCACGCGGTCGGTCCGTCAGGGCGGGTTCGGTTTTGGACAAGCCTTCTCCGAGGTCGACTACGGAAAAATGAAACAGGCCATGATGGAGGAGACGAAGAAGGCTTTCAATCCGGAATTTCTGAACCGGGTGGATGAAATCGTCGTTTTCCGACCCTTGTCGCGAATCCACATCATGAACATCATTGACATCGCCATGGCCGATCTCTTCACGGGAGTGAAGGAAAAGAATTTTTCCATCACCCTGACGGACAATGCCAAGGAGTTTCTCGCCGAGAAAGGATTTGATCCGATCTATGGGGCAAGGCAGGTGCACCGGACCCTCCGCCGCTATATCGAGGACCCGGTCGCGGAACAGCTGCTCAAGGGAAAATTCCAGGAGAACAGCCAGATCCTCGTCCGGTGCAAGGGCGAGGAACTGATCTTCGAGAACCTGGAAACCCGTTCGGTAACCAAGAAATCCACGGACAAGACGCGGGAAGTGAAGACGCAGGAGGACACCGCATAGATGAAACGGCGCACCTTCCTGGGCGCATCGGGTCTCGCTGCTGCTTCCGCCCTGATGACCCATCCCGAGAAACTGTTTGGCCAGGAGAGACCCGATCTGGTCGTGGTCAGGAATGGGGAGCCCGCTTCACTCGTGCGGGAAGCCGTGCAGGCGCTCGGCGGGATGAGCCGGTTCGTGGGCAAGGGCGACATTGTAGTGGTCAAGCCCAACATGTCCTGGGACCGTGCCCCCGAACAGGGCGCCAACACCAATCCCCAGGTTGTCGCGGAAGTGATCCGGCTCTGCCTGGATGCCGGCGCGAAGAAGGTCAAGGTGTTCGACCGCACCCTCAATGAACCCATCCGTTGCTACAGGCGTTCCGGGATTGAGGAAGCGGCCAGGCAGGCGGGAGCCGAAGTTTCGCACATCTTTGAAAGAAAGTTCAGGAAAGTGAGCCTGCCGTCCGGTGAGCTGCTGCGTTCATGGGAATTCTATGACGAATGCCTTGATGCGGATGTGTTCATCAATATTCCGGCGGCCAAGCATCACAGCATTTCCGGCGTGTCCCTGGGCATGAAGAACATCATGGGCCTGCTCGGGGGAAACCGCGGGACCATCCACCGGGATTACGATAAAAAGATTGCGGACCTGAACACGGCCATCAAGCCCAAACTGGTACTCCTGGACGCCTACCGGATTCTGAAGCGCAACGGTCCCAGCGGCGGGAATCTTGCGGATGTGGAGGTTCGAAAAACACTCGTTGCAGGAATAGACCCGGTTGCGATAGACAGTTACGGGGTGACTCTGTTCGACCGGAAGCCGGCGGAAATCGCCTTCCTGTCTGAGGCGGTGAAGCGCGGATTGGGTACAACGGACCTATCCAAACTGAATATCCGGACCATCGAGTTGAAGGCTTGACCCATGTTGAGGACTGCACGGCGTTCGGTGCAAATCCTGCTGCTTGGATTCTTTTTTCTTTTACTCCTGCTGGCGCGTTACCCTTTTGAAAATCCGTTCCCCGTCCAATTTTTTCTGACCTTGGATCCCCTGGTCGTTTTCTCGGCGTGCATCGCGGCCCGCGCGCTGATTCCCAACGCGCTGCCCGCGCTGATCCTGCTCGTCCTGACCGCGTTCGCAGGCAGATTCTTCTGCGGATGGATCTGTCCACTGGGAACATCCCTGGACGCCTCGGACGGCATCATGGCGAAGGCATCCCGATCCAATACCCCTGAAAAAACGAGGCTGCGGTGGATCAAATACGGGATATGGATCGCCATCGTGTCAGCGTCCATCTTCTCGATCCAACTGGCGGGTTTTCTGGATCCCATGTCCCTGTTTACCCGGACCGCAGTAACCGTCCTCTATCCGGTTTTCGTTTATTTCACGGACGGCTGGATCGGTCTGATGTTCTCCGTGGGTTTTCTGGAAGACACTGCCTTCCGGATCAACCAGGCTCTTCAGTCCCTGGTCCTGCCGGTGCATGCGGTCCTCTTCAGGGGAAGCATTTTTATTGCCGCGATGTTTCTGATCATCCTCGTCCTCGGTCATTATCAAAAACGGTTCTGGTGCCGGAACCTCTGCCCGCTGGGAGCCATGCTGGGACTGTTTTCCCTGTTCCGGCTGTACCGGAGAAGGGTGGATGATACCTGTACGGAATGCGGCCTGTGCCACCGTTCCTGCCGCATGGGCGCCATCCCCAAGGATGTCCGAAAGACCGATCATACCGAATGCATCAATTGCATGGACTGCCAGGCCATTTGCCCGGTTCATGCCATCCATTTTGACCTTCGATCCACGCCTTCTGCCGCGCCGGTGGATCTGTCCAGGCGCCGGATCCTGGGGGCGGGCGCGTCCGGCATCGCGGCGCTGGGACTCCTGCGTGTCGGATTCCGGGATTCCGTCTCAGCGGGGAAGGTGGTCAGGCCTCCCGCCTCCCTGGAAGAGGCCGGATTCCTGGACCGTTGCGTCCGTTGCGGAGAATGCATCCGGATTTGTTCGACGTCCGGCGCCGGCCTTCATTTCACCGCACTGGAGAGCGGATGGGAAGGGCTGGGAACGCCGCAGCTCCTGACCCCTGCCGGATACTGCGAGTACAACTGCAACCTCTGCGGCCAGGTTTGTCCGACGGGAGCCATCCATCCTGTGACGGTGGATGAAAAACACCGGATTAAGATGGGAACCGCTCATTTCAACAAGGCAACCTGCATCCCCTGGTATTACGGCGAAAACTGCATGGTTTGCGAGGAACACTGTCCTGTGCCCGAAAAGGCCATTCAGTTCGTGGAGAAGGAAATCACAACCATCGACGGAAGAATGGCGTCGGTTCTGCTGCCTTATGTACGCGAGGATCGTTGCATCGGCTGCGGCATCTGCACCTGGTGCTGTCCCTTGACGGGCGACAAAGGCATCACCTTGAATCATGACGGCGAACAGCGTTGGCCGGTACAGGAAGGCTGACGCCGGATCCCGGTCGCATCGAACGGAAGACGAGATGTCTGTGAAGGAGATGACCAAGCGGGTCGCGGTTTCCGTAATCGGCATTCCTCTGATCCTGGCCGGCATTTGGAGGGGAGGATGGACTTTTTTCTCCCTGGTCAGTCTGATCGAGGGATTCGCACTCTATGAACTTTACCGCCTTGCGGAGAACAAACACCTTTTCCCATCCAAGGCCATGGGCGTCTGCATCCTGTTCTTTTTCAACGTCCTCCTTTTCCTGGAGGCCTGGAGCAGCGCCGTCCTGGTTTTCCTGATCGGCTTGATGGGCATCCTCGTTGTCGAGCTTTTCAAGAAAAGAAAAGAGCCTCTTGCGAATGCAGCCATATCCGCTTTCGGCATTCTATACATCGCACTGTTTTCCTCTTTCCTGCTGCTCCGGCAGATTCCGTTCGATACGCCGGGGAGATACCAGGGTGAGCGCTTGGTCGTCTTCCTTTTCGCCCTGATCTGGATATGCGACTCAGCCGCCCTCTTTATTGGAAGGGGGGCAGGAAGAAACAGGCTGTATCCGCAGGTGAGTCCCAATAAAACCTGGGAAGGCGCCATCGGCGGATTTGTCGTCGCCCTGATCGTGGCCTGGAGCACAGGCCCGGCCCTGGTGCCTTTTCTGAAGCGGGCGGATATGCTCGCAGTCGGAGCGATCATCGGAATCATCGGGCAGATCGGAGATCTGGTCGAGTCCCTGTTCAAGCGGGATGCCGGGGTCAAAGACTCATCCGTCATCATTCCCGGGCACGGCGGATTTTTGGATCGATTTGACAGCCCCCTTTGCGTTGGTCCTGCAGTGCTGCTCTATCTGATGGCCATATATGGCCGGATCTGATCGGAAGTGAAATCCCTGTCCCCTGATTGATGCATTTTGATGACTTCCCGGAAAACCATGCATCATTTTTTCCGCATTCATGACCCGGATGCGATAAATGTGAAAGGAATGAAAAAAATTCCATATCAATGGGAAACTTTTACCATAAACAAGGCTTTAGAGGGGCTTCAGCGCCCTTGGATCCGGCTGGTATGGATTTTGCGTAAAGGTCAGAGGAAACCTCGAATTGACTGACCAAACGGGAAGGAAAGATGGACACGCAGAAGGTTCTTCTCTGGATCGCAGAATCCGACTTGGCGGGGCGGATCGATCAAGCGCTGAACAGGGCGGGTTTTTCCGTGGTCCATGCCGATCAGGATGCGGATGCTGTGGACAAGCTTCTGAAGCTGGAACCCCAGGCCCTGATCACGGATTCAGCACTCCTGAACGACAAATCCGGAGAATTCGGCCGGTTGTTGAAGAGCCAGTGCAGAAAGACAGCGCTGGTGCTCATATCCGGGAGCCGAAAGCTGATGGACCGCATCCATGCACTCGAAGACGGAGCGGATGAATTTTTTACTCCCGAATCCGAAATCGACGAACTGATCGCCAAGGTGAAAGCCATCATCCGGCGAATTTCCATGGTCAATGCCACGCCCCGCAGCCTCGTGATCCGGGACATCGTCATCAACCTGGATACCCATGAAGTGAAAAAGGCCGGCCGGCTCATCGATCTGACCTATACCCAGTTCAAACTGCTCTATCTGCTGGCATCCCAGAGAGACAGCGTTTTTTCGAGGCAGGATATTCTGAGCAAGGTCTGGGGTGAGAATGCATTCGTCAACGACAGGACCGTCGACGTGCATGTCAAACGGCTTCGCGAAAAACTGGGGGAGAACAACCAGCCATCTAAATATATTCAAACCATTCACGGGTTGGGATATCGATTTGTCTGAAACGGCCGTTTGAAAGGGCCGATTCCTCATCCGGATTTTCAAGCTGGCAGCCGTTTGCCGGGCGGATCTGAGCCCGGGATGACGCCGAGGGGATGAGCGGGCTCAAGAACTTGAGGAAAAGGGTTGTGGTTTCATCCATCATCCAAAAATGGCATCGTTCCCTGGAACAAAACATACAGGATTCCTTCTGCGATATCCGGCTGCACGAGGAAAACGGTTCTTTCGGAAAACTGGCATTCTGGATGCTCATGACCCTCCGGTACGGGATCAAGAGGATGATCGATATCCTTTTTTCATTTCTCCTCGTTACGATTGCTCTTCCCCTGTTCGTCGGTATTGCGGCCGCAATCAAATGGACTTCCGAGGGTCCCGTCTTTTTCAGGCAGGAACGGGTGGGACACAGGGGGCGGTTATTCCGGATTTTCAAGTTCCGCACGATGATTGTGGAAAAGCCAAATGATCAACACAGGAAGATCATTCAGGGCCTGATCAACGAGGAGGGCGCCGAGAAGGAGGATGTGCTGGCCGGATACCTGGAGTATCTGGATAAACGGATCACGAAAATCGGCCATTTTTTGCGCGCATCCAGCCTGGACGAACTGCCCCAGCTGTTCAATGTCCTTCTGGGAAACATGAGCCTGGTCGGACCCAGACCGCATCCGGTGTATGAAGTGGAGGAGTACAAGGCGTGGTATAAGCGAAGGTTGTGTGTGAAACCCGGCCTGACGGGTTGGTCCAAGCTCAATCTCCGGCTCACTCCCAAGAATTACGAGGAAGCCATCCTCTATGATCTGTGGTATGTGGATCACTGGAACATCGGACTTGACCTGCGTATCCTCTTTTTAACGGTGCCGTTCGTTCTCAGCATGAAGGATGCCCGCTGATTCCTCTTGCGAAAGGAAAAAGATGCGATTCAGAGGGAAAAAAGTCCTGGTGACGGGGGGGCGGGCTTCGTCGGGTCCGTTCTGACCGACACATTGGTGGAGGAAGAGGCAAGGGTCACGGTTCTGGACGATCTGTTTACGGGGCGGAAGGAAAACCTGCGTTTCCTGAAAAAGATCCAGTTCGTTCAGGGCTCTGTGACCGACCTGGATCTGGTCAACCGGCTTGTCAAGAAATCCGATCTGGTTTTCAACCTGGCGGTGCGCAACATCATCGTCTCCACCAAATCCCCGCAGCTCGATTTCCAGGTCAACACGGGCGGCATGTTCAATGTCCTCATCGCAGCAAAGAACCACGGTGTCGAAAGAATCATCTATACCTCATCCGTTTCCATTTACGGCAATGCGCGGCATCTGCCGATCGATGAGGAAGACCGCTGGAGCATTCTCAACCCCTATGCCGCGAGCAAGCTATCCGGTGAAAACTATTGTTCGGCTTTCTATGAATCGTACGGCATTCCAGTCACCATTGTCCGTTACTCCAACGTGTACGGGATCAACCAATCGCCTCAGAATCCCTATTGCGGGGTCGTGTCCAAATTCTTCGACCAGATCATGGAAAACAAAGATCCCCTTATCCACGGAAGCGGAGAACAGACACGCGATTTCACCTATGTGACGGATGCGGTTGAGGCAACCCTGCTCGCCTCCCTGGTTCCCAAAGCCCTCGGCGAAGTGTTCAACGTGGGGACAGGAAAGGAAACCAGCATCAATGAGCTGGTGCAAAAAATCATCCGCATCACCGGATCGCGTGCCAAACCCCAGTACATCGACCGGAGAGACATCGACAATGTTCAGCGCCGGGTTCTCAACATCGAGAAGAGCCGCCGCATTTTGAGGTGGGTTCCCGCTAAAACGCTGGAGAACGGTCTGGCGGAAACCTATTCCTGGCTGAAAACAGCCGGAAAATTCGTAAAATAAACACCCGGTCCGGTGCAACCGGGAACGGTTTGTTGATCTTTTTGATTTCGGAAATCCATGAAAGCGTGTTTCGACTTCCTGCGCGAGCGGCTCGCCATCCGTTCGGAAAGCGGCATTTCCCGCCGCATATACTCCATCTACAGAAGTTACGGATGGACGACCGAATTATTCCGCAAAAACCTGGAATCCCTGGCGGATCTTTTGGAAGAACTGGATGCGCCTGCCACTCTGCCGGTTATCGCATCCGCCCTCGCCCGTCATCCGGAACTGTTCCAGCGCCTCCAGAAACGAAATATGGAATTCGCTGTTCATGGGTACCGGCACATCGATTTCTCACGGCTCTCCACAGAAGAAATCATGAAACATCTGAACCGGGCGCGGGAAATTTTTAGGCGCCATGGATTGTGCGATACCGGATTTCGGTATCCGTTTTTAAGGAAACCGGAGAGCAGTGCAGGCATCCTGGAATCCTGCGGATTCCTCTGGGACAGCAGCGAAGTCGTATCCTGGCCGATCGCAAGGCCCCGGATGATTGAAAACAACCGATGGAATGATTATCTCAAAATCCTGGATTCCTATATGCCCAGGGATGCGAGTGCGGATAACTGCCTTCCACGGTTGAAGGGCAGGATGGTCGAAATTCCTGTTTCCATGCCCGATGACGACATCCTGTTCGAAAGGATGGAACTGCCGGACCGCTTGATCTGGGAAATCTGGGACGGGATACTCGAATCCGCCTCCTCGCAGGGGGATTCGCTTGTCATCCAGTTTCATCCTGAGCGCTGGCCCCTGTTCAAGAAGCTGCTCCGGCATCTCATCCGGCGGGCGCGGGAGGGACGACAAGCATGGATCTGCAATCTCAGCCAGATGTCCGAATGGTGGCGAAAACGTGCATCCAATACCTGGCGCGTGGAGGACAAGGGCGCAGGCCGTTACCGGGTCGTTCTGGACGGACCGCCGGGATTGGCCCTGCACCGTCCTGAAGGGATGCAAATCGAGTCCGTCAACCCGGGACGCAACGGGCGCCTCATCCTATCGTGCTGCTCCCGGTTGAAGCCGGTCATCGGGATTTCCCCGCAGAGTTCCGCATCGCTGTTGTCTTTCCTCGGAGAACAGGGACTGGCGTGGGAAAGAACGGAAGCGCATGCCGGCTATCCGATCGTGATCCGGCATCCGGGCGCCCTGACGGCTCAAGACAAGCGGACCTATTTGTCGCGTATCGGCGGGATGCGGTCGCCTCTCCTCAAGGTCAGACCCTGGCCGGCTCCTCACCGCTTTGCCTTGTCTGTGACCGGTGATATTGATGGGATTGATTTCTGGGATTATCTGGGACGGTTTTATGGAATCTGAACCAAAGACCCAGCGCATTTCTTTGACCGATTTTCTCCTCCCCATCCGGAGAAACCACTGGGCATTCCTGTTGTCCTTTGCAGGCGTGTTTTTAACCGTCGCCTATCTCACCCTGACCTCCGTGCGGATCTACCAGGCGACGGCCACCCTGTTCATCAATGAGGCGAGCCTGACGCGCGGGCAGATATTCGAATCGCCCAACCTGGCGCAGCAAAAATTTTTAATCAAAAACCAGATCTCCATCCTGAAAAGCCGGCGTCTGGCGGCAGATGTCATCCACCGGCTGGAAGCATTGCCGGACAGCCTGCGGTTGAACCTGCTCGGGGATCGGACTTTCAGCTATCACCCCTGGTCCATTCAGAATATCCTGGGAAAGCGGTCCGCGGGAGCCGCCGCGGACACGGCGTCGTCGTTTGCGAAAAAGGTGAAGGATTTCCGTTCCGCCACCAAGGCCAGCTATGAACCGGAAAGCAACATCATCACACTCAAGGGGACCGCACCGGTTCCGGAGGAAGCGGCCATCATCGTGAATACATGGATCGAAGCCTATCAATTCATCGACCGGACGGTGAGCCGGGGGGACCTGGGGGAGACCAGCCAGTTTCTGGGACAGAAGCTGATGGAGATAGAGGAAAAGCTCGAGGAATCGGAGGAAAGGCTCAGCCGTTTTCAGAAGGAAACCAAGCTGGTCTCCCTGAGCGAGGAAACGAACCAACTCGTCGCCCAATTGACCAATTTCGAATCCTCCTTCAATCAGGCCAGGACAGACGGCGAAGCGATGGAGAAGCAGATCGCCTATCTGAAAAACCAGCTCGATGAGACCAAGAAGAACCTGGTCGAGGACATGATCCAGCTTTCCAAAACCGGGCTTCAGGAACTGCAGAAAGAAAGGGACAAGCTCATCGCCGACAAGGCGGCTTATGAAGCCCAGATCATGGGCGCCGGGTACGAGGCCGAAGAAGACATGCGCCTGAAGCAGATGGATAACCGGCTGCGCGGCGTCCAGGAGAAAATCATCGAAGAAACCAAGAAGCTCATCGAAAGCGGCATGGGCCAGGTCAACCCGCTTGATCATTCGCAAAGCCTCATCACCAAGATCCTGGACCTGGAGATATCCCTGAACTCACTCAAGGCGCGGCAGTCTGCGTTGAAAAAAATCGTAGACGAATATTCCCAGAAGCTCACCAATCTCCCGGCGAAAAGCCTTGAATTGGCGCGTCTTGAAAGGGATGTGCAGGTCAACAACAAGCTGTACGTCATGCTTCGCGAGAAATACGAGGAGACGCTGATCCGCGAAGCCGGCACATCGGGCATCGTCCAGGTGGTGGACCAGGCGGATCCCCCGGCCACCTACATCCGGCCGCGCACCGGGATGAACCTCGCGCTCGGACTTTTATTCGGCCTCTTGCTCGGCCTGGGGATCGCTTTCGGAAAAGCCTATTTCGATGACACCGTCTATTCGTCCACTGAGCTGAGAGACATCAAACTGGAGGTCATCGGCATCATCCCGCGGAAAAAATCACACCAGATGATTTTTTCACGGAAACTCAACCCCACGTTGAAACGCGTGAAATCCATCTACCCGTTTTTTCTTCTGCGAAAAGGCATTGACCCCGAGTTGACGGAAGCGTACAGGACGGTGAGAACCACCCTCTTCCATCACATCAACCAGAAACACTACCGGTCCATCCTTTTCACCAGTCCGGGAGCCTCGGAGGGAAAATCCACCACGGTCGCCAACCTGGCCGTGGCATCAGCCCTGAAGGGTGTCAGAACCCTTCTCATCGACAGCGACCTGCGCCAGCCGGTGCTCGATTATCTATTTTTGGGAACGCTTGGGAATGAAGGATTGACACAGTACTTGGGGAAGGCGAAAGGGTGGAAGGATCTGGTCAGGGAAACATCCATCAAGGAACTGGATTTAATGGCCTCCGGCCCGCCGGTCAAGAATGCGCCTGAGCTGCTTGGATCGCGGTTTATGTCCGCCCTCATCGACAAGGCCTCGCAGGAATACGGCATTCTGTTCCTGGACGCGCCGCCGGTCCTGCCTGTGACGGACGCGCTGGTGCTTGCATCGCTCGTCGACGCGGTTGTTCTTGTTGCGAAGGGCGGACAGACCACCCGTGATGCCCTGCAGCGTTCCATCGATCATTTGAAGAATATTCACGCCCACCTGCTGGGTGTCATCCTGACATGCGCCGAGACGTCGCGAGTCCACGTTTATTCCGAATATCAATCCACGAAGAATGGATAATGGCGCCAAACGTCGTCGACAATCTCGGAAAAAGGAAAAGAAGGGGAGTGTGGCCGATTCCGAATCAACCGGCGAAATTCCGGATGGGTATCCCGGCGGTTGCGCCGCGCATCGGATCAAGACCTGTTCCGGCTTCAAGATGCTCACCTGAAAGGTCTTTATGAAAATCTGCATGCTGGGTTTCACCCATTTCGAGTTCGACGGGAGGCTTCACCGTTACGCCCTGTCCCTGATCGAAAGGGGGGATACGGTGGACATGATCGGGATCGGGGATCCCGGGGAACCCCAGGTGGCAACATTCAAGGGCGTACGGCTTTACAATATCGGCTCCAGGGATTTCAAGGAATCCAGGCCTTCGTCCTATCTCAAAAATTACCTTGTCTTTTTCCTCAAATCCTTTGTCAAGATTTCCACTCTTCATGTCCGCCACCGTTACGATGTCATCCATTATCATAATATCCCTGACTTCGGTATCTTCTGCACGCTGGTGCCGAAGCTGATGGGCGCAAAGATTATCCTGGATATCCATGATTTGGTACCTGAATTCTATATGCGGAAATTCCACGTTCACCCGCGGCATCCGGTGATCCGCACCCTCATCGCAGTCGAAAAGGCGTCCGCCTGTTACGCGGACCATGTCATCACGGTCACGGAGCTCTGGCGCCAAAGGCTAGCGGGGCGGTCCGTGCCCCTCGACAAATGCACCGTGATCCTGAATGTGCCTCTCCGTTCTGTGTTCAAACCCAGCCCGTCCGTCCGTCCCAGGTCCAGCGGCATTCTGTTGAGTTATCACGGCAATCTCGCGGAACCGACGGGGGTGGATCTCCTGATCCGGGCTGTGGAAAGGCTCAAACCCGATTTCCCAGGGATCAGGCTGCAGATCATCGGCGGGGGAAGGGATGCGGATATTCTCCGGGATTATGTCCGCTCCCGTCATCTCGGAGACTGGGTTCGTTTTATCCCGACAACACCGATTGAAGAGCTCCCATCATTGGTGTATCCCGCCGCTTTGTGTGTGGATCCCAAGCGTGACGGCGTCTATGCCGGGGAGACGCTCAGCGTCAAGGTCATGGAGTACCTGGGATTGGGAAAGGCAGCCCTCGTGTCCCGGACATGCGCAGCCTCCCTCTATTTCGACGAGACTGTCGTTCATTTTTTCAACCCCGGAGATGTTGACGATCTGGCCTTGCAGATCCGGACACTGCTCCTGAATCCCCGCAGGATCCGGCAGCTTGAGAAGAATTCGAGCCGGTTTTTCGCTGAACACGACTGGGAAGGATACCGCGACAAATATTTCGGCATCCTCGGACGGCTGGCCGGCCGCGGTAGAGAGGCTCCCTGATGTCGGACCTGATCCGAAAGAGCGCCCCCTTCCAATCCCGCCTGTCGCTTCTGGCATACCTGCTGACAGGAATTTTTTTTGGGCTTGCCATCACCAACCTGTTGAACGGTGAGACGGAAATGCAATGGGTGGTCGCTTCCCTGCTTGCCTTGATGCTGCCCTTCATCATCCTGATCAGCCGGAATGTCAAACGTCTTTTGATATCCATCATCACGCTGGCCATTCCCCTGAACATCGACATGACTCTGAATCTCACGCCCCATGTCGGGGGGGCCAAAGGGTTTGTCATTTCCATGCACAATTTCGCGGTGATCGGGCTGCTGATGATCTGGCTCGTGGAATCCATCCGGAAGCCGCGGGAGGACTTCCGTTCGGTAAGACCGTTTATCATCCCGCTGGCCGGCCTGATCCTCATGGCCATGATCTCCATGTTGAAGGCACGGGAGGTCCTCTTCAGCGTCTATGAGCTGATCGAATGGGTCAAGATGTTCCTCGTATTCTTCTGCGTGGCCCGTTATGCGCATGAATCCGGAGACAACAGGATCATCGCTTTTTTCCTGCTGATCGGGCTTCTGCTCGAAAGCGTCCTGGCCCTGAGCCAGTATTTCCTGAATTCCACCTTCGGCATCACCGCCCTGGGGATGCGGAAGGAAGCCATGAAGATGACGCTGGACGGCCAGGTGATCCATCGCGTGAGCGGCACACTCGGCGGGACGAACGCGTTGGCCTGGTATCTGGATTTCATGCTGCCGATCCCCATCGCCCTTTTGTTGAGCCGCAAAACAGGATGGACGAACAAACCCCTGCTCGGATTGATCGCCTTGCTGGGCACGGCCGCCCTGTTCCTGACCTTTTCCCGGGCGGGCTGGATCTCTTTCGTTTTTAGCCTGGTCGTCCTTTTCATCGTTGTTTCCGGCTGGATCAGACCCCTGTACCGGTTTTACGGCTGGATTTTCATTTCCGGAATGATCCTGCTGGTCGCCGTCGCCCTCGCCTTGACGGAGAACCCGATCAGACAGCGAATGACGCAGGACGACAAAGGATCCGCCTATGTCCGAATCCCCCTGATGAAAGTGGCGGCTGCCATGATCAGGGAGAATCCGTGGGCCGGCATCGGACTCAACAACTATGTGATCGTCGACCAGGACTACGATGAAACGGAGGAAAAAGTGACCTCGTTTTTCCCGCTCCCGGTCCACAATATCTATCTCCAGCTTCCGGCGGAGGTCGGACTCCCGGGATTGGGTTTCTTTCTCTGGTTTGCAGCCGCGATCATCATCCGTTTCTTTCACATCCTCCGCCGTTTCAGCGGCATGGAACGCGCCCTGGCCGCGGGTCTCCTTGCCGGCTTCTTGGGATTCATGCTTCACGGGACAGTCGAGAATTCCAGTATCGGCAGTTTTCATTTTCTGCCGTTCTGGTTCGTGTCGGGCTGGGCAGCAGGATTTCAGCAGCCGTCTGATGCGGCCTCTATTCCGTCCAATACGGAAAAGCCTGCCGGGGCCGGGTGAACATGAGCATCTGGAAGAACACAGCCTCCATCCTGTTCGGAAACGGCATCCGTATGGCTTCTTCTTTTCTCCTGGTCGTCATTGTGGCCAGGCGCCTCGGTTCGGAGGTCATGGGAAAATATTCTTTCATCCTTTCCCTTTTTTGGATATTCCAGACAATCGCCTCCATGGGGATTCAGCCCCTGATCATCCGTGAAGTGACCAACCAAAAGGCCAAAACAGGCGCATTCCTGGTCAATGCTTCATTCCTGGGGATTCTGGCAGCGCTGCTCATGGGCGTTTTCATGATCCTGTTCACGGCCGTGGCGGGCTATCCCCCGGATGTTTTCCAGGCCACATTCTGGACTGCCCTCGCCCTTGTTTTTTCCACCGCGGGTTTGATTTTCCAGTCTGTTTTCATCGCACATGAAAAGATGGAACTGGTTCTGGCGGGCATGAGTTGGGAAAATGCAAGCCGCCTTCTGTTTGGATGCGCCGCAGTATTCACGAAAAATCAGGTCGTGTTCCTGGCCGTATCCATGGCCCTTTCCTCGCTGGCCGCCCTGGCCGTCAATTTCCTCCAGATGCGGAAACACATCACCGTGCCTGTGCTGCGGATAGACCCTGCCCTGTGCCGATGGATGCTGGGTCTCATGCCCACCTTTGCAGGCATTTCGATATTCAACACGGTCTTCTGGAATACGGACGTGCTGCTGCTCTCGAAAATGACCAGCATGGAGGAACTGGGGCATTTCGGCGCAGCCACCCGGCTTGTCGGCATGTTCAAGCTCATCCTCCAGAGCTATAAAGTGGCCATACAGCCGGTTGCCGCGCAGGCATTCACGAAATCCAAAGCGGAGTTTCAGGGATTTTTTGAAAAATCCCTGAAATACATCCTGTTGCTGACCATTCCCGCCGCGGTCGCGATGAGCCTACTGGCCGTACCGATCACCCGCCTCTTTTTCGGGGCGGAATTCCTGGCATCCGTTCCCATCCTCCGGATCTATACGTGGCTTCTGATCCCTTACGGCGCCGCCGTGGTATTCGCAACCTTCCTGATTGCCAGCCATCGCCAGAAAGTCGACTTGCGCATCAATGCGGTCAGTACGGTTGCCTGCGTCCTCATGGTCGTGCCCATGATTCTGAAATGGCGAAGCCTGGGCGCGGGTGCGGGTGTGGTCCTGGCCGTCTTTTTCTTTATGGCCCAGCAATGGGTGTTCACCGACCGGCAACTGTTCCGGATCAGGATCTGGGGTTGGATCAAGCCCATTGTTCTGGCATCCGCCGGCATGGGCCTTGCCATTTATTTCTTGCGGGAACTTCCCCTTCCCGTGCTTGCGATTGCCGGCCTTGTCCTATATTTCGGAATCCTGACCGGGACGGGATCCGTTTCATGGAAGGAATTGCGGATGTTCCTTCTGAAAAAAAAGACGAACGGCGGGCAGGGATGAAGCGGCCGGAATTATCGGTCATCATCATCGGCCGCAACGAAGCCAGGCATATCGATCGATGCATCCGGTCCGTGCTGAAGGGGACTGATTCCGTCCCAGGAAGGGAGATTCTTTACGTGGATTCGGCCTCGGAAGACGGAACGATCGGCATCGCACGCCGCCACCTGATCGACATCGTCCAGTTGAGGAAGGAATGGCCGCTCTCCGCAGCTGCGGGACGTTACATCGGATTTCAACTGACCGGCGGACGGAACCTTTTTTTCATCGACGGAGACAGCTTGCTGTTCAAGTCCTGGATTCCTCTCGCCATTGAAGAACTCAGGCGGGATTCCCGTGTCGCCGGGCTCGCGGGTGTGGTTCACGAGATATGGGAGGACGGAAACGGAAAAGTGGTGGGTCTGCAGAAAAACCGTTACGAGCAAAAGGCGTTTGATTCGGAAACGAGGACCCTGGGCGGGATCGGCATGTACAAACGCGAAATCCTTGAGGAGGTCGGGAGTTTTAATCCCTATCTGAATGTGGACGAGGAAAGGGAACTCGGGCTCAGAATCCGGCGGGCCGGGTATTGCATGAAGCGGATGAACAGCCCAATGGCTCTGACACATTCCTTCCAGAGGGAAACCCTTCAGGAGATCGTCCGGCGTTCGCAGTCCAAGCTTTACCATTTCGGCGCAACCTTGAAATACTGCAGGCAGAACCGCTTTTCCGGGCAATACATACGCGAACGCCTGTTCTTCATCGTTCAGTTTGTTGCAGCCGCCGCGGCCGCTCTGATCCTTCTGGCTGTTCTGGTCCTATCGCATCATGCCCTGTTCATTCCAATCGGTGTTCTGGCCGCTGTGGGCATACTCTTTCTCGTCAAGCGCAACAAGGCGGGGTCCATCCTGACGAGCCTGGTCAAGCGGACCCTGATAACCGCGAGGACTTTTCAGTCTTATTTCCAGACGAAGGTTCTTCCGCCCGAATCTTATCCGCGGGAAGCCATCCGCATTCAATCCGCAAGGGGACGGGAAGCCGTATGAGGGTGCTCATGGTGACGAACATTTTCCCGAAGCCCGGATTCCCGGGACAGGGGAGTTTCGTGAAAAGCCAGATGGAATCCATTCAGAAGGAAGGCATTGAAATCGACCTGTTGTCGATCGATGCCAAACGCAGCCGCGGGGAATACTGGAAGGCCTGGAAAGAAATCAGAAGACTTGCCGGCAGCAAGAACTACGACCTCATCCACGCCCATTACGGTTTCAGCGGAATGATATCCAGGCTTCAGGGGCGCCTGCCCGTGCTGGTCTCCTTCTGCGGAGGGGATATACTCGGAAATCCGGATGAGACCGGCAGGAAGCTCTTTTCCAGCCAGATATTCGCCTCCGCCGGACGCCTTCTTTCCCTGGTTCTGGACGCGTCCATTGTGAAAAGCGAACAGATGGCCAGGATGCTGTTTTCCAGGAAAAAGGTCTATGTCATACCCAACGGCTTGGATTTTCAGAAATTCAGGCCTGTCCCATCCGGAACGGCGCGCAGAAAACTCGGGCTGCCGCAGCGGCCGTTCCTCGTCCTTTTCCCGTCCAATGCCACCTGGCCGCGCAAATGCTATCCCGTGGCGGAGGCGGCGGTTCGGCTCCTGCGGAAACGGGGATGGGATGTCCACCTGATCCCGCTGTACGGGAAACCCCAGGAGGAGGTCCCCCTCTATATGAATGCCTGCAATGCGATGGTGCTGACATCCTACTGGGAGGGGTCGCCGAACGTGATCAAGGAAGCAATGGCCTGCAACCTGCCCATTGTCTCAACTGACGTAGGGGATGTCCGGCAAATCATCTCCGGATGCACCGGCTGCTTCATCATCGAAAGAAACGCCCGGGACGCGGCCGCTCATCTCGAAAAAGTATTCAGGAGGAACGCCCGTACGTCCGGACGGAAAAGGATCGGGCATCTTGAAATTCAAAAGGTGGCGCGTCAAATCATCGGAATCTACAGAGGCCTGGCCAGGACAGGCGCCCGGAGGCTTGGATGAATCTGACAGCGAGCGCATTCCCTGCGGCTTGCCGCGTGGTAAGCAGGCGAATCCCAGTGGCTTTTTCCTTGAAGATCGAAGGTACCCCGCAGCCAGCGGCTGGGAGCTTCGATCTGACAGAAAGCGCATCCCCCGGAGCTCGCCCCGGGGCAAATGAGTGAATATAAATGGCTTCTTCCATGCAGATCGCAGATACCACGCCGCATGCGGCGGGGAAATTCAATCCCCATTTGGGAGCCGCACAGCGGGTTTATGAACACCTGCTGAAATGCCATTGGAACGGCAGGATGCTGCTCGGGCCGGACCCCGGAGTCCGTTTCCAGGTCAGGATCTGGCGCTTCGCGAAAAGCTATCTGCGTTTCCTGCCGTGGAAGGATGACAGGTACTACATGCAATGCCAGGGGTACTGGATCCGGAACAACTGGACGCTTTTCAGGATGACGGGTGATAACCGTTACAGACAGGTAGCCCTCCAGGCGACGGAATCCATACTCCAGGCGCAAAAACCCGAGGGGTATTGGGAATATCCGCCTCCTTCCTGGACGAACCGCATCGCAACGGTCGAGGGGTGCTATGCCGCGCTCGGATTGCTAGCTTCCCATCATGAGGACAAGCGCTTCTGGGATGCCGCTGTCCGGTGGACCCGTTTTCTCATCGACAAGATCGGGTTCCAGGAACTGGACGGTGTGAAGGCCATTCATTATTTCTATAACCGCGGAAAGAGCATGGTCCCCAACAATACGACGCTTGTCCTTGAATTGCTGGGAGAAATGTACGCTGCAAGCGGAAAAGAGGAATACCTTCTTCATGTCCCCGGGATGATCGGTTTTTTGAGGTTGGCTCAGCTGGAATCCGGTGAATTCCCGTATGCCTACGATTCCCCTTTTGAGAAAGGCAAGACCCATTTCCTTTGTTACCAGTATAATGCCTTTCAATTTCTGGACCTCTTCTCGTACTGGAAATCGACGCGGGACGATGCCATCCTCCCCCTGCTGAAGAAATCCGCCCTGTACCTGGCCACAGGGATAGACCGGAAATCCGGCAGGGGAAAATACAACTGCCGTCAATCCTTTCCCGAAGTCACATACTATACGGCCGTTCTCGCCGCTGCGTTGCGCGAGGCATCCCTGGCTGGATTCGGGGCCTTTTCGGACCTATCCGAGAAAGCCTATGCGCGCGTGCTCGACCGGCAAATGAGAAACGGCAATTTCATCTATTCCTCCCGAAATTACGGCATCCTGTCAGACCGACGTTCCTACCCCAGATATCTGAACATGATATTGAGGCATCTGCTGATCAGGGCAGATCAGTCAACCGGACTCAATTGAAACAGGAAATTATTTCCTAGCCGGTAAAACGGGAAAAACACTTGTTTTTTGTCTTAATTGTTAAGTGATTGAAAAATAAGTGATAGTACTGTCAACAAAAGGACCGTTCAGGGCTTTCTTCCAGTGGCAAGGTTCTTGCTTAATGACGATTCGGGTGTTTTTTGAAGACCTGTAACGGATTGGATAGGTGATGTTGATGCAAAAGACTTTAACGACCCGCCGTGCCGGCTGCATGATCAGGACAGCCGTGTGGATTTGCTTTTCGCTTCCTCCCGTGCTTGCATTTGGAGGAGTCGCCCTCCACCAATGGATTGATCTATCCGCACATCCCGTGGAGAATTGCCGGATGACGGTTGGAGACCTGAACGGGGACGGTACGATTGATTACCTGTTCAATGACGGAAGACGGGTGCTCAAGGCATTTGATCACAACGGCAATCTCCTCTGGGAAAAATATAATCCCAACGATCCGGGAGTCCTGGAACAGTACCATAATTTCACTTTGTCCATCCATGACATCGACCGCGATGGATTGAACGAGGTCATCGGATTCCTTGAAATAGGCGGTCAGCATCATCTGGCCGTGATCCGCGGGTCCGATGGCACGGTTGAGAAAAGCGTTGTTCTACCGTTTGCCGCGCCGAGGGATCATGAATTCTGGGGAAACACCAACTTTTACATGCAGGACCATGTCGCCATCTGCAATCTGCGGGGACTGGCTTTCCCGCAGGATATCCTTGCCATTCATGCGAGCAAATTGAAGGTGGCAGCCTACTCCTACATCGACGGCAACCTGGTCCAGAAATGGTACTGGATCACGGATCACGCAGGTTATTCCAGCGGCCATTACGCGTATCCCTATGACATTGACGGAGACGGGCGTGACGAAGTGCTCGCCGGCGTGGACATACTCGATGAAAACGGAAACCGCCTGTGGAAGGTCAATCTGCCTCCGTTCAATCCGGCCAACCCCAGCTGGGGCCCGGATCACGTCGATGCCATGACCTGCGCGGATATCGATCCGGAAAAACCCGGCAAGGAAATCATCGTGGTGGCCTCGACCGGCATGTGGTTCTATCAATGGAACGGAAACCTGAACTGGTGGCACCCGAGCAAGGTCACGGATCCGGCGAACGGCTATTTTACCGGAGAAGGGATACAGGAAGTGCTCGTGGCCAATCTCAGACCGGACATCCCCGGTCTGGAAATGGTCTGCTATTCCGAGGATATGTACGGAGACAATACAGTCGCAGTGTTCGACAGGAACGGCTCGGTGCTGAACTGGGGCACGCAGAATATCGGGCCCCGTCGCTGGATCACGGCGGCCATGGACTGGGACGGCGACCGGGCCCGCGATGAAATCTATTCCCGGAAGGGGATATTCAACGGGAACCTGGGATTCGTTTCCTATTCCATGAACTGGGGCAAGGTGCATACCGTCGACGTGGACGAGTTTCCCCCCGTCGTCTGCGATGTCCAGGGCGATCAGCGCGAGGAAATTCTCTGGTACGACACGAACGAGATTCTGATTCTGAAAAACACGGATCCCCTGTCCGGAGGGACGAAACCCTCGCCCTGGAACGAACCGGCCTACCGGAGACGCTACGCCAATCTCAATCACTGCAATGCCATCTACCTGGACTGGCAGGCCGTGGGCCAGGATGTGGATGTCCTGGCGCCCAATGAACCGCGGAACCTGCGACAAGCTGTGCAGACCGAGACCAGCATTCTTCTGGATTGGGATGCCCCCCTTCCGGCAGCGGACGGCGACTCGGCCGCCGGTTACCAAGTATTCCGGAACGGCCAGCTGGTCGGCTCTGTACCCGAATCCCGGATGGAGGATCAGGGACTCAGGGACGACACTGCGTATGAATATTCGGTTTTTGCTGTGGATGATGCGGGACAAATCAGCCTCATCCCCGCCATCGGCACTTTCTCGACAACGACGTTTTTCTTCCCGACAAGCCCGGAAGGGGAGGAGACTCCGTTGGCGGACCTGTCCGCATCCATCACCATTGAAAAACTGCCGTCCAAGAAAAATCCATGGCTCGCAGTCCTGCTCACCACCTCGGCAGAGGTGGTGCAGGCACCGGGGCCGCTTCACCTGAATGAGAGCGACGGATCGGTCTCAGCCATTACGCTTCTGGGCAATGTTCCCGGGACTGAATTTCACGGCCAGCTTCTCATCGTTCCGAATGTCAGCGGGGGAGAGGCGACCTTCTCCCTGCCGGACAACAATCTGGTGGATGCAGATGGAAATGTCGGGAATGCCATCACAGCAGGCCGAACCGTGAACATCGACAGGACACCTCCCCCCAAACCCGCCAAGTTGTACGTGAAAAAGTAAAAGCACCCCGGGGACCCGGGATGTTGAAATACAGAAAGGCCGTCCCGTCTGCCTGCGGACGGCCTTTTTCCATGTTGACATTCTGTCCAATTAATCGTAATTTCCTGTGGTTTGATGCCCCCGTAGCTCAGGTGGATAGAGCAACTGACTTCTAATCAGTAGGCCACAGGTTCGAGTCCTGTCGGGGGTACAGTATGAAAGCCCTGCTCGATGGGCTTTTTTTTCACGGCGAGGCGTGCCGCACGATAAAATGATTTTAAAAATCATTTGTGAAATTGCTTAAAATTTTTAATATTTAGGGTTATAAGACGGATTTGTGCGATTCCGGCTCTGAAATCAGCCGTCCCGGCTCTTGATGTGGTTTAGCCGCGGGCGTACCTGAAAATATTCCCGGAGCAATGGAGCGGGAAGGTCATTCCCGATCCGATGAAGCGCGGGGGATGTCCAGCCGCATCCTCCGGCTCCGCCGCAAGCCGCAGGGGGGCTTCAAGCGTAGATTTCCGGGGGATTCGATTGATCGAACCGACGGCGCATCGGACTCGCCTTTGGTTGAGGAAAAAATCCGCCCGTTTTCACGATTGAAATCGGAGATTTCATATGTCTGAGCCGCT
>Ga0233423_10000334_pt1 | contig 26162 bp, 21 predicted proteins | sample Watercolumn_Mata_FD_180713 | JGI IMG/M metagenome (GOLD analysis project Ga0233423, IMG submission 180713) | Freshwater microbial communities from Lake Matano, South Sulawesi, Indonesia - Watercolumn_Matano_2014_112_MG | ecosystem: Environmental > Aquatic > Freshwater > Lake | place: Indonesia...
AGAATCGGGGTTCGGGGATAGGGGTTTGGGGGAAAAGGATATCGGGATTGATTTCAGATGAACGATTTCAGATCTCAGATCTGAAAACAAATGGGGGATCGTTCATCCGGATTCTGAGATCAAGGGGTTGTCATTCCGGGTTCGGCGGGCGCAGAGAGGCCCGGCGTGTATCATGATTCGGCGATGCATCCGTTGACTGCGGGCCTCACGCCCGGGATCCGGGGCGTGAGTGGAGGAATTCGGCATTTGTAATCCGTAATAGCAAAAAAAGCGGCGCTTTTCGAGCGCCGCTTTTTAATCTCTTGCCCGACGTTTCCGCTGGAACGCACGAATGCGCGATTACTTCCCCGTCCACTTCTTCTGCTTGTATCCCGCTGGAATATCATAGGTGCCTGCCGGGGGATTGCCTTCCGTGTACTCGAGCAGTTCCGTGGACGATTTGAGCTGGGTCCCCATCATGTCCGAGACGGAGGAGGACTGAACCTGGAAACCCTTGATTTTCTGCATTTCCTTCATCATATCGTCGATCATGTCCTTCATGCCTGGCTGCATGGCGAAAAGGGCGGTTGAAAATTTCAGATAAAGTTCCTTGTTGATTTTGATGTCTTCCGTAGCCCATATTTCGGAGTTGGTTTTCCCCATGGCCATTTCGATGGTCTGCAAATACTTTTTCGCGTTCCAGTCTTTGATTTTTTTGGTCTCGTTCGTGGGTTGCACCGTGGCCTTCATTTTCATCATGTTTTTCATGAATTCCGGCAGGGCCTTCATGGCCTCCTCATCCTCCGCCCCGGCCTCCTCGGCCATGGCTTCGAACAGGTTGGGAGGCAGCTCGGAATAGATTTTTTTGACATGATCGATCATGTAGATCGCGTTCTTGTCCAGCCTGACGAGTACGGATTGTTCGTCAGAATGGCTGACCATTTTATCCTCCGTGAACCAGTATGTCTGGATGATATCCTTGGCCGGCTGTTCCTGGCCCATCATCTTGAATGCGTCCGTATGCTGTTTCTGTTTCATCATGGTGTCCGCTGCCGCCGTCCCGGACATCAGGACAGCCAGCGCCAGAAACACGACGCATGGAATCATCATGCTCTTTTTCATTTTTTCTCCTTTCTGATCCCGTTGAGCTTTCCATTCTGCAAACACCCTGCTTCTCCATTTGGACGAATCCAGAGTGAAAAGAGTTCCCTGTCCACATGAAGAGACAGGGGAATTTATGCGTTTTCATCGGCATTGTCAAGTATCCGTTCACCCGGGCGGAAGCAGAATACAAAATGACGAATCCTGCAAAACCTACTCCCGGCTCGGGTGAAATGTAAAAATTTCCCGGATCCAATAAACAGTTTGACAATGACCCGCAAAGGATTTATATTTCGCGCAACCTGAATATTCTCTCGCTGACCCGCGGCGAGCCTGCCGTCCGGACGCGCGGCCTGTTTGCTGCTCTTTTAACGGGCCAGGCCGCTACTCCTCGCGGCGTGGCATGCGCTTGGCGAGGGTGAAATTTTCAGGCCCAATGCCCGATCGGGATCATTCCTTGCGGGGGCGCAATGAAAATCAAAAGAATAGACGGTGAAAAGCTGTATTTCGCTTTCCTGCACGGCTCCCGCGAGGTGGAGAGGAACCGGAAGATGCTGGACCGGATCAATGTGTTCCCGGTACCGGACGGCGACACGGGCACCAACCTGGCCGCCACCCTGAATTCAACCATGCTCGGATCGTCCAACAATCCCTCCATAGCCGCTGTCAGCAAGGGTTTTGCGGATGCGGCATTGGCCGGATCCAGGGGGAATTCCGGCATCATTTTGGCGCAGTTTATACGCGGCCTGAGCGAGGCCGTGCAGGACAAGGAAGCCCTGACCGCCAGGGAATTCGCCCATGCCGTCAAGTCCGGAGTGGACAGGGCCTACCACGCGCTGAGCAAGCCGGTCGAGGGGACCATCCTGACGGTCATGAAAGCCTGGAGCAACGCGCTTCATGCCGGGCACGAGAAAATGTCGGATTTCAACGAACTCATGCACCATTCCCTGGAGTCCGCCAAAAAGGCCCTGAAGGAAACGCCGAAACAGCTCAAGAAGCTCGAGGAAGCCGGCGTGGTCGATGCCGGCGCACAGGGATTCGTCCATTTCCTGGAAGGCATCACCCATTTCGTCAAGCACGGGAAGAAAACCGAAGCGTTGTCCGGGAAATCCGCCAATGAGAACTTCGAGGATATTCACCCGGTCGTATCCGGCGAATCCATCACCCAGCGGTACTGCTGCGAAATGTTCCTGTCGGGCCAGAAACTCAAGTCCGAGGTCGTGCAAATGCTGATCGAAGACCTGGGGGATTCTGTCGTTGTCAGCGGCACAGCCGAGCGATTGAAGCTCCACATCCATACCAACGATCCTTCTAAAATCTACGAGCGGCTCGAACCGCTCGGCGCCGTTCAGGTTCCGAAAATCGACGACATGAAAAGGCAGTTCGAAGCCGTGCACAGGCGGGCCGCCCGTATCGCCCTCGTCACGGACACATCCTGCGACCTCCCCATGGAGGTGCTGGACAGGTACCAGATCCACACCGTGCCTCTGCACATCAATTTCGGCCAAACCGAATACCTGGACAAGGTGGCCATCACGCCCGATCAATTTTACTCGAAAGTCGAAACAGCTCTGGACTTTCCCAAGACCTCGCAGCCGGCCGTTCAGCAGTTCGCAACCCTCTACCGTTTCCTGGCTGAAAATTACGATTCCATTCTATCCATCCACCTTTCCGCAGCGATGAGCGGAACTTTCCAGGCGGCAAAAACGGCAGCTGAAAGCCTGAATGATGCGAAAATATCGGTGATCGACTCCCGGAACCTTTCTTTGTCTCTCGCCCTCATCGTTGAAAGATTGGCCCGCATCCTGCAGGAGGGCTTCACCCATCAGGATGCCCTCGACCGGGCGGCCGGATGGATCCAGGACGCCCGTGTTTACGTGACGGTGCCGACATTGAAATATCTGTTGCGCGGCGGCCGGATCAGCCATCTGAAGGGCATAATCGCCCGCGCAGCGCATCTCAAACCCATCATCAGCATCGATGAAAGCGGAAAAGCCTCCATGATCGGGAAGGCCTTCAACCATGAAGGCCAGATCAAAAAAATACTCGGACTCATCCAGGAGAGGCACGGCCGTCAGCCGGTGGAAAATTATATCGTTGCCTCGGCCGGAGCCAGGGAAAAGGCGCTCGAATTGGAGGACCGGCTGATACCCGTCATCGGCAAACGCGCGGACCACATCGTGGAAGTGTCTCCTGCAATCGGATCCCACGCGGGAATCGGCGCATTGGCCGTTGCCATCCTCTGACAGCCTCGCATCCATGATGACCACTCTCACGGCAGCAATCGCCCTGTGGATCTATATGACCCTGTTCTATTTCTTGGCCCGGAAAATCAGAAATTTCGGCCTCGCGGACTTCGCCTGGGGCGGCGGATTCGCCCTTGTGGCCTGGACAGGCCTGCTGCTGGACCCCGGCCCTTCATTCCGGGACTGGACCGTCGCCGTCATGACGAGTCTCTGGGCCTTGCGTTTGATCCTGCACATATGGCCCAGACTGTCGAAACCTGAGGATTTCCGCTATGCGCAGATGCGAAAAAATTGGGGGAAGCGGGCAGGGCTGTACGGTTACACCCATGTGTTCATGCTCCAGGGCATCCTGCTCTACCTCATCGCTTTCCCGATTCTCATGATCATCCGTGGCGACAGGGATTTCTTCGGCACATGGGATCTCATCGGAATCATCGTCTGGGGAACCGGCTTGTCATTTGAAACAATGGCGGATCTGCAGTTGAAACGCTTCCTGCGCTCAAGGTCAGGGCCGGGCCGCATCCTCCAGGCCGGCCTGTGGCGTTATTCACGCCACCCGAACTATTTCGGCGAAGCCCTTCTATGGTGGGGATTTTTTTTCATGGCATTGCCCGGGAAAAACGGCTGGCTCGCAGCGATCAGCCCCCTGTTGATCGATTTTCTGCTTCTCAAGGTCTCCGGCGTACCGCTTCTCGAAAAGCATTACAGGGACAATGCGGAATATCAGGAATACGCCGCAAGGACGTCCCTTTTCATCCCCTGGTTTCCGAAAAAAATCCAGGCAGGATAGCCATTCATGATTGCTGATTTTATAAATCGCGGATGATCATGCCCGCCTGCGTAAGGGCCATCCTCCTGTTCATCAGCTGATTTTTCAGACCTGAAATCCTTCCGGGGTAAAGATGAGAGGATCCATGCCGCCTCCGGGAGGGCCTGTCTCCTGCCATCCTCGAAACGAATACCTGTTTCAATCCCATCTGATCATCGGCGAGGAAGCCCTGCCGGAGGCGGGACATACAGGTTTTTTCTTGCATGTGACTCCTTGATTGTTTATGTTTTCAATGAATTGTAATATCACGGGACATCTCAAACAACCCGTCCACAAGATGGAGGATGCAGATCATGCGGAGGAGGGCTTTTTTCCAGGCAAGCCTGTCGGGCATCGGCGCATTGGCGTTTGTGGATCAGGCATGGGCGCTGAAGTATTATCCCCGGCCGTCCGATCAGAAATGGGCGGTGCTTTACAGCACCTGGTGCGGGAGTTCCCGCGATGCGGCGTTGTGGATCTCCGAAGGCATGGCAGGCATCGCCGACGTGTTCGATGTGCGTGAAAATCCCGATCCGGCTGGTTTCGATCATATCGTGATCGGCGGGTCGATCAGGGGCGGGGTCACTTCAGGAGAACTGCAGGATTACTTGAGCGCGAACAAGACGGGCCTTCAGAACAAAATCCGGGGCCTGTTTGCGGTTTGCGGCAACATGCGCCAGCCAGTCGGGCCGCAACAGACAGCCCAGTTCATCGACAACCATCTCGCAAAAATATGCGGAGCAGGCCCCGTACCTTCAAGGGTTTTCCTGGGAAGAATCACAAAATCCCTCATGGAGCCGGAGATCGCCCGGATGATGTCTGGCATGGAGGATTACGACAACTTGAAACGCCAAGAGTGCATGGATTTCGGCAGGGAAATTCTTGCCGGAATGAATCGGGAATAAATCAGTCCGGCCGCATCACCGGGAAAGAAAGCTGTCAAGGCCCTGAAAGGGATCGATGATGTTTTCCCGAATGCACGGAAGGCTCTGATCCGTCTCATCAGAATCATCCTGGTTAAAAACATGGATGCCTCCGGCTTCCTCGAACGAATCAAGGAATTCGCGGTACAATACAAGAAATGGTCGGAACCCATCCGGCAATTCGAAGAGACCTTTGTACCCCGGAAAGCATACCCGGATTGCGATGAATTTGAAGAGCGGCTAAACGCTGTTTCGGATTTCACCCTCCGGCAGCGCGGCCACGACGACGTGCCGGGGAGGATAAGCGAATTCTTGGATGATAACTATCTTGTCTATCTGGGCGCTTCTCCGGAGGATTGCCAAAAGATAAGGGAGTCCTTCGCGGGCAATCATGATTTTGAAAATTATCTGCTGTTCGATTATACGCCCAGGACGATTTCAAAACTCCATGAGTCAGGCGATGAAATTTGGCTCTGGCGAGGCCTGGCCGCCGTATCGCTCGAAAATTGCGAAATCGATTTCTGGGACACAGTGCAGGAAGTCCTGGCTGAACTGTTTGCGGCTGCGGAAATGCACGGGTTCAATCCCAAAGGCGTTTTTAAAAAGGTCGCCGGACTTTCAAGCGACCGGATGACGCGCCGTTTCCCCATGTCCATCCAGGAATCCATGATGACAATCGAGGACCACCCCCTACTGAAGGATATCAGGGATAGGATAGCCTTTTATAAAAAAATTATCAATAAAAAATCCTGCGATTAGGGAGAAAACTCCATGGATCAACCCATCTTGTCGGATAAAAATCAATTTCCTTCCGAAGAGGTCATTTTTTCCCATATCGGAAAATCCAAAACGCTCTGGAAGGCTGCATTTGAATACATCCGTTCCAATCACCCGGACTTTTCGGAGGAATGGCGTTATTACAACGACGGAAAGAGCTGGCTCATGAAAGTCACGCATAAGAAGAAGACCGTATTCTGGCTTTCCGTCATCAAGGGCGCCTTCCGGACCACCTTTTATTTCACCGACAGGGCGGAGACGGCCATCAAGGGCAGCCTTCTTTCCGGCGAATTGAAGCGTCAATTCCTGGACGGGAAAAAATTCGGAAAGATCAAAGGCCTCACGGTTTCGTTTAAGAACAAGAAGGATGTCGAACATTTCAAGGCCTTGATCGGAATCAAGCTGAGCGTCAAGTAACCTGCAACAAAAAAACCGCCGCAGCGTGCATTCGGACAAAAAGAATCATTCGGCAAAGGTTCGGGACCTGTTCACGCGCCTGACCGGAGAATACGACCGGATGAACCGCATCCTGTCATGGGGGCAGGATTTGACATGGAGGCGGCAGGTCGTCCATCTGGCGCGCATCCCGCCCGGCGGAAAACTCCTGGACATCGGCGCAGGCACGGGTGAACTGGCGCTGGAAGCCCTTCGGCAGGATGCGACCGCATCCGCCTGGGGAGTGGATTTTACGAAAGAGATGATGATGAGGGGCAGGAGCCGGAACGGGGGCCTGCGCATCCGCTGGATACGTTCGGACGCCCTCGATCTGCCATTCCCGGACGCAAGTTTCGATGCCGTAATATCAGGGTACATCCTGCGGAACGTCTTCGATCTTCACAAAGCCTTCTCGGAACAGCATCGGGTCCTGAAACCCGGCGGTTTTGCCGTGAATCTGGATACGACACCCCCACTGTTGGACCTGTTCCATCGGCCTGTCCATTTTTATATCAACACCCTTGTGCCGCTGATAGGCCGGCTTCTTTCCGGAGAACCGGACGCCTATTCCTATTTATCGGAAAGTACCGTCCATTTCTCGACTGCGGAAGATATCGCCGGAATCATGCGGCAAGCCGGATTCAGGTCCGTGCGTTTCCGGCGTCTCATGCTGGGGTCCATGGCTATTCATTGTGGACGCAAACGACCTCCCTGTTTTTGATTGGAAAGGACTGGCGCCATGAAAAAATCAGGCCTTTGGATTGTGCCTCTTGTCCTGGTATGCACTCCTCTGATCCATCCCCAATCGACCCATCGATTGTGGTATCGTCAGCCCGCGGAATTTTTCGAGGAAATTCTGGTGCTCGGGAACGGAAGAATGGGCGCATCCGTGTTCGGCGGGGTCCCTTCGGATAAAATCTTCCTGAACGACATCACGCTCTGGTCCGGTAAACCGGTTGACGCGCACATGAATCCGGAGGCTTACAAAGCCATACCTGCGATCCGGGAAGCGTTGAAAAACGAGGATTACAAACTGGCGGATGAACTGCAGCGGAAGGTGCAGGGCAAATTTTCAGAATCGTACGCGCCGCTCGGTACGCTTTTCATTCATTTTTATCATGCTGGGACATCGAAAAATTATTACCGCGAGCTGAACCTCCAGGATGCGGTTTCGAGGATCAGCTACGAAGCTGCGGGTGTCCGATACACGCGCGAATATTTTGTCTCGCATCCGGATCAGGTCATGGTTGTCCGGCTGACTGCGGGCAGGAAGGGCTCCCTGAATTTCGACATCCAATTTGACAGCCAGCTGAAGCACGTGATCAACACGGGAAACGCCGTTCTCAAGGCAAACGGCCGCGCGCCCGTTCATGCGGAGCCGGACTACAGGGGTCAGAAAAAAGATGCGGTTGTTTTCGATGACAACAGGGGCACGCGTTTTACCTTTTTATCGAAAATCGTGTCATCGGACGGTGCGATGACTGCGACCGACAGCACCATCGGGACAAGAAACGCTTCAGAGGCTGTCATCCTTGTCTCCACAGCCACCAGCTTCAACGGCTTTAACAAGGATCCGTCAAAGCAAGGCCTGGATGATGAAACACAGGCATCCCTGCAATTGGAAAATGCATCATCCAAATCCTACAAAAAATTGATGCAAGAACATGTAAAGGATTATCAGGCCTTCTTCAGCAGGGTCAGCCTGGATCTGGGCGCCACCGCTGCTCCGGACCTGCCCACGGACGAAAGGCTGAAACGCTATGCCGAAGGACACGAAGACAAAAACCTGGAGATCCTGTATTTTCAATACGGCCGATACCTGCTGATCAGCAGCTCCCGTACAAAGGGCGTGCCCGCCAACCTGCAGGGCATATGGAATCCCTATATCCGCCCCCCCTGGAGCAGCAATTACACGATCAATATCAATGCCGAGGAAAATTACTGGCCTGCGGAAAGCGCCAATCTTTCAGAGATGCACGCGCCGCTCTTGAGTTTCATCAGGAATATCTCGGAAACGGGCCGCATCACCGCAAAAACTTTTTTCGGGACCGGAGGATGGGCCGCCTGCCACAATTCCGACATCTGGGCCATGAGCAATCCGGTCGGAAATTTCGGAGAAGGCGATCCTGTTTGGGCGAACTGGTACATGGGCGGTGCATGGCTGTCCGCGCATCTCTGGGAACATTTCCTGTTCACTCGGGACGAGGCGTTTCTTCGGGATCAGGCCTACGGGATCATGAAAGGGGCTTCCCGATTCTGCCTGGAATGGCTGATCGAGGATCAGAAGGGCAGGCTGATCACTTCGCCATGCACCTCGCCGGAAAACAGGTACGTGACACCGGAAGGTTATCACGGTGCAACCCTTTACGGAGGAACGGCGGATCTGGCCCTGATCAGGGAATGCATGGGACAGACTGTGAAGGCCTCCTTGATGCTGGATGCCGATGCCGCCTTCCGGGACAGCCTGGAACACGCCCTTTCGCGCCTGCATCCGTATCAGACCAATAAAAAGGGGCAGCTCATGGAATGGTACCATGACTGGGAGGATGAGGACCCGCGCCACAGGCATCAATCGCATCTATTCGGCCTATATCCGGGGCATCAGATCACGCCTGAGAAGACTCCGGAACTGGCTGAAGCCTGCCGCAGGACGCTCGAGATAAAGGGCGACGAGACAACGGGATGGTCCAAGGGATGGCGTATCAATCTCTGGGCGAGGCTCCGCGACGGGAACCGTGCATACAAGATGTACAGGGAACTTCTCCGCTACGTGGAACCGGACGGCAGGCGAACCAGCTATTCGGGTGGAGGCGGAACGTATCCCAATCTTTTCGACGCGCACCCGCCTTTCCAGATTGACGGGAATTTCGGCGGGACTGCAGCTGTGGTTGAAATGCTGATGCAATCGGATGAAAAATCGATGTGGCTGCTGCCCGCTTTGCCGGATGCCTGGGATTCCGGCTCCGTGAAAGGGATATGCGCACGCGGCGGCTTCGTAGTCTCGATGGATTGGAGGAACAAAATCCCGCAGAAAATCAGCGTATTCTCAAGGGAAGGAGGAACGACAACTTTGATTTCCGGGGACAGACAAAGGGAAATCCGTCTTGAGAAAAACCAGAAAATGGAGCTGGACTGGCAATGAAAAAAATCATGGTTGTCGAAACATCATACGGCGGGATACGACCATGGAATGACCAGGACGCGCCTGCGCTTGTAAAATACGCGAACAACCGGAAAATCTGGCTGAACCTGCGCGACGGTTTCCCCCATCCCTACACACTGGACAATGCCAGGGCATTCCTGGAAATGGTGGGGCGCCAGAACCCGAAAACCTTTCTCGCAATCGCCACGCGGGAAGAAGCGATCGGAGCGATCGGAATTACCCCGAATGCGGATGTTCACCGCCTGACAGCGGAAATGGGCTACTGGCTGGCCGAACCTTTCTGGGGAAAGGGGATCATGACCGAGACCGTATCCAAATTCACGGACTATGCATTCGAACACTTCGGCCTGGTGCGGATTTACGCCGAGCCGTATGCTTACAATACTGCATCCTGCCGGGTACTGGAGAAAGCGGGATTCGTCCTGGAAGGAAGGCTGAAAAGCAGCGTGATCAAGGACGGCGTGATCACGGATCAGATGCTTTACGCGAGGATCAGGGAAAAAGTCCCCCTTCCCTGAAGGGGGATTGAAGCTCCCCCGCAGCAAGCGGCTGGGAATCTTCGATCTGCAGGGTAAAAGACATTTGGATTCGCTCGCTTACCCCGGGTCAAAGCCCGGTGCATTCCCCGCGGCAAGCCGCGGAGAATGCACTCGCTGTCAGATTCAGGGGGATACTCAATCCATCCGGTACGGCGCGTTCCAGTAGAACCGCGTCAGGCCCCGGTCCGTGCCGAACCAGATGGTGTCCCCGTCCGGAAGAATCCAGCGCACCGAGTTTCCGGCGAGCCCGTCCTCCGTTGAAAACAGGCGCCAGCGGTCCTCTTCCCTGTTGTACTTAAGCACGCCGTTGTCCGTGCCAGCCCACACGGCCTGGGAATCGGCCAATATCACATGCATGTTTTCATCCGTGGGGAAATGGGCAGCCGGGAATCCCTTCCAGACCCCGGAGGCCTGATCCAGCATCTCCACTCCGTCGTCCGTGCCGAACCAGACCTCGTCGCCGTATACTGAAACCGCCGTGACTTCCAGGGGAGCCATGCCCGGATAACCGGGGACCGGCTGCCATTTGCCTGACTCCGCGTCGCGCCGGAAAATCCCCAGTTCCGTCCCGGCCCAGACGTCTGCCCCGTCCGGCTTCAGGTCGTATATCATCCGGCGCATCAGCCTGGGATCGCGCACCTGCTCGATGATCATGGGCTTGAGCAGAACACGGTTGATCCCCAGCTGGGTGCCCACCCACAGCACGGAGTCCTGCGCGGCCAGGCAGGTGATCCCGTCATCCCAGAGGTTTTGATGGACCCCGAAGGTCCTCCAGGAACCGCTTCGCCTGTCGTATCGCGCCAGGCCGTCCCGCGTGCCGAACCAGACTTCCCCGTCCAGCGGGAGGACGGCTGTGACTGCATCGCTGCGCAAACCGGGATCCAGGAGCGACTCGAAGTAATCCCATTTCCCGGTTTCCATGTTCCACCTGCTGACTGCCCCGGTCTCCCGGTCCCCGCCTGTCCCGCCGATCCACATGCATTCCCCGTCCCAGGCCATGGCCTCGACATCCGCGACATAGGGGCCGAACGGGAGGAATTTCAAACGCAGCGTTTTCAGGTCCGCAACCGCTGCGCCAAGACCCCACGTGCCGATCCAGAGGCTCTGGAACCGGTCCGCGAATGCGGTAGTGACCGGGTATCTCCGCAGATGCCCATCCTGTATGATGTTCTGCTCGGGTGTGAAATATCCCGGATCCAGGAAAAAATCGGATACGCTTCTGGTGCTGGAGGGATTGTCCCACTGCACTTCGTCCGCCTCGGACTCCTGCTCGCCCGACTGCCGGAACACGGCTGTGAAACGGTCGACAAGCGTGATTCCCGCCGAACCCTTCAGCCACAGATAGGTCCTCCCTTCACCCAGGCTGATCGGAACGGATTGCCCTGTCTCCTCCCGCCGGTAGTTGATCCAGCGCCTGGAAGCCTCCTCGCGGCAGCTCACGCCTTGTTCCGTGATGCACCAGAGGCTGCCGGTTTTGAAGTCGAACAGAACATCCCGGATGGAATCATTTTCCAGCCCGTCGCTCCAGGTGACGGCAGGCTCCCAGTCATTCTGGTAGAAATTGTACACGGCGATGCCGTTCGTGGTCCCGAAATAGACCCTTTCATAATCCAGGGCGATGGAGGTGACGAAACGGACGGACGGCCAGGTCGTCCAGTCGCCGGGCCTGTACTGTACCTGCCGGTCAATGGACGGGTCCTGTGAAAAAAGGCCGGAATGGATGGACAGCGAAGTCAACAGTCCTGCGGCCAGACGGTTCATGATCCTCCCGGATGCTTGATGTATCAATCGATGCTCTACACAAGCAAAAATACCACGATTTTTGTATTATTTCAAGAAAATAGCAGAACGACTTCATGATAGAAGTGAATGGCCGATGCCTGACTTTCCGTGGACTGAGTTCCTTCGCCCCGTAAAGACAGGATCAGGATGACAGGTTCGGGGAGCTGCCCGGGACTCGCCTGCAGCGGACGGTTCATCAAAAAATTTTGAATGAACCATCCGCAAATAACTTGCCCACATTACCGGTTCAGCCCCAATAAAAATCCCCGTCTTCTTGCCGGAAGACGGGGATGGCAGAGACCGGTGTAACCATGGACTCTTTATTGCTGGCTCGGTTTGATCCTCTTGAACCGCAGGGCATCCCGCCGCTTGTTCCACTCGACCCAGGATGTATTCTCATCCGCATCCTTGTTGGAAAAACTTCCGGAGGAGACGATCTGTCCCTTGGAATTGACGGTCACCTGCTGCATGGCCTTCACGATCTGTATCCACTCCTCTACGGACACTTCCTTCGGCCCGGGCACCTGGCCGGGCCCCGGGATCTGCTGCGGCTTCAGCGACTGGACAGCCGTGGGCGGTGCGACGCGCTGGGGCTTCAGCTTCACTTCGCCTTCGTAGACCTTCAGCTGCGTCGTGCTGTCCTCGCCCACGTTCATCCGGAGTACCGTGCCCGTGATGGCTGCAGCTGCTATCGGGGCGGACAAGTCGAATTGCGTGGTCGGCTCGATCTGGTGGACGGCGGCCCAGAGCTCGCCTTCCTCCAGCTTGACCGATGTCTGCATCTTCTTGTCCTTGGTTTCTTCATACAACTTATCGAGTAAAACAATGGTCTTGGGCGCCAGCCTGATGACATCCAGCTTGGCAAGGTCCAATTCGGCCCTGGACTGCTGATAGGTCCTGACCTTGTCGCCGCTGATCACCTCGGTGTTGATGGGGGCATTGACCCAGTCCTCCTTCTGAATGGCCTGGCGCTTCACCTGGCCGTCCGCAAAAGTCACCATCCCCTTCTTATCCTCTCCGATTCTGGCGAACAGGACCGCGCCGACTGCCAGGATGAAAACCGCGGCACTGGACCAAACGATGAAACGTTTCATGATCGCCCTCCCACTCCTTCTTCCGGATAAAACCTTCCGTACACCAAATCCACCAGCTTGATGGCTTCCCTCGAGAAGGGATCCACGTCCCGCTTGAAAAGCTCGTTGTCGATCAGTATCTTGGCAACGCGCCAGCTCTCCGCTTCCTCAAGCTGAAGGAGAAGCTTCTCGTAGGATCCCTTTTCACCGTTGAAAAGCTTTTTAATGAAGACCTTTTCCGATTTCTCGTCGATCAGGCTCCTGAGCCCTGAAACCTCCGCGCTTTTCCTGGACGGGGGGGCCGGCGCCTCAGCGAGCAAATCTTTTTTCTTGAGGACTTCTTCTTTCTGGTCCCTGCGGATGATCCGCATCTGGCTCTTGGATTCTTCCTTGGCCTTCTTCGGTTCCGGCGACCTGGCCGGTTTCTCGGATTCCTCAGGCTTCAGGGGTTTCGGTTCCCTCGCAGCCGGCTCTGCGGCTACAGGTTTCAGGTCAAGATCGATCTCCGATTCCGGCTCGGTTTCGGTTTTCTCCTCTGTGATGGCCAGGGGTTCTCCGGACAGCACGTCCTGAAGGTCCCATCCGTCGTCCGCTTCCTTCAATCCGGGCATCTCTTCCAGGGCCGGCATCACCTCCTGAGCCGGTTTTTCCTTCTTCCGTCCGGCCGGCTCAGGAGCGGGTTCCGCTTCCCTCGAAAATTCGGCCTTGAGCTCGATATAGCGTTTCAGCGTCATTTCCAGGTCTGCAGCCGTAAAATCCTTTTTCCCCAGTTTCAACTCGACGTCGAGCGCGCGGCGGAAGCCCCAAAGGTTCCGGTCTGCAAGGAATTCGCCGATGATCCGGCCTTCGACCCGCGACATTTCCTCTCCCTTGGTCTCCGAGAGATAGTCCGTCAGTACTGAAAAGTCCCTCAACACGATTTTCACGGGATCCGGCTGCGTGGCCTGCTGCAGGAGATCCACGATCATCCGGTTGTATTCATCGGCTTCAAGCTCTGTATAGCTCAGACGCCTGCATTCCTTGACGAGCTGATCGGCATAGGGGAGCAGTTTTGAAAAGGGTTCCAGCATGGCCTGCATGGAGGCCAATTCGATGGAACGGTTCTTCTCGAAGAACAGCCGCCTCATGGTGTCCGCCGGCTTGACCACATAATCCAGTCGCAGAACGAGCGCGGTGCGGAGTATTTCCTCCACCTCGTCTTTCGGAAAAACCGCCGCCTCCCTGAGCACATCCAGGAAACGGCCGCGCATGGACTCCAGGTCGCTCCGGGTCAGCTCAAAATGGGGCGTGGAGTTGACGGTGAAGGGATTTTCCTGCACCAGATACTCTTCGACACGCTTCTGAAAAAGGGTCTTGATGAAAGGCGGGATGGCGTTGTCAGCGGATATCTGGGAGTAACGGGCCTTGTTGGAGGAGCCGAGAAGCCGCTTCTTCAGGCTTGTGATGAGCACGACTGTTTCATTTTCCCACATGATTTTTTCCTCTTTAGACATCAAAAAGGATACTTGCTTCCCACCACGGATGATTGCGTTTGACATAAAAATTGTGACGGGTAACCGCTTTGATTTCTAAGCAAATATCATGCCTTTTTTGGTCAATCGGCTCTCCCCACAGCTTGGACTCCAAAAAATAGGTTTTTTGGCCATTTTTTGAAATATTCGTCTTTTCAATTTGAAATCTGCAGAAAATCCATGATTTTATCTGCATTTCCGAAAGAATCTCCCGAAGCAGGACATGAAGCGCATCCTCCAGGCTGCCGGCCTCGATACGCAGCGGGTATGCCTCCTTCTCCTCCACGGATTTCAGGTCCACGCAAAGGGAGAGCATGGCCTGCGCAGCCTCGGTGAACAGTTCTTCCGGCGTCTTGCCCCAAACCTGAAGGCCTAGGTCCGCCGTGTGCTCCAGGATCTTATACCCACCGCTCACTGAAATCGATCCCCGTGACCGCGCGGCTCAGCCGCCGTTTCCCTCTTCGGATTCATCCTCGCGCACCACACGGGCGACATCCGCAACCAGATCCTCGGCATTCAGCCTGATCAGCCTGACGCCCTGCGTGTTCCTTCCGATCACCTTGATCTGCTGGATCTGCTGCCGTATCACCTGCCCTTTGGCCGTGATGATCAGCAGATCGTCCGTGTCCAGCACGTCCATGATCGAGATCATCCTGCCGATTTTCTCGGTTATTTTCAAGGTGATGATGCCCTTGCCGCCGCGGCGCGTGATCCGGTAGTCCGCGATTTCGGACCTTTTGCCGTACCCGTTTTCCGTGGCCACCAGGAGGGTTCCGTCCCTGCGGATGACCACCATGCCAACGGTTTCGTCGCCCTTGGACAGGGCGATTCCGCGCACGCCGCTTGCAGTCCGGCCCATGGGCCGGACCTCGGATTCGTGGAAGCGTATGGCCTGTCCGTTCTTGGTTCCGAGCACGATTTCCTGGGACCCGTCGGTCAGGCTGGCATCGATGAGGGAATCGCCTTCCCGCAGGAGGATCGCCTGAATCCCGGTCCGTTTCGGATGGCTGTATGCGCTGAGATGGGTTTTCTTGACAAGCCCCTTCCGGGTCGCCATGAACAGGTACTTGTCCTCTTCAAATGACTTGACCGGCACCACGGCGGATATCTTTTCATCCTTTTCGACCTCTATCAGGTTGATGATCGCCCTTCCCCTGGATCCACGGCCCGCCTGCGGGATCGCATGCACCTTGAGCCAGTAGCATTTGCCCTGATTGGTGAAGAAGAGGATGTAGTGATGCGTGGACGCGATGAAAAGCAGCTCGATGGAATCTTCTTCCTTGGTCTCCGCCCCGATCACGCCCTTGCCGCCCCTCGCCTGGCGCTTGTACCCTGAAACCGGGAACCGCTTGATGTATCCCGAATGGGACACGGTGATGACCATATCCTCCTCGGCGATGAAATCCTCCACCGAGAATTCTTCGGTCTGGGAAACGATCTCCGTGCGCCTCTCGTCTGCGAATTTTTCCTTGATCTCCTTGAGCTCGTCCCGGATCAGGGCCATCTGCTTGTCCTTGCTTTCCAGGATGCCCTTGAGCTTCTCGATGAGCTTGATGAGCGTCAGGTACTCCTCCTCGATTTTCTTCCGCTCGAGGCCGGTGAGACGCTGGAGCCGCATGTCGAGGATGGCCTGGGCCTGGATTTCAGACAGCTTGAAGGACTTCATCAGACCCGTTTTGGCCGTTTCCGGGTCCTTGGATTTCCGGATTAGGGAGATGACCGCGTCGATGTGATCCAGCGCGATCTTGAGCCCTTCGAGAATGTGGGCCTGCTTCTCCGCCTTGTCCAGCTCGAACCGGGTGCGGCGGATGATGACATCATGCCTGTGGTCGATGAAATGCTGGAGGAACCCCTTGAGGGGCAGCACCCGCGGAACCCCGTTCACCAGGGCGAGCATGATGATGCCGAACGTGGACTGCATCTGGGTGTGGGCGTACAGCTGGTTCAGGATGACCTGGGGCACCGCATCCCGTTTGAGTTCCATGACGATGCGCATGCCGTCCCGGTCCGATTCGTCCCGGATGTCGGAAATCCCCTCGAGTTTCTTGTCCTTGACCAGGTCCGCGATGAAGGTGATCAAATTGGCCTTGTTGACCTGGTAGGGGATCTCCGAGACGATGATGGCTTCCTTCCCCTGCCGGCCCTTCTCGAGCACGGCCTTCGCCCTGACCGTGATCCTGCCTTTGCAGGTCAGGTAGGCGTCCCGGATTCCGGATACGCCGTAAATGATCCCGCCTGTGGGGAAATCCGGCCCCTGCACGTAATTCATCAGCGTCTCGTCCTTCAGATCCGGTCTTCCGATCAGGGCGGTCAGCGCATCGATGATTTCGCCGAGGTTATGCGGAGGGATGTTCGTGGCCATGCCGACCGCGATGCCCGAGGCGCCGTTGACCAGGAGATTGGGAAAGGCGGACGGCAGGACCGATGGTTCCTGTAGCGACTCGTCGAAATTGGGTACGAAATCGACCGTGTTCTTCTCCAGGTCCTGGAGGATAGCCTCGGAGACCTGGTTCAGCCGCGCCTCGGTGTACCTCATGGCGGCTGCAGAATCGCCGTCCACGGATCCGAAATTGCCCTGGCCGTCGACCAGGGTGTACCGGAGCGAGAAGTCCTGCACCATCCGGACCATGGCGTCGTACACGGCCGTATCGCCGTGGGGATGGAATTTGCCCAGCACATCTCCGACAATGCGGGCCGACTTCCGGTAAGGCCTGTTGTACCGCAGTCCGAGCTCGTGCATCCCGTAGAGGATGCGGCGGTGCACCGGCTTGAGGCCGTCCCGGATGTCCGGAAGCGCGCGGGCCACGATGACCGACATCGAATAATCGATGTAGGAATTCTTCATTTCGTCTTCGATATATATCGGGACGATGCGGTCGCGCTTGTCAGCCATTTTTCATTTTCCCCGGCATCTTAAATGTCCAGATTTCTCACATATTCCGCGTTCTGTTCGATGAATTCCCGCCTCGGCTCCACGTTGTCCCCCATGAGCACGGAAAAGATATGGTCGGCCTCGATGGCGTCGTCGATGGTGACCTGCAGCAGCGTGCGCGTCTGGGGATCCATGGTCGTCTTCCACAACTGCTCGGGATTCATTTCTCCGAGGCCTTTATACCGCTGGATGTTGATGCCGTCCTTGCCCATTTTTTCCAGGATGTCCTCCCTCTCGTCGTCGCTGTAGGCGTAGGTTTCCTGCTTGCCTTTCCGGATCAGGTACAAGGGGGGCTGGGCGATGTACACGTTCCCGCTCTCGATCAGGTCGCGCATGTACCGGAAGAAAAACGTGAGCAGGAGCGTGCGGATGTGGGCTCCGTCCACATCCGCATCGGTCATGATGATGACCCTGCCGTACCGCAGTCTGGACAGGTCGAAATCGTCGCTGCCGATGCCTGTGCCCAGGGCCGTCACCATGGTCTTGATCTCGTTGTTGTTCAGGATTTTCTCGAGGCTGGCTTTTTCAACGTTCAGGATCTTGCCCCGCAGCGGCAGGATGGCCTGGAACTGGCGGTCCCGGCCCTGCTTGGCGGAACCGCCCGCCGAGTCGCCCTCGACAATATAAATCTCGCAATGCTCCGGTTCCCGGATCGAGCAATCGGCCAGCTTTCCGGGGAGGCCGCCGGATTCCAGCGCCGATTTGCGCCTCGTGAGGTCCCTGGCCTTGCGCGCCGCCTCCCGGCCCTTGGCCGCCAGCATGGCCTTCTGCACGATCCGCTTGCCCACCGCCGGGTTTTCCTCGAGGAAAATCCCGAGCCCGTCGCCGACGATGGATTCCACGATGCCCCTGACCTCGCCGTTCCCGAGCTTGGTCTTGGTCTGGCCTTCGAACTGGGGTTCCGACAGCTTGACGCTGATCACGGCGGTCAGACCTTCGCGCACGTCCTCGCCGGTCAGCTGCGGATCACCGGACTTGAACAGGTTGTTCTTCTGGGCATAGTTGTTCAGGGTGCGGGTGAGCGCGGTCTTGAATCCCACCTCGTGCGTCCCGCCCTCGGTCGTGGGGATGTTATTGACGAAGCTGAAAATGTTCTCCTGGTATCCGTCGTTGTACTGGAATGCCACGTCCACATCCACCTTTTCTTTGACATTCTGGATCGAAATCGGTTTCTTGTGCAGGGCATTTCGGTTGGCGTCCAGGTAGCGGACGAATTCGATCAGCCCGCCCTTGGCGTGGAAGACCTTCTCCTTCCTGACGCGCTCGTCCTTGAGCGTGATTTTCAGGCCCTGGTTCAGGAAGGACAGTTCCATCAGCCTCTGGCTGAGGATGTCAAAATTGAACTTGGTATTCTTGAATATCGACGTGTCCGCCGTGAAAGACACCTCGGTCCCCGTCCTGTTTTTCCGCGTATCCGCCGAGACCTTCATGTCGTATTTCGGCGTTCCCCGCTCGTATTCCTGCTGATAGACCTTGCCGTCCCGGAAAACGCGGACGCGCATCCACGAGGACAGGGCGTTGGTACAGGACACGCCGACGCCGTGCAGCCCTCCCGAGACCTTGTAGCTCGAATTGTCGAATTTCCCTCCCGCGTGCAGCGTGGTCATCACCACTTCGAGGGCGGGCCTTTTCTGGACGGGATGGATGTCCACCGGTATGCCGCGGCCGTTGTCCAGGACCGTGACGCCGCCTTCGTCATCCACCGTGACGTGGATCTCGTCGCAGAAACCGGCAAGGGCCTCGTCCACGGAGTTGTCGATGACCTCGTAGGCGATGTGATGCAGCCCGCGCACGCCCGTATCGCCGATATACATCGCAGGGCGCTTGCGTACGCCTTCCAGGCCCTTCAGGACCAGGATCTTGGTCGCATCGTACGTTTCGCCGGAATTGTTCTTTTTCTGGTTTTCCTGTGCCATAGCGTTTATTGCCTCAGACAAGAATCAAGTCGTCAACCACGGTACCACCGCATTTCCGGTTCAACTGGTCAATGATTTCCGCCTTGTGGTACACCAGCTCGTTCCGCCAGACATCGCTCGTGACCTTGACGAAAAGCCTCCCTTTGTCCAGGCGCAGCGGCTCCGTTACGGAGGATATCCGTTCCCCCACGACGTCGCTCCAAACCGTGAGGGCTTGGGCCCGGCGCAGCGGCTCCTCCAGGCCGATATCGGACAGAACTTTCTGGAGGATTCCGCCGAGTTTTTCCATCAATCAGGAGCCCATTTTGATCGGCATGATCAACATGAGGAAGGATTCGTTCTCTTCCTGGCTGGGAGGTGAAACAAGGGCCGCATTGACCGGCGTTTTCAGGCTGAATTGGACCTCGTCGGTGTCTATTTGTTTCAACAGATCCATCAAGTACTGGGCGTTGTATCCGATCTCCATGGAATCCGCGTTGTACTCAACCGGCAATTCCTCCCGCGCCGCTCCGCCCATGTCCAGATCCTCGGAAAGGATGGCGAGTTTCCCCGTCTTCAGGGAAAACCGGATCTGCCGGTTCATCTGGCTTGAAAACAGGGATACGCGCCTGACCGAGGCGATGAGCGTGTTCTTGTCCACAACAAGCGTCTTGTCGTTGTCCCGCGGGATCACTCTTTCATAATCCGGATACTGGCCCTCGACGAGACGCGTATAGAGCGTGGTGCCGTCGAATTCGAAACGCAGGCTCTTGTCATCCATGCAGATCCGCGTCATTCCTTCCTCGCCGAAATGCTTGAGCGCAAGCTGCACCGCTTTCGGCGGAACGATCATCCGCACCGCGGAATCCTTGAACGGGAACGGCGAGTACACGATCTTCGACAGCCGGTGCCCGTCCGTCGCCACCATGCGGAATTCATTGTCCATGATCTGGATGAACACGCCCATCAGGGCCGGCCTCAATTCGTCTGCGGACACCGCAAAAATGGTCTTGGAGAACATGCGGGAGAGGCGGCGGTTTTCCACTTCCACGTGGCGGTCCGATCGGATGGACGGAATTTCCGGGTAGTTCTCCCTGGAGATGCCGCCGATCTGATAAAATCCCTGATCCGTCGTAATTTTCAGGCGGTTGTTGTCATCGGCTTCGAAATGAACCGGGATGTCCGGCAATGTCCTCATCATCTCCGTGATGACCCTGGCCGGTAGCGCGAGGCTGCCCTTGGAATTGACTTTTTGAGGTTTGACTCTCGTGGTGATGGACACCTCGAGATCCGTACCCGTCAGGTCGAGACCGCCGTCTCCCAATTCAAAAAGGACGTTTTCCAGAACCGGCGTCGGCGACTTGGAAGGAATGACCCCAGACACCTTTTGGAGACCTGCAAGCAGATCGCTCTGCAGTATGGAAAACTTCATGGCATACTCCTACCGGGATGATGGGACATGATTTTATTTTTAATTATAAGCATTTTTATGGTCAAGTTCAAGGGAAATTGGCATTTCCAGGCACAACTCCGGCTCTGCGGGACAATTTCGTTTCTATCTGTTTATACTGATTTTATCAATATGTAAATTGAATGCTGTCCCGGATTTTTTTTAAATATTAATTATATTTAAACGAATTTAATTCCTGCGGGTATAATTCCCCGCCCCTTGAGGCGTATGATGCCCCTGATTTTCATGGCAAAACCCGATGCCTGCGGCGGGTTCATTCATCGACTCGGCGCATTTTCCCCTTCAGGATTTGCCTGCAGGCCTCGACAGCGGTACGCCTGACGCGCATCAGGCTTTTTTGCTCACACGGACCCAGCCCACGGATTTGCGCGTGCCCGTCAGCACGCAAACCGTGCAGATCGGCAGGTCGATTTTCTCCCCGGGCCTGGGGATATGCCCCAATTCTTCCTGAATCAGACCGCTCAGCGTCTGATAGCCGCCCTCCGGCAGATTGAGCCTGAACCGTTCATTCAGCTCGCGAACCTCGATGCGCGCCTGAACGTCTATCTGATGCGGCGTCACCTTCCCGAACAGGTTTTCGACCTCATCGTGTTCGTCCTGAATATCCCCGAAAAAAGCCTCCACGAGATCCTCGATGGTGAGGAATCCGGCCGTGCCTCCGTATTCATCCACGACAACGGCCGCCCCGATTCCCGCCTTCTGCATTTCCTTGAGAAAGCTGGCAATCCCCCGGGATTCCGGTACGAACAGGATTTTCCTGATGATGCTCTTCGCCTGTCTCGGCTTTTTCACCAGGATGTCCTTGCTCATGATGAATCCCCGGATGTCGTCCAGGTCTTTACCGTAAACGGGGATGCGCGAGTACCCTGTCTTGACGAGCAGGGCGACGATTTCGGGAACGGGCATGTTCTGACGGACGGCTGTAATCTCGGTGCGCGGGATCATGAGATCCCTGACTTTCTGATTGCCTTTGAGGATAAAGTTGAGAAGGAGCTCCCGCTGCCTGAAATTCACCACGCCGTGCTTGTGGCCTTCCTGAACCAATGCCTCCATCTCGCGCCTGCTGAGAAAACGCTGGAGTTCCATGTACCGCAGCCCGATGCGCCTCATGATGAGACGGGATAGATCCATGGAAACCTTGACGAGCGGATAAAAGAGGGCATGAAAAAAATGAAGGGCATAGGGAGCTTCGGCGGTCCACAGGGAAGCCCTGTCCGTTGCCAGGGATTTGGGGATGATTTCGGCCAATATCAGCACGGCCAGGGAGCTGGTTGCCGTGATCGTCCAGCCGCTCCAGGAAGCGCTGAACATCATGGCCATCAGGGAGGAGAAAATCACGTTGGCGATGTTGGTGCCCACCAGCAGCGTCACAAGGTACTTCTCCGGATTCTCCACGATGGCAAGGGCATTTTTGGCCCTGCGCATGCCGTGCTTGGCCCAGATTTCCAGCTTGATCCGGCGCGCCCCCAGCAGGGCCGTCTCGGATCCGGAAAAAAACGCGGACATCAGAAGTGCGGAGGCAAGCAAGGCCGTGCTAAGCATGATCCGGGTCCCCATCCAGTACGCGGGCCCGGCCGGATGTGCTGTCGCGCAGGGCCCGCTGAAAAGGCTCCATGCGCGAGAGACGGATGCTGAGTCTCATTTCGGTATCGGACCCGTAAGCCGTATTCAGGATTTCCGTTTCGAATTTTCGGATCACCTGCATGACAGCACCCGTCAGCTCATAGCTGAAGGTGATGCGCATCAGGCCTGTCTTGTATTTGACAACGGCCTTTCCGCGGTCGAGCGTTCCCGCCGCACAACCGCCGTAAGCACGGATCAGGCCGCCGGTGCCCAGCTTGGTCCCTCCAAAGTACCGCGTGACGACACAGACCACGTCCGTCAAACCGCGGCCGTCCAAGGCATCCATGATCGGTTTCCCCGCGGTCCCGGACGGCTCGCCGGCGTCGCTGAACCGGCAGGCCGATTCCCGTCCCGTACCCAGCCGCCAGGCGAAGGCATGATGCGTAGCGTCATGATATTCCTTCCGGATCCTCTGGAGAAACGATTCCGAGGCCTGTGGATCACAGATGGGCGCAGCATGGCCGATGAAACGCGAATCCCTGACCTTCCATTCGAACGTCACGGCGTCCTGAAGGGTGATGAAGGAATCATCCGGCATGATGAAAAATTTCTCCCGGCTTCAATACTGCAGCACGCTTCCCTTCTTCTGCTCACCCTGCGTATAGGGTATCTGAGGATTGAAGCTCCCCGGCAAAGAGCTTCCGGGGAATCTTCGGTCTGCAGGGAAACGACATTTGTATTCGCTCGCCTACCCCGGATCAAAGCCCGGGGCAGGCCCACGCGGCAAGCCGCAGGGAATGCGATCGCTGTCAGATTCATCTCCCAACTGGGGATGGATGGCAGCTCACAGGGATCAAGCGGCCAAACCCCGGGGTCTTTTTTGCACCGGGGAAAGCGCCCGCTGTCAGATTCAAAACGGCATGAAAACATCGCGGGCGATCGGAGGATGATGAAAATCAACCCCCGGCCAATGCGGAACGCAGGGCGTCGATGCAGGTCAGGGAACACTTGATTTTCTGTTCCGGCAGGCCGCCCAGCCTTTCGACCAGGTCGGACTTGGAGACGGCTGCCGCCTCAGCCGTGCTTTTTCCGATCACCATTTCAGACAGGCAGCTTGCGGCTGCGATGGCTGCCACGCACCCGTTGACCCGCATCCGGGCGTCCGTGACGACTCCGTTCTCGATCCGGAGCTGCAGCTGGACCCTGTCCCCGTCCGAAGCATTGACGGCCTCTCCGGACGCATCCGGATTGGCCATGTCGCCTACGTTGCGGGGATTTAAAAAATGGTCCTTGACCGTGGCGTTGTACATCGTGCGTTCCCCGGAAATCCGTGCGGGCATGCCTTGCGCCTGCGCTTGGTCCGAGAGGAATCGACACGGGCATCGTTCAGCGGAACCCGGAGTCCGGTTCACCGCATCACCAGAACCCGTTCGATTTTCTCCGCCTTGAGCGTCTTGTCCCCAAGACGTGAAACCGCGGCGACTCTGAAAAAATACACCCCGTTGGCCAGCACGTTCCCCATCGCATCGCGGCCATCCCAGGATATCATGCTGAATCCGGCGGGTGCGGAAACGGATTCCAGGGCTCGTATCATCCGGCCTTCCACCGTGAATATCCGGATTGAAACCTCCGCGGCGCTGCTCAATTTGAACGTGAAGGCCGTGGACTCCTGCATGGGATTGGGATACGGGTACACTTCCTCCAGTCTCAGGTCCTCGCCGGACACCACCCTGAAGTCCAGGTCCTGGACACTGGAATTGTTCGCGTTGTCCCATGCCTTGAGGAGCAGCTTGTGATCGCCCTCCGCAAGCCCGTCGATCACGTAGCGCAACTCGCCCTCGGTGTAGCTCCCCTCCAGATAGGAAAAATACTCGGATACGTCCTCGCGGCGTTCCTCGTCAATGGTCAGGACGATTTTATGGCCGATCTCTCCCGTGATGTTGACTCCGCTTTTCTCGTCCCGTATCGTGGCGACCAGCTCCGGATCCCCGGAAATCATGTCTCCTGGCATGAACGGATCCCGTCCCGCAAAGGAGATCTGGATTTCCGGACCATCCTCATCATCCGAATCTGCACTCCCACCCAAGGCGATCCCGTTTTGATAGGCGCTGCCATCCTTCTGTCCGTCCCACAGATATGCGCTGATGCGCCCCGTCGTCTCGCCGTAGGAAATGTCCTTGGGCACGATGAACGAAACAGAGAACTGTCCGTCCCGGACCGCTGCCTGGCCCAGGAAAAGGGGATTGCCGGGCAGTATATAATTCATGACCGTCTCGGAGACGTTGAGATAGGAAACCGGCTTTCGGGCGTCGAAGGCCCGCAGGATCAGATGCCCCTGAAAGGTCCGGACCAGCCCTTCATCGTCCTCCACGTGGCCTTTCGCTGTGACGACTCCCAGGGCCTGCAGGGTATCCGGCTCGATGTCGGTCAAAACCGCACCTAGGCGCGGGGCGGCCAGGCGCATGGACGGATCCCCGAACAGATGGTACTGCTCGTTGTTGGGATAGGATTCCGACCGCATTATCTTGGCCCTTCTCAGGGCTTCCCCGATGCGCTCCGTTGGGCGCGGGCCGGCGAACAAGCTCCTGATGAAGGACCGGTTCAGCGCGGCGTTGGGGGTGGGGCTGCAGCGCCTCGAGGCCGAAATCACGGCAATCCCGCCCTTGTCCGGCTCGTTCAAAAGGACCTCAGAGAAACTCTGCTTCAGAAAATCATCATACAGCCCGAATTCGCATGTGGCGGCATAGAAGAGCGGCCAGCGCGAAACGTTTTCAAGCCTGTCCATGTCCCGCGACAGCAGGAACAGGGCCTCGTGCGCCCATATCGCCTCGTGTCCATGGCCCAGGAAATCAACGATCAGCGTCCCCCTGTTGATCTGATCCAGCAAATCCTCCGTCGCAGCGGGCTTGCGCCTACCGTCCGCCGCGTAGACGACCGGGTATTCAGTCAGATAAACCTTGCGCACGTTGAAAGACAGCGGGACATAATCTTCCGCAATGATCTCGGCATCCTCGATGTGCACGGTTTCATTGCGTGAACTCGGCTCGCCGATTTCATCGTCCCCGATCACGGTCGCATGCGCCCGCCAGTCTCCGAAATCCACGCTGTTGTCGTAGGCGATGATCTTGCCGACCACGGCCTCGGCCTCGGATGCGGTTTGAACGGGCAGGCGGCCCACCGCGATGTCCAGGGCTTTGTCCGGACCGGACACGTATCCGTAATAATCGTCCATGGCCCGCGTCGAACCGTCCAGATCGCTGTACCCGCTCTGTTCAAACGGGGGGATCCAGTTCTTGTCCCGGTCCGACAACCGGTTTCTGTAATCGTAATCCCCGTCCCCGAAAAGCAGGAGGTAGGCAGGCGGCGGATCCCAGTTCACGAACGCATACTGCACGAAATTGCGTATGGCGGCCGGATCCGGCAGCCCCCATCCGAATTCATCGAACACATCCTGTACATCCACCACCATCACGGAAAGGCTGTCGATTGTTTCACGATGCTCTTCCAGCCTCTGCGCCTGGCTTAAAAAATCCCGGTGGGTCAGGATGATCATGTCCACGGGAGAGCCGGGAGTCCTCAGATCCGCCCACTGCTCCTTGCCCTCAAAACTCTCCGGTACCCTGTACCGCGACGGATCCACGGCAAAATAGCGCCGGGGGGTTTCGCCGGCCGAATCGAAAAACCCGCATGCCCCGGACGAAAGGCCCGGAATGATCCTGCGCGCCTGAAGAGGATCCGTGATGTCCAGAACCACGGCGTCCGTGGTCAGGTCCCCGACCGGGTAAAAATATTCCCCGGGTTCATCTGGGGAATAAAAAACCAGCCTGCCGTCCGACAGCTTCAATTCCCGGACATACGACACCTCGAACCAGTCCAGATAGGCGCTCGAGGGGGATACATAGCTTCGGTACTCAAATCCGAAGGTGTTGATCCCGCTCACGGGGCTCGCCCCGGCTGAACGAGA